>Ga0065720_1001222_pt1 | contig 10441 bp, 11 predicted proteins | sample Thericmetagenome_FD_59107 | JGI IMG/M metagenome (GOLD analysis project Ga0065720, IMG submission 59107) | Thermophilic microbial communities from the Joint Bioenergy Institute, California, USA of rice/straw/compost enrichment - eDNA_2 v2... | ecosystem: Engineered > Solid waste > Grass >... | reverse complement strand
GAAGAGTTGGCGCAGAAATTGGGCATTACGCTGGAAGAACTGGAGAGTCGGATCAAGGTTTTCGAGGTTCCGCTTGACGCAGAATCATGAGGTCAGGTTGAGCGATTGCGACCGCCGGATGTTTACCGGCGGTGCTTTTTGTTTTCCCGCTTGCCCGGATGGACTCCGGCAAGGTTGCGCTTTATTGAAGGATGACGATTTTGCCGGCAGTGCCTTTGACGGGATAGGATTCCTGCACCGGACCGTCAAAGGTCACTTCCACTTTCGTCCCCGTCTTCAGATTTTGAACCGTTGCCGCGACAAGCTCGCTGCCTTTTTTCGTGTAGATTTCCGTCGCATCGGTGATGCGCACAACCGCTTTGTCGGCCCCCAAGCCGCTGCCGTCTTGAACTTCCAACGTAAACTGGACGATTTTGCGCTTGCCCGATCCGGGCTGGACTTGATCGGAGCTGTTCACCGGCGCGTCCGGATTTGCAGCTTTGGGGGGGACCGTTACGCTGATCTCTTCAATTTGCGTAATCTTGCCGCTGACAATCGGCTCCGATACGATATTGTCCGAAGGCCCGCCTTTGCCGGGTTTGGAGGGAGCCGTTCTCGGACGGTCATCCGATGCGGCGGCCCGCAGCTTGGGCGTATACTTCGACGCGATATACGTGACGGCTTTCGGCTCTGTTATGACGGCGGCGGTCAAATGATCATCGGCGGGTGTGATCACCCGATAACGGATCACCGCTTCGTTCTTCACGAAATCGATCCCTTCGATGAGGACGCCATATCCCGCGCTGGTTTTTTCTCCCAGCGACAGCGTCACTTTGTTCACTTCATCATTGACTTTGTCGATGGTCAATTTGACGCCGTCTTCGGAACCGCCCGGTCCTCTGCCCGGGCTTTGATTGCCTTCCCCGAAAACAAGGCCCGGGATGATCAGCATCAGGACAACTGCGGTCAAGGTGAACCATTTCCACTTTTTCAACATATCTGACACTCCTTTAATTGAAATTATCCGGGGATGGAAATGGCGATTTTGACCATTTCCGATTTGGAGAGCGTGCCTTCGAGCTTGTAATGGACGTCCCCCNTACGCCATACCAGGATCACTTCGCCCTGCGCCGTCACCGCGCAATGGCCCGTTATTCCCTGCAGATNGACGGGCTCGAATTGTTCCGCGTCATACGGCAACGGCCGGTTGCTTTGGGTTACCGTGCAGTAGTCATCACCTCCCTCAAAAGTAGCGGAATTTACAATCCGTCCGCTTTCGTCTTCAACCGATGCGGATTCCCGAAGCCGGAAATTGTCCGGCAGGTATAGCGGAAGCAGCGGTGGAAGAGAATTTATGGATGTATGGATTTCCATACCCGTCATGACGGGCGGCTCTGCGACGGAATCCTGGCCGGAGAAATGGTTGTGGTACAGCAGGATGCCAAGGGTGACGGCGGCCATCGACGCGCCGAACGAAACGAACGGACGAACCCGTGCGCGCCGGCGCGGCTGGCGAATTTTCCTTAACGTCTCCGCCTGGAGCTCGGGGGTGACCTTCAAGTCCCGCAGGACGCGGTCCGTCAACGCTCTCAGTTCATGTAGCCGATCCACGGCATTCACCTCCCTGCGTCAAAACGAGTTTGAGCTGCGCTCTGGCGCGATGCAGCCGGCTTCGGACGGTTCCTTCCGCGATTCCGAGCAGCCTGGCGATTTCCGCAGTGCCGAGCTGTTCGTAATAATAGAGGATAATGACATCCTTGAAGACGACATCCAGGTTCAGGACNGCCAGGAACAGCTGTCTCTGTTCCTCCGTCTCGATAATCAATTCCGCGGNATCAAGGTCGGGCGACCGGCCGTCCGGAGCATGCCGGAAAGGGATGACCTTCCGGTACCATGGGCTGCGGAGCATATCTTTGCACGTGTTGATCGCGATCCGGATCAGCCAGGTTTTCTCGCTGCTGTCGCCCTTGAACCGGGCGTATGATTTGTACGCCTTGAGGAACACTTCCTGGAAAACATCTTCGGCCCTCTGGCGGTCTCGTACGTACAAATAAGCGATGCGCAGAATTTCGTCGCCATATCGCTCCATGAGCTGCACGATTTTGTCGTTCAATTGATCAGCCCGTGCGCTTCTTGCCTCATCAGCGGGCAGCAACCACAAGATCACCGTTTCACCGCCTTTTTACTTGAATAGACGGACCGGACTTGCGTTCTGCTCCCGCGTTCGGCGATATTTTTTTGATCCGGTCGGAAAAGGGGAGGCGGGCGGAACGGGCAAAGCGGATGAGAAGCAGCATTCGAGAAAGGGGACAGGCATGCGTGAATAGCGGAGGTGTCGATCTGTATCTGCTCGCCGGCGTGAAGACGTGGCCGACGTATTTCCGGGAACCGGCGGAAAGATTGAAGGCGATGAGCATCGAGGCGGGATATGCGGATGCGGACGTGCAAGTGTTGTACCCGTACGGCGACCATACCATCCCGCTTCTGCGCCAGGTGCGGGATGTGGCGCGCGACGTCGTGCGGAGGCTGGCGCTCGCGGCCGATCAACTGCAGCTTGCCGATACGGATACGGATCAAAGCGATGCGCGTGCGGAGGGGGCCGGCCATTCCCGGTTAGGCGGCCAATATGCGGAAGCCGCCGCCGAAGCGCAATCCCGGCGGCACAGTTCGCCACGGGGAACGTCCGCGGCGCAAGCGGGGCCGGCCGGGCCGATCGTCGAGGCGATCCGCGAGCGCTCGGCGGGCCGCGTCGTCGTGCTGATCGGCCACAGCGGCGGCGGCGTCGCCGCCTACCACGCGGGCCTGCGCCTGCTGGCCGAAGGCGCCGTGCGCGACTGCCGGATCGCGCAGGTCGGTTCGCCGAAGGTGCGCATCCATCCCGCCCTGCGGGAACGGACGGCGTTCTTCTACGCGGCGGACGCACGCGGCCGCATCCGCGATCCGATCGCGCGGTTCGGCACATGGGGCGGCATCCGCAGAGCCGCCGCCGGCATTCCGGTCTGGGACGCGCGCCGATGGGCGCCGGGACATATCGCCCCGGTCACGATCGACGGCGGGCACAAGGACTACTTCCTNCACGGCCCGTCCGGCTCAACCGGGCAGGCCACGAATCTGGANCGGACGGCTGCGGCCGTCCTGGACTGGCTCGTCCGCTCGCTTCGTCCGGCGCCGCAGCCGTTGCCGGCCCGGGAACCGGCTCCGGANCCGCAGCCGTCCCCGGATTCGGAGCCGATGCCGGACCTGCAGTTCTAGAAGGCTCCTGAGCCGATGCCGGGGCGCAGCCCGATCGGCCGCGCCCCGGCAGCCTTCTCCGGCTCAGTAACCCTTGTCGTAGTTGACCAGATTGATCAGCCGTTCCGTCTCTCCGCGCAGATANATNTCCAGATTGGCNGCGAACAGATCGGCGACCCGCTCTTTCAGCCGGTTCGTGTGGCCGGCGGTGTGCGGCGTCAGGATGACGTTGTCGAGCTCCCAGAGCGGATGCCCGGCCGGCAGGGGCTCCTCCTCGAACACGTCGAGCCCGGCGCCGGCGATCCGGCGTTCGCGCAAGGCCGCGACCAGCGCCTCCGTCTTGACGCTCGCGCCGCGCCCGACGTTGACAAAGAACGCGGTCGGCTTCATCAGACGGAACCGCGCCTCGTCAAAAATGCCGCGCGTCTCCCGCGTATCCGGCAGCACGTTCACGATATAGTCGCTCTCGGCGATCGCCTCGTCGAGTTTGTCCATCCCGTCCACGCGGTCAAAGCAGGGCTGCGGGGCGGGCGTGCGGCGGATGCCGATCGTGCGCATCCCGAAGGCGCGCGCCAGCTCCGCGATGCGCGTGCCGATGGCGCCGGCGCCGACGATGAGCGCCGTGCGGCCATACAGTTCCGACAGCCCGGCCGGACGGTGCCACTCTCCGGCCGTCTGGCTGCGCACGGCGGTGTGGATGCCCCGCGTCAGGCCGAGCATGTGCGCGAGCGCCGTCTCCGCCACCGCGACCGAATGCACGCCGGCGGCGTCGGTGAGCAGCACGCCGCGCTCNCGCAGTTTGTCGAGCGGCAGGCTGTCGATGCCGGCCGACCACGTCTGCACCCAGCGCAGCTTCGATCCCTCCCGCAGGCACAATTCCGCGACTTTGTCGTTCCAGCCGCACACCACTTCCGCGTCGCGGTAGACATCGGTCCCGATTTCAGCCGAACGTCCGAAAACAACGGGCAAACCGGGCGCAACCCGGCGGATTTTCTCCTGTTCCCCGGGGCCGAATCCGTGCAGGCAAAGTATGGTTCCCATCGGTCTTCTCCTCCGCTGCTCATGATGAATTCCTGACCATTATAGCACAATCGCGCTCCTGAGCCGGGAAAATGGAAAGCCGGTTCCCCCGCGCCGCGCGTCCCGCCGGACCGACCGCCGTCCGCAACCAAAGTCCATTTTTCCGCCCGGCGAAGATGCATTATAATGGGAGGTGCAAAAAGCTTTTGTCCGAACCCGCAACTAACCGAAAAGGAAGTGATCCCGTGATCGGATTGGAGACGCCGTTCGAATTCAAAGGGCTCAAGCTGCGCAACCGGATCGTCATGCCGCCCATGTGCCAGTATTCGGCGCACGGGGAAGACGGCATGCCGACGGAATGGCATTATATTCACTACGCGTCCCGCGCGATCGGCGGCACCGGACTCATCATCATCGAAATGACGAACGTCGAGCCGGCCGGGCGCATTTCGAACCGCTGCCTCGGGCTCTGGTCGGACGACCATGTGCCGGCGTTCCGGCGGATCATCCGCGCGTGCCAAGCGCACGGCGCGAAAGTCGCGATCCAGATCGCGCACGCCGGCCGGAAGGCGCAGGACGAGCCGGCGCCCGTCGGACCGATGGCCGAGGCCTACGACGAGCGGTACAGGACGCCGCGCGCCCTGACGACGGAGGAAGTGAAGGGGCTCGTCGTCAAATTCGCCGACGCCGCAAGACGCGCGGTGGAAGCGGGGGTCGACGCCGTCGAGCTGCACGGCGCGCACGGCTACCTGATCCACCAGTTCCTCTCGCCGTATTCGAACCGGCGCGACGACGAGTACGGCCGCGACCGAGGCCTGTTCGCCGAGGAGATCGTGCGGGCCGTCAAGGCTGTGCTGCCGCCCGACATGCCGCTGATCTTCCGGCTGTCGGCCGTCGAATACGTCGAAGGCGGCTACGACATCGGCTACTCGATTGAATTCGGCAAGCGGCTCAAGGCGGCGGGAGTCGACATTTTCGATGTCTCGGCGGGCGGCGAGGGCAAGCCGGGCAAGCCGAAACCGGAGGACACGCCCGGATTCCAGGTGCCGTACGCCCGCGCGTTCAAAGAAGCGCTCGGCGTCCCGGTCATCGCCGTCGGCAGGCTGGACCAGCCGCAGGTGGCACAGATGGTGCTCCGGAACGGCGACGCCGATCTCGTCGGCGTCGCCCGCGGCATGCTGCGCGATCCGTACTGGTCGCTTCACGCGATCCGGGAGACGGCCGGGTTGTCCAAGGAGATCGCGCCGAAACCGTACGAACGCGCCTTCTGACGCGCGCCGGTCATGGAGGGACTTTCGCGGTGGAAGCGGGGTCCCTTTTTCATGCGCATTCGCTTTTCCTCCCGGATAGGCGTATAATGGCAGAATACCGCGGGTCCGGTCGATGCCCGCGGGCAAGGGAGGAAACCCGGATATGTCAGGAACCTGTACCTTCACGCGCAAAGAAGAATTTGCGAACGCCGTCACGCACGGCATCGGCGCCGTGCTCAGCCTGGCGGCGCTGGTGCTGCTCGTCTGTTTCGCGGCCGTCAAGGGGACGCCGCTTCATGTTTTCAGCTTCGCCGTGTACGGCAGCGCCATGCTGCTGGTGTACGCCGCTTCGACGCTCATGCACAGCATGCCGGAAGGGAAGGCGAAGCGATGGCTGGAAATCGCGGACTACGCCTGCATTTATCTGTTCATCGCGGGCACCTGCACGCCCGTTGTGCTGCACGCCGTGCAGGGCGCGCTCGGCTGGACGCTGCTCGGCGTCGTCTGGACCGCGGCCGCCCTCGGCATTTTGTTTCAGTCGATTTTTCCCGGGCGGTACCCGGTCGTGTCGACGCTGCTGTATCTCGCGACGGGCTGGATCATCGTCGCCGCCTGGGGGCCGATGACCGAGCGGATGGCGGCGGGCGGGATTGCGCTTCTCGTTCTGGGCGGTTTGGCCTACACGGTCGGCACGCTTTTTTTCCTGTGGCGGAAACTCAAGTATCATCACGCCGTATGGCATCTGCTCGTCCTCGCCGGATCGGCGCTCCATTTCTGCGCGATTCTGTTCTATCTGCTGCCGTGACCGGCCGGCCGATCCGGTGCGTCTACGCGCCACCATGCAATGACTCGCGCACAACCCAAAAAGGCGGGGCCCGATGAGGCCTCGCCTTGTTGTGTGCGCCGAACGGCTTACCCGCGCAGCATCGCCTGAATCAGCCGTTCATAGATCGGCCACGGCAGCAGCGCGCGCGCCGCGATCGCGAGCCGGACGCCGAAGCCGGCCGGATAGCGGAACCGTAGGGGACGCCCTCGCGCGATGCGGACGATGCGCGCGGCCGCAAGCCGCGCGTCCGGCGCACGTTCCGCGGACCGCCGGGCAAGGTCGAGCATCCGCCCGAACTGAGGGCGGTAGTCGGCGGGCGCATCTTCCGGCAAACCGGCGAACCCTTTCTCCCAAATGCCCGTCCGGAAAGCGCCGAACTCGACCAGCACGACGCCGATGCCGAGCGGTCGCAGCTCGTGGCGCAGCGCCTCGCTCCAGCCGGCGAGCGCGAATTTCGACGCGTTGTAGGCGGCGAAGCCGGGCATGCCGATGCGCCCGCTGACGCTGCCGACCTGCACGATCAGGCCCGAGCCGCGCCGNCGCATGCCGGGCAGGGCGGCACGGACCGTCTCGACGGCGCCGAACAGATTCACGTCGAACTGGCGGCGCCATGCTTCCGGCGGCAGCGCCTCCGTATATCCGCCCGCCGCGAAGCCGGCGTTGTTCACGAGCAGACCGATGCCGCCGAAGGCGGATTCCGCCGCCTCCACCGCGGCCCGGATCTGGCCGGCGTCGGTGACGTCCATCTGCAGCGGGAGAAGCCGGTCCTGGACGCCGGCATCCCGCGCCCGCGCCAGCAGCGCGTCCGCGCGGGAGATGTCGCGCAGCCCGGCGGCGACGCGGAAGCCGCTTTCCGCCAGGGCGACGGCGGTCTCGAGCCCGAGACCGCCGCCCGCGCCCGTGACGAGCGCGGTGCGGAGCCGGCCATTGGCGTTACGTTGCGAAGCGCGCATGCTCCCGCTGCCGTCCCGTTGCGAAGGGCGCATGCTCCCGCTGCCGTTACGTTGCGAAGCGCGCATGCTCCCGCTGCCGTTACGTTGCGAAGCGCGCATGCTCCCGTTGCCGTCCCGTTGCGCGGAGCCGCTCCGCCCGTCGCCGCGCCCGCGCGTCACGTCGTTCCCCGCCGGTCTTTCGAGCGGCGCGCCTTCAATTTCCGGTACATCGCCAGGCTTTCCTGCAAATATTCCGCTTCCTCTTCCGTCAGCTTCTCCTTGAGCAAATGCGGCCAGTCGGACTTTTCGTCCTTCTTGTCCGCCGGTTCGTCGCGTCCGAACAGATGGTCGACCGACACGCCGAACAGATCCGCCAGCTTGACCAACGTCTGCAGATCGGGCTCGTTCACGTTGTTCTCGTATTGTGAAACCGTGGATTTGGCGGCGTTCAGATAGGCGGCCACCTGCTCCTGGGTCATGCCTTTCGCTTTGCGCAAATTCCGCAATCGTTCGCCGATCATGGCGCGTTCACCCGTCTGTCGTGATGGTAGATTGATAACATAGTACACGATAAATGAACAAACACCTTTTTCCATTCATGAAACGTGAAAAAATTCTTGATTTTTTCGTGATATTCTCCTATAATCAGGAAATGTAGTTCACGATTCATGAACATGCATCCGGGTCAGGAACTTCAATCCAGGTTGTTAGGAGGGTTACAGTGACGTTCTATGCAGGTGAGTCGGCATGGTTTGTTGTGCTGGCTTTCATTGTCGTCACGACGGTCATCATCCATGAGATCATCACCAGACGAGCAGAAAAGCGCCGCGGCATAACCGATGTCGAAGACCGCCCGACGGACGGTCAATGAAACGGGCCGGGCAGTTCAATCATCTTCCGAATCGAACACCGCTCCCAGGGATGCCGCATAGGCGGGATCCCGGAGGGCAAGCGAGCGGAAATAGCCGCGGAGCGAATGGCTGTTCGTCTTGCGGTCTCCGCGGAATTCGACCCGGATCCGCTCTGGAACGTGCCGGTAGAAGTAAAAGGCGTTCGTCCTCGGCGACCACCAGACCGGCGGCGGAAGCCGCGTGACAATGTCATGCGGATTGGCGACGCGGTACGATTCGGGCACCAGCCTGCCGTAGCGGCAGGCGAAGCGCGGATCGCCCGCGCGCGGCGCGCCGAAGGTGTAGACGACGGGCCGCCGCCCGCCGGCCGCAAGGTCGGCCGCGGCGAGCACCGCCAGCGCGCCGCCGAGGCTGTGGCCGGCGATGTAAAGCGGTTTGGCGGAAGCGACGGAATTCATCGCTTCCGCTATTTTGCTGCGCATCGAGTCGTAAATATCCGCAAATCCGGCATGGGTCCCTCCCAGGCGCGGCGCGAACGGACAGGCGATCTGCCGGGCCATGGCGTCCGACACCCATTCATCCGTGCGGATCGTGCCGCGGAACGCCAGGATGGCGTCCCGCTCCGACTCGGCCAGGAAGGCGAACGCCGTCTGGTCGCCCGCATACGCCTTGCCCTCGATTCCGGCTGTCATCCGGTACGGATGCGGCAGGACGATCGGGCCCGGCGGACGCTTGTATTGCGCGTAGGCCTGGTTCAGGACGGCCATCAGCAGCAGCGCGCGCCTTACGCTCCATCCCCTCGCATCCTCCGACATTCGCCCCGCCTCCCGCCTTCACCCGCGGCCTGCACGCCACGGTTCCTCAAGGACAACTTATGACGGCGGGCGGCCGATCATGTCTTCCCGGCAGGTCCCGATATGTCCAATGCTTGCCATAGATGGCAAAATCGCATACAACCATGGCCAAACAGGAGAGTGGAACAAGCCCGCTAATCTTTTACAATGATGGACGTAAAGAGCAATGGACGCGGCGCTTCAAGTCCGTCTGTTCTGTTTGCGCGCATATATGGGAAGGAGAGAGTGGATTTGGCTATCGTGCAGTTTCCGAAAGGATTTGTCTGGGGCGCCGCGACCGCCGCGTTCCAGGTGGAGGGGGCGTACCGGGAGGACGGGCGCGGCCTGTCGATCTGGGACACGTTCTGCCGCACGCCCGGCAAGGTGTGGGAGGGCGACAACGGCGATGTCGCGTGCGACATGTACCATCGGTACAAGGACGACATCAAGCTGATGAAGGATCTCGGCATCGCGTCCTACCGGTTCTCGGTGGCGTGGCCGCGGATCATTCCGGACGGCTCGGGCGAGGTCAACCCGAAGGGCGTTGAATTTTACCAAAATCTGGTTGACGAACTGCTCGCAAACGGCATCGAGCCGATGCTCACGCTGTACCACTGGGATTTGCCGCAGACGCTGCAGGACCGCGGCGGCTGGGCGAACCGCGAGACGATCGACCATTTTCTGAAATATGCCGAGACGGTCTTCCGGGCGCTCGACGGCAAGGTGAAGCTCTGGGCGACGTTCAACGAGCCGTGGTGCGTCTCGTTCCTCTCCAACTATCTCGGCGCGCATGCTCCCGGTTTGCGCGACCTGCAGACGGCGATCGACGTCGCGCACAACGTGCTGGTGGCGCACGGCAGGACGGTCCGCCTGTTCCGCGAGCTCGGCATCCGGGGCGAGATCGGCATTGCGCCGAACACCGAGTGGATGGAGCCGTTTTCCGACAGGGAAGAGGACGTCGAAGCGGCGTGGCGGCGCCGCGGCTGGCTGAACGAATGGTTCCTCCGCCCGGTCATGACGGGCAAATATCCGGAGAAGCTCGCGGCGTGGTTCGAGAAGCTCGGCGGCAAGCCGAAAATCGAGCCGGGCGACATGGAGCTGATCGGCTCGAAAATCGACTTCCTCGGCATCAACTACTACACGGGCGGAATCGGGCGCTACAACCCGGAAGAAGGCGATANTTTCGGGTTCCAGGAAGTGCCGATGGGCTGGGAGAAGACCGACATCGGCTGGAACATCTACCCNCAGGGGCTGTACAACGTGCTGACNTACATCAAGCGGGAGTTCGGCGACATTCCGATCTACATCACGGAGAACGGCGCCTGCTACAACGACGAGCCCGGGGCGGANGGCCGGGTGCGNGACCAGCGCCGGATCGANTACCTGAAGAAGCACGTGCTGCAGGTGAGCCGCGCGATCGAGTCGGGCGTGAACGTGAAAGGCTACTACTGCTGGTCGCTGATGGACAATTTTGAATGGGCGTACGGCTACTCGATGCGCTTCGGCATTCTTTACGTGG
>Ga0065720_1021487_pt1 | contig 10442 bp, 9 predicted proteins | sample Thericmetagenome_FD_59107 | JGI IMG/M metagenome (GOLD analysis project Ga0065720, IMG submission 59107) | Thermophilic microbial communities from the Joint Bioenergy Institute, California, USA of rice/straw/compost enrichment - eDNA_2 v2... | ecosystem: Engineered > Solid waste > Grass >... | reverse complement strand
CCACTGGGGCCTCCTGTGATCCGTGGTTTGGTCGCTTCGGATCATGAGGCCCCAGCCCCCTATCTAGCCATCACCCTCGATGACGTGTCGCGGCTGCCCTCCCACGTTCATGGCGAAGAGCCGCATTGTCGCTGGGACAGTCACGGACCAGACGGCGAGCCACCTTCTCGGCCGCGGTCAAATGGGCCACGTCGCCCGTGTGCTCGAAGCGGACAATCAACTCGCTTACGCGGCGATTAAGGGAGATGAGGTGCGACACTAAGTAATCGTAGCTGCCGTCGCCCGGCATTCCCCACGATGAAAGTTCGGCCAGATGACAGTGGGGTCGTACGTCTGGTGGAAAACCGGGGTGGCCGAAGCGGCGGTTGGCGGGATGATCCATGCCCATTCAGCACGGACAGGGTCGCCGCGGCGGCGTCTGGTTTCGGCGTAGCGATGGAAGTGGTCGGCCATAGTATGGTGATCGATGATACGAACACCAGCCCGCTCGAACGACGCGAGCACGGCGGTGTTGAGTTCGGTGATGGCCCGATCGCGCCACAGTGTTCGGAGATCGCTCATGTCCAGGCCCATGTGGGCCGCCATTCGCGGTAATTGATTGTATCGGTGCGCATCGCCGAGATCCCGGGTTCCTATCTCGGTCGCCACATACCAGCCGCTGAAGACCACGGTCGGGTGGTGCACGCCGCCAATACGTAAGCACATGTCCGAAATAGTAGGAAATGCATACCAGCGCAGCTTGAGTTGGTCGAACCACGGAAGGTCCGGGTGATGCAGTGGGACGTCGGGGCAGTGTCGGGGATCGAGGTCGTGCAACGTCACCCGGCCGGTCCCGTCGCGAAGCAGCACAGGGAGCCGCTCGAACCGCCGGTCGGGTGCCTTCCAGCCGAGGCAGGCGAGGCTTTCGACGAGGGCGCTGTTCGCTGGGTCGTCGCTGTAGCCAACAAGTTGATGACTCACGATGTGTATGTTCGTTTCGGCCGAGAACACCGTCAGCGTCGGGCGGATGCGACCCGCGTTGTAGGCGGCGTGCTGGTGCCGGTCCAGCTCGGCGGCGATCTCAGCTGCTGTCCGTACGTGTCGCCGGTCGCGTACGTGCAGTGTTCGCCAGTAGACCTGCCCCGGGCAACGGGTGTGGTTGCGCCAAGCGAGGCGGGATCCGACGACAAGCTCCTCTGTGGTGTGGTGGTACGTCCCGGTTAGGGCGATGGAGGCGAGTACCTCGTTGCGGCGTCGGTCGAGGTGCTCATTGGTCCACCCCAGCAACGACGCACAGGAGTCGAGAAAGGCGTCAACTTCGTCGTGCAACATGACCGACCTCAGGCGATCCCTCGACGCAGTGGCGTTGGACTCAGTCGCGAAGGTAGCATCGATGCGTGTATTTCATGCACAACGGTGGATCTATTGCGTACGATGTGACAGGCTCGGGCGCGACTCTGGTGTTCATTCACGGCTTTACGCTCGATCGCCGCATGTGGCGTCCCCAGGTCTACGCGCTGCGCAAGTTGGCGCGGGTCGTCACCTACGATTGCCGGGGCTTTGGAGAATCGTCGTGCCCGACTGGTCCGTACAGTCACGCGGACGATCTTGATCGCCTGCTGGACGAGATTCAGGCAGACGCCGCCCACCTGGTCGGCCTGTCCATGGGCGGGCGTATCGCTTTGGCGTATGCCCTGCGTAGGCCCGACCGCGTCGCCTCGTTGGTTCTCATCAGCACGGATGTCGGCGGCTACCGGTACCGGGTCAGCTGGGATGTGAGCGTCACGCGCGGTCTGGCGGCGGCCCGCGAGGCGTGGCTGCGACACGACATCTTTCGGACTGTCCGCGATAATCCACCCGCCTGGCGGCTGGTACGGGAGATGGTCATGGCCTACTCGGGCTGGCACTGGCGCTTCGTTGACGATCGTCGTCCTCCCGATACGGACACTCTCGAGCGGCTGGCCGAAGTCGCTGCTCCGACCACGGTGATCGTTGGAGAGCGTGATCTGCCGGACTTCCATGACGTTTCACGCATCCTCGTCAAGCGGATGCCGAAGGCCCGCAAGGTGATCGTGGGGGATAGCGGACACCTGCTCAATCTTGAGCGTTCGACGGCCTGCAACCATGTTCTTGCTGAGCACCTTGCTGCGGTAGCCTCGTGGGCGTACGGGTCCGTATCGCCAGGACGTGATTCCACGCCGCCTGTTGATACCAGTCGCGATCGAACGACTTGATGGTCGGAACTACAGCACCGTTGTTGACCCGCGTGGCCATCGTTCGCCAGATAGCGTCGACCAAGCCGCAGTACCGCACGGCTGTCCACATATCGCGGCGGCAAAATGGCGGTCCGTACATCCGGACGGCCCTGATGTCGAAGGATCCGCGATGCGCGTTGCCACCCACACTCAGCGGGACACGCCACAACTGCGGCCCGGGAGCACGGATCGAGTAACGTACCCGGGCGGCGATGTGGCCCCCGTGCCACCGGTCGCTGAACTCGGCCACATCGGGCATGACGGGCGGGAAGAAGTAGTGACGCTCGTGGGGAATCTCGTCGCGATCGAAGTTTCCCGGAACGAAGTGCCAGCGGTTGTACTGCATACGCTGAGCCACGAGCCACAGGATCCGTCCGATTTCTTCGGTCGGTCGGTCGCCGAGGCGATTGAGGTTCGGCATGACGCAGCAGAAGAAGTCCCGCTTACTCAGGCCCAGGATGCCTCGGACCCGGTCTCCTTCCAGGGGCGCAAGCCTCGTAAGGTCGCGGACTGCGCTTGACATGGCGTAGTCCGCGTCCATGTCGACCGCAGCAGCATGCACGACCGCGGTGAGCAAGTGGGCAATCAGTTCCCCGGCGTCGGGTCGTTCGAGGGCCAACTCCACCGCGGCCGACACAGCGGACTCGGCCGGCATGGTGGGTGGGGGCGACCAGCCAACCAGCGCGGTGACGGCGTCGGCGACGGCCGGTGGTAGCACGCCGTGGCTTCGCTCGTCGACAGGCAACCGCACCATCGTCTCAGCCTTGTAGAAGGTAAGTCCAAGAATGCGCCGGTATCTCACCCAGTCCGAGGCGTCAACCAGGCTGGCAAGACGCCTGACCTCTGAAGCGATCTCTATCATCGGGCGACAGGCGAGGTCGGTGGGTACAGGGTCGTTGACGGCGTGGGCGTAACGTCGCCACGTACTCACGAGCCAGTTGCGCAGTCCGACGGCGCTGAGCTGTCGACCGTTGAACTCCTCGAACCGGATCGACCGACCGGCGGTGAACAGTACGTGGGCGGCGGCGACGAAGAGCCGGTCCGAAGTACTCCAGTACTTCAGTGGTGTGTTCTCCAGCTTGGCGAGTCGGCCACTCCGCAGCAGAGTGTTCGTCCCCGCATCAGACCGGGAGTAGATCTCATCCCCGATGTAGACAACGACGGTCTCCACTCGGTCCACCCAGTCGGCGACCTGGCGGACCCGGCGAGTCAGTTCACCGGACTCCGCCCAGGTATCGAGCATCGAGTCGAGTTCCGCCTGAGCCGCTTGCTCCATGACCTGCATCGCGAGCACGCTCTCGGCGATGCGCTCCTCCGTCGCCGGCGGGAGCTCCAGGCGGCCTACGACTCGACCCTCGGCGGGGTGGGCATCGGTGAAACTGATGCGTCCTTGCGGCGACTGCGTCACGAAAAGGCCACTGTCGCCGTCGAGTCGCAGCGAATCGTCGCCAATGATCGCGAGCATGGTCGCCCGGCCTTTCAGACTGAGCGAGTCGAGAGCGTAGTCGAAGGGGAGTCGCCCGCCCAACGTCAGCAGACGGACCAGGGTCACGTAGGCGGGCTCGTCGGGCCGGACGGTCTCGTGCAACTCGCGGAGGAGTTCCGCGACGTCCTCAGCCATCGCTACCACCGATCACGACACCATGGATGTCGCCACCGAGGACGGGCGTCTCTTGAGAAACGGTCCGGGCCGCGGCCACCGCGTGGTGCACCTTCGCCAACCATTCACTCTGGAGTTGCGGCGGTGGGCTTTCGTGCGTGGACCGGACAACACCGACACACCGTGGGGACCGACAGGCGCAGGAGAACTCCCACGAGTCCTCGTATCGGAATTCCCGATAGTCACTGGTGACCTCTTCGCCTCGGGCGATGTCGCGCACCGCGATACCCACGGACAGGCCTTCGCTCAGCACTGAGGCGTCGCAGGAGTGATTGAAGAAGGACGCACCGCTACAGGGTGTGATCCAGGCGCCGTCGGCTCGGCGATAGCCGTACTCGGCCACCCAGCGCAGAACAGCGTCAGGCGTATGCGATTGCCGATCCGGCGGAAAGACGACACAACGAGGGCACGGCCACCAGACAGCGGTGCCCATGGGGATGTCGCGCAGGGCGACAATGCCAGTGCCGTGGATCTTGCTGAATCCAGGGTGAAGAGCGGAATGTAGCATCAGGTGAGCCTCAATAGATCGACTAGCTCGTTCTCGACTGCGGCTGCCGCGTCGGCCGTTCGGCCGACCACCAGATAACGCCACTTTCCGTCAACGTCCAGGGTGTCGGCCAGAAGAATGGCGCGGGCTTCGGCGTGGGGGTCGGCCAAGCCGGCCCGGTCTAGGGCGTTGACGGCGCCGAAGAAGTCCAACCGGCGTGTGCCCGGCCGAGCGTCGGATCGCCAGTGTGGCGTCACTAGGGAGCAGAGCCGTCGTGCGAGCTGTTCCAGGTAGGTTCCTCCCGTCCGGCGCACATTAGCCTCAGTCACCACGAAACGATCGCCGACCAGTCCGCAGTCGACGTCGAAGTATCCGCGGTAGCCCCGGTCATGCAGCCACTTGCCAATCTGGATGGCAGCTCGTATGAGGTGAGGCCTGTCGGGAGCAGGTGTGATCATCCCGGTCCATGCGTTGTCGCGGGTTCGTTGATCACAAACGTAGTACTCCTGAGGCCCGGACTCGTCTACGACCATTTCGACGCTTGGTGTGGCATCAAAGGGCAGGAACTCCTCGTACACCCAACCGCACTGAGGCGGGGCCGTGGCGTCGGTCCATCCGTGGCCGATACTGAGGTCGCTGGCTGTCACCACGAAAGTACCGGAACCGTTGGAGGAGCGATTCATCTTGACGATCGCGGCGTCGTGGCTGGCCAGGAAGCGTCGAAGCGCGCTGGTCAGCTCCTCCGGCGTTGCAGCGTAACCGCCGTCGGCGATCGGCAGCCCGAGGCCGGATGCTACGCGCCGGAACCCGTCCTTCGTGTTGATGCGACGAATGGCTGCGACAGTTCTCGGCTCCGGCACAGGGCGGTAGGGCGGGATACGTAGCCCGGATTTTCGGGCGAACGCGACGGACAGCCGGTCAACGACGAAAGGAATGAGCTCCGGCCGCTGTACGACGGTGTCGGTGGCGCCCAGCGCTTCGATCACCGTGCAGGCGTGGACCGGTGTCAGCTGGGCCGGAGCCACGACGTCGATGGACTCCATCCGGACGCCGGTGACGGAAGCGACGTACTCGCGCATGGCCGGTGAGCACGGGGCGAGAGTGACCACGCAGTCGCCCTCTTCGGCCAGCCAGAGCTTCCGCGGCGTCACCGCGGCCATCGAACGGGCATATGCAGTCGGCGCCTGTTCGATCATGACGTCGTTGACGAGGTTAGCGAGCCAGGTTCTCACTCTGCTCCCCATTCGGGCGGGTGGCGGTGATGATCGCGTGCCCTGCGAAGACCCAGATGACATCGATGTCGACGAAGCCCGTCTCGGCGAGCCAGGTGAGCTGGTCGAACAAGGACGCAGGCTTGTCGACCTCATCGGGGTGCTCGAACGTGTTCCAGCAGGACTTCCGGAACGCCTGAGAGGCTTCGGTTCCGCCGTACAGCGTGGACGACTGATACTCGACGGCATCGTTCCACTGGTCGCTGGCGAGGACGGTCGCCACCGGTGTGGCCGGACGCACGAGATCGGCCTGCACGAACACACCCCCCGGCTCGAGCGTGGAATAGACGGCTTGAAACAGTCGGCGCTTGCCGTCGTCGTCGAGATGATGCACGGCCAGGGAGGTGACCACGGCTCCGTATCGGCCGTTCTGCCAGGCCGGGCTGTCCAAGTCGCTTTGGATGAGGCGCACCCGCTCGCCGAACGGCGCCAGATGGGACCGGGCAACAGCCAGCATTTCGTCGCTGGCGTCGACTCCCGTCAGTTTGACGGACGGATGTTCCCGGAGGATCTCGGCGGCGAGGAGGCCAGGGCCGCAACCGAGGTCAAGAATCTGAGGCGAAACCAGTCCGTGAAGGAGAACGCGGACCACATGGATCTGCTCCCGTCGGCGCGGAACGAACGCGTCGCCGTAGCGGAGGAACAGTGACGTGTCGTCGTCCGTCCACTCGGTCATGGCAGTTCTCCATCTTCGACATCCACTACGCCCTGACGGTGCAACCAGGCCGCCAGGTCCGCCAGTCGTTGCTTCACTTCGGATTGATGGCCGATCGGTCCGCGGCTGGACAGCCACTCCGCCACCAGTTCGGCCGGGCCAAAACGTCTTGCCTCGCCGAGGGCGGCCACGATCAGACGGTCGCTGTCGGCTGTCCACACGATCGGAACGTCGAGACGCCACCGGACAGAACGGCCGCGGCGGGCGGGTCGACGCGGTGGTGCTGTGGTCATGTTGAGCGATGACAGCCGTGCCAGCAACGTCCCTGGTCGGTACGCGCTGCCGATGTGCGCGGCGTACTGCCGTAGCCAGTCTGTGGGGACCGCACCGGTCAGTTGGCCTGTCCAGAGCGGCAACGGCCGTTCACCGTCGAGGCTGTGTTGATAGCTGGCTATGTTGACGGCGATGGACGGACCGTGCGTCTCCGCGACATGCCACGTACCGGCCCGCCATGCAAACCCACCGCCGGCCCCGGCAGTCAGCCGGTCCGCGTGCTCGACAACGTCCGACGGATTGATCCAGGCGAGGTACTCCTCCGTGGTTCCAGTTCCTTCGGCGTGAGTCAGCCGGCGTGGAACTTCAGCCGTTGGCCACCCGTGGCGAGGCCAGAAGTACATGGTCTTGGTGCCGTGGAGGACCAGATGGATGTTTGAGCAGGACTCTCGGTGGATCCCACCCGGCGTGTATTGGTAGTCGCCAAGGAACACTTCGACTTCTGTTGGCCCACTGTGGATTCCTTGCTTCGCGACCAGGGAAGCGAAGGCCTCGACGACGCGCACGAACAGCTCCCGATCGTAGGACTGGGCGTTGCGCGCATAGGCGAAGTACGTCGGGGCGTCGAGCGCGGCGACCCATGACCAAGGATCACTCGACGCTGGGGTCTTGTCCGGCCAGGCCGGCCCGCGCGGAAGCGGTTGGCCACCGACGAAGATCTTCACAACGTCCCTGTTGCCACGAGCGCAGGCGGCGCGCACCGCCTGCCACGCGGTGCGCACGCTCAATCCCGGGATACGCCACGCCACGGCCGCCAAGCCGTTGCCGATCGCAGTGAGGTGAAGCGTCTCCGTCATCCGTCCTCCTCGTCGTCACCTACGAGTGCCGTCTTCGGTGCGTACCGGTGCACGACTCCTGCTGGGTCCGTCACGAGGTAGCCATCACCGTCGCGGGTCAGGTGCGGCGCCGCGATCGGTACCTTCCCATGGCCGCCCGGAATGTCCAGGACGTAGGTGGGCTGGCACAGGCCGGAGACGGGGCCGCGGAGCGAACGCATGAGGCGTTGGCCGTGAGCGATCGATGTGCGCAGGTGAGCCGTTCCAGGTGCGAGGTCCGGGTGGTGCAGGTAATAGGGCTTGACCTTGAGGGCGACCAAGGACCGGAAGAGCCGCTCGAGCTCCTCGGCGGTGTCGTTGACGCCCCTCAGCAGGACACTCTGGCTCAGCAGGGGTATGCCCGCCTGACTCAGTCTGCGCAGCGCGGCCGCGGCCGCCGGCCCCAGTTCTCGGTGATGGTTGCAGTGCACCACCAACCACACGGGCGTCGGCACCGTCAGCGCTTCGATCAACTCATCGGTGATCCGCTCAGGGGCGAGCACCGGGACGCGGCTGTGGATTCTTACGACGGCGACGTGAGGTATCCGGTCCAGTTCGCCGACAATGCGGCGTATGCGGGCCGGAGACATGATGAGCGGATCGCCGCCGGTGAGAATGACCTCCCAGATCTCGGTGTGCTCCCCGATGTACGCGAGGGCGGCCCGGAGATCCTTGTCGGTCAGTACCCCCTGCCCGGGGCCGACCACTTCACGTCGGAAGCAGAAGCGACAGTAGACCGGGCAGACGTGTACCGGCTTGAGCAGGACTCGATCTCGGTACCGGTGGGTGATGCCGGCCACGGGAGTGTGGCGCTCGTCGCCGATCGGGTCCGTGAGCTCGTCGGGGTCGATGATCAACTCGTCGAGCGTTGGCACGAACTGGCGGCCGATGGGATCGTCAGGGCTCCCGGTCAACGCTTCCACCACGGTCGGCGTGATGCTGATCGCGTACCTGGCGGCAACCTTGGTCAGCGCCTCGGCGGCGTTCTTGTCGACGAGGCCGGCCTCGACCAACGAGTCGACCGTTCGGAGCGTGCGGCGTCGAGTCACGCGGCCATCCAACAGCCCGGCGGGCCAGTGGGAGAAGGTGAACGACCGGGGTTAGGACAACGTCGGACAGCGAACGGCTGAACCAGGCGGCTACCGTGGTGAAGGATGCGGTGATTCACGATCAGGGGCCCTGATGACTGAGCCGAAGCCGGGTTTCGTCGCTCCCGATCCTCGGCGGATCGCCACCCGTCGAGATTTCGGGGTGGAGCTCACTCTCGCGCGCAGACGGCGCGGACTCAGCATCCGGAGCGTCGCCCGCGCGATAGGCGTCCCGGTCAGTACCGTCGGTGGTTACTTCGCGGGCAGTCACCTTCCGGCGCTGCACCCTCCGGACCTGCTCAGCCAACTCCTCCGTGTGCTGGGCATCGACGACGAGGACGAGATCACCTTGTGGTGGCAGGCCTACTGGCGGGTGCGCGGGCCGGTTGGTGAACAGTCCGGGTCGGCGCCCGTCGACGGCGGGTCGCCTTTGGCTCAGGTGAGCGTATCTATCGAGGCCCCGATCGAACGCCTGATGGTCGAGCCTGTTCTGCGGGGCCGTGAGGTCGAACTGAAGAGCCTGTGCGACCTGGTCGCGCAGGCGAACCAGATGCACCCCGAACCGAGGGTTCGCGTGCTGTACGGCTTGGGGGGCAGCGGTAAGAGCACGCTGGCGCTTGCCGTCGCGCAGTGCGCCCGGGCCTGTGGGATACGGACGTTCTGGGTGGCGAGCGATGACCGAGCGACGACAGCGGCCGGCATGCGGGCACTCGCCGTGGAGATCAGGGTGCCCGTCGAACGGCTTCGGGCGGGAAGCCTGCCCGATGCTGTGTGGCAACGCCTTCGTGATCTGCCGGAGCCGTGGCTTCTGGTGTTCGACAACGCCGACAACCCTCTGGAGAGTCTTGCCCTGCCCGGACAGCGGGTCACCGACGGAACGGGCTGGCTGCGTCCGGTCGGGACCGGTCTCGGCACCGTCATCGTCACGACCCGTGACGGCCATCGCGCGACGTGGGGCGACCCCGCCCCCAGCTGGCTGGCTCTCCACCGCTTGACCGGTCTGGCCGACGCGCATGGTGCCCAGGTGCTTATGGAGCTGGCCGGTGAGTCAGCGGGCACCGTTGAGGAGGCACGTGTCCTTTCCCGACGGCTGGGCGGCCTCCCGCTGGCCCTCATGCTAGCTGGTCGCTATCTGGCCGAGGCGGGCCGGACGCCGCCCGAGCTGGCGTTACCGCGCACGTACCGCGAGTACCTCGCCGCTCTCGAGACGGGCGACTACGCCGACCTGTTCCCGGCTGAGAGCGAGCCAGCACGCCGAGCCATTGGGCCAACGTGGGACTTGTCGCTGGACCTTGTCGCCGGCCGCGCCGGCGGGCACGCCCAGTCGCTGCTCCGCTTGATCGCGGCTCTCGGGCCTGGGCCCATCCCGCACCGAGAGTTGCTTGATGTCCGTATCATGCGTGATACGCCCATATTTGCCGGAATTACGCCACGGCTCCTGTGGGAGGCTCTGCGAGCGTTGGAGGCGCTGGGCATGATTACGATATTCAGCCGCGCCTTTCCGGGTGAGCGGACGAGCCGTGTGTACATTGATATTCATCCGCTTGTGCGCCACGTGACCCGTCATGATCGGCAAATGGGCGAGCATCTGGCCGAGTATGCCGCCACCGCGACACGACTGCTGCACGCCGCCGTGCACGATCATGAACCAAAATCGCCATCCACCTGGCGCCTGTGGCATCTAATGGTCGGGCACTGCGTCGCCGTGCTGGACCTGGTCGCCGACCACAAGGTTGACCTTGCCGTGGTCCGCGCTGCAGTCGAACGGGCGTCCCTCTCCTTGGCTTTCTGTGGGTGCTGAGAGCCGCTGTGTTGCAAGGGAATTGTTGCTGGCTGGGGCGTTGCCTGACTGACCGACCACAGTGGAACGCGCACGTGGTCCGTCTCTAGAGTTCGTGG
>Ga0065720_1021484_pt1 | contig 10449 bp, 5 predicted proteins | sample Thericmetagenome_FD_59107 | JGI IMG/M metagenome (GOLD analysis project Ga0065720, IMG submission 59107) | Thermophilic microbial communities from the Joint Bioenergy Institute, California, USA of rice/straw/compost enrichment - eDNA_2 v2... | ecosystem: Engineered > Solid waste > Grass >... | reverse complement strand
GCCCCAAACCCCTCCTCCTTTGCTCCCTTCAAGCAACACCTTCCCCAACCAGGCGGGCAATCAAGACGTAGATAAAGATAGCCGCTCCCGCCAGGAACAACTTGTTCTGAAAGATCCAGCTCTGCCCCGCATCTCGCTGCTGCCTCACTGCATCAACCACAGCATGTGCCTGATGGCCACTCCCAGCGGGCAGCCCTAGCTGAGGACCGCACGGAGTAGCCGGGGCAGGCGCCGTACTAGGCTCAACAACTTTGTTCCCCGTGGCGGGGTCAATCTTGTTCTCGCGCATCCATTTCCAATTCTCTTCATCCAGTTCAGGCCACTCCTGGCGGAACTTAGCTCCGCCGTCACCAGCCCGAATATTATTCTTCCCCGCGGCGCCATGCTCGCTGCGGATATGCGACCCGCCGCCGGTCGAGTTCCACCACCGCGACTTGAACGCCAGCTGTTTGCGCTCGGCCTCGCTGGCCGACACAGACCCCGTGGTCATCTCCTCGGACGTCATGAACGAGAGCAGGCCGATTAGGATGGTGGACACCTCCCAGGCCGGGTTGAAGGAGCGAGGGTGAAAGTCGGAGATGGACAGGCATAGTCGACTAGACGGCTGGAAGCGGCCCGACGGCGTGTGCATGCGGATCGCCGGCGGCGCGAAGGGGTAATTGGGTGGGAAGGTTAATGTGCCCCAGTACTGGCCGCCGTGGTACGGGGTGTTCTCGGGTCCTGTAATGATGTAGTGCCATCTAAGAAAAGCGACTGTTGTTAGTCCAACGATCGAGCGACATGCCACGTGGCCGAGTAGGGGGTGTTGACGTCGTACTCTAGGATGTTGTTTTCTGAAGGATGGGCCTGAATGTAGGGTGGGGGGTTTTCCATAATAGCCTTATACTCGCGCGTTAACTGTACAAAGTTAGCATCCGGTTCTTCATAATTTTAAAGGCTGTGGAGAGAACATACGCGCTTCCGTGCCGCTGGACTTGCTGCCATGTTGAGAGTGGCTCGGCTGGGAATGTGAGTGCTGTAGGATATTGCTGGCTCGCGATCGATCTGGGGACGAGGAGAGAGGAAAGGGGTTCGAGAAGGAAGGTATTAGAAGCGAATGAGTTTTAAAAAAAAACAAACCAAAACCAAACAAAAAGAGGGCGCCGAAACGCTTTGTTGATCGCTACGGCGAAATGTGTCGGAATAGGCGTCAGAGGATCAAGTCAAGTGGTCGATGAAGAGTGGTCGAAGAGACGAGATATGGGGGCGCAGGATTATTGATTGGTGACAAAGATGACGACTGTCAGGTTCCCTCCAAGTCATCCACTCATCATACGCTACAGTCCCATGCAAATGAACGCACAGTGGGCACTCGCTGTGCTCCCAGCCTGGGGAGTGATGGAATTGCTCCGTAAAATTAGTTAGGATGTTTCGTGCTTTTCAGATTTCCGTAAATTTTCACTGTAAATTACTGGCCCGTGCATATTCAATCATCTGCCCATTCGGGAAAGCAGTCATGAGGTCTCCCTAGAGCATGTAATAGTACATTCAATAGACGTTTTGCTGGCTAACTGAGGAAATGTTAGTCAGTGTAAGCAAGCGCATTTTTGTTGCGACAGAGAGAGGAGAGCTAATTCATTAGGATTGCTAAAGACCGTGTATCTTCTGAGTATCATGACCTTGACACGTAAAATACGCGCAAAATTCGTTACGTATATTTTATCGTTCGTAATCTACTGCAATCTGAAACGATCTTTTGTCGCTAAAAGTTTGGGTAACGAGCTGAAGGCCACCGCCGACCTGAGGCCTGCCGCGAAGCAGGGTCCACTCGGCCAAGACCTCAGGCTACAGGTAGGCTGCCGCCTGTCCCACTTGAGGCAAGTCACTATTCGCACTGTGAACTGTGCTGCGGGGCAGTCTTGGCAGGACTGACACCCGCCAGCACCCGGCAAGATCCGAGGGGGGCAGTAGGCCGGAGCAGCAACACCAAGAGCTGGGCCATCAATTGATCGAGGTTGAGAATCCGATCTGCCGGCCTGTGATCGCAACCAGGCACACTCTCTCGGCCCGTTGCTGATCGACAGACAGCAAGACAACACACGCCAATGGCCAGCTCTTTGGGCTCCGGCGGCAGCAATGTACGTACATGACAGCAAGATCTGGTACTGCTTCGCAGCGCAGCTCAATCAGTCGACCAGCTCCAAGCTTCTTTTGTTTTTTTTTTCTCCCCTCCATATTGGACCCCGCTAACACCTCACTAGGCCGCCGCCGACCTGGCCACCAAGACCTCCAGCGAAACGAGCCTAAAACAGTTGTACCAAGGCCCGGCTCAGGTGGTAATGGCTCGCCGACTCTGCTTCTCGTCCCGTGCGCACGCCAGCTGCTGACCCCAATGTCGCCCACAGCTGAGCGAGCACCTCCTTACGCCCGCGTCGATTAACACTCTCGAGGTCCACGGTGCGACAAATACCCGGCGCGGCCTGCTCGACCACATCTTTAAACCCGTGGTCGACGACAGCTCTGCGCCGGAGACGACCTTGGGCCAGGTCCTGGAGCGCCTGGGCACGGCCACCAGGAAGCTTGGTCGTTTTGGTGCGACTCCCTGGCTCTCTCTCAATCCACAAATCAGATCTTGACTTGTTGACTCTCAAAAAAGACATCTTTAAGGAGGACGGCTTCAACGTGTTCCTCTCCGAAGCCCCGCGCCCCGAGGGAGCCCCAGCATCCGAACGCACCGATCTCGACATCTCGATCCAAGTCAAGGAAAAATCGCGCCTGGTCTTCAGCGCCGGCACCGATTTCGGCAACTCAGAGGGCTCGGCGTACACCAATGCCGTCGCCCGCAACATCTTCGGCGGCGCCGAAACGTTGACCATCAACGCCAGCACCGGCACGCGCACGCGCTCCGCCTACAACGCCGTCTTCTCAACCCCAATCAACGGCAACCCCGATCTACGCCTCAACCTCGAAGCCCTGCGCTCCTCGACCCAAAAGCCCTGGGCCTCCCACGACGAGCACCTCACCGGCGGCACCCTGCGCTTCGCCTGGCTGACCCCCGACAATGACACCCACGCGCTCTCCTACTCCGCCGCCTGGCGCCAAATAACCTCGCTCGCCGCAACTGCCTCCCCTACCGTCCGCGCCGACGCAGGCGACTCCTTCAAGTCCTCCCTCACGCACACCTTCGTCCGCGACCGCCGCGACAACCCCCTCCTCCCGCAAAGCGGCTACCTTTTCCGTACCGTATCTGAACTCGCCGGCTGGGGCCCCCTGCGCGGCGACGTCAGCTTCGCCAAGACAGAGCTCGAAGCTTCCGCCGCCGTGCCTTTCTCTCTCTTGAAGGGCGTCTCCTTGGGCGGCGCGTTCCGCTTTGGTCTTTTGTACCCCCTGCCCATGGGCTACTCCCTCACCGGCAGGGCCCAGCCGAGCAGGATCAATGACCGCTTCCTGCTTGGTGGCCCAACCGACGTGCGCGGGTTCAAACTCGGCGGTATTGGCCCGCACGATGGGGCCGACTCGGTCGGCGGCGACGTTTTTGCTGCCGGCGCAGTCAACATACTCCTGCCGCTGCCTAGGGCGGGTGCCGAGTCGCCTTTGAGGCTTCAGTTGTTTGCCAATGCGGGGCGGTTGGTCGGGTTGAATACTAAGAAGAGCGGGAAGGATGGGAAGGAGGGCAAGGGGTTAGGGATGGAATCGAGGACAGTGTACAGGAGCGTGAATGCGGCACTGAGCGAGCTGACGAATGGGTTGCCTAGCGTTGCGGCGGGGTTTGGGCTGGTGTATGCTCATCCCGTGGCGAGGTTCGAGTTGAATTTTAGTCTACCGCTAGTTGTGAGACGGGGGGAGGAGGGACGGAAGGGGCTGCAGGTTGGTGTGGGCATTAACTTTTTGTAAAAGTATAGGATGAAAACAATCTAAGGAAGCTTTGTAGTAGCAGTATATATATATATATATATGTGTGTGTGTGTGTGTGTGTGTATAGACATGATAGATCCTTGACGAGGGCAAGGAAAAAGAGGGTTGCTCCTCACGTTGTGGCCATTAAACTACCTAGGTTCAAGCTACATGAAAGTAAATAGGGACACCCAAGGCGGCGTCTATATACCATGGATTTGTCCAGTTCTATTTACCCAGGTCTTATCAGACGAAAGCCTCGCCAACATGACCCCCCACACGCCACTTCCCGTCATTCATTCCCCTTGACCTTAATCTAAGCATTATTAAATAAAATGAAAAAAAAAAAAAAAAGAGAGATACCCAAGTCCAATAACAGATGTATCAAGTTATATGCGTGTTTACATGTAGAATATACAAGAATATCATTTGTCAGGAATAGGGAGAAAATTATGTATGAGGTTTATCTGAATGTGCATGATGATGTGATGGCAACGTGAGAGACAAGACGTGTCATGCCCGGATTTTTACTCCTGCTTCGTCATGATGGCAACCTTCTTGCCCTTGGGCACTCTGGCGAGCCAGTAGACGAAGAGGGCGCCGAAGATATTGAAGACGATATACACCCAGAGAAGACTGCAACCATGTCAGTGACATGAGACCTTTTTTTAAAAAAAGAAAATAACCACACACACATGGAGAAAGGGGAAACATACCCAAAGTTGCGCCAACGATCCTCATAATGAGAATGCACACCCGCCAAAAAGACATTTGTGTCGCTGATGGTGCAGTACGAGCACATGGTTGTGTTATTCGGATCAAGTAGGTACCCACCAGCTGCCTTGATATACGAATCCATGTACTCGCCGCAGGTGGTGCCATTCGGCGGTACAAAATTCATGTACTCATTTGCGGCGCACACAACATTCGTGTTGGCCACCGCCGTCGAAAGCATGGCACTAACGAGATACGTGAAGGGACTGACGCGGTACATGAACTCCCAAAACTTGGGCATCGAGTCCGGCCCGGCAAGGACACCGCAGAAGATCAAGCACAGCGAGAATAGCAGGTTGGCCACGTTACCGCCCGCCTCGGCCGTTTCAAAGCCGGCAATGATGAAGTCGGTGAAAGTGCAAGTGAACAGCAGGAAGGCAACAAGCAACAGGAACATGAGGGCGCCACGCTCAGCGGTCTGACCCGCGACAGCAGCATTGTTCTGCAAGCCGACGGGATAGTACCAGCAGAAGAACATAATGGCACCCATGAGCGTATTCCACGGGATCTCGGCGATGATTTGCGAAAGCATGAAGACCTTCCAGCTGTAGACCTTGGAGGGGCGCTCGCGGACTTCATAGAGGGAACGCTGCGTGACGAAGTGCGGCATCGTTTGCTGCACCAGCTGGCCGAAGATGGTCAAGATGTTGAAGATGGCGAACATCTGGTTCTGAAGACCCATGATGGAGTTGGGAGCCTTGTAGAAGACGAAGCCGATGAACAGCGCGACCAGCGTGCAGAGAGAGGCCTTGGAGTAGATGTACGAGGGCGTGCGCCAGTACTGCTGGAAGACGCGGTGGGTGACCAGGCGGAGCTGCTCCCAGAAGGGCGCAGCAAACTCCTTGTAGCTATCCGGGTCCTCGTCCAGCGGCGTCGTCTGCTTGGGGTTCTCCTTGAGACGGCGCAGCTCGTCCTGCACGGCCTGGTACTCGGGGCTCTCGCGCCAGACCTTGGGCCAGTCGATGTCGGTGTGGCTGCCGGGCGCGGCACCAATGACCTCAAGCATCCACTCAGCCGGGTTAGCGTCAGGAGGGCAGGCATCAGCACCGTTGCGCTCGAAGTAGGCCCGCATCGTCTCGGCGTTCTTGCCGATATCGCCGAAGTAGACGGTCTTGCCGCCCTTGGCCAGGAAGAGAAGACGGTCGAAGCGCTGGAAGAGCATGGCAGAGGGCTGGTGGATGGTGCAAAGAATGGCCTGACCGTTCTTGGTCAGCTTCTCGAGGAGATCCAGGATGGCCCACGAAGTCTGGCTGTCGAGACCCGAAGTCGGTTCGTCGACGAAGAGCAGGAGCGGCGGCTTAGCAGCAAGCTCGACACCGATGGTCAGACGCTTCCTCTGTTCGACGTTCAGACCTTCACCAGGGACACCAATGACGGCATCGGCATAGTCCTCCATCTCGAGCATCTTGATGACCTCGTCGACATAAGCGAGCTTCTCCTCGCGCGGGATATGGGCAGGCTGACGGAGAAGAGCGCTGAAGTTCAGAGCCTCGCGAACCGTGGTTGTCTGGAGATGGAGATCCTGCTGCTGGACGTAACCGGTCTTGCGCTGGAACGAAGCATCTCTCGGCTTGCCGTCAACAAGCATCTCACCCGTGATGACACCCATCGAAGTTCTGTCAGCCAAGCAGTCAAGCAGCGTGGTCTTACCAGCGCCAGAAACGCCCATCAGCGCAGTCAGGGTACCCGGCTTGACCCAACCATCGACATGATCAAGAATCTGTCGTGTCTCGCCCTTGACCTTGACCTCGTAGCAGACGTTGCTCCAGTGGAAAACGCTGGTAGTGCCGCGCAGCTGACCGCCTTCCTTGTCCGAGGAGTTGCCATCCGAAGTGTTGCCGCCGTTAGCAGCAGCCTTAGCGAAAGCAGCAGCAAGACCACCAGGACGGGTACCCGACTCGGCGTCGCCCTTGTGTTTGTCATCAAAAGCAGCAGGCTGGTGGCCGCGACGGAAGACCAGGACTTCGCCCTTGCTTTTCTTGGCAGCAACGTTCTCGGCGGCGATCATGTAGGTGATGAGGAAGAATATCGTAAAGCCGATGACGATGCCAAAGTTGCGCCACTTGTGGGCATGGAAGTACTTGAAGCCCGAGTTGATGTAGTCATCGCCATTGACCACGGGCGAGCCGGGGACGGAGCCGATGGCAGAGCAAGCGCGGTTCAGCGGGCCAACGTTCTCGTAGCCGGGGATCATGGGGCTTGGCACGAACGAAGTGCAGGTGAAGTTGCGGTTGTGAAACTCGTTCACCATAAGCGACTCGAACGCGTAGGCCAACGGGTCGATGTAGTTGATCCAGCGGCACCAGCCGAGCATGTAGTCGATGGGGATGACGAAACCGGTGAATATGACGAGGGCGAGAATGATAACGGCAGCTGGAACCATGGCCTGGGACAGCGTGCGCGAGGAGCTGGCAATTGTCCGGAAGATCATGGACATGCACAAGACGGTAAAGAACGAGATGAGCAGGAAGAAGAAGAAAGGTCCCGCCTCACGACGCAGATTCGTCATGAAATACAAGGTAACATTGAAGATGATGCAGTTGACCACCTTGTACGGCATGTCGCAGAGCATGGACGAGACGGCTTCGGCAGACGGATGATAGAAGGCATAGCGGTCGTGCTTCTCGACGATCGGGCGTTGGGCGTAAAGAGTCAAGATTTCGAGGGCACTAGAGAAGGCGTTCATGAGACAGGCAAAAAACAGCAGAGCGCCACGCTGGTAGAAGCTGTCGGTGGTCTGCTTGAGGTTGTAGAAGACGGACGAGATGATCAGAGCCATGATGAAGTTGCCGATAAGAGCCCCGAGAGTCAAGCTGGGGTCGCCAATGAGACGCCTCCAGCCACGCCAGAGACAGAGGTTAATCTGCTGCGCGTAGGACAGCGTGAAGGGGGACTTGGCGCGCTGGCCCTTGGCCTGCTGCGCCCTGCGAGAGGCACGGAAGGCCTCCGCATCCGGGCCGTTGAGGGGATGATCCTTCTTGTACTGCTCAATCTCCTCCTGAAGGGCCTTGTACTCAGCGCTGTTCTTCCACGCGGCGGCGAACTCGTCGGGCGTGCGAGGGGCCTTGTCCTCGAAGCCGGGGCGAACAATACGCTCCTGCGGGCTGGTCATGGACGTGAGGAAGTCGGGAGTCGTCTGACGCGGCGGGCACTCGAAGCCCAGGTTGATGAAGTACTGCTTGGCCTCGCTGGCCTTCCCGAAGTAGATCTGGCGACCCTCGTAGAGTACGGTAACCTTGTCGAAGAGGTCGTAGGCACTCTGCGGGGCCTGGTAGATGGAAACGCAGGCGGTGTTCTGGAATATCTCGGTCTGGAGCCGCAGAGTTTTGCAAAACTCGATGGCGTTGGCGCTATCCAGACCTCTAGTACTGTTATCCCAGCACTGCAGCGGCGCGTTCGACAGGGCAGCTTCGGCGATGGTAACACGCTTCCGCTCACCTCCCGACACACCGCGGATGTACTCGTTACCGACACGGGTGTTGATGGTGTGGCTGATACCGAACATGGCCATGACGACATCCCTGAGGTGATTGGCAAAGGAGGTCTTGGTGATGCCCTCGGGCAGGGTAGCAGGAGCACGAGCATGGGCAGCGAAGGTTAGGGTCTCGCCGACGGTGAGCTGTGGGAAGTGAGTATCCACCTCAGCCGTGTAAATAGCCTCACCGCGGTGATGTGTGTGCATCTCCTGCGCAGTCATGCCTGTCCCCAGGGGTTAGCATACTGGCAATGACAGCCCATAACTTCTCAGCCAGCTGTGCTCTCAATCTTACCTTGGTAGTTGAAGTAGGACTTGTCGTCGACATAGATGCCGTTGAAATCGCCGGCAATGGTCTTGAGGAAGGTCGTGCAGCCAGACCCAGGGGGCCCCAGGACGACGAGCATCTCACCCTTGCGAACAAGGCCGTTGAAGTCGCGCAGGATGTCAATCCGACGCTTGCCCGTGCCCGTGAGCTTCCGGATCAGACCGACAGCCTCAAGCCAGATGTTCAGGACATCCTTCTGGAAGTCAGTGGGCGTACCGAAGCCATAAACGTTGAGATTCTGGAAAGCGACACCGGTGGTACGAAACTTGCCGCCAGCGCCGGTCACCATCTCAGCAACGGCCTTGGCCCAGGCACGGGCACTGAAATTGGGACCATTGGGGTTTAACGGCGAGTCCTCCTCCTCTGACGCGATCTTGAAGACGTTGGCGCCCGCGGGCACGTTGGCCTGGGACTGAGCGGTGAACTTTCTAGCAAGAGCCTGGACCATGCTCGCGCGACGTTCCTCCTCGATGGCGTCGTCCTCTTCGTTGTCCTCGACAGCGGTATCGGTGCCATTGCCAGTGCCAGCAGTAGGGACATCCCTCTCGGCCCCAGCCTGCTCCTTCTCCTTAGGCATCTCCGGCACCGACCTGGACCGTGTTCTGCTCAGGGTCTTGCTGAGCCGCCGCGGCGAAGAGGGGCTCGCCGGCGTGTCATCGTGCTGCTCATGTGTGGTCTGCCGTGACAGCGGAGACCCGGCTCCAGTCATCTGGGCCGTGAGGTCGTAGTTCCCGAAGGAACCAGTACCGATGAACGACATTGCCGGACGGTCCGATCGTTACGCCACCGAATGTCAGCTTGTGTGGACAGACCGGAACAAGCCGGCGATCGGTATTGTTTTAAAAAAAAATCCCCGGCAAACAGGTGTATATTAAGCAAAACTCGCGACGATAGTGTAAGCAAGTGTGTACGGGCAAAAGAACGTAGTGAAAAGATATCAAAAAAAAAACAAACGGTGCAGTCTCAGCGTCAGTGTCAATGACAGGACAGCGCCGGGGACGATACGGCAGTAGAGACAAACCGTCTGGAAACCAGACGCGGCAAAGTTTCCCCCAGGGGTCCAGGAAGACGGGGGGTCCATCCAGACTATAAAAATGAAGGCAGCATGGACAACGGGGAGTTCTAAGCCCCGAGTGGGGATGAAAGCTTGCCGTAGGCTCCCGGCGCATCGCACAGCAAGGCGACCCAGGCCCGTTTGTTTCGCCCAGAAGAAGTCCAGGAAAAGTCCCCGAGACGGGTTCCTGGGGCCTTGCGAGGACGCGTTCCGAACAGCGTCACAGTTTGTCCACGGTAAGCCCAGGACCCCCGCCAGCATTGGGACAGCCCACACTCCCAGTGACACTCTTACACAGGTACACCCCCTCGCAGCCCTGTCCTGACAAAGCCTGTGCCTGTTTTGGGCCCCCGACACGCGTGGAGGCTCCAGGAGCCCACCATGCCCGATGGGGAAGGATGACAGAGGTCGGGACCCGTCCACGGCCGGGGACGAGGAAGACGAGCCAAAGGAGCGAGATCTTCCAGAAAGATACATCCGATCCCTCGTCAAGATCCATCCATATCACGATCCCACCTTGATGCCAGCCGCGGGCACACCGTGATGGTGATATTGGAGATACTAGAGATTACTGCATAATCTACGAGAGTGATATTCTGAGCCCGCCGGAGATGCCATGTACTCTCGTCGGTCGGTCTTACACGCAGCCCTGGCAGCAGCAGCAGTCATGGGAAGTCCAGCATTGCACACAGCATGTGCTGCGCCGAGGCGGCTGCTTGCGTTGATGTTAGTGTAAAACTTTGGACAACGTCAATTTTTGGCGGCTGCTGCCGACCCAGAAAAAAGGGGAGACCCCAGCGAGCCGACAGCCAACCAATGAGCAGCCGAGTCACCGAAAAGCCAAAAAGCGGGGGCAGACTTTGCCCAAAGTAGCTCGGCTGCGAAATTATACGGTGGGCCCGCACTTATAATCTTTTTTCTAGCTTTTTTTTTTTTGCATGCTTC
>Ga0065720_1004688_pt1 | contig 10451 bp, 9 predicted proteins | sample Thericmetagenome_FD_59107 | JGI IMG/M metagenome (GOLD analysis project Ga0065720, IMG submission 59107) | Thermophilic microbial communities from the Joint Bioenergy Institute, California, USA of rice/straw/compost enrichment - eDNA_2 v2... | ecosystem: Engineered > Solid waste > Grass >... | reverse complement strand
GCCGCGGGCCATCGCGTCCGGGATCAGCGGGCGGTAGACGAGCTCGCCCAGCTCCCCGGGACCCAGCATCCGGTCGTCGGCGTCGACCACCCCGTGGTCCACCCATGCCGGCGCCGGGCCGATGGTGTCCGCGGGCACGTCCTCCAGCCGCTCACGTCGGGGCAGGTGCGGGAAGATCTCGGTCATCCCCCAGCCCTGCCACACCACGGTCGTGCCGTATCGCCGCTCGAACTCGATCCGGTCCTGCGGCTGCGGAAGCACGTAGACGTGCGAGAGTCGGTGCTCGGGTGCCTCGGGCGTGGCCTCGAGGATCATCGCGGTCATCTGTCCCATCAGCATCGCGAAGGTGGCACCGTCCTCGGCGATCTCGCGCCACCAGTTCCGTGCCGAGAACGTGCTCTTCAGGTGGGCGGTGCAGCCCACGTGGAGCGCCGAGTTGGCGAAGACCTGCAGGCCGGCGATGTGGCACATCTGCAGCGGGGTGCTCAGCACGTCGTCGGAGGTGTGGCCGAGCGCGTCCGACGCCATGGCCGGCGCGAGGTAGAGGTAGTGGTGCGGCCACATCGCGGCTTTCGAGCCGCCGCTGGTGCCCGACGTGAACATGAGCACCGCGAGGTCGGACGGCCGGGGCAGGGCCGCGGGCGGCTCGGCGGGCACGCCGGCGGTTAGGTCTTCGAGCCGCACGACCGGAACCTCGTGCATCCGCCCCGGCACCTCACCGGCCCCGCAGGCGACGACGAGCTGTACCCCGCCCAGGTCGGGCAGGTCCGCGAGCCGGGCGAGCAGGTCGGTCCGCACCGCGAGCACGTGCGGGTCGCACCGCCGCAGCAGGAGCGCGAGCAACTGCCCGCGCAGCTCCGGGTTCATCGGCGCCGCCACCCCTCCGGAGGCGAGTGCACCGAGGAAGAGCGGCATGAACTCGACCTGGTTGCGCAGCAGCAGCGCCACCCGGCTACTCGCAAGGCCGCGCCCGCCGAGCGCGGCTGCCACCCGGTACGCCGCGTCGCGTGCACTGCCGAAGGTCAGCCGGTCCCGACCGTCGAACACCAGCCAGTCCCGGTCGGGATGCGCCTCGGCCTGGTCCCGGAGTACGTGCAGGATGGTCCGCGCGTCGCCGCCGTAGCGCAGCGCGTACGGGCCGAGGTCCGGCCCGGTCCCCCGTAGCAGCCGCCGTTCCGGGAACGTGTGTTGGTCCGCAGTCATCGTCGCCTCCGAACAACTATTTGTTCGTAGGGTGCACCGGGACAGCGGGTCGGTCAACTACCGGGCCTGGATGCCGCCGAGGAGGGTGTCTGCGAGTTCGTCGGCGATCTCCTTGGCGGAGAGGGGGCCCGTGGGTGAGAACCACTCCGTGGCGTTGTTCAGCATGCCGATGAAGGCCAGTACGGTGAGTCGCGGACTGCGAAGCGGCTTGAACGCGCCGGTCCTCACGCCGTCGCGGACGATGCCGACGAAGAGGTCCTCGTACTGCTGCCGCAGAGCGATCACGCGACCCTGCTTCTCCGGTGACAGGTAGGTCCACTGGAAGAAGGCGACGCGGGTCTGCTCGCGACTGCGGGTGAGCACCTCGAAGTGGGCCAGGAAGGCGGCGCGGAGCCGCTCGGGCGCTGGGTCGTCGCTGTCGGCAGCGGCACTGATCGCGTCGACGTAGTTCTGGATGCCCTTCTCGACGATGCGCAGCAGCAGGTCTTCCTTGCTGCTGATGTGGACGTAGAGGCTGCCGGGCAGCAGGCCGACCGCGTCGGCGATGTCGCGCATGCCGATGACCGGGTAGGTCTTCTCGGCGAACAGGCGGACCGCCTCCTGCGCGATCTGCTCCGCCGACACCGGTCCCGAGCCGCGAGCGCGTCGCTCGCCGCGTGCCGTCGCCACTCGTGTCCCCCTTCTCGTCGTGCGAGACTCGTGTCCCCCTTCTCGTCGTGCGAGGCCATCGTCCCACGCTGCGGCCCGCCGGCGGCCCGCGACCGCAGAAACAATCAGTTGTTTGTTCAGCGTCGAGCGTCTAGCGTGTGCAGGACGAGCCGTCCGATGGAGGTGTGGGCTTCGTGGACTTCCGGTTCACCGACGAACAGCAGATGTGGTTCGACACGCTGACGGCGTTCATGGAGAAGGAGGTCGGCCGCGAGTACATCCGGGAGCACGACGAGTCCCGGACCTTCCCGGAGGAGGCCTACCAGAAGTTCGCCGAGCGGGGCTGGCTCGGGCTGCTCATCCCGGAGGAGGACGGCGGCCTCGCGGCGGACGCGGTGATGTACGCGATCTTCTGCGAGGTAATCGCGAAGTACAGCCTGGACTTCGCGGCCGCGATCATGACGTCGATGTTCACCGCGACGAACATCGCGAGCCACGGCACCCCTGAGCAGAAGGCGGCCTACCTGCCGGGCTTCCTGGCCGGCGACATCAAGTTCAGCATCTCGATCTCCGAGCCCGGTGCGGGTTCCGATGCGGCCGGCCTGGCCACGAAGGCGGTCCTCGACGGTGACGAGTGGGTCCTCAACGGCAACAAGGTCTTCTGCTCCGGCGCGCACCTTCCCGGGACCGTCATCAACCTGATGGCCCGCACGAGCCCGGACAAGCACCGCGGCATCAGCATGATCCTCGTGCCGAACGACACCGAGGGCGTCGACATCCGGAAGCTGAACACCATCGTCCGCCGCAGCCTCGGCACGACGGAGATCTTCCTGACCGACGCTCGTGTCCCCCGGTCGAACATCATCGGTGAGCCGGGCCAGGGCTGGGCCTACGTCGGGCAGCACCTGGAGTGGGAGCGGCTGAGCCTCGCGGCGACCTATGTCGGCAATGCCCGCACCGCCCTCGACGACACCATCGAGTACACGAAGAACCGCACCCAGTTCGGCCGGCCGCTGTCGAAGTTCCAGGTGCTCAAGCACCGGATGGCCGAGCGGGAGACCGAGGTCAACGCAGCCCGGCTGCTGGTCTACAGCGCGGCGACGAAGCTCGCCCGCGGTGAGCGCGCCCTGAAGGACGTGTCCATGGCGAAGGTCTACGCCGCGGACGTGGCCTTCCGTTGTGCATTCGATGGCATGCAGGCACTGGGCGGCTACGCGCAGCTGCCCGAGTACGACATGGAGCGCTACTTCCGCGAGGCCAAGCACGCCATGGTCGGCGGCGGCACCTCCGAGATTCAGCACAGCATCATCGCCAAGGAGATGGGTCTCTAGGGCCCGGGGAGGTCTGGCTCAGTGGCGAGCACGGTCGAGAACCAGCTGCTCGAGGCGGGCGCCGAGGTCGAGTGGCTCGGCTCCGGGTACGGCGCCTTCACCGAGGCCGGAGGCATGCTCGGGGTGGCCGAGGGACCGGTGTGGTTGCCGGACGAGCAGGCGTTGAGCTTCAACGACAGCGGCAACGCGACCCGATACCGGTGGACCGAGGCCGAGGGGATCACCGTCGTCCGCACTGACACGCACGACGCCAACGGCTCCACCCGGGACCGGCAGGGTCGGTTGGTGTCGTGTGAGCACGCCGCGCGCCGGGTGACCCGGGAGGAGCCCGATGGCTCCTTCACGGTGATCGCGGACAACTACCGCGGGCTCGCGCTCAACCGACCCAACGATGTCGTGGTCCGGTCGGACGGGTCGATCTGGTTCACGGACCCGTTGACCTTCGAGGTCGACACGGAGCTCGACCTCGCCGGCGTGTTCCGCGTGTCGCCGGACCTGAGCCGGATCAACCTCGTGGTCCGCGACTTCAACATGCCGAACGGTCTCGCGTTCTCACCCGACGAGCAGACTCTCTACATCAACGACACCAACCGGATGCACATCCGCGCGTTCACTGTGGACTCGTGGAGTGTGGCCGGGGCCCGGCTGGACCTGGACTCGGACCGGGTGCTGATCTCGATGCCGGCCGACCGTCCCGGCCATCCCGACGGGATGAAGCTCGACGCAAGGGGCAACATCTGGTGCACCGGGCCCGGAGGGATCTGGGTGATCGCGCCGGACGGGACCCGTCTCGCGACGCTCGAGCTGCCCCGGGTGCCCGTGACCAACTTCTGCTTCGGCGGACCGGACCTGCGGACGATCTTCTTCACGACCTTCACCGAGGTCGGCCGAATCCGGGTCGGTGTGCCCGGCCTCGACCCGGACCGGGAGATCGAGCAGGTCAGCGGGCCCGGGTGGACGGCGGAAGGGCGGACGGGTTGAGCAGTCGACGGAGAACCCGATGGCAGACGCACGTCGTAGTGCTGTCAGGACACCACTTCATGGGCGGAAGTGAGGACGATGAAGGCGACGGTCGTTGTCGGTAATCCGAAACCACGGTCGCGGACGCGGCAGGTGGCCGAGGCGCTGGTGGACAGGCTCGTGCGGCAACCGTGCGACGTGCAGGTCATCGACCTCGCCGAGCACATCCACGAGATCTTCGACTGGCCGTCCGATTCGATGGCATCGCTCAACGCGCGTGTCGCCGAAAGCGACCTCGCCGTCTTCGCGAGCCCGACCTACAAGGCGACCTACACCGGGTTGCTGAAGGCGTTCCTGGACCGGTACCCGGCGGGCGGGCTGTCAGGAGTGACGGCGATACCGGTGCTGACCGGGGCCGATCAGACCCACTCGCTGGGCGCGGATGTGCACCTCGCCCCGCTGCTGATGGAGCTAGGGGCGACGATCCCTGGCCGCGGCTGGTACTTCGTGATGTCGTCGATGGACCAGCTGGAGAAACTAGCCCAAGAGGCAGCGGAGCGCTACGCCTGGGCGATTGCGCGGACGGCGCAGCTGAGGGCGGGGGTCGAGCCTGCATGACGGTGTCGAACGGGAATGCCGTGGGCGCGCGCGCGTTCCGGGACACGCTGGGGCAGTACCCCTCGGGGATCACGGTGATCAGCGGGCTGACGGGCGAGAGGGTGCCGATCGGCTTCACCTGTCAGTCCTTCTTCAGCGTCTCGATCGATCCGCCGCTGGTGTCGTTCTGCGTGGGGGTCGACTCGACGACGTACCCGAAGATCCGGGAGATCGGCCGCTTCACGGTGAACGTGCTCGCCGGTGACCAGCACGAAGTCGCGAACCAGTTCGCGCGCCGCGGTACGGACAAGTGGGCCGGAATCGAATGGTCGACCAGCCCGAACGGCTCTCCGATCATCGCGGACACGGTGATGTGGCTCGACTGCGCACTGCACGCCGAGCACGCCGCCGGCGATCACGTCATAGTCATCGGGCGGGTGCTGGGGATGAGTTCGCCAGAGTTTCACAGTCGGGAGCCGCTGCTGTACTTCCGCGGCCGCTACCGACACCTGCGGGCGTGTGGCAACACCCAGATCTGACAATCCGCTGCGCCCGAGAGCGGCGGCACACCGCACCCGCCACGACAACGGGTGCGCCCTGGAGTGGGAACGGGCCACGCTTCGTGCCCGGGATCCGCAGATCTGACGGGTAGAGATCGGCGCGTGCGCGCGATTGGTGTTCAGTGGCGGCGACTTGTCACCGATGCTCTTGGCAGTCGCGGATCGGTCCCGGGTCGATCATTGACATACGACGGAAACGGTTCGAGTCCGGCGAATTGTCGCGAAGACATCGAGTCGCTCGGGTGGCATACCGAGCTTTCGCGACATGTTTCGCGGCTCGGTGACATATCGAAGTGCCTGCCTTCCACCTTCGGGACGAGCTCCGCGACATAGCGGATGCTCCTGGGAGTCGGTGAGTCACATTGGCCCGGCCTTCTCGGGCTTGTGCGCACCACCGAGCCTGAACAGCATGCTGGAGCGCTTCTGGAGCCGGCCGACGTGGAGCGAGTCGGGAGCCGCCATCGATCCTGAGCGGCCGGGAACGTCCCTGAACAGACCTTAGTGGTCGCGGCGTGACCGGCGGGTATCGTGTCTGACCTGTTCAGCGCGTTGGGTCGGGCGACCCTGGGGGTCAAGGGGTCGCAGGTTCAAATCCTGTCGTCCCGACGGCACGATGGGCGGTCCTCCACGACGGGGAGGGCCGCCCATTCGTCTGTCTACCGGCGGAAACGTCGCGGCTGGGCCGTCTGAAGTCGATCAGATGTGGATCTTGCTGGGTGGTTCACTGTGGTCGGTCCGGTGGCGTACTGGAGCGAATCTGGAGCGGCGTGGCCCGGGCTTTGACCGAACCGGCCAAGTGGGGTCAAGTTCTTTGACCGATTGGCACCAAGTGGGGTCAGGAGTGGTCGACGTCACATTCGGTCCCGTGGGGCCGCAGGTTCGGCTAGCAGGAGTGCCGGACCAGCCTTGCGGTCAAGGGGTGGCGGGTGTGAATCCTGTCGGTTCCACATCTGCGGCCGAGGTCCGGTGATCCGGGTTTACCCAGGTCAGCGGGTTGACTGCTTTGGGCGTCAGTCTTGTGACGTCGGCTCGCGTGGCTGTTGGCGAGCCCTGTGGAGCACGCCTGGAGGACAACATCGGCAGCTGCGGTTCTGCCCGGGCGTACGCACCCGGGTGCGCACGTGCCGCAGCTCGGGGTGGGCGGTGATGAACGCCTCGAACCGGAACGAGCGGAACGGGCCACCGTTGTCCGTCACGACCGTCACCGCGGGCACGACGTTGCCGTCGCCGTCGCGGGCGCACGCGTCGATCAGGGGGCGGCCGAACATCGCCTCGTAGTCGGCCAGGGCAAGCTCGATCGCGGCGATCGCGTCGTGCTGGTTCGCGGTCGGGGACACATGCCACGGGTGCTCGTACTTCGACCAGTAGTCCCGGCACCCGGCGATGCGCCACGTGCCGCCGGTCGTGGTCTCGAACTCGGAGAAGTCCAGCTGCCACACCTGGTTCGGCCCCGTCGGTTCGGTGGCGAACGCGGCCTTCCTGCGGGCCGCGAGCTGGCGGCGTTCCCGCTGGTAGGCGGCGGGCAGGATCAGCCCTTCATCGCGCAGCAGGCGCAGCACGGTGGCCTGGGAGACCCGGTGCCCGTCGTGGCGCACCATGGCCCACACCTTGCGGTGCCCCCATGCCGGATGCGCCAACGCGTGCCGCCGCGCGGCCACGCGCACGCTCTCGCGCGCCGGGCGCGGCCACGGCCCCTTGACCGGGGACCCGGCCCGGGCGCGGGCCTGCCAGCGCCGCCACGACCGCTCGGGCACGCCGATCACCTGGCAGAACCTCGTGGTCGGCATGCCCGCCTGGATGCGGATCACCTCGAGGTCCTCGAAGGGCCCAGCCGGCCCTCCGCGGACTTCTTCCACACCCGGACCTCCAGGTGCGCCTCACCCAGGGCCTGGGTCAACTCGGCGACCTCGGCCTCCAGCTGCTGCTCACGCGTCGAGGGCCCCGACTTCCCCGCCGCCAGGCCGGTCCTGCCGGCCTCGAGGAACGCCCGCTTCCAGTTCCCGACCGACTGCTCGGACACCTTCGCCCGCCGGGCGGCCTCGGCGACGGTGACCTCGCCGGCCAAGACCGACAACACGATCCTGGTCTTCTCCTCGGCCGGAACGGCCGGTGGTCTTGCCATGAACGATCAGACTCCTCACAGGTCAGGCCCGCAAGCAACGGGCCCTGCCACAAAGCTGCTGNCNCGCNNCNTCGAGACCCGCACCGACACCACCTGGCCCCGCGCCCGCGACCAGCTGCAGCGCCTGCACGTGGGCACCTTCACCGGCCCGGCCGGGCTGTTCCGCCAGACCAGCACACCCAGCACCGAGGTCCGCCGGCTGCACACCGCCCTCAACGTCGCGCTGCCCCCGCGGATCCTGGACCTCGCCGCCGAGCAGCCCGCAACGCGCTGACCAGGAACAACACCCGCGCCTAGTGACACGACATGTCACCAGGCCGACACCCGTTTGCCCAGCTGAGACCCCACATTCGAGCACTTTCACCGGACGACAGCTGCGGAACCCGGGCTACCAGGATCCACGGATAAAGCTGAATATTCGCAAAGGACGAAGTGTTAGGCTGAGTCGGTGGTGATCGCGCTCATCGCGCTGTGGGTGGGGGACCACTCGCTCAACCTGCTCACCCTGGGTGGGCTGACCATCGCCGTCGGCCGCGTCGTGGACGACTCGATCGTGGTGCTGGAGAACATCAAACGCCACCTGGAATACGGCGAACCCTCCCGCACCGCGATCCTCACCGCGGTACGGGAGGTCAGCGGCGCCGTCACCGCCTCCACCCTCACCACCGTCGCGGTGTTCGCGCCGATCGCCGTCGTCGGCGGCATGGTGGGGGAGCTGTTCGCCCCGTTCGCGATCACCGTCACCGTGGCGCTGCTGGCCTCCCTGCTGGTGTCGCTGACCGTCATCCCCGTGCTGGCCTACTGGTTCCTGCGCGTCCCCGCCGTCACCGACGCCGACAAGGCCCGTGCCGTCCGCGAGCAGGCCGAAGCCAAAGAGCTACGCAGCCCGCTGCAACGCGCCTACCTGCCGGTGCTGCGTTTCGCGACCCGCCACCGCCTGATCACGGTGCTGGCCGGGATCGTGGTGTTCGTCACCACCATGGGCCTGGCCGGCAGGCTGGAGACCAACTTCATCGACTCCTCCGGGCAAGACACCATCCAGATCAGCCAGCGCATGCCCGCCGGTACCGACCTGGCCACCACCGACGCCGCCGCCGCCAAAGTCGAACAGCTCCTGGCGGCGCAACGAGGCGTGCAGTCCTACCAGGTGACCATCGGCTCCGGCGGCGCGATGTTCGGCGGAGGCGGCGGGGGAACCGACCGCGCCTCCTACTCCGTCACCGTCGCGCCCGGCGTCGACTCGGCCGAACTGACCGAACGGCTGCGCCAGAAGGTCGCCACGCTCACCGGCGTCGGCGAGATCACCGTGGGCGTCCAGCAGGGCGGCGGCATGTCCACCGACATCGTCCAGGTCATCGTGCAGGCCCCCGACGGCGACACCCTCGCCACCGCCGCCGAAACCGTGCGCGCCGCGATGACCCGCATGAGCGAGCTGCGGGACGTCACCTCCAACCTGGAAGCCAGCGCCCCCCGCATCGAGGTGCGCGTCGACCGCGAGGAAGCCGCCCGCGCCGGGCTGACCGAAGCCGCGATCGGCCAAGCCGTCGCCCAGGCCTTCCGCGGCACCCCCCTCGGCCAGATCACCCTGTCGGAACAGACCGCCGAACTGGTGCTGCGCGGCGAGGACACCCCCGGCGACCTGGAAGAAGTGCGCGACCTGGAACTGCCCACCGCAAGTGGCACCGTCAAACTGTCCAAAGTCGCCGACGTGGAACGCGTCGACGGCCCGGTCCAGGTCACCCGCATCGACGGCGAACGCAGCGCCACCGTCTCCGGTGTCGTCGCCGCCAGCGACCTGGGCAGCGTCACCGCGACCCTGACCACCGAACTGGAGAAGCTGCCCCTGCCCCCCGGTGCCTCCTACACCATCGGCGGCGTCGTCGCCGACCAGCAGGAAGCCTTCGCCGACCTGGGGTTGGCCATGCTCGCCGCCATCGCCATCGTCTTCATGATCATGGTGGCGACGTTCCGCAGCTTCGTCCAGCCGCTGATCCTGCTGGTGTCGATACCGTTCGCCGCCACCGGCGCCGTCGGCCTGCTGCTGATCACCGGCACCCCGCTCGGCGTCCCCGCCTGGCGTTCGGCGACCGCGACCGCACGTGAACGATCATCCCCAGCGGAGCGAGGAGACGACGGTGAGCAGCGACAGCGAACGCGACCAGCTCGCGACCCTGGTCCGGGAGCTCGCGGTGGTGCACGGCAAGGTCACGCTGGCCTCGGGCAAGGAGGCCGACTACTACGTGGACCTGCGCCGGATCACCCTGCACCACCAGGCCGCGCCGCTGGTGGGCCGGCTGATGCGCGAGCTGACCAGGGACTGGTCCTACGAGGCGGTCGGTGGGCTGACGCTGGGCGCCGACCCGATCGCCGACGCGATCCTGCACGCCACCGTCGCCGAGCGGATGATCGATCCGTCGATCCCGCCCGTGGACGCGTTCGTGGTGCGCAAGTCCACCAAGCAGCACGGCCTGCAGCGGCGGATCGAGGGGCCGGACGTCGCGGGCCGCTCGGTGCTCGTCGTCGAGGACACCTCGACCACGGGCGGATCGGTGCGGGAGGCGCTCGCCGCGGTCCGCGAGGCAGGCGCCACGGTCGTCGGGGTCGCGGTGGTGGTCGACCGGGAGACCGGGGCGAAGGAGGCGATCGAGGCGGAGGGCGTGCCGTACCGGGCGCTGCTCGGCCTCGCCGATCTCGGCCTCGCCTGAGCGCACCGGCCGAACAACCGTCCAATTTGCCCGGTTTCCGACCGTCGTGAGCGTTGGTTGCGCACTCCGAAACATCGACGCAACCGTTCGGCGCATTCCTCGGCACCGTTCGTGACGCATACTCGACAGGTCACGATCAGGTCACGCCAGGAGGTTCGGGGGAATGGCGGCCAGACCCGCGACCCGGCGGTGGGGCGCCGTGCTCGCCGCCGCGCTGGCACTGACCGCCTGCGGCGCCCCCGAGTGGACCTACGTCACGAACAAGGAGGAGCGCACCTACGCGAAGGTGCCCACCAGCTGGCGCGACGTCTCCGCCGAGGTGCCC
>Ga0065720_1021482_pt1 | contig 10452 bp, 6 predicted proteins | sample Thericmetagenome_FD_59107 | JGI IMG/M metagenome (GOLD analysis project Ga0065720, IMG submission 59107) | Thermophilic microbial communities from the Joint Bioenergy Institute, California, USA of rice/straw/compost enrichment - eDNA_2 v2... | ecosystem: Engineered > Solid waste > Grass >... | reverse complement strand
AATCGAAAAGGCTTCTGGCAAAAAAGCCGGCCGCGATTTTGGCCTGTGCATGCAGCCGGAGTACTTGCGTGAAGCTACAGCCAAGCAGGACTTTGCCCGCCCCTGGTTTATCCTCATTGGCCAATTAGACGAGAAGTCCGGCGATGTTCTGGAAAAAATTTACCGGAGCTTCGACGCGCCAATTGAGCGTTGCGGCCTGGAAGAAGCCGAATTTCAAAAGTACGTACACAATGTCTACAACGCCGTTAAAATCGCATTCTTTAACGAGATGCGGTTAGTAGCTAAGGGCGAGGGTTGGGATGCTGATGCAATTTTCCATGCTACCGCCGAAAGCTGCGAAGGTATCTGGAACCCCATGTATGGGCTTCGTGATTTCGGCCCGTTTGACGGTTCGTGCCTGCCGAAAGACACGCGCGCACTGTTGCAGTGGGGTGAGAACAACGGCTACGATCTCGGGATTCTCCGGGCAGTGATCGTTGAAAACCTGAAGCACGAAAAGGTGATGGGTAAAAATATGATGGTTCGCGTTAATTACCTGGAAAACATAAGTGTTTGATTCTGGTATTGCTCGACTAATTCTAGCCTATATTCCGATTTCAATCATCGGGCTCTGGCGATGGTCGTTCTGGATCATCCGTCGCGTCGCCGCAGCAATGTATCGTCCCAAGGTTGGCACGTGGCCGAAAGATCAGCCCAGGCCGACCGTAACGGTTGTTACGCCTGTCTATAATGAAGACCCGCACCTTTTCGAAGAGGCCATGCAGTCATGGATCGACAACGGCGTAAATGAGATTATTGCTGTTATCGATAAAACCAACACACGGCATATCGTCCATTTCGAGCACAAGTATGTCCGGAACGCCAAGATCAAAACCAAATGCCGCCTGGTCGTTCAGCCAACCAAGGGCAAGCGGGCCGCGTTGTGTGACGGTATCGAGAGTGCTAAGGGTGATTTGATTGCGCTGGTCGATTCCGACACGGTTTGGGACAAGGACGTGCTGGAAAAGACCCTACCGTACTTTTTGAACAGGCAAATCGGCGGCGCCACATTGACCCAACGGGTCAAGAATCCTGACAACCTGGCTACTGTTATCTTCGACATCATGCTGTGGTCACGTTACCAGGAGGAGATTCCGTCGCTCCTGGGCGTGGGCAAGGCCTTTAACACTTTGTCTGGTCGTACGGCTTTCTACCGCCGCGAGGCGATTCTTGCCGAGGAGTATGATAACTTGCACCACTTGCGCCATGAGTTTTTCCTGGGTACCCGCGCTATTTCTGGCGACGACAAGCGTTTGACGCACCTCATTTTGCAGCAGGGCTGGCATGTTGCGTATGTTGTGGGACCAAAGGTCTACACCTCCGGCATGCGCTCGTTGCGACAGTTCCTCAAACAGCGTTTGCGCTGGACGCGCAATTCATGGCGCGGCGACCTGCGGGCTGTTTTGCGCGGCTGGATTTGGCGGCATCCTGCTTTGGCCATCTTCCGGATCGACAGCTTTATTCAGCCGTTCGTCATGCTGATTGGTCCGGTTGTGTTTGCCGTGGCCTTAATGAAACAGGATTGGTTGATTGCAGGGCTCTTGCTGGCGTGGTGGCTGTTTAGCCGTACGATTAAATTGTTTGGTTACTTTCGCGCCCATCCGGCCCGGATTATCTATTTGCCGGCTTACATCGTGATGAGCTATGTGAATGCCATCATTAAGGTCTATGCCCTCGCGACACTAGTCGAGCATGGCTGGGCGACGCGGTGGCACAAGGCCCGTATGCAAACCAAGCGTTTGGTGCGCCGTTTGGCCACCATCGGCAGCGGCGTGCTGGTTTTGACACTGTTCTTTGGCTGCGTGGTAGCATTTGTTAACTACTCTCGCCAGCGGACGGCGGCAGACATAGCAGTGCCCGCCCCTGTCGAGACGGCCGCATTCGAGAACGACATTGATTTTGCGTCGGATGCGCCATTGGTGCCCAACCTACGTCCGGAAGCAATTCTCCCGACTGGTGTCAAACAATACCAAGTAGTACCTGGCGATACATTGCTCGAATTATCAGAACGTTTTGGTATGAGTGTCGAGGAATTGAAAAAGTTAAATGGCCTGCGCGACCCTGACGTCTTGCATGTTGGTCAAATGATTATTTACTACGAGTACGAGGAGAGTGTTCACAAGCCATGAGTCATAGTCATTCCAAAAAACTGCGCCATAACCTCAAGCCAGCCATCCTGATTGCTATGATTCCGGTATTGATCGGCGCTGGCGTGGTGACATTTTTTCTGACCGGCCGGTACGAATCGGCATTGGGTTCGGCGGGCAACCAACGGTTGCTAACCAAAAACTGGGAGGCTGCCGACAAAGCATTTATAGAACGCCAGCCCAATTATGAGCGCAAATTTGCATATTATCGGCTAAAAGAAGGCCAGACGCTAGAGAGTGTTGCGGCTTTCTTTGGTGTTGACCCTGTCAAGTTAAAAAAGATGAACCCCGGCCTTGTTGTGTCGGGTGCGACCATTAAAGTTCCGCCGGTTGAACGCCCGCTCGAAGAAACTAGCGGGGCTAACGGCAAGATTGTAGAAGCCAAAATTACCGAGGATCACGGCTTGTTGCGCATCCGCCAGCCGTACAAGTCTGATTTGGCGATCACTACTATCCCGGAGCTGATGGATTTCCTGCGGCCATACAGCGCTATCGAAAAAACCGGCGCCAAGACATACCGAATAAATCGCGCCATCTCGCTCGAGGGCAACATCAGGCTCGATGTAACACCTGCAACCGTCACCAAGCTTGAGCTTAAGAGTGCGGCGAACGACATTGCTTGTTTGTGCTCTGACGAAGCCGCTATATTGTTAAAGGATGTGTCGATCACAAGCTACGATCCTGCCACCGGCAAGCCTGACGTTAATTATGATGATGAACGGGCTTTTGTGCGCGCCAAGAACGGCCGCATGGACGCCATCAACGTAGACTTTAGCTACCTGGGTAATGACCTGCCCGACGAGCAAAAGGCGTTAGAGCGCACCAACCAGGCGCAGAAAGAGGGTGGCACATACGGTGTCTCGTGGCGTATTTCGGATGACTTGCTTGGCGTCGAAATAGCGACCGGTTGGGTGGAGAGAAGCCGGTTTGTCAGGAACCATTTCGGCGCATACACGTACGGCGCTTCGGGCATGATGTGGCGCAATAACTATTTTGCGTACAACGACGTATACGGTCTTGACCCACACGACGACAGCAACAATGCATTAGTTGAGCACAACGTTTTTGCCTACAATGGCAAGCATGGTTTCATCGTTTCCAAGCGCTGCAATTACAACATAATCCGCAATAACACCTCGATCGGCAACAAACTACACGGGTTTATGTTGCACCAGGATTCCGACTATAACATCATAGAAAATAACGTATCTTACGACAACGTTGACAACTATGTCATCTACGCGTCCGATTACAATACAATCCGCAGCAATGTAAGCTACAATGCGCGTTCAAGCCACGTACGAGTTAACGCTGAGGCCCGCAACAGTTTCATCACGGGCAACATGCTTCTTGGCGGCCGCCGCGGCGTGTACGTGTATGGCCAGACCAATAACGTTTATGTGAGCGGCAACACCATACATGTTGGCAAAGAGGCGTTGATGACCGAAGGTGCACGTAATATATTCTTTGCCAACAACGTTATCGACTCCTTGGCATACAAGATTGCTGATGGTGACCGTCTGATTTTTGGCCCCAACACTATTCGGCCGGAGGAGCCCGTTATACCGTCTAAGGCGCCGCTACCCAAGGAATTTACGGCAGCTCGTGTAGACTAATCTCGATCTTTTTCTACGAGATCTGCTTCGAATGCCTCGATGCCTTTGAGGTCCTGGGTGTAGGTGGTGGTGTCGGGGAGGTCGAGGGTCATGATGCGGTGCCAGATGGCTTCGGCGAGTTTGCGGACGTGCTGGTACTCTTCTTCTTTGTAGTCGAGGTGGAGCTCCTGGATTTTGCCGTGTTCGTCGGGCTCGACGAACTCCAGGTACGCATCAACCACCTTGTAGCCGGCAAAGGTGTGCGAACCTTCCACGAGCGCTTTATAGAAGTATAGCTGCTGGCGGTTTTTGTGCAGGTTGTACTCGCGCAGCCAGCGGGTGTGGCTGCGGCCGGTCTTGTAGTCGACGATGGTGATTTCTTTGGTCTGCCTGTTAACGATGAGTTTGTCGATTTTGCCGCCCAGGTGGGCGTCGCCGATAAAGACGCCTTCGTTCCGAAAGCTGTACTCCACGATGTTTTCGGGCGCGATGGTGTGGGCGCGCTGCTCGAGGTACGCCGCGAGCGCGTCCTTGCCCCGCTCCAGGAATAGCCGGAAGTCGAGTTCGGTCAGACGCTTGGTTTCCAGGCGTTGGGCAAGGGTTTGGTGTGCAGCGTCGAGCGTTGGCAGCCGGCCGTTGAGCTTGGCGTAGGTGTGGATCCATTCCAGCGTTTCGTGCATGGCGTTGCCGTACTGCAAATCCGGTCGTGGTGCCTGCGGGAAGTTGAGGATTCTAAGCAAGAAGAACGACTGCGGGCCGCAGTGCATAAAGTCCACGAAGTCGCTGATGTGCGTGGCGCTGAGGCGGAAGTTCTTGAGCCGGTCCATGAGGAGTGCCTGCATGTCGGCGTTTTTGAGCGCGGTTTCGTGGCGTTGCTGCCAGTAGGCGGCAAGCTCAGTGGTTGGCTCGGGTACGCCGTCTTCGGCAGGCAGCACGGTTTGCTTGCCCTCAGGTAAAAGCGGGCTGATAATCTCCCCTGCCTCGTTCGGCGTTTCGTTGAGATATTTGAGCCGGGTCATGGTTTTACCGGCAAAGTTCTGCGTGTAGCCCACGAGGTAGAGCTGGTGCTTAGCGCGGGTGACGGCGACGTACAGCAGGCGTAATCTCTCATCTTCTGTTGTGCCGGCGTAGCTGATGTATTGGAGGTTGGGCGGCAGGACGATGCGGGCGCCGATGTTGCGGGCTTTCGACCCCCACGCCTCGTCGTTGGTTTCGATGATAAAGACAACCTTGAACTCCATGCCTTTGGCCTTGTAGGCGGTCATGAGTTGGACGGCGTTGGTGCCGCTGGCGTAGGGGTTGGTGTTGAGGATTTTGATGTCAGCGTCGCGATGGGCCTGCACGAACTCGACAAAGTGGCGGAGCGTCAGATGCTCGTCGCCATCCGTGTGGTATTCACGCAGCCGCGCCCGCAGCACGATCAGGTTGTTGAGTGTACTCCAGAAATCTGCATTCAACTTCTCTTCTTCTGTTGTTAACGCCTCATTGTCTTTTGGTGTTTCGTGTATCGTATCTCGTGTATCGAGTTCACCAAAGTAATGTTCATAGTACGGTGATTTGAAAGCCGGTACATCCGGCTCGTTGAGCTTCAGCGCATGCGTGCCGATGAGGTAGTCCAGCATGGTTTCGAGCGTTTCAGCATCGCTCAGTTGGCTTAAGCGGATAAAGAACAGCGCGATGGGCCTGAGTTTCTCGTCTTTTAAGAGTTCGTTTGTCCAGTCTTCACGGCTATCGACAGTCTGCCAGCTAAGTCGCCATATAGTACTAGTAGGAAGTTGCCAGAAGCCGAAGCTGAGGACTTGGGGCCAGAGCGAGTTGGCGCGGACGTGTTCGCCTTTTGCCAGGGCGAGGGTGAGCTCTGCCATGCGCAAGAGCTGGTTGACGGCCGGGTCGTCCAGTACGTTTTCGCGCTTTTCGTAGCGGACCGGGATGTTTTCCTGCGTAAGGAATGGGACGAGCGGCTCGAGGTGGCGGTGTTTGGGCGCGAGGACGGCGATTTCTTCGGGCTCAATGCCCTGTTCGATCAACTCGCGGATGCGGCGGGTGACCCAGGCGTATTGCATGACGTCGCTCTGGGCCTCCCTTCTCTCTATAATTGCCTCTTTGGGCAGGTTTTTAGCCTTGGCAGTCAGGACTTTTTCGATTGCCGGGAAGTGGTGGTGCAGGCGCTCTTCGATCTGTTCGGCAATGCCGCGGGCGGTGTGCAAAATATCCGGATGCGAGCGGTAGTTTTCGGTAAGCGGAATGACTACCACGTCGCGGTACATCTCCTTAAACTGCAGCATGTGCGAGTAGTTGGCGCCCTGGAAGGCGTAGATGGCCTGGTCGTCGTCGCCTACGGCCAGAACGTTGGGCCGACCCTCGTTGACGGGGTTGTCGGTGAGGAGCTGGACGATTCTGAGCTGTGCTTCGTTGGTGTCCTGGAACTCGTCGAGCAGGATGTATTGGTACTGTTCTTGGAGCGTGTACTTAAGGTCATGGTTGGTTTCGAGTGCGTGGACGGCGCGCAGGATCATGTCGTCGTAGTCAAAGAGGCCGCGGGCTTTGAGTTCGATGAGATATTGTTCGTAGATTTCGGCCGCGGCAATGATCTTTTGGTTGGTGCGCTGGCCGTCGGCGATAAAGTCGCCGTTTTCGTCCTTGGCGAGCCAGGCATTCTTCCAGGCGGTGAGCGAAGTGGTTTTGCCCGACTCTTCGGCAGCTGCTACAGCTTCCTCCAGGCTTTCGATAAATAACTTCGAGAGTGACACGTACGTTTCCTCGACTTCACTGCCGTCATTCCCGCGAAAGCGGGAATCCAGTTTGGTCAACAATTCTGCAAATAGCGGGATTGCTTTTTTGTCTATCCGTGCCACGCCGCGTAAGCTTTCGCGAATAATGGGATTGGCGGCCTGGATGAACTTAAGGTTGTCGTTTGCAATATTCTTAAGGTCGCTTGGCGCGAGCAGCGCGCGCTTGGCATCAGACACCACGGTTTTAATGTCTTCCAGATATGCTTCGGAATATTTGAGCGGGTTGCTGTATGGCAACTGCTGGATAATCTCGCGGAAGATGCGGTCGATGGTCAGGTCGTCCGCCGGCTCCAGCTCAGCCTGGTCGGTAAAGTATTCGGGAAAGCGTTTAATCAGGTCGCTCCCAAAGGCGTGGTAGGTGCTGATGGTCACATCATACGCCGCCTGTCCAATAAGGCCGCTTAAACGCTCCTGCATGGTTTGCGCAGCACTGTCGGTAAATGTCAGACACAAGATGTTTTCTGGCAAGGTGTCGGTGGTGGCCAGAATGTGCGCGATACGGGTAGTTAAAAGCTGTGTTTTGCCCGTTCCCGGCCCGGCAATCACCAGCACCGGTCCGTCAATGGTCTCGACGGCTTTCCTTTGGTTTTCATTCAGGCCAGCTAGTGCCTCCCGGTAACTCGTCATACTGGTATTGTACACGTGCTACAATATTTTTATGAATGATAAGAACGACCAGCTTGCCGTAGCGACCAAAGAGGATATACAGAACGTTCTTCAAGCGATTGTTGGCATTGACAAGAAAGTCGACAATCTCGATAAAAGAGTCGATAACCTAGATAAGAAAGTCGACAATCTCGATAAAAGGGTTGACAATCTCGATAAAAGGGTTGATAGCTTAGACAAGAAGGTCGATAACCTTGACGAAAGATTTAACCGTCTGGACAAGAAAGTCGACCATATTGATAAAAGAGTTGATCACCTGGAGCAGAAGGTCAACGATCTTGAGCAGAAGACTGACGATCGGATTGACGACGTGCTTGGTGTGTTGGACGTGATGATGGCCAGGATTGATGAGCGGTTCCTAGGCGTTGAAGGCGAACAGACAAAGATGCAGGTACAAATTCAGAGCATTTTGGACCATTTAGACAGCATTGAGAAGCGGTTGGAGATTTCCGAAGACGAACGTCTGGTTATGGCGCACCAGCTGACGCGCTTGCATGACTGGGTGGAACGTGCGGCAAAGCGTATCAATGTCGAATTTATACATTGACATAATGACAGAAGAAAACGAAGCATTGCCCTGTAGCGAAAAGCTGGCGTTTGATACGTACAAAGAAGCCGAAGCTGCGGCAATTGTGGCCGAATATCAACATGGCACCAAATTAAGGCCGTACGAGTGCCGGCACTGTGGGCTATGGCATCTTACCAGTGTATAGGGGGTGTTCATGGAATATACAGTGGTTATCGAAAAGCCGTTTAAAGCAAGGCAGGGGTTGGTTGCACCTGTGCGCCACGCCCTCGGACTGCCGCCTGCTATGCCGGCAGAGGGATTTCAATCGGTGCTGCGAATCGGCATAGTCTTTGGCGAAGAGCAATTAACAGATCGTGGCTGGTTTGTTGATACCGATGCTGTCGATCGAGTCGTCGCTGACATGTGCAACCAGCTTGAAAGTGATGTATGGACAAACCTGTTCAAGTTTCGTCCAACGTACGAGTTGGTGGCTCGTTGGATTTTTGAGCGTTTAGCCGGCGATGTGTCGCAGCTTGCTTTCGTAGAGCTGGAAAATCAAACGATGGGCGTAACGACCCGCTACCAGAAATCTTAGGCGGTAGTTTCTTTAGGCTGCTTTTGGGTTTTGGGCGGCGCAGTCGGGACATTTGAGTTCGTCAACGGATAGAGCACGGACGAGTTGGGCTGCGGCTTTGTGCCAGGGCAGCAGGTCGTGGAAGCCGATGAGGTCGGCACCGACGCGGAGCAGCCAGCCGAGCAAGCCGCCAAAGTGTAAGGGGCCCCATTCCACGACTGCCCAGTACGGGCCGACGGGGATGACGCTCACTGGCTTCTTGGGGCGGTATTCTTTGGGCTGTTTGCCGTTGAGTTCTGCCAGAATGTTCCTGGCAACGAATTTGCCGTCGTGCAGCGCGGTCTGGGCCATACCGCTGAATGGCGTGTTGGCGTTGTCGCCGAGGACGTAGATGCCCGGCTCGGCCTCGAGGTATTCGTTGACCTCTACCTTGCCGCGGTCGGTCAGCTTAAAGTTGTTCTCTTTGTAGAACGGGTTGTTGGATACGCCTGCGGTCCAGACGACGGTCTGGCTTTTTAGCGTTTTATCGCCGAAGGTCAGGCTGTTCGCGTCCTGCTTTTTGACGGCAGCATTCAAGTAAACCTTGATTCCCAGCCGCTTGAGGCGCTTTTCCACTTTTTTGCCTACACTCTTGTGCGAACGCGGCAACAGCCCGGGCATAGCTTCGATCACACTGACGTTGATCTTGCCAGCGGCGTTGTGCTCCAGCTTGATTTTATGCAGATATTCGACGAGCGCGCCGGCCAACTCCAGGCCGGTCGGGCCGCCACCGATGATGATGTAGTTGTCGTCCATACGGCCGTTTTTGCTCACATAGTCGTGCAGGTGCTGGCGGAAGCGCATAGCCTGCTCGTTGGACTTGATACCGAACGAGTATTTGTCCAGGCCTTCAATGCCGAAATAGTTGGTGACGCTGCCGAGGGATAGAATGAGTTTGTCGAACGGCAACACCTGGCCGCCCTTAGTGACAATGGCTCTTTTTTCGCGGCCGAGCTTGACAGCTATGTCATGAACGAAGTTGGCGTCGCCCAAGATATCCTGAATCGGAATGTTCGCGCCAGCGTCCCAGCCGCCGGTAGCAGTATGGTACAAGCCCGGATAGTACCGGAAGCGGTCGTTATCCGAAACGACTGTCAGTGCTATGTTTTTAGATTTTTTTAATTCTAGTGCAGCTTTGATACCGCCAAAGCCGCCGCCCACAATAAGGACGCGTGTTTTTTTATTGCTCATGCCTAGCATTATATAGTAGCAAGTAGCACGTAGTAAGTAGTAAGGGGAAAAAGGAATAGCCGAAGGCTGCCAATAATTGCCGGCCTAAAGGCCGGCATCCATTGTGCTTACTACTAGCTACTAACTACTTGCTACCAATAATCCGCTGGTTGGCGGCCAGCCAGGCCTCGGTAGTGCCGCAGTCCAGGTACTCGCCCTTAGCGCGGATAACTGCCATGTCGTTGCCGGCGTTCACGTAGTCGTTGATGGCGTCAACGAGGTAGTGTTCGCCTTCAAAATGTTGCTCGATGTTTTTGTCGACAAATGTAAAGATGGCCGGGTCAAACAGGTATGAGCCAGGATTGACGAGGTTGGTCGACACCTGCTCCGGCGATGGTTTTTCGATAATGCCTTTGTAGAATTCTTTGCCGTCGCGCTCTTCGGTAAGAACCATGCCGTATTTGTGAATCTCTTCCTTCGGCACTTCGTTCACAAGGATGGCGCTCGGCGTGCCAGCCTTTTCGGCTTGTTCCAGAAAGTCGGCAAGCTCGGACGTGCCATCTTCGCGGTAGAAGAACGCGTCGCCGTTGAGTACTAGTACTTTTTCGTCCGGCTTGATCAGGTGACGCGACAGCCAGACGGGCGTGGCAGTGCCGTACGGCTGGTGCTGGTCCTGGACGACGTAGTGGAAGCGGGCTTTTTTAACGAGGTGGCGGATTTCCTCCAGCTCGTCGAGCTTACCCTTGTCTTCCAGGTACTCTTCCAGAATCTGGTTGTGGCCGTAGTAGCGTTTGACTTGGTCAAACTCTTCGCCGACGACAAGAATGAATTCATTGATGCCGGCACGGATGCAGTCCTCGACAATATAGTCAACAACCGGGCGGTTGCCAACCGGCAGCATGCACTTTTCGAGTGCCTTGGT
>Ga0065720_1021481_pt1 | contig 10453 bp, 10 predicted proteins | sample Thericmetagenome_FD_59107 | JGI IMG/M metagenome (GOLD analysis project Ga0065720, IMG submission 59107) | Thermophilic microbial communities from the Joint Bioenergy Institute, California, USA of rice/straw/compost enrichment - eDNA_2 v2... | ecosystem: Engineered > Solid waste > Grass >... | reverse complement strand
CGACGCCATCTTCACCACCGACAAGCCGATCATCTTCGCCTACCACGGCTACCCGTGGCTGATCCACCGGCTGACCTACCGCCGCACCGGTCACGCCAACCTGCACGTACGCGGCTACAAGGAGGAGGGCACCACCACGACCCCCTTCGACATGGTCGTCCGCAACGACATCGACCGCTACCACCTCGTCATGGACGTCATCGACCGCGTCCCCGGGCTGGCCCGTCGGGCCGCGATCGTCCGCCAGGAGATGGTCGACCAACGCACCCGCCACCACGAGTACATTCGCCGCACTGGCGAGGACCTCCCCGAGGTCCGCACCTGGACGTGGCCGGCCGCGGCCGGTGAGTCGGCCGCCGCCCGGGGGCCGGCGCTGGCGGCGAGGATCGGAGAACGCTCATGACACCACCGTCCGACTCCGCAACGCAGCCGGCCGAGTCCCCGGCCATGGCCTCGGCACCGCGACCGATCGTGGTCGGCGTCGACGGCTCGCCGGCGAGCTGGCAGGCCATCCACACGGCCGTCTGGGAGGCCCGGAGCCGCCGGACCACCCTCGTGCTGGCCCACGGCTATCCGGCCGACCCGTACACCTGGTACGGCTGGGCGCCCATGTACGCGGGCCCGGCCTACGACCCGCGGGCCCTGGCCCAGACGATGGTCGACGAGACCGCCAACGAGGTCCGCGACACCTACCCCGACATGACGGTCACGACCGAACTGCACGCCGGCACCGGGGCGAACGCGCTCATCGAGGCGTCGCGGGACGCCACCATGGTGGTGGTCGGCTCGCGGGGCCGGGGCGGGTTCGCCGGGCTCTCCATCGGGTCGGTGGCCGCCCAGACGGCGGCGCACGCGGCCTGCCCGGTGATGGTGATCCGGCCACCGATCGAGGGCGACACCGATCCGCTCACCGACACCGGCGACCGCGCGGCCGTCCGGCCGGGCCCGGTGGTGGTCGGCGTCGACGGATCGACGACGGGAGTGGACGCGCTGGAGTTCGCCTTCGAGGAGGCGTCGCTGCGCGGGGTACCCCTGGTGGCGATGCACGTGTGGTGGCAGCTGCCCACCCACGAGCTGGGCCCGGACCTCCCGGTTCGCATGGACCTGCCGGAGGCGATCGAAGAGGACAAACGCCTGCTCGCGAGCATGCTGGGCGACTGGCCGGCGAAGTTCCCCGATGTGCCGGTGGAGCTGCGCCCGGTGCAGAGCATGAACCCCTCCCAGGAGCTGATCGAGGCGAGCCGGGACGCGGGCCTGGTCGTCGTCGGCAGTCGGGGCCGGGGCGGGTTCAAGGGCCTGCTGCTCGGCTCGGTCGGCCGGGACCTGGTCGGTCACGCCTACTGCCCGGTCGCCGTGGTCCACCCGCGCACCCCCGACGGGACATGACCGGCAGGGGCCGAGACGAATGAACGGGCGGGGCCGGGCGACCACCCGCCGCGCCGAACGGGTCGGCCCGGGGGGTCGCGCTACGGTGTGCCCATGACCGAACTGGCGCGCGAGGCGAGGGCGTGGCAGATCATCCGGCCCGGACCCATGGCCACCCGACCGCTGGTGCTGGGCACCCGGCGGGTCGGCCCGATCGCCCGCGACGAGCTGCTGGTCCGCGTGCGGACGTCCGGGGTGTGCCGGACCGACCTGCACCTCGCCGAGGGCGACCTGCGGCCCAAGCACGCGGGCATGACGCCCGGCCATGAGGTGGTCGGCGAGGTCGTGGCAGCCGGGTCGGCGACGAACGGGTGGGCGCCGGGCGACCGCGTGGGCATCGCCTGGCTGCGCGAGACCTGTGGCGTGTGTGTCTACTGTAGACGTGGCGCTGAGAACCTCTGCCCGTCCTCGGTGTACACCGGGTGGGACGAGCCCGGCGGCTACGCGGAGTACGCGACCGTACCGGCCGCCTTCGCCTACCACCTGCCCGACAACTACTCGGACCTGGAGCTCGCCCCGCTCCTGTGCGCGGGCATCATCGGCTACCGCGCGCTCCGCCGGGCCAACCTGCCGCGCGGCGGGCGGTTGGGCATCTACGGCTTCGGCGGGTCGGCCCACCTGACCGCGCAGGTCGCCGTGGCCGAGGGGGCGCGGGTGCACGTGCTGACCCGCTCGGCGGAGGCCCGGGAGCTCGCCCTCGACCTCGGGGCCGTCTCCGCCCGCGACTCCTGGGACAACCCGCCCGAGCCGCTGGACTCGGCCATCATCTTCGCCCCGGTCGGCGATCTGGTGCCGGTGGCGCTGGCGGCCCTCGATCGGGGCGGCACGGTCGTGATGGCCGGCATCCACAGCACCGACGTGCCCACATTGGACTATCGTCGGCACCTGTTCCAGGAGCGGACGCTGACCAGCGTCACCTCCAACACCCGCACCGACGGCCGCGAGTTCCTGGCCTTCGCCGCCCGCCACCGGCTGAACGTGCACGCGGTCCCCTACCCGTTCGAGGAGGCCGACCGGGCGCTGGCCGACCTCGCCGCCGACCGGGTCACCGGCGCGGCCGTTCTCACCCTCGACTCCGCCGGGTAGCCGTAGGTAGCCGACCCCGGCGTACGCCCGCACCGGCACCGCCCCACAGCGCGGGCGGCCAGCCGACGTCCGCCGGCGCCCCAGCCGGTACGGCCCCACCGCCGGGCGTACGGTCCGCCCGCCATGGCCCCATGGCCCCGCCGAGCCGTACGGTCCGCACCGGGAGGCGGACGCCGGACCGCCGCGGGCGCCGGATCGGCGGGGCCCGGCCCGCGGTTCGCCGCGGTTCGCTAGCCTGCGCAGAAGTGAGCACACGTCAGACCGCCTCGCCGGTGCCCGCCGCGGTCGGCGCCCGGAGAGTCGGCACTCCGTCCGGGGTGCGTCGCCCGGCCCGGCTGATCCTCGCCGCCTACGCGGGCCTGGTGGTGGTCGGCACGGCGCTGCTGATGCTGCCCGCCGCCACCGCGCCCGGACGCCGGACCACCCTGGTCGATGCGCTGTTCAGCGCGGCCTCGGCGGTCTCGATCACCGGGCTGGCCGTGGTGGACACCGGCACCCACTGGACGCTGTTCGGGCAGCTCGTGATCCTCGTGCTGATGCAGGTCGGCGGGCTGGGCATCATGACGCTCGCGACGCTGGTGACGGTCATCGTCTCGGGACGGCTCGCGCTGCGCAGCCGGCTGCTCGCCCAGGCCGAGACGCGAGCGGTGAGCCTGACCAACATCCGCCGCCTGCTGCGCGACATCGTCACATTCATGCTCGTATCTGAGGCGATCGCCGCGATCATCCTCACCGGGTGGCTGACCTTCTACTACCGCGAGCCTCCGGCCCGCGCGCTCTACGACGGCGTGTTCCACGCGGTCTCCGCGTTCAACAACGGCGGGTTGTCGCTCTACCCGGAGAGCATGACCCGGTTCGTGGGCGACCCGGTCATCTGCCTGACCCTGTCGTTCGCGGTGATCCTCGGCGGGCTCGGGTACCCGGTGGTCTTCGAGCTCGCCCGGCGGGGCGGCTGGCGGCCGAAGAACTGGTCCGTCCTCACCCGCATCACGGTGATCGTCTCCGGGTCGCTGCTCGCCCTCGGCACCCTGGCGATCACGCTGGCCGAGCTCACCAACCCGGCCACGCTCGGCCGGCTGAACCCGGGTCAGCAGGTGCTCGCCGGCTTCTTCCACACCGCGATGACCCGGTCGGGCGGGCTCAACACGGTCGACGTGGGCGAGATGCGGCCGGCCACCTGGTTCATCTCCGACGTGCTGATGTTCATCGGCGGCGGCAGCGCCAGCACGGCGGGTGGCATCAAGGTGACCACCTTCGGCCTGCTCGCCTTCGTGCTGTGGGCGGAGGTCCGCGGCGAGACCAGCGTGCTGGTCGGCAAACGGCGCATCCCGGCCGACAACCAGCGTCAGGCGCTCACCGTGGCGCTGCTGAGCATCGCCGTCGTGGCGGTCACCACGCTGATCCTGCTCGCGATCACGCCCTACAGCCTGGACCGGGTCCTGTTCGAGGCGGTGTCCGCGTTCGCCACGGTCGGGCTCTCGACGGGCATCACGGGCGACCTGAACGAAGCGGCGACCGTGCTGCTCACCATACTGATGATCGTCGGTCGGGTTGGCCCGCTCACCGTCGCCACGGCGCTGGCGCTGCGCCAGCGGACCCGCCGCTACGACCGCCCCGAGGAGAGGACGATCATTGGCTGACCGCACCACCGACCCGGTCGTCGTCATCGGCCTGGGTCGCTTCGGGAGGGCTCTGGCCCTGCAGCTCACCGAGCAGGGCACCGAGGTGCTGGGCATCGACAGCAACGAGAAGACGGTGGCCGCGCTGGCCAACCAGCTCGGCAACATCGCGGTCGCCGACTCCACCGACATCGAGGCGCTGCGCCAGCTCGGCGTGCCCGACTTCCGGCACGTGGTCTGCGCCATCGGCTCGGACATCCAGGCGAGCATCCTCACCGTCGGGCTGCTCTCCGATCTGGGCATCCCGGACATCTGGGCCAAAGCGATCAGCCAGCAGCACCGGGACATCCTGGCCCGGGTCGGCGCGCACCACGTGGTGCTCCCCGAGCACGACATGGGCGAACGCCTGGCCCACGTGCTCACCGGCCGGCTGCTGGACTACGTGGAGCTCGACGACGACTTCGCCATGATCAAGATGAAGCCGCCCCGCGACCTCGTCGGCATCACGCTGAGCGAGTCCGGCATCCAGTCCCGGATGAACGTCACGATCGTCGCCGTGAAGCGGGAGGCGGCCGGACCGGGCGCGCGGTTCGAGGCGGCCCACGGCGACACGGTGCTCATGTACGGCGACACCATCGTGGCCGTCGGCCCCGTCGCCGCTCTCGAGCGCTTCGCCGAGATGGAGTAGCCGCCCGGTGACGGCCCGGGTCGGGCAAACCTGTCGTCAACGTGACAAGTGTCACGGTTGACCGGTTGGACCGGTCACGTAACGAGCGGGATCACGGCGTCGCCCGGCATGATGGACAGCCATGAGCGGGGTACTCGTGATCGAGGATGACGACCGCATCCGGCGGTCGTTGATGATGGCGCTCGAGGACGAGGGCTACAAGGTCCGCGGAACGGCGACCGCCGAGGAAGGGCTGGCCGCCCACCGGGCCGAACCTGCGGAGGCCGTCCTGGTCGACCTGATGCTGCCCGGCATCGACGGGTTCGAGTGCGTACGGCAACTCCGGCGGGACGGGGACGCCACCATCGTGGTGGTCAGCGCCCGCGACGACACCCACGACATCGTCGCCGCGCTGGAGGCCGGGGCCGACGACTACCTGGTCAAGCCCGTCGCCATCAAGGAGCTCTCCGCGCGGATCCGCGCGGTCCGCCGCCGCAACCGCGGCGGCCAGTCCAGCCCGGGCACCATCGTCGTCGGCGACCTGGAGATCCGGGCCGACGCGGGCGAGGTGCGGCTGCGCGGGGAACCGGTGCCGCTGACCCGCACCGAGTTCCTGCTGCTGTGCGAGCTCGGCGCCCACGCCGGCCAGGTGCTGTCCCGCCAGCAGTTGCTGCAGCGGGTGTGGGAGTACGAGTTCGGCGACGAGCGGCTGGTCGACGTGCACGTGGGCCGGCTCCGGCAGAAGATCGAGGACGACACCGCTTCTCCCCGGCGGCTGGTGACGGTGCGGGGCCTCGGCTACAAGCTGCAGCGCTGATGCCACGTCTCGGTCTGCGCGCCCGGGTCAGCACGACGGTCGCCGTCGGCGCCCTCGTGCTGTCCACCGCCATCGCCACGCTGTCCTACCAGTTCATCCGCAGCTCCCTGCTGGACGAGCGCCGCATCGTCGTGTGGCGCACGGCCTACTACGACGCGTCCTACGTCGAGGCCCGCATCGGCGCTCCGGACACCGACTACGTCCAGGTGCTCAGCTCGTTCAACCCGGGACGCGGCCGGACGCCGGTGCTGGTCGTGGCCGGTACGCCGTACCGGCTCGACGTGGCCGGCGTGGACATCCCGCGGGACCTCGCGGAGATGGTCGAGGGCGGGCAGGCGGCCCGGCAGATCGTGCACACCCCGCAGGGCCCGGTGATGATCATCGGTATCCCGCTGGCCACCACCCAGTACTACGAGATCGTGTCGCTGCGGGAGCTGGACAACAACCTCCGTCAGATCGGGCTCGTGCTGACCCTGGTCGCCGGCGGAGTGACGCTCGCCGCCGCCGCGCTGGGCTGGTACACGGGGCGCCGCGCCCTGCGGCCGCTCGCCTCGGTGGCGGAGGCGGCCGAGGGCATCGCCGCCGGCGACCTGAACGCCCGGCTGGACCCGCAGGCCGAGCCCGACCTGGAGCGGCTGGCCGCCTCCTTCAACAACATGGTCGACCAACTGCAGCAGCGAATAGAACGCGATCGACGTTTCGCGGCGGACGTGAGCCACGAGCTGCGCTCACCCTTGCAGACGCTGGCCGCGGCGGCCGCCGTGCTGGAACGACGCCAGGAGAGCCTCGACGCCCGCACCGCCGACGCGGCCCGCCTGGTGGTCGAGGAGGTCGACCGGTTCCAGCAGTTGGTCACCGACCTGCTGGAGATCACCCGTGCGGAGAGCGAGCTGGACCTGTCCGAAGTGGACGTCCTCGCGCTGGCCCGCGACCAGTGCAAGCGCCGGGAGATCGACCCAGACGTCGTCACCGTCCTCAACCGTGAGGGCGACGCCACCTGGCGGGCCGACGCCCGGCGGGTGGAGCAGATCCTGGGCAACCTGCTCGAGAACGCCCAGCGCCACGGGGGCGGGGTGGTCGCCGTCCGGCTGTACCAGGAAGGCGGGTACAACGTGATCGAGGTCGACGACGACGGCCCCGGGGTGCTGCCGGAGAACCGGGAGCTCATCTTCCGGCCCTTCGTCCGCGGCTCCAACGCCGAACGCCGGGGCGACACCGATGGGGCCGGGCTCGGTCTGGCCATCGTGGCCCGCCTCGCCGAAAGTCACGGCGGTCGCGCGACGGTGCTGGACCGGCCCGGGGGTGGGGCGCGGTTCCGCGTCGAGCTGGGCAGGCAGTCATGAGGTACGCGTCGTACGGTCAGCGGCCGCGTTCCGACGGGCTCCCCGCGGACGTCCGCGGTCAGGCCCGATCCGGCCGGCGTCGCTGGACGGCCGGGCTGGTTGCCGGGTTGGCGACCGGGCTGGCGGCCGTCGCTGCCCTGGTCGCGGGCTGCGGTGTCCCGGCCGACCCCCGACCCCAGCCCGTCACTCCCCCGCCGCAGTACCGGACGCTCACCCCGGCCCCGCTCGCCACCCAGGAGGCGGGCACCGTGGAGGCGACTCTCTGCCTCACCCGCGGTGACCGCCTGGTCCGGGTGACCCGGCCGGTGGACCGGGCGCCGACCCCGGCCGAACTGCTCGCGGAGCTCGCCACGGGCGCCAACGAGCGCGAGCGGGAGCAGGGTCTGCAGAGCGCGGTCGCCGGGCTCACCTCGTTGTCGATGGCCGGCATTGAGAACCGGGTCGCCACCGTGGCCATCGGCGAGAGCCTGGAGGGGCTCGCCTTCGACAACCAACTGCTGGTCTACGCGCAGATCGTCTGCACCCTGGACGCCCACCCCGCCATCGACGGCATCTTCTTCAGCCGCGACGGCGAGCGGGTCTCGGTCCCGCGCGGCGACGGCACACAGACGGGCAGGATGCTCACCGACGCGGACTACGAGATCCTGGTGGAGTCGACGGGCTGACGGTCGGTGCGGCGGGTCGGCGAACGTCCCCGCGGTCGGTCTCCGTCACGCGGTTGGCCTCGTCACGCGGTCAGCCTCCGTCAGCGGCCAGCCGCCGTCGGACGTTCCACCGCCGTTCACCCGTCGGTGGTCGTCCTCGTCACGACCCAGCGGGATCAGCTGGCGAGACTGACCACGTGGAACACCTGGTGTACCCGGGCCAGGTGCAGCAGACGCTGGACCCGGGGCGACGGGCACCGCAGGGTCAGCCGCCCGCCGAGCTGGTAGGCCCGCCGGTGGGCGTTGAGCAAGACGTCGATGGCCAGCGCGTCGGCGTACCCACAGCGCGACAGGTCCACAACCAACTGAGCGGGGCGCATCCGCAGGGCGTCGGCGAGCCGGCTGCTCAGCCGGGCCGCCGCCTCGGCGGTCAGGTCCTCATCCACCACGATCTCCACCAGCGCTGTCACGGATGACTCGCGTGGGGTAGGCGGTGCGGTCTCGGTCAACGGCCCTCCTCGTGCGGCCGGCAACAATTCATCGGCCCGCAAGCTCCCCGATGCTTGGCGTTGGCTCGCCCGCCCGCCGTACGTACGACGTGCGGCCTGATCGGCAATACGCTCGGCCGGCCGGATGGCCGTTCCCGCGCGACGATGTGTCAGTCGTGTGACAACGCCGCCTGGGCCGCGTTCGGGTCGGCGCCGGGGTCGTGGGAGGGGTCGGGGTCCAGCGGAATTCCCTTCCGGCGGGCGATGTACCGGTACAACGGCTCGATCGCCCGCGCCGCCAGGGGGCCGACGATCGCGAGGATCAGCACGTACGCGGCGGCGAGCGGACCCAGATCGGGGTGCGCGCCCGCCGTCACGGCGAGGCCCGCGATGACGATGTTGAACTCACCACGGGGGATCAGCGCGGCCCCGGCCCGGCCCCGACCGCCGAGCACGCCGACGCCCGCCCGCCGGGCCGCCCACCATCCGGTCGCCATCTTGGTGGCCACGCCAATGACGGCGAGCAGGGCCGCGACCCCCAGGACCGGCGGCAGGGCGGCCGGGTCGGTGTGCAGGCCGAAGAAGACGAAGAACACCGCGGCGAACAGGTCCCGCAGGGGCAGCACCAGTTCGCGCGCCTCGTGGGCCAAGGGGCCGGACAGCGCGATGCCGACGAGGAACGCGCCGACCGCGGCCGACACCTGCAGGATCTGGGCCACGCCAGCGACCAGCACGGTCAGGCCCAGCACCTTGAGGAGGAGCACCTCCTGGTTCGGCGAGTGCACGAACTTCTCGACGTACCGGCCCCAGCGCAGCGCCACGACCAGGATGACGGTGATCGTCAACGCCGCCACCGCGAGCGTGGTCGCCCCGGCCAGGAAGCTCACCCCGGCCAGCATGGCGGTCAGGATGGGCAGGTAGATCGCCATCGTGAGGTCCTCGAAGACCAGCAGCGACAGCACGACCGGCACCTCGCGGTTGCCCAGCCACTGCAGGTCGGCGAGCACCTTGGCGGTGATGCCGGAGGAGGTCACGTACGTGACGCCGCCGAGCGCGACGGCCGCCACGGGACCCCAGCCCAGGATCAGGGCGGTCGCCACCCCGGGCGCGGCGTTGAGGACGAGGTCGAGCAGGCCGGCCGGCAGGTTGGTGCGAAGCGTTCCGACGAGCTCGGGGGCGGTGTACTCCAGACCGAGCGTGAACAGCAGCAGGATGACGCCGATCTCGGCGCCGATGGCGGTGAACTCCTCGCTCGTGGCCAGCGGCACCAGGCCGCCGTGACCGAACGCCAGTCCGGCCAGCAGGTACAGCGGGATCGGCGAGATGCCGAAGCGGAGCGCCAGCGCGGCGAGCAGCCCCAAGGCAAGGATCACCGCGCCGATCTCAACCAGTGCGGTGGCGGACTCCATGGCGGCCTATCCCTCGGCGAAGAGGGTGGCCGTCGCCTGCGTCGCCTCGGGTGTGCCCACCACCACGACCAGGTCACCGGGTTGGAAGACGAAATCGGGGCGCGGGCTGCCGAGGATCGCGCCGGCCCGGATGACCGCGACGATCGACGCCCCCGTGCGCGAGCGGGTCTGGGTGTCGCCGAGCGTACGGCCGTCGTACGGCGACCCCGCGGTGACCGGGATCTGCACGGTCGACAGGCCCACCACCTGCCGTTGCAGGTCGGCCAGGCGCTCGACGATGCGCGCCGTCCCGAGCAGCTCGGCCACGCCGTTCGCCTCGTCCGGCGACAGGCTCAGCGTGGCGAGCACCGTGTCGGGGTCGTGCAGCTTGTAGATGACGATGTCGCGCCGGCCGGAGACGTGGGAGACGACGGCGGCGTGCTGGCCCTTCTCGGTGAAGAACTCATGACGCAACCCGATTCCGGGCAGGGCTGTTCGTTCGACCTCCACCAGGCACCTCCGTCCGCTCGACCAGCCGCGGGTTGACCGGCGGCTAGCCTATCCGGACCCGATGAGGCGGTCGCACGACGTGGGGTGTCGGCAGCGGACGTGGCCGCGGCGTCGGCTCGGTGGACCGCCGCGACGTGCCGCGCAGGGTCCGCAGGAACGCCTCGGCCCACGTGAACGTGTGGTAGGTGGTCACGTAGGAGCGCATGCGCGCCATGCGGGCCGACCGCTGCGAGCCCAAGGCCAGCGCCGCGGTGATGCCCGCCTGGACCCGGTCGGCGTCGTGCGGGTTGACCAGGAACGCGTCGGGCAGGACCGTCGCCGTGCCGGACAACTCGCTGAGCACCAGGGCGGCGTCGTCGCGCGCCGCCCCGACGAACTCCAACGCACTGGTCGTGGCCCCTTCGCGCAGGGGTGTGGCGAGCAACACGTCCGCCGTGCGGTAGTACGCGACCCGTTCGGCCAGGCT
>Ga0065720_1021480_pt1 | contig 10458 bp, 11 predicted proteins | sample Thericmetagenome_FD_59107 | JGI IMG/M metagenome (GOLD analysis project Ga0065720, IMG submission 59107) | Thermophilic microbial communities from the Joint Bioenergy Institute, California, USA of rice/straw/compost enrichment - eDNA_2 v2... | ecosystem: Engineered > Solid waste > Grass >... | reverse complement strand
AAAAAAAAAAAAAAAAAAAAAAAACTTAATTCACTACAGCTCATCTCACAACCCCACATCCCTGATGGCTCCCATCCGCCGCTACCTCCGCATAACAAAGTATTCCGTCCTCGAGGTCCGCATCTATCTCGAGAACCCGGCTCTCTCTCAAACCTGGCTTCTTAACCCGCGCGACCCGGTCCTACCTCGAATTATTGAGGCTGTACGGCCTCTTGTACTTCCCAAGTTGCGCGAAGAGAAGGAGCGCGAGAGGGAGTACTTGGCAGCCAAAAAGAAAGGGAAGAAACTGAAGGCAGTTAAGGATGTTGTTGTGCAGGGTGTGTACAATCACTCATTCGGTTCTGGCAACGGGGTTAGGGGCTGATGTGGCTGAGTAGATGACTTTGAGGTGACGATTTTTCTGCTTGAGACAGATACACGACACTCATTGCTACACAGGCAAAAGATCTTTCGGGACAAGGTCCAGACTAAGATCACGTCCAACTCAACGAAGCTGTTAGGCGCGGGGACTGCAGATGAACCGGTGGATGTTGATGCTGGAGATGTACCCCACGATGAGGACTCACCGGTGCCGGTTCGCAGAGAGGAGGATGAAGATGTAAGATTGGAGGATATACCCATGATTGATCAGCCTGATGAGGGTGCAGATAGTAAGGTAAGAGGGGAGAAGAGGCCGCGCCGTCCGCGACGAGGTGACTCGGCAGACGATGCGATCAATCTTCCCTCTGACGAAGGAGACGACACAAACCAGTCGGACTACGAAAACCCTGACGACGCCTCCGACAGCGGTTCTTCTGTCCTCCCAGCAAGGCCATCAAAACGCCACCGCGCCCAACCCCTTCCTGGTGACGACGACACCGGTGATTCGGAGGCGAAGAAAAAGCTACATATGCACATCACCTACGAAGGCTTTGCAATCTATGGCCGGGTCTTGTGTCTCGTGGTCAAGAGGAGGGATGGAGCAGGCGGGTTTGCTGGACGAGGCATTGCAGGGGCAGGGATTGCGTCTGCTTCGACTGGAGGTGCTGGTGCTGGAAGACAGCAGACGGGTGCTGCTGCTAAGGCCGCCGGGCAGGCTACGATGGAGAATTGGATTGCTTCTACACAGGTCCAGCAGGTGGTTGAGGGCGAGGAGGGGGAGATAGAGGAGTGAGGTTGGGGTGTTTACAATCCGCCCTGAAATACCATGGGGATCGGGTTGGTCAGGTGATGGGTATGATGATGATGATGATGATGATGATGATGATGATGATGACTGATAATGTTTTAGGGATATGAGCTCAAGTCTGTAATCACTAAGAGTATAATCATGGTGTTAAAGGACATAAGGGAGATTCGTAGGATCATCAAGGTGTTGGTTTCTTCTGCTCCACCGGGCCCTACCTTGCTTGTCTACGAACGCCATATGCACATTTACCAAATGTCCCTAGAGTGCAATGTCCATCACCACACTAATTGTCCTCAATTTTGACTTCTTGATTTGATACTCTAGATTTGGCTTGGGTTGAGGCCATTCCAAGCTAAACATTCGTAATGCGACATCAGCCCGATGATACACTTTATCCTATGGTCACTGTTACCACCGTGGCAATGCTACCATTCACCAGACCACAACATCCTCTTCGGTTCCAATGTTTTACACTTGTTCAATCCAGACATGCATCATTAACCATACCTTCGTCCCCCACCGAGTTGAGCATTTGTGTTCAAGATCGACTGGCACAAACGCGGGGTAAGCGATCCAACAGTTGATCATACCTGGTACGCTATGTTAGATCTTAAAAACCACCTTATTACATGCCGATTCCCCTGGTTTCCCCGCAGTAATATCCCTATGCAGTGTAGTCTGTTGCGGTCTAGTGCACCGATGTCTCGGTGATGTGGGATTAATGTAGCTGTTATAGCCTTGCAGGTGTGCTAACGTCCTGTTACTCCTCCTCTCTCACCTTTATGCAGGCGGTTAGATGAACGCTCATGTCGACATCGACAATGACATGAAAAATAGCATGACCCCATCAAAAGATCCTCAATTCACCACTAATCTCAACCTACACTGGAAGGAAAATTTTCAACTTTGAGAGGTTTGCTGCCGTCTGCGGATTGAAGCCGGTGCATTAGCTCCATGCACTCTAACTTTGTATAAACTTCAAATTGTACGATGTCGGCATTGTCACTTCCATCTGTCCTTACTAACTGCCGGACATGGCACGATTTCGGTGCTCCGCGCATGCATGGCGACACTTAGTCGTAGATCGCTGCCAAGCCAGGCTGGTGACATGGGTAAAGGCTAGGAGAGATGTTTTGCTTTGAGTTGATCAGTGCAACAAGCCCATCGTCTTACAATAAATATGATGATACTGCAGACATTTGTGCGAAGGATCATTGTCTGCATCAAGATCCAAAAAAAAAAAAGCATGTAACCATCCGTGGTGATATCATACGTCGCAGCACAATCTACAAGTGTAACCGTGGGGTTAGCACATGACCTGCCACAAGAACATCATCTTACACAGTATCGAGATCCTGGTGCTACGGTTTTCTGTCAGAATTAACATTTTGAGAAAATACTGCAGCAAACATGTCTCTCCATTGCAGATATCGCAACTCTCCCTAAATTGATGTCGGGGAGCATCACCCCAGGTTCCAATTTCCAATTCCCGCATTCTTCAGTGCCGTCTTCCTGAATCATCCCATTCGAGCCCCTGGCCAAACCACTGCAATACAAGCCATCTCCATCCAAAAATCTCCTTTGCTGCCAAACAAAGATAACAAAACCTGGCATCCGGAATTCCGTTCGAACTCGGACCGCAACCGGACACGGACACGCGCGCAGAAACGGAGCATCTGTTTCTGGCAAAGATGTGGGTAGGATGTGTGCTTGGTAGGCAGGTCCTGATGTTACCTGAGAGAATGAGAGCCTGTCTACCTCCCGTTTTCGCATCAGAGTAAGCGACAGACAGAGAGCCGCGTCCCCTTTCAGAGCAAGGCTGGGGTTAATGTAGGTAATCTTGGCAGCACGATACATCGTGCTGCGTCACGCCATGCTACGACGTGTTACGGCCTGTCTTGAAGGTCTGTATGAGATCTCCGGATACGTTGTTTGGGACAGCGGAAAACGGAAAGGATCCAGGTCCAAGCTCGGACGTAGCGTAGCATACCAAGAAAAACCCCAGTACCAGATTGGTTATATCTTGCGAGGCGGCTCAAAAAAATTGTTTCAGCAGGCGACATCGTTTGCGCTCTTCAAGCCACGCTGAGCGGACATAGTTCAGCCCTATATCACATGGTTTATAAAAAAAAAAATAAAATATCGAAGCGGACAAAAACAATCGATATGTCAGCTGTCAATAATTTGATTCAGCTTCTTAAGTTAATCAAACATGCTGAACGGCCGCCTTCGGGACACGCATCGCTAGACAAGGGCGCTACTGTACACTCTCATGCAGCGCCCGACAGCCGCGCGTGTGCGGCCGCCCAATATGTCGAGCCGCGCATTCATCATGCAGGATGGGATGACAATTGGCGGACAGGAATAGTAATTCGCCTGAGCAAGATTGGTTGCCATCGCGTTGGGATGTTGCAACCTTACCTGCTCGTCTGCCGTAAATATTGATGTATGTATGTCCATGCTGTATGCAGAGCAGCTGACATACAGACAATATCGGTGCCTGTATTTTCTCCCATCTTCTTCTGAGAGCTGATCCTCCATTGCGCGCAGAAATGCTGCCCCTTTGCTATTCCAGCCACCCCACATTACGGTCGTCATGTCATGGTCACGGTTACAATCCCCAAGCCTCTAAGGGTCGACTCTCTTGAAACCTCGCCTTTGGTCGGGTAAATGCGACTACGACAAGTCCTACACTATCGAACCAAAACTCCGACATCAGACATCGATGCCTGAAGATCCTCCATAGGCCAATCCCACAATAGCGTTGTAAGTCCTAGTGTAAAGCCCTCCGCAGCCCCAGAGTCGTCAGCATCGTAACCCTATGCCCGTAGCGTAGTGCGATGCTGGCTTGTTTGCTACTGAACACGCCGAGCGTCCTAAAATGCCAAGCGACTCAAATCGGTTCGGATTTCCCAATTTGGCTTTCCCATGACGCAACGCACGACGTGAAGCGGGATCTCGATTTTCCACATCGGGAAGGGCTCGTTTGCATCTCCATCCACCCCACGACGAACGAACTCCGGCGCGACAATTGGAACGACGAAAGGCAGGCCAACCACCACGACTTGCCGTATGTGCCGTGTGTCCGCCCTTTTTTTTATGGTGCCGACATGTTCGGCCGCGATGACGCCGGAGGACGCCTCTTCCGTGCGTACCTATGTTAAATGTTATGTGCAGAATCGTCTGATGCGCGCAAACAGCGCAGCAATGGTTTGACCTTCGCCGCTGCGAGCTTGCGAGGATGCCCGCAATGGCCCCGAAATAGTGCGCGGCGCTAGGAGCCTGCGCGTGCCGTCCCTTGTTGGTTCAAACGGTAGTGTAGGGCTTGTGAGGTTATAGTTTAGTGGGGTTTGTATGCAAGGTACGGAGTTCCGGGGTTGAGTGGGTGTGCGTGTGGGCTCGGGCTCGGTCTTTGTGTGATGTTTACGGAGTAGTGATCGGCCGGCCGGGCAACGCCTGATCTTGTTTTGGAGACCACACTTGCCCGGTTGTGAGGATTTTGCTCTCTCGGTTGTTTGCAAGTTTCCCGGAGCTTGTCAGGATACTATGATGTCGGGGGCTGGGAAGTGGATGCGTGAGAGAGATTTTGAGATGTCAGTGCGGCAGGAGAGACGGCATCGGATGGCATTATTGAGCCCATGCGAAGCTGAACAGTTTCTTGTTCATGATGCTGATGCCATCGTAGTCCTTTTCGCGCTCACAGCACACCCATTTCAAGGTACTTTGACATCCCCCTCACCCACGGGAAGCGTTCCCGTGCTGCTTGGGGGAATGTCGCGCCCCAAGTTAGCAACCTCCAGGGGTTAATCCGTATCGATAACAGCGTCCTAAGGTTCCAGGATTTTGAGGCGATCCACAAAACGGTCACCCAAGGCTCGCACACCTTGTCCTCCCTGAATTCCCTCTTCTGGCTTATCAGCTTGCCTATCTACGTCGCGGCCATGCATGTGAACTGCGTGGTAGGCCGATTGCGTCAGAACTCGAGGAGGTAGCTGCGACGGCAACTCATCGAGTTCTTGCAGCGTCCACTCCAAGCAGTTGGGTCATTTAAAACACTAGAAGAAAACATTTAGGATTTTCCTTGCTCTTAACACACTCAGCGTCATCAAACGCATCCTCAGTGTTTCAACGCAGGGAACTGCATTACGATCTCATCAGGTCGTCAGGAGTGCGCATCATTTGTCCATTGTGCGCGTGTTTCCTGCCCTTGGCTCGTGCGTACGCGGCGCATGGCAATGGGTGGCGATCGGGACTCTCTCTCCCGCAGACCCTGCGTCATCGCAGCGCTAGCCAGATTTCCCACGTGGCTGCTGCAGGGAATGTTCTCCCAGAAGAGGTTAGCGTAGGGCTCTGCTCAGCTGGGTTTGTTGGCCCGGGCTGCCCGTGTAAAGTACTTAGGACGGAGTAAGATACGTTTTACATTGATACATACGTTACGTAGGCTTACGCCGTGGCCTCGGCTTTGAAAGTTGGACATCGTAGGATTTTGATTGGTCAGAACACGGGATGAAGAGGCTTGGGCCCGGGAGCCAAAGTGGGAGACCCGCTGTTTTGTGTGTCCAGAGCTGAAAAAAAAAAAACCTGGGGTGGAAGGGATCGGCGTTTGAGTGAGCTCGACAAGGCAAAAGGCAGCAGCAAAGTCGGTGGAGGTTCCTTTGTCTTTTTTTGAACCGTTGGGGCCGCTTCGTCCTCGTGAGCAGCCAGGCGCCCCGCATCTCATTTCCGCATCATTCTTGGCAGGAACTAAAGTTCCGAGAAAGTGGAGCCCTATCCTGGCCGCCCTGGGGATGCGAGAACCGATCAGACTGAAAAACGTTTTTCAAACCATTCAGGGTCATCGGCTCATTGGCCAGGGCACGAGGGAAAAAAAGATGAAAGCGTGGGGTGGATGACGAAAGCGCCCTTTTGCCCCGGCTATCGGCATTGTTGGCGCGATAAGCAGCATTGATCGACGGTGACGGAGCAGATGAAGTCTCCGATAGGAAAAGGGCCAAAAACAAGCTTGAGTGACCATGAATCTTAGGAACTGAGTTTATTGCCGGAGACCCGAGGTCAGAGACGAAACGAGACGAGAGCAAAATGCCTCTGTGGCTTGCGGTTTGCTGACTGCAGCAGCCGGAGCATGCGGAGCCGTGTCCAGCACCGGCACAACGCGCTGATGGCAAGTGTCATATCAAACCTTTTATCGATTGCGAATTGAGCACGATTCCGGTGGTGTGGTTGGGCATCACGAAGAATGCAAGGCGCATGAGGTGAAGCAAGCCACTCCTGTTGGGAGCGTCCGTGGCAATTGGTGGATGGCATCATGCTGTGTGACCGTCACAGCTCCATTTCGTTATCAGGGCGAGGCACGGCACGTGCCATGAGTTCATCCTGCCTATGGTTGACCGTCCTGCTGGATCCTTAGGGCTGCCGGCAGTTCTGTGACAGTGACAGTGTGCTGTTTGTTGACTGTCGGCTCCGGCGCTTCTTCTCACCGTCATTTCTTTAACTCACGACATCCCTGATGAGCCTGCATCACAAGCTCTCAACGGCGGCATGAGTGAAAGGAAAAAAAATTTTTTTTCCTTACATCTTCCAAGATCTCATCAAGATATTACGCAGCGCTGCCACTCCTTCTCCAGAGGCGGTGGGGTTGTTCACAAGTTTCACTGGCAGCCGAGACAAGTTTCCAGGATGGTGGAAGTAAAAACAAGATGAACGGTCTCGCCGTCGCCGTTCATCACACTGACCGACAACCGGCGGTGTAAAATCATAGGCAGGGCTCCCCCAGCCTTATGAGAGAGTAATGTGGCCTTCTGGAAAACTTCTTTCTCGGGACGTCCTTGGTTGGACCGTTAGAGGCCGGGAATTGCCTGTCTCCATGCTGCTTGAGGACAGCGTGAGAAATGCTTGAGCCAAGCCTCAGGGACATGACACATGCGAAGGCGATTGAGGACGGCAGTGAGGGTGAAAATTAACTGCGCCTTTGTTAGAACTGAGACGGAATTAATGACTGGATGAAGAAGAAGTGGCTGTGACGTTGTAAGGCGTATTGCTTCCTGATCAGATGACCCATGCTTGTCACACCTATACACGAATAAGACAGTAATGATAAGAGCTTCTTTCTGATAATAGAGAAACATCAACATGCACATGTGTCTCGACACTGAGAAACAATGAACACAATCCTTAAATAACAGCTATAATACGATGTTGTATGGATGGCAGGGCAACCATCCATGGACGAGACGTTGATGTTCATGCGTATAGAGTGTAACTTACCTATATTTCATACGTAACGTTACGCCCACGCGGTGGTGGTGTGGGAGGGGCAGGGCACCCCACTGTCGAGTCTTGGTTCCAAGCTGTCGGGTCAATTCACTGGACTAGTTCTCTGCGTACATGCTGTGACACCAGCTTTACAAGAGGCCTGGCGTTTCTCCAAAAATGAACACAGGGCGACACATTAATAAATCTGTGAGGGCTCCAAGACCTCATTTGAATTTGCCTCGTTTCTGGAATGTCTAGCAAGTTCCCTCCGAACATTCCGGATGATGTTCAACGCGGCTTGTTATCTTGGCCCCGGCTATCATGAGGTCACAAGGCCGGCCAAAGCACAATCCTTCGGGAATCGTAGCCGTAGGTCTGAGCATTTGGATGGAAGAGGACGGGATGGGAGTTTCGGTGGGTTGCGCAAACCCTTTGCTGGAGTGGATGACCCAAACATCTCAGTAGTTTGCTGGTACCCTGTCGTGGACGACAATATCTCACGGACCCGAAAGAACGGCTGACAGAACTGCAGCCTGATGTTGCTGACGCCGAATGACTGGTGCTGGCTTGCTGACTGCTGAGCCTTGTTGTTGGGTAACATTTGGCTGCCGGATCTTTTCTGTTTTGGGAGGACCTTGCAGTGCTGTGCCACCTTCACCACCCGCTCCCTGACTGCAAACGGGAGGATGGGAGGGACTGACAACTTGGTTCGAGATAAAGCTACGTGAGTTCAAAGCGCATAGTGTAGAGGGAAGTTACCAAAAATACAGTCAGATACGCATATGTTTAAATCGTAGCCGCGGTATCCGCTGCTTTGGTTTACGTAGGTTACATGGTGTTTTGAATTATCTCTTTGTTATGAGCGCACGCCAATATAATTTGTGGGTACGTACCACAGCTCAGCACTAAGAATACGACGGATAGCAGCCGTAGCGATGGTTGTACAAGAGTGATGGCGCTGCGGCGACGTTGCCAAAAGGAAACAAAGGAAGTCGACCCGACCCAGCCCGGGTCTCGAAACTCTTCGAGTTTCCAAGGATGCTGTGCTATGCTACGTCCCATCATGTACCTGATGCTGTCTTGGTGACAACTTGGTTTAGCTTGAAGCTGAGCTTCGAGAGTCTGGCTGTGCTTATGTCGTGCACACCAAAATGCCTGATCTGGTAAGACTTGACTACCGGCAATTGGCTCTGAGGATGCCAACGCAGACACCCCCAGACTTGCGCCATGTGAGTCATGGCCTTGGTGATCCTTCTGTAGGGCCGACAGGTTGAGCTCCAACGGGGGATTGTTGGTTTAACAGGAAGCCAGGTTCATGTTCGAGATAAATGCTACTGCCCGATCACCATTTGCCAACGTGGCTGCTGACTCGCTGGCGGCTGGGATGATTGAAATTACGCCAGCATGTAACCCGGGGCTTTGTTAGAAGAGCAGTAGGAACGAGAGAAGCGCATTTCGTCACAGGTTCGTCGGAACCGTAGTCTGATGTCCATTGTCCGATTGCGTGCAGCTGTGGCTCAGGACCCCAGTGCGGGGAAGAAGTGTCCTCGATGTTCCTGGCCTGATAGCCTTGCGGGGCGTTTGCGCCACGGCACGCTTCGGAGAATTGGCCAATCAAGAGCTGCAATTTAGGGCTGCGCGTAGGTCGTTACTGGCCGCCCACAAAGGCGACCAAGCAGCAAAATTAGAGCACGTATAGGTTGATGGCGTTAGCGACCGGTTCTGGTATGTTCAATAAAGAAAGAGGACATAGCGGACGTTCTGGGACGATTGTAGCGCACGAGCAAAGTGTAAAAAAAAAAGGGAGCAAAAAATGTCTGTTTGAGGGTCACGCTGATGGCGTCAGGTTCACCAGGCCAAGAAGGAGGCCAGGAAAAAGCAACCTTCGGCGTGCCGGGCCCGATGCACCGATGCCTCAGTCGCTATGATTGGTCTTCCCCAGAAACACAGAGAAAGACATGGATGGAGAGATGGCGCGATCGAGTCTCAAAAGTCAAACATAATGATGATCTGCCAATTCGAGCAATGAAAGGGGCTGTCCAGCGATTTCTTGTCATTGATGTCCCAAGCCACGTCCAACATGACCCGAGATGGCAGTATTGAAGTCTGGCGTTCTTGGCGATACGAGGCTGTTGTTAGTGTTGTCAGTGTCAGTTTACGAATCGAAGCGACTCTTTGATGGCAATGCTGCTCTTGAGAAACAAAAATTCAAATGACACTAGTGAGCAGTTTCGGGAATTTCCAAGACGTCAGATCGCCCAGCAGGAAAAGGGGGCCCCTGATGAGAGACAGATGCTGTCAACAAGTCCTGCTGCAAGGTGCTGGGGCAGACCCCTTGACGATGCTGCTGATGAAAACCAAATTCAACGGCGTGCAGCTAGATCGACAACGACCTGACACTTGTCGTGGCCCACTTTCTCCCTCATTGTTCTCACTGTAAAAGAGAAGCTCCCAAACTGAGATATTGAGTCGTGTTGTTTTCGCACAACTCCAACAAACACGCGGCATTGTTTGATGAGTGAATTTGTCATTGTTTTCTCTGATTAAAAAAAATGGCCATGGGTTCACAGACTCGCACAAGGCTTTGATTGGAACCGTGATCTCCACAAAACGCCTGGGCCGTGCTAAATTTGCCTTGTTGACTGGCCGGGATCGTCCTCAGCTCGCTGTAAGCCGCCCATTTCGGCCTCTACAGGCGCGCCTCCAGCTGTACCTAGGCTGTTCGATATCCGCAGCCACAGACAACACAAGACAGCGATTCGGAAGATGCCGTTTGCTTTGCAGTGCCCGACATCAATGCTGGGGTTTCATTTTACTCTGTACTTATGTACACAGCCTGAAGGGGTCAGCAGAAAGAGACGACGACTGCAATGCCCAACGCCAGCGGCGAGGATGGGCTGATCAATTCATCGGCTTGAGTTTTCGTTGGGCAGGTTGCCTTAAAGAAGCAGCCCGCTGTATCCGGCGTGGGACAGCACGGAACAAATTTCCTGGCCGACAGGCGGCCGAGCATCACGGCCGCAAACCGGCCACTTGAT
>Ga0065720_1021479_pt1 | contig 10460 bp, 3 predicted proteins | sample Thericmetagenome_FD_59107 | JGI IMG/M metagenome (GOLD analysis project Ga0065720, IMG submission 59107) | Thermophilic microbial communities from the Joint Bioenergy Institute, California, USA of rice/straw/compost enrichment - eDNA_2 v2... | ecosystem: Engineered > Solid waste > Grass >... | reverse complement strand
ACCAAAAATTAGTACACCATGAAAAATCCTTTATCATGCGAACCATTCATTAAGAGATCGGGTTCACGCGACAAAGAATAGAAGTAATGTGTGTATATATATGTGTTTAGAGTTACCAGTATTCGTTTCTCTTAAATACGTAGTTGCTTCGTCTCTCTCGTAGATGATAGGAGTGTATTTTAGAGGTTTCCGTAGCTTCTTCTTTTTCATCTTTAAAAGGGAAAAAATAATCTATAGGTTCCTTTAATGTGCTCTCTTCGGCCATTCTAGTTTCAACCTTATAAGAGGGCATATAAGAATAGTTTTCAGAGAAGTGGTTATTTATATTCATCTGAAAAGCAGGCTCGGTAATATTGGTGGGGATGGAGAGTGGTGTAATTCTGACATGAAGTTCGTCCTCTGGCGAGATACAGTCAAGGAAAGATGTATCTATCACAGGGAGCTCCACAGTTCTGCAAGTAACCTTTTCATCGTTCTCTTTAAAGAGGTGAATCACTTCAAAGTCATGTTCATTCGATTTATTGGTTGTTGAATTTGGACTTTCTAGCTTAGGCTGTTCTTCGAGCCCAAGAGCTTGGTTTTGGTCCTTCATATGAAGTTCATCAAGCAAGAGATTCAAAATCTTCTTCTTTCTGATATAGGAATAGTACCTGTTTTTCAGCATATTAGGAGTTCTGTTCTTTACATGAGCAGCAATTTTTTGCCAATCTGAGCCGTAGTCAGCGTAATATTTAGCGAGTAGAAGATCCTCCTGATGTGTGAATTTCCCTTTCTTCTTGAAGAGCTTAGGGGCTAGCTCTGCGTATCTGGTTCTAAGAGCATGCACTGTGACATTTTTATTTCTGAGGTTATTGAATCTTTTAGCAATCTTTTTCCAGCTGTTCTTAAGTTGGACAACAAGGCGAAGGAGGATTTGTTCATCCTCAGGTGTAAGCTTGCTAGCGATAGATTTGCTAGTAATTTTCGGAATGTAATTTGACTTGGTTGATTGCATCGAAGGTTTTGTTTCTAATTGAACATCTGTGGATTTATTAGTGTTTCCATTATCGAATATGGAGTTAACAGGGTTTAATTCGGTTTGATTAATAGGGTTTTTTACTGATAGGTCTTGGCTAGGAGTGGCAGAGAGGGTCTGGGAACTACTTTGACTATTGGTGTCCTTCCCTTCATCAAAGGAGTAGATGACTGAATCCAGATTTTCAGACTCCAAAATGTTATCTTCTTGAGCTTCTTCATTGAATGTAGGTGAAGAAATTGAGAGCTCTGAAACACAAGTCGATTCTTTAGAACGGACATCTGAATGGGCAGGACTGAATTCTTGATTCAATGTCTGGCTAGTTTTCATATTGGGGTTACTTCCGTTGATTTCTTGGAGTTGTGTGAGAGAAATTTTTACCTTGTTCAGCGTGTCTGAAGGCTCTTCTACAGGCATGGGAAGCTGTACAGCATTTTTCTTATAGTGAGATTGTATAGGGAGGGCCATTAGAGAGTGGACAATGAACAGAACGAACTTAGTTTTTTTTTGATTACGTTTTATAAATTAATTAGGTAAGATTAGAAATCTGACAGAGTCTTTTAGAGAAATCAACAAAAATAGAATCTCAATCGACGAAATAAGTTGTAAAAGTTCGTTTCATAAAACGATAAGTCTGATCTTGCCCAAAAAACAGCTGGAGATGAAGTCTTCTTAGCTGGGCTGGACTCGGGTTCTTATAGAGTAAATTAAAGGTCTTGTTTAAATTTATCTGTGGCGCTCGCATTCAGAAAAATCTGATAGCTGATCTGACTAGGAATTCTAATAATAGCATGACGTAATATACTCTAAAAAAGGATAGATTGGATAGAGTAATCATATATAGAAATTTTACTGTATCAGAAAATAATCAGTATTTGTTTCTGGTGATACAGAGTCTCCTGTGAAATATTCTCGAAGCTATCCTCAAAGATAAATTGCTAGGAAGAAGCATACTGTTATGTTCGGAGACTTGTGAGCCGAGATGTTGTAAGGAAAGAGAAATATAATCCCAATCATGCTTCACTTGAGGATGATGTAAAAAGAACAGTAGACAGGAGCCTAATTTGATAGAAAATCTTTTAAGAGAATAGAACATCATATTCCATAAAGAACACTGGCAAGATATTTGAGACTAAAATTTATTCGGGAACAATTCCAATCAATATCTCATATTTCAATCTTAGTACATAATGAGGAAAAATTAAGCACAGCACCAAGCAAGTATAGAACCTAGCTTCTTGAGCAGGGTCCAATTTTATAAGCCACTACCAAAAAAAAATGTAAAAATATACTTGAGTTCGAAAGAAATTTGTTGTGAAAAAAACTTCTCAAACGAATTTCTTAATAGCTTGTAAGAATACTTATACTTTTAACAAGTTACAGTGACACCCTCTTCTAATTCAAAGAAATCTTGTTTAGATAATGTTTATGGGGTCCGATTTTCCTTCTTCTATTCTTTCCAATATGTATGAATATTTTCAATCAAATATGATCTACAAGAAGAACAACTAGACTTCTGCTCAAAGCACTGCATCACACGTTTTTGTGGCCCATCTGGTTGGAAATAGGCAATTTTTATACTTTTATTGCCCTTCCTAGAGTTAAAAAACCAATGGGACATTTATCTCTTCGTGAGGGATAGAGTTCATCCAAGAGCGCAATCTCCCCCTTTGCTCAATTTATTGTTAAGTACTCTTTCTGATTGATCTACCAAAACTTCCTGGGCTGGTATATTGTCAATCAAGAAATGACCAATCTAGGAATAAGACTAGGATTTGACCTGTTTGTAAGATGACGAGGGGATCTTTGAAGTCAAAAACCATAAGAATTTAAAATTTTAGTCTAAAATTTAGACTCGTATAAAAGAAAATTGTGAATCAATTGTTAAAATAACCTATTCGAATTAATCTCAAAGTAATTCATCCTATCATCTAAATTTCTAAAAGAATACATTTTCAATAAAATTTCTGAAATTTTTCTCCAAATACGATCACAAAGAATTATATGAATTTTGGAGAGCATGAAATAATGATTTCTTCATTCTATCATATGTAATTGATTGGAATTCTATGTCATCAACCCTTTATACTTTCTATTTAAAAAATATAGAGGGTTGATTACAAAGATAGGCTTGGACATATGCCACCTAATAGTGAAAACATTAGATAAAACAAGAAAAGAGTTAGGAATAGTTTAACAGCAAGCAATCTCATCACTCTTTCAGACTTAGGATCTCATGATTCCTGGTTGAAAGAGAAAGATGGAAGAACAGGCGATATTTTAAGCTTTGCTAACTTTATAGAGAGTGCTGGTGTTAAGAACATTTCATGAAACTTATAAAACTGATGTGTTTATTATTCTCAAAATTGAGTCCTTGTGTGTAAACGCTAAAGGGAAAAAAAATTTTCTTTCTGTTAATCGAAAACTGTTCGGTTGAAAACCACTTCAGAACAATTTTTTTGAAATTTTCCTGCTTTCTACTTCAATTTTTCAGGTTCAAAATAAAATGAAATGAATCGATAACAATACAAGGCAGACTTTTTATAAAAGCTTGAAGAAGATTTTAGTCTTAGGGATCGAGTTCTATTAAATGCGAAATTTCGATCTAATCATTTATACTCATCGTATATTCATATTAAGCGTTCGTTGGAATGCATATTTATTGAGATCTCCAAATTTATGATAATTAGAAGATAATCTAATTGAAACTTATTCTTCATCACAAGGCTATCAAGAGATCCAAAACTTTGAGTCTTTATCTATGAAGCTAAAATCCATCATAACTATAGAAATAATTTTCCATCCTGAGTTGTTTTGGGTGAAAAAAGTAAATACATGGGAATAATTCTTTTTCCTAATAGTTCCAGAAAAAGTTATTCCTAGCGATTATGATGAAAATTATTAGACCTTAAGTGAGTCCATAGCATATTCTATTGGGTAATGAAAATTATTACTCTTTCTTAGACATAAGAGCCCACATGTGATTCACGAATATTCCTTGAAAGCTATTTAGAAACTAGACTCACTATTATCTTTATATTTTTTCCCTTGAATGCCATAGGCATCTACTATATGACAGAAATACTTATCCTTATAATTTGACGACAAGATTATCTTTATCACTTATTCTTCAATCAGGTTACCTTGATAGAACAAAAAGATATGTAATTTTGTGCTTTTCAGTAAGACATCTTATGCTAAAATGTATTAGGCTGGCAGAAATACAGTCAGACACTCATACTTAGATTATTCGAGCAAAAGCATTAAAAGATTGACACATTAGAAATTCTTATGCCTTAGTTTCATATTTCTGGAGAATGATGCTGGTTTAGGATGTTTTATTAATTGGATATTTCCAGAGATGGATTATATTCACTTGGGTTAGGACTGCTCTAAAAAGCCAAAATAAACATAAACCAGATGGATGCCAGTATTCTCTTTCCAGTTTAACCTGCACTTTACTGATTTTGCTTCATGATAAATTGATCTGAGTGAGAATTGAATATGTTCTAGTTCAAATCTCACAATGTATTCAGAGTATTAAACCACGGCTAATTATTGTTCATCAGGCCCGAGTGACCATATTAGAAGGCCTAATTCTTTTCTAGAATCCTGTTTCTTAATAACTAGTACTGGATACATAAAGCTAATTCAAATCCAAACAATCCTTAGTTTAATCTAGCCTTTCAGAGCTTCAACTGTCCTTGAACTCACCGAGAGTATTTGTCATACTCATCTTAGTTGCAATAAAAATCATGATTAGGGAATAACTATAGGTACACAAGGAAATTTTTTTTGATTTACAGACTCACTCAAAAGATCTAAGTGATATAGTTATAAAACAATCATGAGAACGTTTGATAAAGTGGCTTTCAAAGCGAAATTTGAATAATTTTGCTATATTTCAAATCGAAATAGAATTATTCTTTCTCTAAATGGCTATTTTCGTAAATTAGACCTAATCCTAAGATATGAATTTAAAGGTTCTGGAGATGCATAGTCAAAGGCTCAAAGTATGAAAAGGATAGATTGACTTCTTTTTGTTATTAACAATTCCTGGGCATGTTGGTTTATTTTCAGATTTTGCTTGCTGAAGTTTAAATTAGGTTTTGATTTAAATGAATTTACATTTGCTATTGCGACAAATTTTAATCTTAAACTATTCAGTGTTAGGACTTCCAACAGGAGAAGCTACTAGCAGGAATCAGCTTAGACATAGGTAGGTTCATATAGTTTAAGCGTCTGAACTACTATTCACCCAAGATTTTTCAATGAATAAATGAGATCTCGAGATTAACCTAGGTTAATCATAGCACATGCTTGGCATCAAAGAGTTGGTTCTGGCAGGTACTAATTAAACCATTTATCCAGAACTTTCCAATTGGGCCAACCCTATCTTGATATTTTTTGTGATAAAAACAAGGCGTCTTAGAAATTCTTGTCAAATGTTTGAACTTGAAACATGAGAAAAACTGGATGGCTTTTATGCTTTTTTCACAAGATGAATGCATCCTTGGCTCTCATTTAACAAAACTGAAGGGAATTGTAGTCTCATTTCTGGGTTTTGGATTATTAGCAATATTTGTATCAAACTAGAGAATTGCATTAACAAACATTCTGTCCAATAGCTTTTGAGCTGCGAAAGATAGACGTCATGAAGATTATAAGAGTGGTTTATTGAGAATCATAGGTATAACAGGCATTTCACGATGACAATTCGTAGTTCAATTTAATTAACGTCTATTACTGGTCAAAACAAAATGGCTTACTGGCCCAATTATGGATAATCACAATTATGACTCTATATGCAACAATTGATTTTGACTCTTAATAGGCTGTCTTGAGAAAATTCTACATCTTGAAATTTGCTTCTGTTGAACGGAATGCCTTTTTACTTATAAAGAGTGGAATTTTTTTTAACTCAAAATTCCTTTTACTAGGAAAATTATACCAATTTGCGCTGTCAAGAGTCTTGGAGCATGCTAGCATGCTAGTGAAATTCCTATTGTTTTATTGAGCATTTGATAGTTGGGTTTAAGATTTTGGAAGGGTTTAAAATTTCTTTCATTCAAACTGTAATTTTGAATTTAAAAAGGACACTCTTTTTCTCTAGAAGTAGTCTGAAACCAAAGTAAAATGTAATAAAAAGAGGGGCAAGCCCCTGAGAACGAATTTCTAAACTTTTGTAAAGTGTGGTTTAAACATTTTTCATACATGAGAATGCTATCTGCAGAAATGCCCTATAAGTAATAGATAGTCATACGGAAACATAGAAATATTATTTATATGGCTCGCAGCATGCTGGCAAGCCGGAATAGATATCTTAATATGAGTTGAAAAAACTGAAATGATTAGATTGTATATTGTATCTCCCATCATCCAATTTAAAGTTATAGAACTGAGAATTTAGAAAGGGAAAATAAGAATTTTCCTGGACTGAGCCTTCTAAATAAGCATCAGACAAGTTCATTAATCCCCCTTGGTATTGACTTCCGTAGAACTGCATGGGATTATTGAAAATATAGTAATTTTGATTTTCTGGATAGAACTCCCTAGCTACTTCTCGATTTTCTATTTGATGAACAGGAGAAGGAGCCCCTAACTCAAAGTGAGTTTGGTTTATCTGGTTGAAATCAACCACTTTTTCGGGCTCATTGATAGGGACACTCACTTCAGCTACTGGTTTTGTCTCTTCATGGGCTTCGGTTAAGCTTTCCACAAAATTAGCTTCCTCATTGAGTGTAGCAAGTAAATTCTTCTTTCTGATGTATGAGTAATACCTGTTCTTGAGCATGATAGGTGTTCTCTCTGGGAAAAACTCACCTAACTTCATCCAATTCATTCCGTGTTCTTGGATTAATTTTGCAAGCTTGACATCTTCTTGGTGAGAAAACTTTATTCTTTTTTGAGCAGCATCTTTTGTAAGCTCCTTAAATCTGTTTCTCAGGAAGTTAGGGTTTTTCTTAATACTACGAAGAGTGAATAATCTTTTGACAATTTTTTTCCAATCATTTTTATATTGAAGTCCCAATGTCTTCAAAAGCTCATCATCCTCTGCAGTCCACGTTCTTCTGCGAGAAGTAGATTTCTTGTTCTTATGGTTTGTAGCCTTCTTTTCGTTGTCAGCTCCTAGTTGAACTGCCAAAGCAGCCTTTTTCTTTTTGGTCATATTATAGTCTTTGCAGGTGTCTATTTCTGTAGAAGAGGTATGAATAAGCATCTCCTGACTAGATGAGTGTTCTTCATTGGTTTGGTCCAAGAACATAGTGTATGTCTCATCCTCGGAAACACTAGAATCACCTTTGAAAGAAAGAGATCCACCGGTTTCCTGAGGAGAGTGGCAGCTAGTATCTGAAAGGTCGGTCGATCTTTTAGAGACAGAAAGGACCTCATTAGAATTACTTCCAGGTTTGGAAAACTGTTTGAGTGAAGAAGGAAGAATCTTTTCATTTAGATAGGTGGGAATAACGAGTATCTGGTTGCAGCTTCTGATGGAAGTGTTGCTATTCATTGATTGTGAGTCCATGTGGAGAAAAACTAGATACCTCGATTGTTAAATGTTAATTGTTTCTATTATAATAAGTTCTGAATTCTGCAACTTAAATGATTATCGATCCAATCAGATAGCTTTAATTAATTTAAAATTTCGATTAGCTCACTGTTCAATTTTTAGAAGAACGTTCTGAATCCTAGTTCAAACTATGGCACCATATTATTACCAAAAGACTCTTAATCGCTACGATCAAGCTTTATAACAATTCTCAGCATAGTTGCAACTAAAGATGTATCTTCGTCAGCTCTCTAGCAGAAGTTCTCTGCCATTAAAGCTTCTATTTCTTGCAGATACGAAGTTCTTGTATAACCAGACATCTCAGTTTGTTACGATGATTAGGCACTGGTTAATCTATAATACTGGACTAATGAAAATTTATTTTTTAATCAAATACTGAATCAAACCTAATTCAAAGATTTACGTCTAAATATGCTGCTTCCCTTTAGGCACGAAGGGCACCTTTAGATTCTTCCACCACTGCCTCCCCATCCATTTATTGATCATATTTCAATGGAGCCATAGCTCTACAGCAATAAGTTAGGCCAGTTGAAGAGTCCCCTTCTTTAAACCACACCATCAGAAGCTCCTAGGAGAATTGAGCTTCGTAGACTTTCAGTTAAAACTCTTCTAGACAGCGAATGTGATCGAATGCAAGAGTCAGCTACAGTGCGGGAGTTATTCCTTCGTTGAGACTTAGGAATCTTAACTTGACTGTACCGATTACCAGATATGTAGAGAACAGTCCTTTTTTTCCTGCCGAAATCTCATTTTATCAATGAAGTTCGATTGCATAGGAAAAGGATCTCTCGAAGAGAAATTCTAAATCACAGTTCACCACTTGAAAGAATTTTCTAGAATGATATATAAAATAGAATTTTTCGCCAAGGAGCTCCTTGTACTCTCACTCTATGAATAAACCATAATTCCGTATGGTGATATTTCATGCTAAAAGGTTTCGATTACTATTTCAGCGCTCAATCCTTAGTAAGTTTCTATATCATTGGCAGTGAAGTACTGATACAAAATGATGTTCCTTCACTCCACATTCATCCGAAAGTGATCAAGTATCTCTATATCTAGGCCTTCTTTTTGAAAAACAAAACTGAACGCATCCATTTGTAATGAACAAACCAAAGGCCTCAAATAGATTTGAGGACATAAACTCATAATTCCTGAGTTTTGCACAGCTTCTCCAGGAGATGATCACTAGGAGTCCTCCACATGATTTTCAGGTTGGTTGAGCAAAACAAGAAGGTTAGAAAGTATTAAAAACATTTGAAAGAAAACGTAGAACTGATGACTAAGATAGTGCTTCTAAGTTTCGGTATAGAAAAAATTATGTGGAAATCGCTAAAATAGATTACAAGAGCTTCCTTTTGCCTCAACACACATTTGTTTTACTTGGGTTTTTCCTAGTAACGGGAACAAAGATAAAATTATCTGTAAGATATAAACACAATTTGCTTTGTGTGACTACTTACTAGAAATGAATTGTGATTTCTCTCTCTCTCTCTCTCATACTAGAGCTACTCTTACGAGAATACAAGAATTCGGCAGAAGTTTCTCTTAAACATACATTGCCAATGGATAGAGACTTCTAAAATCTAACTGCTGTCAATTAACAATTAAGCAGAAACGTGACCCTTTTAAGTCTTCAGAAATTTATATCGGTCTTATGTGTCTCAAGGACCATTATTTATAGCATAGAGACAGGATATACTATTTCCAATAGATTCGTTTGAAAGTGAAAACTTGTAATATTTTCAATGCAAAATTCAGAGTGGATAAATACGAAATATTAAGTTTTAGTTTGTTTTTTCCATCTGAATTACGTTTTCGATTCATAAAGGGCTATCAACAGATTATGCCTTAGAGATTCAAATTTTATCAGAAATTTAAAAATATATTTAGGCATAGAGGGTCAACTCGCAATCAAGAATGCCTTCACTGTTTCGCTTATCAAAGATATTCTTACTTGGCCAAAATTTGAAGCGACTTTCCTTATGGTTAAACGTTTCTGGTCTTTTGAGTTTTATTCGAATTTATGTTTATTCCATACAAGCAATAAAATAACAATGAAATGAAGACCTGACATTGGAAACAACTGACATAACCAGATTTATTAACTTAATGTAGGTCTGATGTTCATCGAAAGGAACATCATGCTTACCACATTAATGGAGGTTATATTAAGAAATAGATAAGCAACAATCATGATATGAAGGTCAAACGAGGAATATTGAAAAAGAGCGTTAATCACAACAACTCTAAGCGTCATAGTTATATATAGTTATCCTTTCATGCAGTTCTTCGTTCGGTAGAGACAGGTTGATCTCTAGCATGCCTTGATTGAGATCAAACTCTTTGATAGTCTGGAACTTGAAGCAACTGTAATCACCCTCAACTAGATCAGAGAAAACACTTTGATTATATGTTACCTCCTCTTCCTCCACTTTCCCAACGGGATCTTCGATATAATCAACTTCTAAGCCGTACTTTTCATATTCAGCAATTTGTTTTAGAAGTTTTTCGAAAAGTTTCTTCTTTTTAATATGGGAATAATATCTATTTCTGAGCATTATTGGAGTCCTTTTCTGAAAATGAGTGGCAAAAACTGTACTTTTGGTGATATTTCACAATCATCATATCTTCTTTTTGTGTGAATTTTAGTTTCTTTTCTTTCCTGGAGCTCGACAGAATCTCTTTCTCAAGAAAGGGACACTGAATTTTTTATTCAGTAAAGTTTTGAGCTTTCTTTCAATGCTCTTCAAGTCATTCTTGTATTTACTAGTAGTCTCATATAAAATGACGTCATCTCTAGTTGTCCATTCACTGTTAGAATACTCTTTCACGTTATCTTTTGAAAAGAAAATGGATATGCTTCTGAAAAAG
>Ga0065720_1004229_pt1 | contig 10460 bp, 11 predicted proteins | sample Thericmetagenome_FD_59107 | JGI IMG/M metagenome (GOLD analysis project Ga0065720, IMG submission 59107) | Thermophilic microbial communities from the Joint Bioenergy Institute, California, USA of rice/straw/compost enrichment - eDNA_2 v2... | ecosystem: Engineered > Solid waste > Grass >... | reverse complement strand
ACGCCCGCCGCTCCCCCGTCTACCAGCTCGCGAAGGTCTTCCGGGTGGCGCTGCCGCTGCACCCGGAGTTCCGCACGATGCCGATGGTCTGGTACGTGCCGCCGCTGTCCCCGGTGGTGGACCGGCTCGTCGAGACCGGGCACGACGGGGAGTCCGCGGCGAGCCTCTTCGGCGCCATCGAGGCGCTGCGCATCCCGGTGGAGTACCTCGCCGAGCTGTTCACCGCCGGTGATCCCGCGCCGGTGACGGCGGTGCTGCGCAAGCTCGCCGCGATGCGGTCGTTCATGCGCGACGTGACGCTCGGGCGGGAACCCGACGAGGCGATCCCGGCGTCGGTCGGCATGGACACCGAGCGGATCGTGGCGATGTACCGGCTGCTCGCGCTGGCGAAGTACGACGAGCGCTACGTCGTCCCGACCGCGTACGAGGGCGAGGCGCAGCAGCTGGAGGAGATCGGTTGCAGCCTCGACGTCGACGGCGGGCCGGGAATGGGCGGCCCGTTCGGCGAGGCGTCCGGGCGTCCGGTCCCGGTGTCGGTGGAGACCTTCCACGCCCTGCGCACCCGCCAGACCAGCGACGCCGTCGCCGACATCGGCGATCGGGTCAACCTGCTCAACTGGGACGGCAAGGGCCGCCCGCCCGGGCTCTTCCCGCCGCGCAGGACGGAGGAGCGCCGGTGACCGCCCGCGGGTCGGCGGTCGTGCTGCAGGCCGCGGCGGTGTGCCTGCAGTACCCGGATGACGAGGTGCTGGCGATGCTTCCGCTCGTCCACCGCGCGGTCGACGAGCTGGACCCCGGCCGGCCGCGGGAGCGGCTCGGGTCGTTCCTGGGCTTCGTCACCCGGACGGCCCCCGCCGCGCTCGCCGAGCACTACGTGGAGACGTTCGACCGGCGCCGCCGCTGCTGCCCGTACCTCACCTGGTGGACCGAGGGCGAGACCCGCCGCCGCGGCGTCGCCCTCGCCGGCCTCAAGGCCCGCTACCGAGCGGCCGGGTTCACCCTGACCGGCGCCGAGCTGCCCGACTTCCTGCCGGTGGTGTGCGAGTACGCCGCCACCGTCGACCTCGCCGACGGGCTGGCCCTGCTGCAGGCGCACCGGGCCGGGCTGGAGCTGCTCCGGCTCGCCCTGACCGACGCCGGCACACCGTACGCCGGGCCCGTCGAGGCGGTGTGCGCGCTGTTGCCGGGCCCGTCGCCCACCGACGTCGCGGCCGCCCGCCGCCTCGCCCGCACCGGCCCGCCCCGCGAGCAGGTCGGCCTCGATCTCGCCCCGTTCACCCCGGGAGGATCCCCGTGACCGTGTGGGACGTGCTGCTCTGGGGCGTGCTGCCCTACGTCATGATCGCCGTGCTCGTGCTGGGCACGGTGTGGCGCTACCGGTACGACAAGTTCGGGTGGACCACCCGCTCCTCGCAGCTGTACGAGTCGCGGCTGCTGCGCATCGGCAGTCCGGTGTTCCACTTCGGCCTGCTCGTGGTGGTGATCGGGCACGTCATCGGCCTGGTCATCCCGCAGAGCTGGACCGATGCCGTCGGCCTGTCCGAGACGGCCTACCACGTGCAGGCCGTGGTGCTCGGCGGGATCGCGGGCGTCTGCACGCTCACCGGCATCACGATCCTGATCTACCGGCGCCGCACCACCGGCCCGGTGTTCTCCGCGACCACCCGCAACGACAAGGCCATGTACGTGGTCCTCGTGGCCGCCCTCGTCGCTGGGCTGGCCACGACGCTGCTCGGCGCGATCGGCGGAGTGGAGCACAACTACCGGGAATCGGTGTCGCCGTGGTTCCGCTCGCTGTTCGTGCTGCAGCCCGACATCGCGTCGATGGCGCGGGCGAGCGTGGAGTTCAAGATCCACACACTGATCGGGATGGTGCTGTTCACGATCTGGCCGTTCACGCGCCTCGTCCACGCGTTCACGGCGCCGCTGCACTACCTCTTCCGCCCGTACATCGTCTACCGCTCCCGGGACGCGGGGCCGGCGAGCCGGCCGGCGCGACGGGGATGGGAGAGCATCGAGCGTCGCTGAGGTCAGGGCCTTCGTCGGCGAGGCTCGTGCTGCACCTGGTCAGCCCGGGACGAACGCGTTCGCGGGGCGGGCTGCCGCGCGGGGGTCCCAGAGCTCGTCGAGGAACGCGGAGGCGACCGGGGACCAGGTCATCCGGGTGTAAGCCGCCAGCTCGCGAGCCAGCGGCCGCCGGAGGCGCCGGACGAGGTGACGCAGGTCCCCCGGGATCACGTTGTCCGGCAGCAGGGTCGGGCCCAGCCCGCACGCGGCGAACCGGGCGAGCGCCTCGACCTGGGCGCTGCGGACCGCGGGCTGCGGGACGAAACCCGCGTCCCGGCAGGCGGCCACGACGAGCGGGGCCATGCCGGCGCTCGGATCGGGCAGGACCCACCGCCGGTCCGCGAGGTCGGAGAGCTCGACGCGCCCGGTCGTGCGCAGCAGCGGATCACCTTCGGGCAGCAGCACGACGAACTCCTCCCAGCCGAGCGAGGTGACGGGCCCGTCCCAGGTGCGGGGCTTCGGGCCGATCGCGATGTCGGACACACCGCTGCGCACGTCGTCCTCCAGCTGCTCGCGGTGCACGTACTCGCGCAGCGAGACGAGGATCCCGGGGTGACGGGTGCGCAGCGCACGGATCGAGTCCGGCAGGAGACCGATCGCGATCGAGAAGAGCGTGGCGATCTCCAGCTCGCCGCCGGTGAGGTCGTGGGTCATCCGCGCTGAGCGCCGGGCCCGTTCCGCGGACAGGACCGTGGCGCGCGCGTCCGGCAGGAAGGCCCGCCCGGACGGGGTGAGCCGGACCCCGCGCGGCAGCCGCTCGAGGAGGGGCCCACCGAGCTCCTTCTCCAGGGCCGCCAGCTGCTTCGACAGCGACGGCTGGGCGACGTAGAGCCGCTGCGCCGCACGCGTGAAGCTGCCTTCCTCGACGACCGTCACGAAGTACTGCAGCTGACGCAGGTTCACGGCCGCAGCATAGGTATAGCCACAGGCTATGAGAATTGGAAGTACAGATATTGGACGGAATGTTGCGCCTACCGCCACGCTTGCGTCCGGTTCCGCCGTTCGAGGAGGAGTGGCAGGTGTACATCAACCACGTGGCGCTGCCGGTCGACGACGTCGACCGCGCCAGTGAGTTCTACGTCGACTGGTTCGGCGCGCGGGTGATCCCGTCCCCGCGGTTCCCCGTTCCGGTCGCCTGGATCCTGCTGGGCAAGGTCCAGGTCCACCTCGTCCAGCACCCGGGTCCCGCGTCGCGCGCGTACCACTTCGCGGTCGCCGTCGAGGACGCGGCGCAGTTCGAGGCGCTCTACCACCGGGCGGACCGAGCCGGCCTGCTCGACCGCGAGACCTTCCCGCACCACATCTACGAGCTGCCCAACGGCGACGTGCAGACGTGGCTGCGCGACCCGTGGGGCAACGTCGTCGAGGTCGACCACCCGAGCATCGCCGACCTGTCCCCCGAGGTCGCCGCACAGGCGCGGCGGTGGGCCGAGGACGACGAGCTCACCGACTGGAACCGCCGCGCGTCGTTGTTCCGGCCGGAGCAGGCCGGGCTGGCGCTCGAGCCGGCCGGGCCGGGCCGATGACCGCGCCGATCGGGTCCCTGCACCACGTGGGCATCGTCGTGCGCCACCTCGAGACCACCGCGGCGTTCGTGGGCGACGCGCTCGGGTTCCCGGTCGCCCGGCAGCTCGACTCGCCCGAGCTCGGTCTGCGGATGGTGTTCTACGCCTGCGGGCCCGCGCTGGTGGAGCTCGTCGAGTTCGCCGACCCCGCCGTCGCGGCCGCCCGGCTCGGTGATCGGCCGGCCGTGCTCGACCACGTCGCCCTGCAGGTCGCCGACCTGCAGAACACGCACGAGGCGCTCGCCCGGCACGGCGTCGAGCTGATGCGGGCCACGCCGCTGGTCACCCCGCTGGGCCGCACCACGTTCACCGACCCGGCCAGCTCGGCCGGGGTGATCTGGCAACTGCTCGAGCTCGCCGGTACCGACGCGCAGGCGAGCACGTGATCCAGGGGCCGGTGAGCGGCCGCAGCCGCCGTCGGCCACCACCCGATCCTCACCGTCACGGGACGGTAGCCACTCAGGAGTTCCACCCGCAGCAGGAGTCCCGGTGCCGTCGACTCCGTCAGGGCGCAGCGCCGCATCCCGGCCGCTCGCCCCGGCGAGGCACGGGGACCGACGAGAGGAGGAGCCAGCGATGCTGCTGGCCACCCGATCCGTACGGCGCACCCGGCGCGGGGGCGTGACGGCAGCGCTGGTCGCGGCCGTGCTCGCCGCCTGCGCGCCGGCGTCGGGCGGACCCCAGGAGCGCGAACCCGCCGACAGCCCGGCCGCCGTCGCCTACGTCGCCGAGGCCGATCGGATCACCGACGCCGCCCGCACCGGGCTCGTCTACGCGCCCACCAACGACTACACCCCGCCCGACCAGCTGCAGGTCATGACGACCTGGCCCGGCCCCACCGAGTCCCCCGCCGTCCCGGCGGGCCGGACCATCGCCTTCGTCTCGTGCGGGGCGACGGTCTGCAACGAGACGGCGGAAGCGGGCGCGCAGATCGCCGAGCGCGCCGGGTTCCGGGCGTCGCTGGTGAACATCAACGGCACCGCCGACATCCAGAACCTCAACCAGGCGATGGCCAGCGCCATCGCGCTGCGGCCCGACGCCATCGTCGGGGTGTGCCTCACGGCCACCCAGATCGCCGACAAGCTCGAGCAGGCGCGGGCCGCAGGGATCCTCACGGTCTCCACCTGCGACCCGACCCCCGCGGGTGGGAGCGGCCGGTTCGACGCCGCCGCCGACTACGCGAACGGCCTGTCGGCGGAGCTGCTCGGCTGGGGGATCGTGTCGACCACCCGCGGCGACGCGAACGTCGTCGCGATCAAGGACGAGGCGTTCCCCGCGGTGGTGCGCAAGATCGGCAACCTCGTGCGGGTCCTCGAGGACTGCCCGTCCTGCACGGTCACGACGGTGACCTGGCAGATCACCGACGCCGCGAACTCAGCGAAGGCCGCGAACATCCTCACCGGCATCATCAATGCGAACCCGGACATGAACACACTGGTCCTGCCGTACTCGGTCGGCATCCAGTCGGCGGTGCAGGCGGTGGCCAGCTCGGGCCGCGACATCAAGATCTACGCGGACGACCTCGACGCCGTCAACCTCCAGCTGCTGCGCGACGGCGCCGTCGAGATGGTGAGCTCCGTCGATCCCCGGCTCGCCATGTACCAGTGCATCGACCAGGTCATCCGCGGCCTCGGCGGCGACGCCTACGTCGAGCCCGCCCGGCTGCCCTACCTCGCGCACCTGTACACCCGCGAGGACCTGCCGGCGACGGGGGTCGGCGCGTTCGCGCGGTACTTCGACTACGACGCCGTCTACCGCGATCTGTGGAAGCGGCCCTGACATGGCCGCCAGCACCGCCCCGGCGCCCGCACCCCCGCTGCTGGAGATCCGCGGCCTGCGGAAGGTCTACGGCGGCACCGCAGCGCTGGCCGACGTCGACCTGACCGTCCACCACGGGGAGATCCACGCCCTGCTCGGCGAGAACGGCGCTGGCAAGTCCACCCTCGTGCGCATCCTCGCCGCGGTCGAGCACGAGGACGCGGGTGTGATCAGCCTCGGCGGCGAACCGCTCCCGGCACGCCGGACGACGCGGGCGATGTCCGAGCGCGGCGTCGTCTTCATCCACCAGGACCTCGGACTCGTGCCGTCGATGTCGGTCGCGGAGAACATCGCGCAGTACGCCGGCTACCCGACCGGCCGGCTGGGCATCCGCTGGCCGGACACCCGGCGCCGGGCCCGGGCCGCACTCGCCCGGCTCGACATCGAGCTGGACCCGGACCAGCCGGTCGCCGAGTTGTCGATCGCCGAACAGGCGATGGTCGCCGTCGTCCGGGCGCTGGCCCGCGACGCGCGCCTGATCGTCCTGGACGAACCGACGGCGAGCCTCGCCGCCGCAGAGGCGAACCGGCTGTTCGCGGCGTTGCGCGCGCTCCGCACGTCGGGGGTCGGGTGCCTCGTGGTCAGCCATCGGCTCGACGAGGTCCTCGCCCACTGCGACCGCGTCACCGTCCTGCGCAACGGGACGCTGATCGACACGCGGCCCACGACCGGGCTGACCGCCCGCGCGTTGGTCACGATGATCGTCGGACACGCTCCTGGCCCGCTCCCGGGGAAGCGCGGCCTGCCCGGCGGCCGTCCGCGACTGCGCCTCGACGGGTTCTCCGGTCCGGGGTTCGGCCCGCTGAGCCTGCAGGTCGCGCGCGGGGAGATCGTCGCGGTCACCGGCTTCGCCGACGCCGGGCACCTCGCGCTCGTGGACGCCCTCTACGGGGCCCGGACCGCGCACGGCGGCGTCGTCGAGCTCGACGGGGCGCCCTACCTGCCCTCGACGCCCGCGCACGCGATCGCGCAGGGCATCCAGCAGGTCCCGAGCGACCGGGAGGCGCTCGGGCTCGCCGGCACCCTCTCGGCGCGGGAGAACCTCTTCCTGAACCCGCGGCGCGGGCTGACCCCCATCGACCTGCGCCGGGAACGGCGTGCGGCCGCTCGGCTGATGGAGGAGTTCGACGTGCGGCCGCGCCGGTGCGACGCCCAGGTGTCGATCTTCAGCGGCGGCAACGCGCAGAAGCTCCTGCTCGCTCGCACGCTCGCGGCCCGACCACGGCTGCTGCTGCTCGCCGAGCCGACCGCCGGCGTGGACGTCGGAGCGCGCGCAGCCATCTACGCCAAGGTGCGCGAAGCCTGCGGGGACGGCACGTCCGTGCTCATGGCGAGCTCGGACTTCAACGAGGTGGCCGAGATCGCCGATCGGGCCGTCGTACTGCACCGCGGTCGCGTCTCGAAGGTGCTGGAGGGCGACGTCACCGTCGCCTCGGTGACAGGAGCTGCCCATGGGAGTTGAGACCGCCCGACCCGCGGCGCTCCGCCGGCCGAGGTGGGTCGGCCGGGGGGCATCGCCCGAAGGCACCAGCCGGCTCGCGCGCTACGGACTGGTGCTCATCCTGATCGGCCTCGTCGTCGGCTTCTCGCTGGCCCGGCCGAGCAGCTTCGCGACGGTGGAGAACTACCGCGCCATCCTGAACAACCAGGCCGTGGTCGTGCTGCTGGCGCTCGCAGCGACGCTGCCGCTGATCGTCGGCGAGTTCGACCTGTCCGTCGCGAGCGTCCTCGGCGTGGCCCAGGCGCTCGTGACCGGGCTGTGCGCTCTGCAGGGCCTGCCGGTCGGCGCGGCCGTGGCGCTGGCCGTCCTCATCGGCGGCCTGCTGGGGCTGATCAACGGGGTGGTGATCGTCAAGCTCGAGATCAACGCCTTCGTCACCACGCTCGCCAGCGGCACGGTCATGGGTGGCCTGGTCGTCTGGTACACCGGCGGAGCCCCCGTCTACGAGGGCGTTCCGGCCTCGTTGACCCGGCTCGCGCGGGGTCACCTGCTCGGGATCCCGCTGCCGGTCGTCTACGTCGTGCTCATCACCGCACTGCTGTGGTTCGTCCTCGCGCGGCTCCCGGTGGGACGCCGGCTGTACGCCGTCGGGGGCAACCGGAGAGCGGCCCGGCTGAGCGGTATCCCGGCCGACCGGCTCGTCATCGCCACGTTCGTGGGGTCGGGCGTGCTCGCGGCGATCTCCGGCGTGGTCCTCGGCAGCCAGCTCGGCTCGGTGGTACCGGGCGGCGAGGGCGCGTACCTGCTCCCGGCGTTCGCGGGCGCGTTCCTGGGGGCGACCGCGATCGAGCCGGGGCGGTTCAACCCGATCGGCACGGTCATCGCGGCGTACGCGCTGTCCGTCGCGGTCTCGGGCCTCCAGCAGCTCGGCGCACCGTTCTGGATCCAGCCGGTGTTCAACGGCGCGATCCTCGTCGTCGCCGTCGGGCTCTCCGGCTACGCAGCGCGGGTGAAGGCCGCCAGAGCACGGGCCCGCCAGCTCGCCCGCATCGACAGCGCTCACCGACCCCAGTCACCGGGCGAGGAGCCCGGACCCGCACACCCGAGGAACGAGGAGAACAGATGTCGGAGTTGATCCTGATCGTGTCACTGGTGGCCAAGCCCGAAAAGCAGCAGGAGGCCGAGCAGTTCCTCCTCGACCTGCTCCCGCCGACCCACGCGGAGGACGGTTGCCTGCTCTACGCCCTGCACCGCGAGGTGGAGGACCCGACGCGGATCTGGTTCGTCGAGCGGTGGGCCTCCCGTGCGCTCCTGGACGCCCACCTGCACAGCGAGCACATCCAGAAAGCGCTCGCCGGGGTGAGCGAGTACTTCACCGAGGGCCCGGACATCCGGTTCTGCGAGGCGATCCCGGGCGGCGACCCGGACAAGGGCTCGATCGCCGGGCACGCGGCCGGAGCGTGATCACGGCATGGACCTGCCCGATTCGATGTGGGCGGCTCGCTACCCCACGTCCGGCCCCGACGCCGGGGTCATCCGGGTCGAGCGCGTGCCGCGGCCCGATCCGGGCCCGGGCGAGGTGCTCGTCGCGGTAGCGGTGTCCGGGGTCAACCCGACCGACTGGAAGGCGCGGTCCAACCGGACCGGCACCGGATCCTCGTGGGTGACGCCCAACCAGGACGGGGCCGGGCGGATCGTCGCGGTCGGGCGAGGGGTTCCCGCGCAGCGCGTCGGGGAACGGGTCTGGGTGTGGCAGGCGGCCTGGAACCGGGCCGGTGGTACGGCGGCGGAGTACGTCGCCGTACCCGCCGACCAGGCGGTGGCCCTGCCGTCGTCGGCGTCGTACGACCTCGGAGCGGGTCTCGGCATCCCGGCCATGACGGCCTATCACTGCCTCTTCCACCCCGGTCCGCTCCGCCCGGGCGACCGCGTGCTCGTGCACGGCGGGGCGGGTGCGGTGGGCCACGCCGCCATCGAGCTCGCCCGCCACCGCGGGGCCGAGGTCGCCGCGACGGTGAGCAACGCCTACAAGGCGAAGCTGGCCGCGGCGGCCGGTGCCGACCTCGTCATCGACTACCGGACCGAGGACGTCGCCGCGGCCGTGCGGCGCTGGGCGCCCGCAGGGGTCGCCCGGATCGTCGAGGTCGATCTCGCCCGCAACCTGACGACGGACAGCGCCGTCGTCGCGCCGGGCGGGGCCATCGCGGTCTACGCACGGACCGAGCAGCCCGTCCTGCCGCCGTGGGACCTGATGGTCGCCAACGCACGTGTCGACTTCGTCCTCGTCTACACGATCGACGAGGACGCCGAGCGCGCCGCGGTCGAGGGGGTGACGACGGCCGTCCGGGACGGAGCGCTCACCCCGCTGCCCGGTGCGCGGTTCTCGCTCGCCGAGGCCGCCGCCGCGCACGACGCGGTCCAGGCGGGCCACACCGGGAAGGTGCTCATCGACGTCGGGACCGCGTGACCGCACGGGCCGGACGTGCGTGGCCGCTCACCGATCGCGAGCGGCCACGGACGAGGATCGCGGTGTTCGCGCAGATCGAGAGAAGGGGGACCGATGGCGGGGACGGAGGAGTCCGTCGTCGTGACCGGTGGCGGTCAGGGCGTCGGCAGGGCGATCGTGGAGCACCTGCTCGAGCTCGGCCGCCGCGTGATGATCGTCGAGCTGCGCGCCGACGGCCTCGGCTGGGCCGATGAGCACATCGCGGTCGGGCGGATCGGTGTCGTGCCGGGTGATGCCGGCGCGGACGACGTGGCCNGCACCGCGGCCGAGCGCGCCGCGGCGCTGGGGCGGCTCACCGGATGGGTCAACAACGCGGCGGTGTTCCCGGACGCGTGGCTGCACGAGGCCGGTGGGGCGGCGGTCGCCGAGCTGGTGCGGATGAACCTGCAGCCGGCGCTGGCCGGGGCCGCGGCGGCGGTGGCGGCGTTCCGAGCCGCCGGGACGGGTGGTGCGATCGTCAACGTGTCGTCGCACCAGGCGCAGCGGTCGGTGCGCGGCGCGCTGCCGTACGCGGTGGCGAAGGCGGCGATCGAGGGGCTGACCCGGTCGCTGGCGGTCGACTACGGCCCGTGGGGCATCCGGGTCAATGCGGTGGCGCTCGGGTCGATCGTCACCGATCGGCTGGCGCGGCTGCGGGTCGGTCAGCCTGAGGAGGTGCGGCGGGCCACGGACGCGCAGCTGGCCGAGCTGCATCCGCTCGGGCGCGCCGGAGAGGCCGCGGAGGTCGCCCGGGTGGTCGCGCACCTGCTGTCGACCGACGCATCGTTCGTCAGCGGAGCGGTGATCCTGGTCGACGGCGGCCGCGCCGCGCAGGGCGCGGACCCCGAGCGCAGGCAGCCGGGCTGACGCCGGGGCACCTCGTCCGCGAGCGAGCTCCGATCCGCGGACGGGCCGCGTGCCACCCTGTGGGGAACGCGTCGGGCACCACGCGTTCGCACGTGGTGCCCGACGAGGCGCTGTCCGCTCAGCTGTTCATCTGGTTGTTGCCGTGGGCCAGGAAGTTCGCCAGCGCGGCCTGCGTGGCGGCGGTCATCTGGCCGGTCTGCGGCAGCCCCGCGTCCCG
>Ga0065720_1005071_pt1 | contig 10476 bp, 9 predicted proteins | sample Thericmetagenome_FD_59107 | JGI IMG/M metagenome (GOLD analysis project Ga0065720, IMG submission 59107) | Thermophilic microbial communities from the Joint Bioenergy Institute, California, USA of rice/straw/compost enrichment - eDNA_2 v2... | ecosystem: Engineered > Solid waste > Grass >... | reverse complement strand
CCGTGCTGAAGAAGCAGAACCTCAACGGCAAGGTCCCGGTGACCGGCCAGGACGCCACCGTGCAGGGCCTGCAGAACATCCTCGCGGGCGACCAGTGCATGACCGTCTACAAGGCGATCAAGAAGGAGGCNGACGCGGCCGCCCAGCTCGCCGTCGCCCTCGCCAAGGGCGAGNANCCGACCGTGAGCGGNTCGGTGAAGGACCCGGAGGGCAACCGNGACGTGCCCGCCGTCCTCGAGGAGCCGCAGGCGATCTTCTTCGANAACGTGAAGGACGTGGTGGCGGACGGCTTCGTCACCAAGGAAGAGCTGTGCACCGGCGAGTTCGCCGNNAAGTGCAAGGAAGCCGGCATCGAGTGATCGGCCGGATCGCGTGCCGCCGCCCCGCCGCGGGCGGCGGCACGCCTCGCGGGCAGATCGAGGGAGCCTAGACGAGGGAGTGCAGTGACCGATTCGAAGTCCGCATCGAAGTCCGCGGACCCAGGCCCACGCGGTGGGTCGCCAGGGACCGGACAGCAGGAGGCGCCGCCCATCCTGGAGCTGCGTGGGATCAACAAGAGCTTCGGCCCCGTGCAGGTGCTGCACGACGTCGCCTTCTCGGCGCGCGCCGGGGAGGTGACCGCGCTCGTCGGCGACAACGGTGCCGGTAAGTCCACGCTGGTCAAGTGCATCGGCGGCATCCACCCCATCGACCGCGGCGAGTACCTCTTCGAGGGCAAGCCGGTGAACGTCACCTCGCCGCGGGACGCCGCCGAGCTCGGCATCGAGATCGTGTACCAGGACCTCGCGCTCTGCGACAACCTCGACATCGTCCAGAACATGTTCCTGGGGCGCGAGCGCAAGAACGGCCTCGTCCTCGACGAGGACACGATGGAGCAGATGGCGGCGAAGACGCTGGAGGGCCTGTCGGTCCGCACCGTCAAGTCGATCCGCCAGCTCGTCTCCAGCCTGTCCGGCGGTCAGCGGCAGACGGTCGCGATCGCCAAGGCCGTGTTGTGGAACAGCAAGGTCGTCATCCTCGACGAGCCGACCGCCGCGCTCGGCGTCGCGCAGACCGCGCAGGTCCTCGAGCTGGTACGGCGGCTCGCCGACCAGGGCCTCGCCGTCGTGCTGATCAGCCACAACATGAACGACGTGTTCGCCGTGTCCGACCGGATCGCGGCGCTCTACCTTGGCCGGATGGCGGCGCAGGTCAAGGCGTCCGAGGTGACCCACGCCCAGGTGGTCGAGCTGATCACCTCCGGGCGCAGCGGGGANCTCGGCCTCACCAACGGNAACGGGGCTGCAGAAGGCAAGGAGGCGCCATGAGCACCACGATGGCCCCGAAGCGCACNACCNCCGAGNCGCCCACCCTCGGCGNCGGGGTGCGCANTTACCTGGAGCGGGTGCGCGGCGGCGACATGGGCGCGCTGCCGGCCGTGTTCGGCCTGATCGTGCTGTGCGNCGTGTTCACCGCGCTGCGGCCGGCGTTCCTCACCCCGATCAACATCGCGAACCTGTTCACCCAGGGCGCGCAGATCACCGTGATCGCGATGGGGCTCGTCTTCGTGCTCCTGCTCGGCGAGATCGACCTGTCCGCCGGGTTCGCCAGCGGCGTGTGCGCCGCCGTGCTCGCGGTCACCCTCACCGTGCACGGCCTGCCCTGGTACGTCGCGGTGGTGGCCGCGCTCGTCACCGGCATGGTGATCGGCACGGTGCTCGGCACGCTCGTCGCCAAGGTGGGCATCCCCTCGTTCGTGGTCACCCTCGCCGGGTTCCTCGCCTTCCAGGGCGTGGTGCTGCTGCTCGTCCGCGGCGGCACCAACATCAGCATCCGGGACGAGGTGATCCTCGCCATCGCCAACCGCAACCTGCCGCCCACGCTGAGCTGGGTGCTGTACGCGGTGGGCGTGGGCGGCTACGCCGCCATGCTGCTGCTGCGGGCCCACCGGCGGCGCTCGCGGAGCCTGCCCGCCGACCCGCCGTCGGTGCTCGCGCTCCGGATCGGTGCGGTCGCGGTGATCGTCGGCGTCGTCGTCTACGTCCTCAACCTGGAGCGCAGCCTCAACCCGCTGCGGATCTCGCTGAAGGGCGTGCCGGTCGTGGTGCCGCTCATCGTGCTGCTGCTCATCCTGTGGACGTTCGTGCTGCGGAAGACCGCCTTCGGCCGGCACATCTACGCGGTCGGCGGCAACGCCGAGGCCGCGCGCCGGGCGGGCATCAACGTCGACCGCATCAAGATCGCGGCCTTCGTCATCTGCTCGACGATGGCGGCGGTGGGCGGCATCGTGGCCGCCTCCCGAGGCGCCTCGGTCGACCCGAACACCGGCGGCAGCAACGTGCTGCTGTACGCGGTCGGCGCGGCCGTGATCGGCGGCACCAGCCTCTTCGGCGGCAAGGGCCGGGTGCTCGACGCGGTGCTCGGCGGCGCGGTGATCGCGGTCATCGACAACGGGATGGGCCTGATGGGGTACAGCGCCGGCGTGAAGTTCATCGTCACCGGCGCCGTGCTGCTGCTCGCGGCGGGCGTGGACGCCCTTTCCCGCAAGCGGGCCGCGGCCTCTGGTCTAAGGTGATCCCCGACCGGGACTCTCCGACGACCAGCACAGGGGTACCAAGGATGATGCGCGCGGGACCCTCGCAGGAGGAGATCCGGCGCCACAACCTAGGCGTACTCCTGCGGCACGTCCACCTCAGCGGCCCGACCTCGCGGGCCGAGCTCACCAGCCGGATGGGTCTCAACCGCAGCACCATCATGGCGCTCACCGCCGACCTGACGGCCGCCGGGCTGGTGCGCGAGGAGCTGCCGAAGGAGACGCGGCGGGCGGGCCGCCCGTCGCTGGTGGTGCGGCCCGAGTCCGCGCGGGTCTACGTGCTCGCCTTCGACGTCGGCGTGGACCGGGTGGTCGCCGCCCGGGTGGGGCTCGGCGGAGTGATCCTCGATCGCCGGGACGCGCCCCGGGAACGCGGCCCGTTCGACCTGGAGGCGCTCACCGCGCAGCTCGCCGGGTTCGCCCGGCAGATGCTGCGCAAGACCCGCCCGGACACGATCTGCGTGGGCGCCGCCGCGGCGATCGCCGGCGGGGTGCGCGCCGCCGACGGGCTGGTCCGGTTCGGTCCCAACCTCGGCGCGCTCGACGCGCCGTTCGGGGAGGAGCTCGCCCGCCGGCTCGACCTCGGCCTGGAGGTGTCGGTGGGCAACGACGCCAACCTCGGCGCGCTCGCCGAGCACACCAGGGGCGTCGGCGTGGGCTGCCGGGACCTCATCTACCTCCACGGTGACGTGGGCATCGGCGGCGGCATCATCGTCGGCGGCCAGCTGCTCAGCGGCCACTCCGGCTACGGCGGCGAGGTCGGCCACATGGTGGTGAACCCCGGGGGACGGCTGTGCGGCTGCGGCTCCCGGGGCTGCCTCGAGGCCGAGGTCGGCGAGCGCACCGTGCTGGAGGCGGCCGGCCGCGTCGGGGGCGACCACGTCGGACGCGACGCGATCCGCGACGTGGTGGACGCCGCGGACCGCGGCGACGTGGTCGCCCAGCGGGCGCTGATGAGGGTCGGCGACTGGCTCGGCATCGGCGTCGCCAACCTGGTCAACATCTTCAACCCGGAGATGGTGATCTTCGGCGGCATGCTCCGCGACGTCTACCTCGGCTCGGCCGCCCAGGTGCGCAGCCGTATCGCGACCGGCGCCCTCGCGCACTCCCGCGAGACGGTACGGCTGCGCACCTCGGCGCTCGGCGACGACGCCACCCTCACGGGCGCCGCGGAGCTCGCCTTCGCCCGGGTGCTCGCCGACCCGCTGGACGCCCTCGCCCGCGTCGGGGCCTCCTAGCAGGGCGCCGACCTCGCGCTACGGAGATACGTCAACCGTTGTGTGAAGGTTGTGTGCAATCGGCGGAAGGTGCCGGGCTTCGGGCAACTAGACTCGCCACTGTTTCTGACGAGAGCGGAGGCGATGGCTCGGTGGGCGTGCTGGACTCCATCAACGGACCGCAGGATGTCAAGCGACTCGGCCCGGAGGCGCTGAAGGCGCTGGCGGCGGAGATCCGCGACCTGCTTGTCTCCTCGGTCGCCCGTGGCGGCGGCCACCTCGGTCCCAACCTGGGCGTGGTCGAACTGACCATCGCCCTGCACCGGGTCTTCGACTCACCACACGACCCGATCCTGTGGGACACGGGCCACCAGGCCTACGTGCACAAGATGCTCACCGGCCGGGCCGGCGAGTTCGGCACCCTGCGCCAGGAGGGCGGCCTCTCCGGCTACCCCAGCCAGGCCGAGTCCGAGCATGACTTCATCGAGAACTCGCACGCGTCGACCGCCCTGTCGTACGCGGACGGCATGGCGAAGGCGATGCGGCTGCGCGGCGAGACCGGCCGCAGCGTGGTGGCGGTGATCGGGGACGGCGCGCTCACCGGCGGCATGGCCTGGGAGGCGCTGAACAACATCGCGGCGCGCAAGGACCTGCCGGTGGTGATCGTGGTGAACGACAACGGCCGGTCGTACTCCCCGACGATCGGCGGCCTCGCCACCCACCTCGCCTCGCTGCGGGCGAGCCAGAACTACGAGCACGCGCTCGAGTTCGTCAAGGAGAACCTCGGCCGCGTCCCGGTCGTCGGCGCCCCCCTGTACGAGACGCTGCACGGCGTGAAGAAGGGGCTGAAGGACATCATCGCCCCGCAGGTGCTCTTCGAGGACCTCGGCATCAAGTACCTCGGCCCGATCGACGGGCACGACGTGAACGCGCTGGAGACGGCGCTGCGCCGGGCGCGGGACTTCCGCGGCCCGGTGATCGTGCACGCGATCACCCGCAAGGGCATGGGCTACTCTCCGGCCGAGAACCACGAGGAGGACTGCTTCCACTCCCCGCAGCCGTTCGACATCGCCACCGGCGAGGAGCGGCCCCGCGCGCACGGCTGGACCAACGTGTTCAGCGAGGAGCTGGTACGGCTCGGCAAGGAGCGCGAGGAGATCGTGGCGATCACCGCCGCGATGCTGCACCCGACCGGGCTCGCGGCGTTCGCCGAGGAGTACCCCGACCGCATCTTCGACGTCGGCATCGCCGAGCAGCACGCGCTCACCTCGGCCGCCGGGCTCGCCCTCGGCGGCATGCGCCCGGTCGTCGCGGTCTACTCGACCTTCCTCAACCGCGCGTTCGACCAGCTGCTCATGGACGTCGCGCTGCACCGCCTGCCGGTCACGGTCGTGCTCGACCGGGCGGGCGTCACCGGCGACGACGGCCCCAGCCACAACGGCATGTGGGACCTGTCGATCCTGCAGGTGGTGCCGCACCTGTCGATCGCGGTGCCGCGGGACGGCGAGCGGCTGCGCGAGCTGCTCGGCGAGGCGCTCGACATCGGCGACGGCCCCTCGGTCATCCGCTTCCCCAAGGGCGCGCTGCCGCGGGACGTGGACGCCGTCGGGCGGCTCGGCGGCATGGACGTGCTGCGCGCGGGCGACGACTCCGACGTGCTCATGGTCGCGGTCGGGCCGATGGCCGAGCAGTGCCTGGAGGCCGCGGAGCTGCTCGACGCCCAGGGCATCCGCACCACCGTCGTCGACCCCCGCTGGGTGAAGCCGCTCGACGAGGCCCTCGTGCTCGCCGCCGGCGCGCACCGGCTCGTCGTGGTCGTCGAGGACAACGGCCGGGTCGGCGCCGTCGGCGACGCCGTGGCCCGGCTGCTGCGCGACGCCGGGGTGGACACGCCGGTGCGCACCTTCGGCCTCCCGCAGCAGTTCCTGGAGCACGCCAAGCGGGCGAGCATCCTCGCCCGCGTCGGCCTCACCGGCCAGGACATCGCGCGCCGCGTCACCGAGGCCCTCGCCGGCCGTACCGCCCCGGCGGCGGGCCGGCGCGGGTGACCGGCCCGGTGCCGCGCGACGGCGCCGACGCCGCGCGGCCGGAGGGGCATGTGATCGGCCTCGACGTCGGCGGTACCGGCGCGCGCGGGCTGCTCGCCGACGCGACCGGCGCCGTGCTCGCCCAGGCCCGCCGCGAGCGCGGCGGCCCGCCCGCGGACGGCGCGGAGCGGGGCGGGGGAGCGGCCGCGGGGGAGGCCGGGGCCGTGGACCTGCTGGTCCGGCTGATCGGCGAGCTGCGCGACGCGGCGGGCGTCCGCCGGGTGGACGCGGTCGTCCTCGGCAGCACCGGGGTGTCCGGCCTGGGCGGCGCGCCGCGCGAGACGCTGCCCGCCCTGCTCGGCCGGGCGGCGGGCGCCGCCGCGGTCCTGTTCGTCTCGGACGCGCTCAGCTCGTTCGTCGGCGCGCTCGGCCTGCGGGCCGGGGCGGTGGTCGCGGCCGGGACCGGCGCGGTCGCCGTCGGCACCGACGGCCGCGGCGCCTGGCGCAAGGCGGACGGCTGGGGGCACCTGCTCGGCGACGACGGCAGCGGGGCGTGGATCGGCCGGGCCGGGCTCGCCGCGGCGCTGCGCCACCGCGACGGCCGCCCCGGCGGCTCGGCCGCGCTGCTCGCCGCCCTCACCCGCCGCTTCGGCGGCCCGGCGGAGCTGGTCGCGCGGCTCTACACCCGCCCGGACCGCGCGTCGCTGCTCGCCCGCTTCGTCCCCGACGTGGCCGCCGCCGCGGCGGAGGGGGATCCGGTCGCGGGCGGCATCCTCGACCGGGCCGGCGCGCTGCTCGCGGAGACCGCCGTCGCCGCCCTGCCCCCGGCCGCGCCCCGCGCGGTCTCCTACGCGGGCAACCTCATCCCGTCCGTGCCCCGCCTGCACGAGGCGTTCTCCCGGCGCCTCGCCGAGTCCGGGGTGACCGAGACCGCGCCCGCGGGCACCGCCGCCGAGGGCGCGGTACGGCTCGCCACGGCGCTGCGGCGCGGCGCCCTGCCGCCGGGCCTGCCCGATTCCGGGCTGGTGCTCGGCGAGTGGCATGACGAGCCCGATTCCGGGCGCTGACACCGGCACTCGAACGGCGCGCCGGGCGGCGGCGCGGCCGCGCAGCGCACGGATGTCACGGAAAGTATCGGCGTGATTACCTAGACTACGGGTGAACCGACGCCGAGACGGGGTGGGTGGTGCCCTATGGACCTTTTCCGTACCAAGTCCGTTGAACAGTCCATCAGGGACACCGAGGATCCCCGGCACCGGCTGCGCCGCAGCCTGGGCGCGCTCGACCTCACCATCTTCGGCGTCGGCGTGATCATCGGGACCGGGATCTTCGTGCTCACCGGCCGGGTGGCGCGGGAGAACGCCGGGCCGGCGGTCGCGCTCTCCTTCGTGATCGCCGCCGTGGTGTGCGGGCTCGCCGCGCTCTGCTACGCCGAGTTCGCCTCCACGCTGCCGGTCGCCGGGTCGGCGTACACCTTCTCCTACGCCACGCTCGGCGAGTTCCCGGCGTGGATCATCGGCTGGGACCTGATGCTCGAGCTCACCCTCGCCTCCGCCGTGGTGGCGGTCGGCTGGTCGGGCTACGCGGTGAGCCTGCTGGAGACGATCGGGCTGCGGCTGCCGCCGGCGATAGCCGGGGAGACCGGCGTGGTGAACGTGCCCGCCGTGCTCGTCGTGCTGCTGCTCACCGCCGTGCTCGTGGCCGGCATCCGGCTCTCGGCCCGGGTGAACCTGATCATGGTGATCATCAAGGTGTCGGTGATCCTGCTGGTGATCATCGCGGGCCTGTCGTTCGTCGACACCGCCAACTACGACCCGTTCATCCCGCCGGCGGAGTCCACCCCGGGCGTGCAGGGCGCCTCGGCGCCGCTGATCCAGGTGCTGTTCGGCGTGCAACCCGTCGCCTTCGGGGTGTTCGGCATCTTCTCCGCCGCCGCGATCGTCTTCTTCGCCTACATCGGGTTCGACGTGGTGGCGACCGCCGCCGAGGAGACCCGCAACCCCGGGCGGGACCTGCCGATCGGCATCCTCGGCTCGCTCGGCCTGTGCACGCTGCTGTACGTGGCGGTCTCCCTCGTGATCGTCGGCATGCAGCCCTACGACGAGCTCAGCGAGGCCGCCCCGCTCGCCGACGCGTTCCGCGCCGTGGGCGCGCCGTGGATCGCCTCGCTGATCAGCATCGGGGTGATCGCGGGCCTCACCACCGTGATCCTCATCCTCATGCTCGGGCAGAGCCGGGTGTTCTTCGCGATGAGCCGCGACAACCTGCTGCCCCCGGCCCTCGCCGAGGTGCATCCGCGGTTCCGCACGCCGTACCGGGTGACGATCATCATCGGCGTGATGACGGCGGTGCTCGCCGGGTTGATCCCGCTCTCCGCCCTCGCCGAGCTGGTGAACATCGGCACGCTGTTCGCGTTCGTCGTGGTCTCCGCCGGGGTGGTCGTGCTCCGGCGCACCCGTCCCGACCTGCACCGGGCCTTCCGGGTGCCGTGGGTGCCGGTGATCCCGGTGCTGTCCGTGCTCTCCTGCGTGTACCTGATGCTCAACCTGCCGGTGGAGACCTGGCTGCGCTTCTTCGCCTGGATGGCGATCGGCATCGTGCTCTACTGGCTGTACGGCTCGCGCCGCAGCCGGGTGGGCCGGGCCGGGGCGTCCCCGGCGCGGCACCCGTCCGGGCCCGCGGCCGAGGCGTCGCCCGGGCCCGCGCCGGAGCCCCCGGTCATCCAGTGAGGCCCGCGAGCGCGGCCGCCCCCGGTACGGCGAGCACGCCGCCCGCGACGAGGAGCAGCACCCCGCTGCCGCCGAGCAGCAGCCGGTAGGCGCGCCGTCCGAGCCGGTGCCGTCCGGCCCCGATGAGCCCCGCGAGCACGACCTTGGAGCCCACCAGGACCAGGTAGAAGCCGAACACGAAGGCGACCGCGACCACCGGGGTGCGGGCCCAGGCGGCGGTGACCGCCGGCGCGCCGACCGCGATCCAGAACAGCCACGGATGCGGGTTGAGCATGTTCACCACGACGCCGTGCAGCAGTTCCCGGCCGCCGCCCGGCGGGTTCCCGCCGGCGGCGGGCGGCTCGGCCCGCCGGGCGTCCCGGATCGTGCCGACGCCCAGGTGGACCACGTAGAGGCCGCCCGCGACCGAGAGCGCGGCCACGAGCGTCGCCGGCAGCGCCCCGACGACGGTCGTGGCGAGCAGGACCACCGGAAGGTCGGAGAGGAACGGCACGCAGGCGATGCGCAGCCCGGCGGGGAAGCCGCCCCGCAGGCTCGCGCTGATCACCAGGCTCAGCAGCGGCCCCGGGCTCAGCCCGGCGCCGAGGCCGAGGCTGACGCCGAGCAGCAGCTCCCGCATGCGTGGCCCCCCTATCGCCCCGTCCGTCCGGTTCTCGACAGGAGACTAGGGGATCGCGGGGGCTAGAACGCGAAGATCGGCCCGGTGGCGGCCCGCAGGTGGCACTCGTTGCCGAAGGTGGCCTCGTAGGAGACCTCGCGGCCCTGCCAGTGGCCGGTGATCTGGACCGTGCGCGGGTCGTAGAGGCCGACGCACACCGTGCCGGGCGCGGGGGTGAGCAGCTCCGGCCGCCCGTCCACGGCGCGCAGCGCGTCGCAGGCCGCCTTCGGCGCGGGGTGGGTGCCGCCGTCCGGGTCACAGGTGAGCCGCGCGGTGGCGGGGGTGTCCGAGCCCTGGGCGGTGACGCTGAGGGTGAGCTCGGCGCCCGGCGCGGCGGCGGCCGCCGCGGCTCCCGCGTGCACGGCCGACGCCAGCAGCAGGACACCGCCCAGAACCGCGACCTTCATCACTTTCATGTCGGTCCTTTCGTGAGGGGATGCGCTAGCACCATGGGGCGGCCGGTGGCCCTGGGACGTCAACCGGCGTCGGCGGGGCGCGGGGCGGGCGGGAGCCGTACCCGGCGAGGAGCCGGAGGTCATCGCGGGGTTCGGCGATCAAAGGGAGTTTTCCGCGTTTTGTACCTTTCTGAAGGATTCAGGGCGGGTGCCGGTCCCGGCCGGGGCGGATCCCCGGCCGTGCGGGCCGGGGATCCGCCGGCGCGGAGCGGGCGGGTCAGCTGTTGCCGAACGCGAAGAGGACCCCGGTGGCGGCGAGCATCCGGCACCTGTTCGAGTAGGTGCGCACGGTGTAGAACTCCCGCCGCCCCTGCCAGGTGCCCTGGGCCGTGACCGTGTGCTGCTCGTAGACCGCCGGGCAGAAGGTGACGCTCGGCTCGCGCAGGTTGCCGATGTTGCCGTCGACCTTGCGCAGCAGGTCGCAGGCCTCCCGGGGATTCGGGTGGGTGCCGCCGTCCGGGTCACAGGTGAGGACGCGGGTCGCGGTCGTCGTGCCCGAGGCCGTCTCGGCCCTCACGGTCAGGGTGATCCTGCTCGACTGGAGCCACGGGAACGTGGACGTGGCCGAGCTGGCGGCGGGTGCCGTGGTGAGCAGAAGGGCGCCGCCGAGCGCCGCCACGGTGATCGCTTTCATCGATGTGCCTCCCCGATCGGGTGTGCGGACCGGGGCACATCATGTGCGCGGCGTCTCCGCCCGATCAGCCGGGCACGCCGCCGGAAAGCAAGCCGATGGGGCAGCCGGGACCTTCGCCTGCCCTCGCCCGCCGGCGGCCACCGGTCCCTGACCGCGGCTTTGGCCGTTCTTTGCGACCCTCCCC
>Ga0065720_1021475_pt1 | contig 10477 bp, 4 predicted proteins | sample Thericmetagenome_FD_59107 | JGI IMG/M metagenome (GOLD analysis project Ga0065720, IMG submission 59107) | Thermophilic microbial communities from the Joint Bioenergy Institute, California, USA of rice/straw/compost enrichment - eDNA_2 v2... | ecosystem: Engineered > Solid waste > Grass >... | reverse complement strand
TCCTCTTCCTCCTCTTCTGCGACATAAGCCTCCTCGGCTTCCTCAATATCTATCTTTTCAGGCTTTTCGACCTTATCGGCTTTATTTGTTCTGGTGGTTTTTTCGGATTTCTCAACTTTATCTGACTTTGACGACTTGATTTGTTTTGCCTGTCTGACAGGGAGGAAGAACTCTTCGTCATCCTCCTTTGACAAATCGAAGTCGTCATCATCCTCGTCTTCCTTCAGCTCCTCATCTAAGCCGCCTAAGAGCTTATCTACTATATCTTTCTCGCTCTTTTTTGGGCGCTCAGTGGAAGCGTTTCTTCCACTAAAGTATGCTTCTGGTGTTAGGATATGCCCGAACTTAAAGTCTGGAGTACTAGCTAGGTTAACCAAAGAAGACTGAATCTACATTGTATCCTCAGGATCTAATAATGTTCCGACGTAGACCTACAGTATGAGTGAAATTTATAGATCTTCTATACCGATTCTTCACCGATAAACTTTTCAGTTATGTTGCTTGTGATGGCTTTTACGACCTCTTCTATATTAATGTTAGGATGAGAAGTTCAAATGAAGAGTTTCAGAAAGATTTTGTCAAAAAAAGAAAATGTGATCATGACAACCCATTATCGGGAATTAGATACAGCCCACGTTGGGCGCATCTATTTGGAAATCAGATTAGACTATGCTTACCCTTTAGCTTGTTCTTGGTGGTCTCCTTGAGCATCTTGGACTCTACTTCGAAAGGCATCTAACGGATTCAAACCTACATATCGCTATATCTACTTCTTGCTCGATTCTATTTATCACAGGGCGACTTCTTGACAAGATTAACACCCTGGCACCATTCTTGATCATTTCAAAGAGGTTATCTGCAATGATATCTTTGTTATCCCCGAAAAAGTTCTCAACACTTTTTTCATCCTAATTAGTCAATACCACCGAAGACGATTTGTACTAATTCGAAGACCAGAAGTGAGCACTCTGCACGCCTGCGTCCTTTCCTCTTAATGGGACTGATTAGGATATCTAAGTTAGTGATAGCACGGGCACCATTTGCAGGAGCAACATCAGAATTCGAAAGTTTGGTTTTAGGAACCTTTCCTTGCATAGTAAGACCTGGGTCCTCTATTGAATGTTAGACAGGCAATACAAACGGAAATCAAAAATTGTAAAATAAGCAAGGATTTTTACTCTGTGAGGACTTCTTCGACATTTATTGGCTTTTAAAATTGTGATTTAATTTTCTATTGAGGTAACCCTGATTATCTTAGCAACACGCCATTGATAAATATTCAACCGTCCCCAACAAAGTCTGCTAACGAAGCTTCCCAGCCCATCCCATCTTTAGCTCAATTAGAGAGAATTCCTCTATATCCATTGATGAAATAGAAACTTCTATAATAAAGTCTCCCTAATTGTATCTAAATCTTTTGCTGAATCATTGGGAGTGGATAATCGAAAATAGATCCTTGGCATCCCATTAGTCGACTTACACACCTTTCTCAAGCAAATCCCACTTAAGAAATCATTTCTACAATACACTTTTTCTTTGAGTAAAAAATACTCTAATTAGAGCCTTTCAACCTACATTACACCTTTCTGGGCATTGCCAGGACTCTCAACATACCCCAGGATGTAGCACAGATAAATTTCACCTGAATTGATTTAGACTTCATCCAAAAGTACAATATCATAAACATGGGCTTCCAAGGGGGCACTAAGGAGGGGTAATCAAGTAAACTTACATCAAATAACTAGTAGAGGGTGAAAAGGAACAACTTGAGAAGGGGGAAGACCTACAATTATCTGAATAGCGTGTCGTACCGCGGAGGATCTAAGATATCTAGATTAATTAAGTTTAATTCTGTTGATATTATTCCCTTGAAATTGGATTATATCGCATTTCAAATGGATCTTATATACCTCCCTTGCGTACACTACTGAGAAAGCGAGAAGCAATAAGTTGTTTGGGTCCGCGCTCCCTTCGAGAGTCTATTCTTTGCGGGGATTGTTCAAATACCATACCTTAGATTCTGGTCCATGAGTGCTTTGGTGGAAAGGTTATGAATCAACAGGTTCTTTTTTGGTGATGATTCTCGGTAGAATGTGTCAGTAGCAGTAGAAATGAGGATGAGTGAGAGGTCTTCATTAAAAGCTTACTGAATGAGCAGGGAAAGCAATAAATTTTGCGAATAAATTTATTTGAAGTTGGAATGAGGGGAAATAAAATAGCAAGAAATGGAGTGTTATCATAGTTATAAGATAGCTAAGCCTTTGATAAGACGCAAGGTATATATCTGATACGAAGGAGAACAAAAATAACAATAACAGACCATACAAGTACAAAAACGGACGGACTTTAGCGGAAAAAATATTTGTCATTAATTACAAAATCTCTTAGATCGATAAGAGACACTCTCATTATAGATTTAGTAGTGTTGAGAGGTCTTCATAGTATGGTTAAAGGAAGCAGTTGATACTGTCATTTGTTGGTTTGAGCTTGTTGTATTTTGATTTTGTTGGACGCTTGTTTGGTCATAGTGATATCCATTGAATAAGCCTGCAAAATTACTTATTTAACGTAGTTGTCTTACTTTGTACGGAGTTCCTTCTCAAGAGGAGATTGTTTTGCTTAGCCACTTCAGGATTAGTTGGCTCATTAGTAATTTGTTGCTTATAGTCAAAGTTATCATCCTTCTGCTAAATAGGTGACTAGAATAGTAGATAATGTACACTAGGAACGAATGGAGGCTCTATCTCTTTATTCAGGAGCTTCTGCCAAGGATAGTTTCTGATCCAAGGGTGAGCTTTCACTTCAGCAGGCCCATTTAAACCAAGTCTATTGATAGGTTTTCTTTGAATTAACTAAGAGATAACCAAAGGGAATGGTGATTCTTACTCTATTAATGAAATCTGCAGCTTCAATTGACCAGCCTTCTGGTATTTCATGCTTTTTAATTTGAACTTGTTTTGCTAAGATTTGATCCCTGATTTCTTTTCTGGATCTGCCTTGATAAGGTCTCTATTCTCTTTAGGGGGTTTTTATGTGAATATTACTCTTCCCATCATGAATTCATAAGCCATGACACCTAAGGCAAAGTAATCCACAGCCACTCCATGATTTTGGCGGCACATGACTTCAGGTGCTTAAAATTGAGGAATAAACCACTCGGAACTTACCCATATAACCAGGAGTACCACTAGTGTCACTTGAATTATCAGGTCTCCAGACTCTAGCAATTCCCAGATCAGTGACTCTGACATATCCTATACAAATAAGTATAAAGAGCGATCTCATTACCTCTGCTGTCTAGGACCAAGTTCTCTGGTTTGATATCTCTATGGAGAATGCCGTTCATGTGTAAGTACTCCAGTCCTACTATTATGCAACAGACGAAAAATTCTGGAAAGAGTTATTCAACAATCTGCAAGAAATACTGGTCTGTTCCTCAGTGAATCTTCTATGTCGGCTGATGTGATATCTTAGATCGCCACCAGTCATCAAATCCATAACCAGATATAGATTCTCTCGATCTTGGAAGGCATAAACCATGTTTACAAGGAATCTAGAGGGCAGTCAATCATCAATATGGTCATTATGTACGGATGCTTCAAGGTACTAAGCAAGACTCTTTCATTCATGACGGAATTTACACTTCTCTTCGTAATGACTCTGAAAAAATTTAAAATGGTCTCGGGAACTCTTACTTTGACTTAGACATTTCCTTCATCGCATAGGGAGTCTTATTCTTCTTCGACTCCACTTTCCATACCTAAGAGTTTAAAGAATTTTGATTAGAAGTACCTTTCCGAACCCTCCTTTCCCGATAACATAATGAAAGATGAAGTGATTCTTTGATATAGCTAAAGAATTATTCACAACTAGTCAAATAATATTGTACTCTGCTGAGGTTCGAATATATCCTGTTTGTAATTATATGGAGAGCTCTTATCAAGCGTGTCAATATATTGTTTGTACTCCATCAATATGGAGTTCTTTTCAGGCTTATTATCAGTTTGTTTCTTGGTAACCACAGGAGTCTTGCTCGTTGAGGTGGATTGAAGAGGCTTTGTTATCCTAAACAGTGGTCTGTCCATGTTCAGGGAGTCTGGCTTGATGTTTAGGTTCTTCGTTTTTAAATAAATTCTTAAATCTTAGCGTAATAATGAAACTCTGTTGTTTTGTTTTCAAGATTAAGTACATTTAATTAAGCATTATAATGGCTTCATACATTCGCTCTACAGAACTATTGATCCCTTCTAAGCAAGCTGATGACGGTATAAGAATTTACTTGACCGAATGGAATTGAGGTTTCAAAACAAATTAACATAATCGAAATTACATGTAAATCTTCTGTTATTCAAAGCTAACAGACAAAATCTTATTTATTTCTTCTGAGAAATACTCCTGAATCACGCAAAATTTCTTATCATTGTGATGCATCGAATAATGTCTGACAAGAACATTAGCCTCTTCACTGTTTCCTAGCTTGTTATTCATTTCTTTGTCCCCTTTCAATATTCCAGCAAAGTGAATTTCTCTGAAATATGAGAATTTCTGCTTGCTAATATTAGTTCCAATTGCAGTGGATTTGTCCTGCATAATACTTTCATACGCTTCTTTGTTCCATCTATCAAAGTCACACATTAGGATATTATTTTTTACATGGATTCGGCATACATCAAAATTTTCCCTGATTCTGATTTTAAATATACCGTCCTATGGATATATGGACCCTCCAAAGTATTTAGGTGGTCATCGAAAACTCTTGAATCCTCAGGGATACCTTCAGATTCTCTTAATAACTAAAATTTACGATAATGGATTGGAGCCAAGGTACCTCGGTGACTATTTTAGATCTGGAGAGCATCTTTAAGTTGAGTGTCATAGAACCATCTCCAAATAAAAAGAGGGCGACTCCACTAGGACAAAATTAGATGAATATTTTGAAAATTATCATACGGACTCCACCTAAGTGGGACCATTTCATTCTTATAGTGTTCTTCTGTGAATCTAGTAAAGTTTCCTGAATGTTGCATCAGATTTCCTTTTCAATAAAGTATGAAGATATGTTTTTTTACTAGGGTAAATCCAAGATATGAAAATAATTTATGGAAAGATATTTACAAAGAAGTATAGCCTAAGCAATTATCTCGAAAGATTCATCATTTTCTTTAACTTCAAGAACATCGCCAGGCTCAATATCAAGACTAGGCGTCTCTTTTTCGAATCCAATCAGGAAGTTTGGATCTGATTTCATAGCTTTTTCCAATCTTCCTTTGAAGTCTTGATAATCTTTCTCATTTGAGATGTAAAATCCAAGCCCAACAGATGTATCTATGTCTCGAATATCAATCTGGAAACACTTTTTGCTGAAATATGTATTCATTTTATTTTCCAGCTCTCCTATATTCATGACACAGTCCTACAATTTTATGGGATGATACTGAAACTAGAACCTGAACATAGTGGGGATCGAAGTAGAGTAGATTGATGCCTTGGAAACCAATAAAGTAGTATGCCCGTGAACCCTTTCCACCTTTTTATTTAGTAATAAGTACCAACTCTGTACCTAACATTCCTACCGACTGAGGGAAGTTCATCATGTTGAGGAGAGTCGGCAGGTAATCGTAGTTAGGCTCTTCTAAACCTGTTTTGCTTGCAACAAAGACAAATACTGGATTATCCCATTTAAGAGTTGAAGGATCCTCACTAAAATGTAAGAGAAATTAACCAAAATTTACAGTGATGAATTTGACGGTATATCCTGAGAATGATTTTTTTGCTCGCTATTGTGATCTTGTTTGATTTCTTCTGGTTGATTTTTGTTTTCTGTAGATTCTTGGGTAGACTTTTCAGCATTTTCATCTTTTTCGGCCTTTTCTCTGTCTTTGTCTTTTGCCTTTTTAGCTTTTTCGGCCTCCAACTTTTCGGCATAGCCATTAATAGCTTCTTTTAAAATTTGGTCCTCAAAAATTGTTCCATCAACAAAAGTCACAAATTTAAGCCTCTTCAAACTATCAGTAGCAAACTTCTTATGCAATTTTGCCAATGTGACAATGATATTCGATGCTCTGTACCATTCACCTGGCTTTAAGCCGTATTCTTCATATGCCATTTCACTAATTTGCTGGATAGAAAACGGACTCACATAGCCATTATCAACCGAGTCAGCGAAAAAGGTAAGCAATGCCTTATAGCTGTCCTTTTTATGCTCAGGTAAGAATATTTCTCTTTCAATTAAATATCTTTTAAAGACTTCTGCCACCATCATTTGCCCACATCTGAGCATACAGCCCCATCCTCTATCTGACGTATGACTCTTATCAGGCATGTATTTTTTGAGCAAACTGGGCATCCTTTCCCTATAAGAAAACCACACAATGTCCTTAATTCTTTCCTGGATTTCTTCCTTCTGAATAGGAGAGTAAATTTTGCCTAAGATAAGGATAGGACTCTCGCCACCTATGTTGAAATTCGAATTGTCTAATTTATAGTTGACATTGGTCCTAGATGTTGACTATTATTAGGATTTAATGCTTACGCCCAGTTTTTGAATCGATTCGTGAGGGAAACATTAATCTTTCTGATTGGTTACTGATAAAGAAGAACTAATTACTGTCCCCGTTGTTCAGGATTAGGCGTATTAAAGAAGGCTTGACTGTAAAATAGAATTCCTGATTTATTTTCATCCTCAGAAGTGGATTTTTTCTTTACATAATCTGAATTGAACATCTACTTATCTTAGAGGTCATGTAGGTTCTTATATACTCCTGAAGCAGAAGTGCCGTTATCTGAGTGATGTTTTTGTAAGTTAGGTGTTTCCATGCAATAAAATTAATTTGTATAATCTTTCTAAAAGATGCTTATCAGAAGTCCTAGATGCTATTAACGCAACTCTCCAACACTAAACAAGGACAACAATAAATAATAATAGTCCTAACTTAAAATATTCTTCTCTACCTGATATTAGTCCTCTCTAATGGGAGATGAATCACCCTACCTTACTAGAAAGAATTAGAATGAAATATAATTTTTGAGGATGACAATGATATGCTGATTGATGCAAATGTATGTATTCAATAACAGAAACTATACCGATATTTGGCTAGTATAGAATTTGAAATAGAAATCAGAAAGATTCAGGTGTTCACATTACTCGTCGACCCTTCTAAAGTTCTTGGTCGCTTCTTCAAGAAGATTTATCATATTATCCTGAGTGGCTTCTCTAATTAAATTACAAAAATATGTTTATCAATCATACCTTTTCATTCTCTCTTCTTCAAGAACAGCCTTAATATCAGTCACGGAATTTTTAATAGCTTCGAAGATTTTCTTTTCAGAGGCTTCTCCATACTCTCTGTGTTCAGTCAAAATCTCATCGAGTTTCTTCAATTCAGTAGCCAAATGGTTTCCGATCTTGTTATCACCATCTTCTCTCTCTGCAGCTTCCTGTGCAAGGGCTGTGTTAAGTCTCTTGATATCAGACTATGGCCATCACAATCTCTAATTATTCTTATTACCTGATAAATTTGGGTAATTTGACTGACAGTCTCTACAAGAATTTTTTGTTCCCGTTGGAGTTCTTGGCTAATTAGGCTTGAATTTTCTTCAATTTGTTGGGCTATTTTTGTCTCAAAATCTCTTCTCCTCTAACATATTATCTTCAGAATTTCCTATCCATTACTTGTCTGAGTGCATCGTAGGCAGTATGCAATCTCTCTTCGAATCCATGGAGTTCGCTCAAGTCATTAGTAGCAAGGGCATCGTAATCTCTCTTATCGTCCTCAACATGTCTTTGCAAGGTGGTTGCCTTAGAGAAATTAATTATCAATACTCATCTTGGATACTGTGTCCTTGATACTATTTAATTTCTTGGCAAATGACTCTTGATAGTCATGCAAGTTGTCCTCGAACATTTTCAATCTCCTCTCAATGGCTTCGATTCTCGTGTTCTTCTCTGCCTCAGTATAGATCTATAGAATTAAGCAGAGATGGATAGAGGATACTCTAATGTCTTTGAGCCTTTCAGATAGCTTTTGTAGTCTCTCTTGGGCGCTGTTATGGATTCCTGCTTGTTTAGATGACAGAGAAAGTTTTTACTTGAGCGAGATCTGTTCATCAATAAACTTTAAATTGAAATTTTTGAGTTATCTTTTACGATAAGGAATGAATTGAAAAATTGGTTTTGCAATATAAGGGACCTAAGATGATATACTTTTCACATCATATATAAGTTCTTTTGGTTTCTTGTGCAACTGCTCAAATAAAAAAATTTACAAACAAAAAAAATGTGATAAATAAGCCAATTGCACACTTCGACCAAAATTTATTAAAAAACTTGTTTATCTATTTTCTTTTATGGTACTCTCTCGACAACTTCTATTGGAGGTCTGTGTGATGATTTCCTGTATCTTTTTTTTTGAAATTGGCTTTGGACAAAAATCGTTCATCCCAGCTACAAGGGCCCCCTTCTTTCCCAGAAGTTTATACAGTTGCTGTACAGATTACAATTGGACACTCAAATTCAGGTCTCTCTTCAAAGATTTCTTCAGCTCTTTGATACAAGTGTATCCATCCGTGATAGGCATATTACAGTCTAAAGAGATTATCTTGAAAGGCCTACAATGAGGGCCACATCTATGATTCATTCTCTCCTTAAATCTATCTAGGATCTGTTGTACATTATATCCACTAGCACCATGTAGTCCAAGGAAGTAAGGATATTTTCCAAAGCAACCAAATCAAATGCGTCATCATCAGTAATCAGTACTTGAGGGCAATGGCATCTGCTTCTTTACGTTCGGTATTTTTATGGCTATGACCTGCATAGGAAATTCGGCTTACTTTTAAATAGAGTCTTCAAATTCTCCATCCAGTCATACCCATTTATGGCAAGCAGTTCAAATTCTATTACAATCAGAGCAGGATGGGAATGAATTCGTTCTTTTAACTGATCTAAAATTTGTTGCTCAGGCTCTACTGTTTCTGTTTTATAACATGAAGATAGAGAAGAGTAAGTATAAAAGAAAATTAGATTAAATCAAATTAAGAGCTCTTCAATAGCATCGAGATGGGGATTTGATGATTTAGTTTGTAAGTTTATCCTTTTTTCTTAGAGACAAAATAATCCATTGTTAAATAAATAGTTTTGATTTAATGGACTTTACGAGAAAGTATTTGACTTAAATAAATAAATAAACATCATGAGACTTGAAGAGTCAAAGATAATATAGAGCATATAGAAAGGCAAACGCCTATATAACTTATAAGATAAAAGACGTGTTTGTTAAGAACTTGGAATAAAGATCTATTACTTATAAATAGCCTTTCTCAATTCTTGGATTAGTGTTTTTCAAGAAAATGTTCATGAGTTCCTGTATGCGATTTTTCGAGATAGGCTTTGTGAGGAATTCCTGCATTCCAACTTCTTTAGCTTTTTGTCTTTCAGAGACTTGAACAGCTGCTGTGCAAGCAATCACTGGACATTCATATTCTGGCCTGTGTTGAAATATTTTCTTGAGGTTCATCATGCACTCATACCCATCCATTATGGGCATATTGCAATCCAGAAAAACAAGTTTAAAGGGTTCACAGTCTGGGCAGCAAGGAGAATTTATTCTAGCATTAAAATGATCAAGCACTTGCGCCCCATTATATGCGCTCTCAGTTGTATATCCCAATGTGTGCAGTATATTTTCCAAGGCAAGCAAATTAAATGCGTCGTCATCTGCAATAAGAATTAATGGACACTCACACTGCTTCTTTATACTAGTAGGAGAAGAAGACTTATGAAATCTATCGAGTGGAAAGTCGTTGGCATCGAAATCAGGAATTTCAATTTTGGTCGTACCTTCCAAAGGTATTGTGTGGGTTGACCCTTTATACCCAGATACTGAAAGATCTTCTACTTTGAAATAAAACTTAGATCCTCTTCCAAATTCAGATTCAAACTGAATTCCATAGGAATCAACTTCTTCATCTTGGCCTGAGTGATTTATGTTATCTTTTCTCCTAAGCCTCTTGGCCAAAGCATTAGATATAACAAGGCCGAGTCCAACACCCTGTGAATTCATGTAATTCTTTCCATCATGATCAACCTTTCCAAAGGTCTTAAATAGCTTAGGCTGATCTTCTTTCTTGATGCCAACCCCTGTATCCTCTACCTCAACCTGAATAACAGACTCACTTTCAGGTACTAGTCGTAGGATGATACTACCTGTGAAGGTAAATTTGAGGGCGTTGCTGAGTAGATTTGCCATAATCTGGAGTAATCTGTTATGATCTGTCAGGATTTCAACATCCCAATTTTCTGAGGGAAGCTGCAGCTCTAATTTGATTTTCTTCTTCTGGGCTTGGAGATCTATGAGCTCAATTGCTTCTCTAGCAGTCTCTACTACACTCTTGGTTGCTGGTACTAATTTTAAGCTTTCAGCATGAATTTGTGAGAAATCCAAAATATCATTGATAATTGTTAATAGGTACTTGG
>Ga0065720_1004504_pt1 | contig 10477 bp, 10 predicted proteins | sample Thericmetagenome_FD_59107 | JGI IMG/M metagenome (GOLD analysis project Ga0065720, IMG submission 59107) | Thermophilic microbial communities from the Joint Bioenergy Institute, California, USA of rice/straw/compost enrichment - eDNA_2 v2... | ecosystem: Engineered > Solid waste > Grass >... | reverse complement strand
GTCAGGTGGCCGACGCCCTTCACCACCTGCCCGATCCTGCGGAGGGCCCCGCCACCGGAGGCCGGGGCGTCCTGTCCGGAGGCCGGCGGGGTGCTGTTCCCGGCGTCTGCCTTGCCCTCTTGTTCTTTGCCCTGCTGTTCTTTCGCCTCGCCGCCCTCGGCGTACTCGTGCAGGCGGCCCGTTACCGCGGTGACCCGGCCCGCGACGGAGGACAGGGCCCGATGGCCGAGCGCGCCGACCAGGTTCCCCACCTCCTGCCCCAGCCGCTGCCAGGGCTGGTCGCCGGTCGCCGTCTCCGGCGGCCGTTCCTTGACGTCCTGTGCCATCGCCGATCACCCCACCACCCGGAGGCCGGACTCGGCGCTGCCCTCACCCGACTCCGCCCGCCGTTCGCTTTTCTCGCTCTCGGTCGTTCTTCTCGCCCTCGGTCTTCTTCTCGGCTTCGGCCTTGTCGTCCTCGGCTTCGGCCTTGTCGCCGGCCCCACTCGCGGTCCCGGCCACTCCGCCGACCTGCTCCGCCGCCTGGCCGATGGCTCCGCCGGCCGCCTCTCCGGTCTTCCCGGTCGCCTGGCCCGCCTCGCCGCCAAGCCGCTCGGCGACGTCGCCGCCCGCTTTCGTCGCGGTGCCCGCGGCGGCGGACGCGGTCGCGGTCGCCGNCCCGAGCTGTTCCTCGGGGTGGCGGAGTGCCTCGGCACGCTCGTGGATGACCTCGCTCAACGCGTTGACCGGCTTGCTGGTCGCGGCCTTCCCCACGTCACGCAGGTCGTTGCGCAGCCGATTGGTCAGCTCCACCAGTTCGGGCGAGCCGAGGGCCTTGAGGCCCTGGTCGAGCAGCTTGCTCTTGCGGCGCAGTCCGGTCACCCCGGCCATCGCCAGCGCGCCCGCGAGCCGCAGCTTGCGGCGGCGCCCCAGGAAGTAGCCGGCTGCCACCGCCAAGCCGACCTTCGCTCCACTCTTCATGATCCGCTCCCCCTTCGTGACGGCCGAGCGGCTGCGCCGTCCAAGAGACCGGCGCCCCTGCCGAAACCTGCCCCTGCCCGAAAAGCGGACATGAGAACATAAACGTTCACAAAACACGCACGAGTATCGGCGCGGAAGATGGACGATCTTCCAGGCGCGTCCGCCGCCCGTGTACGGCCGTGCCGTACCGGTTGTCCACAGGCTGTGCACCGGCGGCCCCCAGGCACCCGGGACACGCGGCCTCGCGGAGCGTGAGCCGGCCGGAGCCGCCCGCCCCCGCCCCGTCGCACCAGGCGTACCGGCGCGGGCGGCTTCGACAGGCGAACGGCCACCGCCCGCGGCCGGCCGGAGGTTCCGTCGCCGACGGATCAAAGTNCGGCCAGGCGCGCCAGCGTGGCCACCCGGTGCATGACCTCCCGGGCGCCGGGCAGGTCGCCGTGCTCCGCCGCCCACAGCGCCATCTCCACCCGGCGGGCCACCGCCCACGCGAGCAGGCGGCGCGGCTCCTCGGCGACCACCTCGGCCACCGCCGCGACCCGCTCGGCGAGCACCCGGTGGGGGTCGCGGTGCCGGAACGGGGAGTCGACCTGCTCCACCAGCGGCCACGGGTCATAGGCGGGATCGCCGATCATCGGCTTGGCGTCGATCGCGAGCCAGCCGCGGCGGGCGGAGAGCACGTTGCCGGGGTTGAAGTCGCCGTGCAGGATCACCTCGCGCGCGGCGCCGGCGGGCAGCTCGCGCAGCAGGTCGGCGCCGCGGGCGACCAGGCCCGGGTCGANCGGGGGCCGCAGGCGGTCCATCCGCTCCTCCACCAGGTCCGCCCACCCGGCCGCGACCTCGCCGAGGCGCTCCAGCCCGGTACGGCCCGGCGGCTCCCGCCACAGCCGCGTCAGGACCCCCGCGCCCAACCGCAGCCGCTCGATCGCCGGAACGTCCTCCGCCTCCGCCAGCGGGACGCCCGGGTCACAGCGCTCCAGCAGCAGGGCGAACCTCTCGGGGTCGTGCCGATACAACCGCACCGCGCCGTCCCCGTCCCACCGGCGCAGCGCCTCGGCCTCCCCGGCCGCCTCCCGATGCGGCCAGCCGATCTTGAGCACCAGCGCGCGCCCTCCCGGCGACCAGGCCGGTGCCACCCAGGAGCAGCTCCCGCCGTGGAAGGGCGCCCCGAGCCGGAGCGACCAGCGCTCCCGCAGCTCCGCCACGAGCGACGGCAGCCGCGACAGCCACCTGCGCCCCTCCTCGGTCCTGCGCATGGTGGCCACCACCGGCAGGGTGGCCGCGAGCACCTCCACTGGCACCCCTCACGACGGCCGACGGCTCCGCGCCGTCGCGCCGCCCGCATTCAACTGCGGCATCGGCACGGCGTCCAGCGACACGGCCGACTTGGCAGCCCCGGGCCGCCACGGGCTCCGCACACGTTCACCAGCCGCATGCGGCCTCCCGCCGAGTCGGCCGTCAGGCAGGAGACCACCACTCGGCCGGGCGTCGGCCGTACGGCGCCGCGGTGTGACACGATGTGGCCCTGCGCCGTCGGCCGGCGACGGACCGCCGCGACGCGCCGCCGGACCTCCCGGCCGGGCGTGGGAACGTTCGTGGCCGGGCGTGGCGTCGCCGCGCCCGCCTGGCGGGAAGGATGCCGCGCTGTGAGAAACGATGCGATGTGGGCCGGTACCGTCACATTCCCCGGGCATGAGGGTGCCGAGCTGGAGGCATACCTGGCACGGCCGCTGAGCGAGGAGCCGCGGGGCGGGGTCGTGGTCATCCACCACCTGCCCGGCTATGACGAGGCCACCAAGGAGATCACCCGGAAGTTCGCCTCGCGGGGGTTCGCGGCGGTCTGCCCGAACCTCTTCTCCCGGGAGGGCCGGGACGTCAGCCCGGACGACCAGGCCGCGGCGGCGCGCGCCAAGGGCGGCGTGCCGGACGAGCAGGTCGTCGGCGACGTCGCGGCCGCGGCCGGCTACCTGAACTCACTCGACCACGCGAACGGCAAGATCGGCGTGATCGGGTACTGCTCGGGCGGGCGGCAGGCGTTCCTCGTCGCCTGCTCGCTGCGGATCGACGCGGCCGTGGACTGCTACGGCGGATACGTGGTCAAGTCCACGCCGCCGGACTCCACGATCAAGATGCCCTCGCTGCTGGCCAAGACGCCGGACCTGTCCTGTCCGCTGCTCGGCCTGTTCGGCGCGGAGGACCAGGCCCCCAGCCCGGAGGAGGTCGCCACCCTCGCCGCCGAGCTGGACAAGCACGGCAAGGAGTACGAATTCCACAGCTATGACGGCGCGGGCCACGCGTTCTTCGCCGTCGACCGGCCCGCGTACCGGCCGGCCGCCGCGACGGACGGGTGGAAGAAGGTCTTCGGCTTCTTCGGCCGCCACCTCGCCGCCTGAACCCCGCCGACAGGAGAGCCGACAGGAGAGACGCGCCATGTGTACCTACATCACCGAGAAGTTCGAGTGCGACGGGGCGGGCAAGGGCGCCTCCGGCTGGTTCACGCTCCGCGAGGGCCGCGTGTACGTCGACCACCCCTACCACGCGGGCTACGAGCACACGGTCAACATCGACTTCGTCAACCCGGCCGAGGGGCCGTCGGCGCGCGTCGCGGTCGAGCTCACCGAGGAGGCCGCGCTCGCCCTGGTGGACGCCATCCACAAGGCCCTCGCCGCGGCTCCTCCCGGCCTCGCCTCCGCCAAGGGCCGCTGACGCCGGCCGCCGGTGCCCGGCTGTGCCGTACCGGTCGTGCACCTGCCGTGCACCGGCGGCCCCGTGCGCGCCCACCCCGCCATGGGCGGTGGGACGCCCGGGACCGTCCCCCGCGTGCACATCGCACCCGCCGGAGGATGCAACCATTAAACGTGCACTTCGAACTGGTGGTATGGCATGCGGCGGAGCGCATCTCGCGGGAGCGGGCGGCGCGGCTCCGCCAACAGTTCGCCGCGGGCGCCGACGCGGAGGCGAAACCGCAGGTCGCGGCCTTCACCGAGGCGCTGTCGGCGCTGTTCCCCGAGGTGGAGATCACGGCACGCCCCGGGCACGCCGTGGTGACGATGGAGCCGGATGTCGCCGACACCGTCTCCGCGCACGCGTTCGCGCTGGCCAGGCAGCACAGCCTGGTGTGCTACGACCCGGTACGCGACCTCGTGCACAATCTCGGGCCGCTGGGCGTCTACCCGGAGATGCAGCTGCGCACCGGCGACGGCCTGATCATCGTCAATCCCGACCTGGGGCTCGTGCACGACGCGCTCGCCACCCTGTCGCCCCAGAACCCGTTCCTCACCCTGGTCAACTTCGGGCAGCACTTCCTGCAGGTGTCCCCCACCGCCACCGGCTACGAACTCGAGTTCAAGGACAGCGTCGCGGGCCGCATGCTCCGCACCACCATCCGCGACCTCGCCGAGCTCCGGCGCTGCTTCGCCGAGTACGCCGCGGGCGACCACGGCCTTCCGCGCCAGGCATGTCTGGGTGGTCGTGTGAGCATACGGTGAGGTATGGGACGGATCCTGGTAGGCACGGCCTCCTGGACGGACAGGACGCTGCTCGCGTCGGGCTGGTATCCCCGCGACGTCACCACGGCACAGGAGCGGCTCGCCTACTACGCCCGGCAGTTCCCCCTCGTCGAGGTGGATTCGTCCTACTACGCCCCGCCCGCGGAGACCACGGTGTCGCTGTGGCGGGACCGCACCCCACCCGGCTTCACGTTCAACGTCAAGGCGTTCTCGCTGCTCACCCACCACCCGACCCGGCCCGCGGCGCTCTACAAGGACCTGCGCGACAGGCTCGGTGAGCCGAAACGCAACATCTACCTGCGGGACGTGGACCCCACGATCGCCGACCAGGTGTGGGAACGCTTCCTCGCGGCGCTCACGCCGCTGCACGAGGCGGGCAAACTCGGCGCGATCCTGTTCCAGTTCCCGCGGTGGTTCCCGATCAGCCGCGGCAACAAGCACTACATCCTGGAGTGCCTGCGGCGCTGCGCCCCCATGCGCATCTGCGTCGAGTTCCGCAACCACACCTGGATGAGCGAGGAGAACCGGGCCGAGACCCTCGACTTCCTCGCCTCGTACGGCGTGCCGTACGTGAGCGTGGACATGCCGCAGGGCCACCCCGGCTCCATCCCGCCGATCCTGGCGGCGACCGCCGACCTCGCCGTCGTCCGCTTCCACGGCCACTCGGACAAGTGGACGAGCAAGGACATCCACCAGCGTTTCGGCTACCGGTACAGCGAGGAGGAGCTGCGCGACTGGGCCCCGAGGCTGCGCCGCCTCGCCGAGGACGCGGCCACCACGCACGTGCTGTTCAACAACTGCTACCGCGACTACGCGCAGGTCAACGCGCGGCAGCTCGCCCGGCTGCTCGGCCAGGCCCGCGAGGAGACCGGGCACCCCGCAGGCGGTTAGCACCGCCCGCCGCCGTGCCGTACGCCCCGGCGGCGGGCGCCGTCGAACTCGCCGTCGGCCACGCCTGCCGCGGCCACGGCGACGTGGACATCGCCATCCTCCGCCGCGACCAGCTCACGGTACGCGGCCTGCTGCGGCCGAGCACGCGCCGGCCGACGGCCACGGCCGCCTCGAACCCCGGTCAGTCGAAGCTCGGCCGGCCGGACCTCAGTCAGCAGCCACGGTCCTGCGGTTCCTGGGGATCCAGCGCAGGGTGAGGACGCCCATGCCCGCACAGAGGACCGCGCCGATCGCCATGGCCGCGTGCAGCCCGGTGAGGAAAGCGGACTTCGCCTGCGTCACCACGCCTGCCGTACCCGCGAGTTCGAGCGTCTCGTCCAGCGTGGGCGCGACCTCGGGCCCGAGCACCCGGAAGACGAGCGCCGCGACCGAGCCGAGCAGCGCGATCCCGAGCGCGTTGCCGATCTCGTTCGAGGTCTCCGCGATCGCGGCCGCCGCCCCCGCCCGATTCGCCGGTACCGCCGCGACGGCGGTGTCGGCGACGAGCGCGAACGAGATCCCGTAGCCGACCCCCGCGATCACGGTCGACGCGATGTACCAGCCGATCCCGCCGCTGATCGTGGTCGCCGTCAGCAGCGCGAGCCCGGCGGCCATCGCGAAGTAGCAGAGCGCGAGCGCACCGCGCTTGCCGATCCGCTCCGCGATACGCGGCGTGGTGATGCACACCGTGGTGAGCACCGCCGCACCGGGCAGGGCGAGCAGGGCGGCGGTGAGCACCGGCAGGCCGAGGACGGTCTGCAGGTAGATGCCGGTCAGGTACGCCGCCGCCGACCACGCGACCAGCGAGAGCACACCCGTGATGATCGCCACGGCGAAGACCTTCTCCCGGAAGAGGGTCACGTCGACGAGCGGGTATTCGAGCCGCCGCTGCCGGCGCACGAACGCGGCCAGCACCAGCACACCCGCCACGGCGAAGGCGAGGACCGCCCACGAGGGCCCGTACGCGGCGAACTCCTTGATCGCGTACACCACGGCCAGCAGCCCGCCCGCGGACAACAGGATCGACGGCACATCGACGCCACCCGGCCGCGTGACCTTGACCTCACGCAGCACGAACGGCGCGGCGGCGAGGAAGACGACGACCACCGGCAGGTTGATGAGGAACACCGAGCCCCACGCGAACCGGCTCAGCAGCACCCCGCCGATGACGGGGCCGATCGCGAAGCCGGTGGCGAAGGTGGCGGCGAATATGCCGATCGCCTGCGACCGCTGCCGCGGGTTCACGAACAGCTCACTGAGTACGGCGAGCCCCGACGGCAGCAGGGTCGCGCCGCCCAGGCCCATGAGCACCCGGCACCCGATGAGCCAGCCGGGCGAGGCCGAGAACGCGGCCCCGGCCGAGCCGAGCCCGAAGACCGTCACGCCGATCATGAGCAGCCTGAGCCTGCCGTACCGGTCCCCGAGGTTGCCGAACGCGATCAACAGCGACCCGACGGCGAAGCCGTACGCGTCGAGGATCCACAGCGCCTGGTCCGCCGTCGGGGCGAGCGCGTCCGTGATGGTCGGCATCGTCAGGAACAGGATCGAGCCGTCCATCGACACCAGCAGCACCGGTCCGAGCACGACGAGCAGACCGAGCCACGCCCGGCGGCCCGCCCTCGCCCGTTCCGGATCCGGCGCAGACGAGGCGGGGGGAGAGGAGGAGGGAGAGGCGGAGGGAACTGAGTCACGTGTCGGGTTGGTCATGGTTCCGATTCGTCGCCGGCGCGCCATCATGTGCCAGCCCTCTGTCGTGGGTACACCCGGCAGGTGCAGGTACGGCGACCCGCCGCGAAGCTAGGCTCGACCGCATGGAGACCGAGACGCTCGGCGTGTTCCTCAAGACCCGCCGCGCCCGCGTCACCCCGAAGGACGTCGGCCTGCGCGCGTACGGCACCGTCCGCCGGGTCCCGGGTCTTCGCCGTGAGGAGCTCGCCCAGCTCGCCGGCGTCAGCGCCGGCTACTACACCCGGCTCGAACAGGACCAGGGCACCGCCTCACCGCAGGTGCTCGACGCGCTCGCCCGGGTGCTCCGCCTCGACGCCGCCGAGACCGCGCACCTGCACAACCTCGCCCGCCGCTCCGGGCTCTCGCGGCTCAGCCACCCCGAGCCGGAGGTCCTCGCGCCCCGCGTCTCGGCGCTGCTCGGCTCACTCGGCGAGAGCGTCCCCGCCGTCGTGCTCGGCCGACGCGGAGACGTGCTCGCGTGGAACCGCACCGGCCACGCGCTCCTCGCGGAACACGTCGACTACACGGCCCCGGAGTCTCCGGAGACGAGGCCGTCGATGCCGCGCATGTTCTTCCTCGACCCGCTCCACCGCGACCTCTACCGAAACTGGGACGAACTTGCCCGCATCCACATCGGCTACCTGCGTCTCACCTCAGGCCGGTACCCCGACGACGCCAAACTCGCCGAGCTGATCGGCGAACTCGCCATGCACAGCCCCGAGTTCGCGACCATCTGGGCCACCGGCGAGGTCGCCGACTGCACCACCGGCCCGATGGACCTCCGCCATCCCACCCTCGGCGACATCGAGGTGGACTACCAGGTCTGGCTCCAGCCGGACAGCCCCGACCACCGCCTCGAGGTCTACACGCCCCGCAACCAATCCTCCCGCGACGCCCTCACGCTCCTGTAGACGCCGGACGGCCGTGCCCTGACCCGCACCTCTGGGGCACCCACGCCGCCCTCCGCGTCGTCGAGCACGGACGTTTCCGGCGGACCGGAGTCGTCGCCCGCAAGGTCGCCGCCGCCTGACCCTACGCCGAGCGGGCCGGGCGGGCCGCCCTGGGCCAGAGTGGAGACCAGGCCGCACCGGCACAAGCGCGACGTCCGCGATGCCCCGGCCCCGCCGGCCGCCCCTGATCGGCCCCGGGCCCCCGGTACGGCCAAGGGCGGACGAGGACCGGAGAAACGGATATACGGATATGTGGTGGGACATCCTCAGCTCGGTTCTCATCGCGATCGCGGTGAGCTGGGCAGCCCTGATCATCACCTTGGCGGTCGTACGCCCCAAGGGGCCGCTGCTGACCGAGGCGCTCCGGCTCCTGCCCGACCTGTTGCGCCTGCTGCGCCGGCTGGCCGCCGACCGTTCCCTGCCCGGCGGCGTGCGGATCCGGCTCGGCATCCTGCTCGCCTACCTGGCGCTCCCGATCGATCTGGTGCCCGACTTCATCCCCGTCCTCGGCTACGCGGACGACGCGATCATCGTCGTCGCCGTGCTGCGTGGGATGGTGCGCCGGGCCGGCCTGGACGCGGTCCGGCGGCACTGGCCCGGCACCGACGACGGCTTCGCCGCGCTGTGCCGGCTCACCGGCCTCAGGCGGGCAGGCGAGCGCCCGTGACGGCGAATCGACGCCGGACGATCGAAAGGCCTCCCGATCCGGGTACCGGCCTGTGATCTCGGACGGGCCTGAACGGGAACACGGCCTCGTCATCATCCGGCCGCGCCAGTCGGCCGTGTCAGGCGGTCGTGTCATCCGGCCGCGACGGCCCTCCGCCGACGGGCGAACAGCGCGAGCAGCGCCCCGGCGAGGAAGGCGCCGCTGGCGATCAGCGCCGACGTGTGCACCCCGTTGATCACGCCGGTCGTCGCGGCGAGCGCGCCGAACATCGCGACGCCGACCGCGTTGCCGACCTGGCGGGCGACGTTGAAGACCGCGGTCGCCACGCCGACGGCCTCGGCAGGAGCGGACTCGATGATCGCGGCGGTCGCGGCCGGCACCGTCATCGGCGTGGCCAGGCCGGTGGCGACCAGCGCGAACAGCAGCAGCGGGTACGCGGTGGCGGGCCCGGCCACCAGCCATCCCAGGAACCCGAAGGCGCCCAGCAGCAGCGCCGCCGCCATCGGACGGTACGGACCGTACCGTGCGGTCAGCCGACCGGACAGCGGGGCCGCCACCAGGGCCATGCACACCGACGGCAGCAGCATCATCCCGGTCTCCAGCGCGCCGTACCCGCGCTCCTCCTGGAAATACAGCGTCGAGATGAAGAGCATGCCGTAGTAGCCGAGATTGAGCAGCACCCCGATGACGGCGGTGGCCGCGAACCCGCTGTGGCCGAACCACGAGGGCGACAACATCGGCGGCCGAGCGGCCGCGCCGCGCCCGGCCGCCGCCTCGACGGCGATCTCCAGCCGTCGCTCCACCATCACGAACGCGACCAGCGCCAGCGCCCCCGCCCCCAGTACGGCGAGCACGGTGGGCGAGCCCCAGCCGGCCGTCGCGGCCTCGTTGAGCGCGCCCGCCACCGCCGTCAGCCCGAGCACGCCGAGGATCTGGCCGAGCGGATCCATCCTGCGGGCCGCGCTGCCCGGCGGCGGGGATGGGGCGGGAACGTGCCGCACCGTCAGCAGCACGGCGAGCGCGACGATCGGCACGTTGAGCCAGAAGACCGCCCGCCAGTCGAGCCCCCACACCAGCAGCCCGCCCACGACCGGACCGGCCGCGAACGCGACCCCGGCGATACCGGCCCAGATGCCCAGCGCCCGCGCCCTCGCCGCACGGCCGGGAAAGGCGGCGGTCAGCAGCGCCAGCGAGGCGGGGACCAGGAGGGCGGCTCCCGCCCCCTGGAGCAGCCGCGCCACGACGAGCTGCCCCGGAGAGGTCGCCAGGGCGCAGCCGGTGCTCGCCACCGCGAAGGCGGTCAGCCCGGCGAAGAGCACCTTCCGGTGCCCGCCCCGGTCGCCCAGGCCACCGCCGAAGAGCAGCAGTCCGGCGAAGATCGTGCTGTACCCGTCCACGATCCACTGCATCGCGGACGCACCGGCGTGCAGGGATTCCCGAATCCGGGGAACCGCCACCGTGACGACGGTGACGTCCAGCATCACCAGGAAGTAGCCGAGACTCAACGCGATCAAAGGAGCGGCGGCTAGCGATCCGCCGGATCCCGCGGTCCGCCGCGGAGTCCCGGGATCGGCCGCCTCGGCCGCCGGCACGGATCGCGCGTCCCCGGTGGCCGGGACCTTGCCGTGATCGGTCACGTCCATGCCGCTCATTCTGTGAGCCGCATAGTTCGGCGCTGACCGAAGTGTCGTCGGCATAGCGTGGGTTCATGAGTTCCACAGGCACAGCCGCACCGG
>Ga0065720_1021474_pt1 | contig 10479 bp, 12 predicted proteins | sample Thericmetagenome_FD_59107 | JGI IMG/M metagenome (GOLD analysis project Ga0065720, IMG submission 59107) | Thermophilic microbial communities from the Joint Bioenergy Institute, California, USA of rice/straw/compost enrichment - eDNA_2 v2... | ecosystem: Engineered > Solid waste > Grass >... | reverse complement strand
GGGGGGGGGGAGGGAAATATAGTCAGCTATGGCTATGGCTCGCGCGGGGTTATCGTGGGCGGCAAAGGCGCCGCAACAAAAACTGTTGACAGCATCGAAGGCAGGCTAAAAGACATCGACGTACCCCATCCACTCCTCCGGAGGAGGAAGGTTTGGCGGCTTGACGCATAGCGGCGACTGGCGCAGGAACAGCAGGAAGTCTGCTGAGTATCGCAGCGCCATGATGTCGTTTTAAGAAACGACCACCAACTTATCCGTAGCGGCGATGGCTTCGTCGCATGCGACCAGTGTCGGGATTCTCGGTAAGGATCAAGTCAAGCCTTGTGATACTGAATGCTAATCGGAGATAAGAAGAGGTCGATAGGGACCTGGAAGTGAGTCGGAAGCGTGGAGGTGATCAGTTGTCGTTTGAGAAGTACCTAAGTAGGTAGGTTCGTGGGGAGTGTGGCTCGGCCGAAATGCAAAGCGGCGAACGACAAATTGGGTGCGATGCAGCTTCAAGGCAGAAAGGAGAGAGCAGAAAGCAGAAGGCAGAAGGCACAGGGCAGAGGGCAGGCTCGGCGAGGGCAGAGTGTGCGATGAAAATTGCCCTGTTCTCCGTTTTGTTTTCTTCTCTCCGTCCTGAGAGAGTGTATTTTTTGTGCGATTTTGTGGCTGTTCTGTTCAACAAAGGTGGGTAAGGAAGCCAGAGAGATGCGTTGTTCTGGAGATGGTCAAGAATCCAGAATCCAGGTTGGGGTCGGGTGGTATGAACTATGGAGGTATGGAGGTCGGGAGCTTCAACTGTTCGCTAGACTGGTTTTGGTTTTGGGCTTTCGTTGCCATGTTTGCCGCCTGTGGTAGGCTAGGTTCGCTCGGCCGGGACCCTCGATTAAGCGGGCGTTGGGCGGGCCCTAGGCACGCTAATCGCTTAAGTGGGAGAGCCACACGAGGCGAGGCCACACTGCTGAAATCATATTCTCTATGAGCATAACCTTGGAAATCGCATGAGCAGTGGCCCCCGGAGACTGAAAGTTCAGATATCGAGAGACGGTGGCGGTGGGGTACAGCGGTTCCAGGAGGCAGGCTTTCTGGGGTCCTGGACGCTGGAGAGTTAGAGTCCAGGACAGTGGGTCTCCTGGGTTCTCCGAACCCCGCCACAGACGTGCGTCGTTGGATATAAGACCCCAGCGGCTCTCCAAGAACAAGGCCGAGGGACACTGGGACAGTGAGACTGATGTTCAAACTTTTGCAAATGCCCATAACACAAGTGGCAAGCAAAGCAGTAAATGGCAAAATTAACACGTTTGGTGGCGCTTAACAAGTATGTTCTCATCCCCTGTGTTTCTTTCTGAAACTTGAGAGGAAGGACATAGACGCAGACCGTAATCTCGCCCATTAGCAAAAATGAAAGCGCGGGGTACAACGCTGGAGCCGACTACTCATCAAGAGTGGTCAAGCATACCAATCAATAATTATGACCAAATCCGTGGTAGGGCGTGTCATGAGCTGGCTGGCCGGTCTTAAAAATGGGCCATATTTTGTCTCGAATCACTTTACCACACAAGTGCACATAAATATAAATTATCTGTGTCTATGCCCTCTAGACCCAGAGAGTAGGTATCTAACTAAACCTTATGCCCCAAGCCGCTTTTGCTCCAACTCTTTACCCTCGCCTGGTCACATGTATCCCATATCCTTTCCCGCAATCCAGCGTAAATAACCGCTTCGCTGGGGTCTAGGCAATCAGCCTCCCTAGCCTCGAGCCAGCTCATGATGCCAAGTCGAGTAATGAGTGTAGTGCTGCCCCCCTCGATCTTGGTCGTGCGATATATCAGCCTGCAGAGCTGCATGCGCAGCGGTGCCCGCAGATACGGATTGGCTGCCAGGGTCAAGATCCTCTCGAAAAGCGGCCCCTTGAGCCGCTTCTTGTGAAACAATTCAAAGTCGCTCGGTGTTCGCAGCCCATCCAGTAAATACTCTAAAAGCCAGCCCGATTGGGCATACCACGAATCTCCAATTGCAGGGTCTTCTGACAAAATCTCCGTCACCAACGGCGGCTTGTCGAGGTTCCAAGATGGCCCGCGGATCAAGAATGTGTTGACCTTGGGGTATAAATGTGAAAGTGGATCGCGCAGCACATTGAGTGCATGGCATGCAAAAGAAACCGTCGTGCTGGGCAGCGGCCCGTCGTTGATTTTGTCCCTTGCTGTCTCAGCGAGCTCCGAGAGAAGCAACCAGACTTGTTCCTTCTCTTCGTACTCGGATTGTTTAATCTTAGCGGCAGCCTTCAAGATATTGACAAGGGCTTCCTTTCGTATGCTAGCATGTTCCGAAACAAGCAGGGAGATAAGTGCTGTCAGATAGCCTTCATCAACGAGCTCATCAACCGTCTTGGATATCCATTTGGTCAGTGCCGAGTTGTCTGCTTTGAGAGCGTCTGTGACATCAAGCATGGCCTCCAAAGTTTCTAGGTCAATGGTCTCCTTCCCTTGGCCTTCCTCTGAGCTAGCTATCGGCTTCTTTTCTGACTTTTGTGTACAGACAGAGGTCTTTGTATGTCGTGACCAATCGCTATATGTAAATACCAGGCCGTCCAGAATGCCAGGCTTTTCTACTCTGTCCTTGATATCAGGTAGGTATTCAGCCATCTTGCAGAATATCAGATCAAGCACCGGTTTGCTTTCCCCGGACGTGACAGAATAACCCAAGAACTTGGGCAAAAACTCCCCAAGAGCCCGAAGCTTGTCTTGCTCGTCTTTTTTGGCTGCAACAAATGGTAATTGCTCCAGCATGACAATTGCGAGCGGGCTGACAACCGCCTCAGAAAGACCTGTGTCAAGAGTTTTAGCTCCCTCCAATACGATCTGCTGCAACTTTTCAACATATTTGACAGGTGCATTTGCGCACCGTGTAAGACAATTGTCTAAGAAAGGCCACACCTGAACCACCGACTCTGGCTTCTCTGCGCCCAAAGCTTGTAGCGCCTCCAACAAGACCAGAAGTCCAGGATGGTGGTCGCTCGCTGGAACCAATTGCTGTTCCTTGGCCACGAAATCGAGGACCTGACGAATTGCCTCTAGGGCTACACCATGCGGAGCTTCCAGGCAGACTTTCAAAAGCATTGTGAAAGGTGAAAGAGAGAGACCTTCCGAGGCGACAAGCCAGCGCATGCCTGGTGAATACCCAGCAATAGCGAGCAGGTTTTCTAGCTCCTTCAGGCTCAATGCAAAGTCTCGGGGGTCATCCAACTCTTGAGAGGACAAACGGCGAAGGCATGTCTCCAATAGCGGGGAAACATCGAACTTGGCCATCAAAGCCATTTGAGGTAACACTTCATAGCACAGGCGCAAGAGCCTGCTTGCTGCCTCACGATGCATAAGATTGGCCTCAGGTATTGAGCGGTATGCATTGATCATGTCTTTGATGCTGGGGCTCCGCTGGCAAAACTCGTCAACCAGTCTTTTAGCAGCCTCAGTCCAAGCTGTTTTGTTGGTGTGCGACGATTCATGATACAGCTTAATGGCCTGGTCAAGCTTCTCGATTGCGACAACGAGGATTCGAACGCCGAAGAATGAGATCAGGTTTGACTTGTGGTTGAGACACCGTGTGAGAGCTTTTTGGTTTAGGGGCGGAGGGAGAATGTTATCGATGACAATTGAGGTAGGCGGGGGAAGAGTGGCAAAGTCCGACCCCCGGCAAAAATGCGCCGGAATGGGAAGTGTGACTATGTTGAAGAGAAATGCCGCGTAGCCGATCCATGTTGCTGAGAGTTTTGGCTCGAAGGAAAATGATTTATTGTTGAGGAAGTAATTGGCTACCAGCTCAGGAGCTACCTTGAAGATAGCAGTGATGAGCTCGCTTTGCTTGACACTCGACCACGGCCGTAGATTCGGCAAGAAATTTGACAAGGTGTAATTTCTGACAGGAACCTCGGCTTTGAACTTATTCATCCACACAATCGCTTCTAATCCGAGGTCATCGATATCAGCATCTGGAATCGTGACGTTAAGATCAACCTCACGAGGATAGTAGCCTGAATCCTGTCTTAACACTCCACAGGAGGGATTCGTGCATGCAAGCATCAGAAACTCATGCGCAATATCTGCGATTGATATCTCGTCTTCTCCGGGGGAGTCTAGGCGGTACTGATAAAGAGTCGATAGTCGGGTGAGCGTTGAGGCGTTCAATAGTGCCGACTTGGCCTCGCGCGGGAGCTTGTCATCAAGAAGAACATGAACTTTGAGGCCGTCAAGGATGTCTTTGACCAGGTATGGGGGATCTTGCTTGATGTCGCGCGTGAGGGCAGAGACAATATCCCGTTGAGACAGCAGTTCCTTCTTCGCTTCGGCATGGAGGAAGCGCAGGGCGCTAAGGAAGAAGAGGACGGCATTGGTTCGAGTAGAGGGCCGCTTGGCATCCTCCGGTTCGTCACCTATGTGAACAATGCCCATGTTTCGGGCCAGGGACTTGAGCATATTTGCCCTGGCTCGGAACAACGGCCTTGCAATAGTACCGCCATCGAAAGCAATAGCTTCCCTCAATACCCGGAGAGTGGGGGAGATGATAAAGGACTTGCTCTTATCCGCAGAGAGATTACGAGCGATCAGCTCTTGCTGGCGCTTCTGAAGCAGGGTCCTGCAGATACCTAGTCCGTAGGGCACTGTGTCGAGAGTCTTCGAGAGCAGCCTGAGAAGTAAATCAAGGACAACCGGGACAGCCGACATGATGTTTTCGTTGTTGGTCTGGGCAGCATGACTCCATAGCTGCATGATGTCTGGCAAGAAAACTGGGTTCTCATCGTCTGCGCTGGGTTTCACGGCTTCCAGATAAGCCTTTAAAAGACTGAGGCGTTCAGGGTCATGCTCAGGATGAAGGAGCTCATCGAGGAAAAGCTTAAAGGATTGCAGACCTGGACACGAATGTTAATTCTGTATGACCATTACGGAAAAATTTCAATCAACGATGCCGACAAGGACAGAAGCTGATAACTGTAATGATACATACCATGCCTTGCGCGCGCAGTGTCTGGCGTGAATGACAGGAGACGCTGCAATTGCTTGCTTGTCTTTACCTCCTCCGACGTTGGTGCCTCATGAACGACCTTGAGTCGCTTACGCGGCACGGCGGGCCCATCAAGAGCTCTAGCAAGCCTCTTCCCCATCTTGAACGCGCACAATTGGCTTAATGGGATGGGTTGGCTGGTGATGTGAACAGTCCGAGGTCGATGATTAAGTCTGGGAATTTCATAGATTTTGCAGCTGTACACCGCCTTCCTATCACAACACAGAGGTGGGGCGATAATAGCCCCATGCTTTTCGTCAAAGGTGCCTTGAAAACACCCCTCCTCGGTAACCTTTCGATGCTAACCGCCTACAGACGGATGTATGTATATCGGGTTAGGGTTGTAGCTTGGAAAAACCTCCCCGCTGCAGCACCGGCCCGGTTGCAGCCGCTCTTGGAGAAGGGCCATCGGATAGCCTACCTTACCCAAGGGATTCCCATGGAACTAACCTCGCGCGATCAAAGTGTAGACGAACGTTATCTAACGGCCTAAGAAACGTTGCAGAGCTCAGCACGTGCATTGACCCCTGACTCAATCCCCGCCGTGATCTGTAGGCTGAGAGACTAGGGCCCAGGGTCAAAGGACGGGAACAGCCCGGAATTCATAGAGGATTTGAGCCCCGACATTGAACAAGAACTAGGTAAACCTTTCCCCTCGCGACTCACCTCTTGTTCGCCTTGACACCCTGCTACTATCCGTCTGGCTTTTAGATTTGTCACGTAACGGACCCAGTATACGAGGTCACACGCGAGGTTTGCATTAGACCAGCCAGTTTCGTGTAACTCCAGTTTGGCTTTGGATTCCTCGCAGGGCCGCTGCTCTCCGGCACTTTTAAGCATCAACAGGACCTGTGTCAACCCACGCACCACCCATAGGGCCGCAGCCCTAACGGCTAACTCTCCGTCACTGATGCTTCGATTGTCAAGCTAACGTGACCCCTTGCACTCGTTCAAAAAATGACCTTCAATCACAATAGCGAGCCAATCCCGACGAAGAAGCCGTCCTCTTTGATCAACAGCAGGGGTCAATGCCACCTGCATGACGTTCAGTCAGGATTTGCAGCTTCTTTCCGTTCCAGTTCTCCTTTAGCGCAGGAGATGTTGGCCCGAGACCTTGCTGCTTGCTCGGATGAGGGCGAGAACTGCGCAATTGACTCAGGAGCTGAGGAAGAAGATGACGAAGACGTTATGCCCGGTCCGACGCTGTACCGTCGGCCAAGCGGCATTGCATTTGGGGCTACCAGGCCTGCACTGGCAGGTCCAGGAGGGCTAGATGATCCGCCGGTGCTGACCCGTGCCGAGAGGGCGCGTAGTCGTGATGCAGAGCGGTCATTGTTGCGAGATAACCATCTCCTGCCGCCGAAACATCCATATCAACCCCCAAGAGAAGGACTTCTGGGGTGGCTTCAGACGCTGTATAAACGCGTGTTCAGCACAAAAGTTCCGTTGTCGGATGAAGAAGCGCAACGGTCGTGTATAGCTGTTGCCCCATCCGAGACGTCTCCCCTGCTGGGACAACGTCGTCCCTCAGCAAATGGAAGAGATAATTTGCATGATGGGGCCCTCAACGAGCAGTGGGAAGCTGCTGTCGCGGCCGGACAGATCAAAACAACATGGCAGAGGGAGGCGAAGACGATTGCCACCTATGCGCGGTCGCTCATTGTCACTTTTCTGTTGCAGTACTCGCTCAATGTAACGTCCATTTTTGCTGTTGGAAAGCTTGGGACGCTCGAGCTCGGGGCTGTGTCACTGGCTTCTATGACGGCGAGCATTACGTGCTATGCCCCAGTTCAGGGTCTCGCGACCAGCTTGGATACGCTGTGTGCTCAAGCCTTTGGGTCTGGGCACAAGCACCTGGTGGGGCTGCAGATGCAGAGAATGATATACTTCTTGTTTCTGATTTTGATCCCCATCTCAATCGTTTGGCTTAACATCGAGCCGATTCTGGCAAGCATGATTCAGAAGGAGAGTGCGGCGCTTGCCGCAACGTACCTGCGGGTAATCCTGCTTGGGACCCCTGGGTATGCTTGCTTTGAAGCTGGGAAGAGATTTGTGCAGGCACAAGGCTTGTTTCATGCCACAACCTATGTGTTGCTGATAGCGGCTCCAGCTAATGTACTGATGAACTACTTGTTCGTCTGGAAGTACGGCTGGGGTTTCGTAGGGGCCCCATTGGCGGTGGCGGCGACGCAAAATATGCTTCCCCTGCTTCTACTTCTTTATGTGTGGAAGGTGGAAGGCTCTGAGGCTTGGGGAGGCTTCCGGAAAGCTGCCTTCAGGAACTGGGGCCCAATGATCAGGCTGGCACTCCCCGGAATGGTGATGGTGGTGGCAGAGTGGTTTGCCTTCGAAATCCTGACTCTTGCTTCAGGAAGGATCGGAACAGCCACACTGGCAGCGCAGAGTGTGTTGGTGACGGTAACATCAACCACGTTTCAAATCCCGTTCCCATTGTCCATTGCGGGTTCAACTCGAGTGGCCAATTTTATTGGGGCCCAACTTGTCGATGCTGCACGAACGGCAGCAAAGGTGGTGAGTTTGCCTTGACAATGGCTTGACTGCCCAACATGAGCGAACTGGGCTGCTAACGCGTGACACATAGACAATTGCTGGCGGAGTCATGGTAGGACTGTTCAACTTGACAATGGTGTCAGTCTTCCGTTACCGCATCCCGCTGTTGTTCACAAAAGATAGCGAAGTGATCGAGATCGTAGCCCATACTCTTCCTGTGTGTGCCTTCATGCAACTGTTCGACGGAATGGCTGCGGTGTCTCATGGATTGCTGAGAGGAATCGGACGACAAAAGTTCGGTGGCTATATCAACTTGCTATGTTACTATCTGGTAGCCTTGCCCATCTCGTTCGGCCTGGGCTTTGGCCTGGACTGGGGGCTCAAGGGGCTTTGGATCGGCGTCACCCTCGGATTGGGGATGTAAGTTTTTTTTCCCTTCTTTGAAAAAAGGTTTTTGTGACAGAGTTACGCAGTACTAATCAGCTTTTAACATAGGGTTGCATTTGCAGAATATTGGTTTGCCTGGAGCGTGGACTGGCATCAAGCGGCCAAAGAGGCCGAACACAGGAATAGGTCTGGGTGAAGGGCGATGAACGTCGTCCACTCGTGTAGGGTTGCGGAAGTAGAACTTTAAAGTTCAGACTTTAAACCTCCTCCGTGGAATGTGCGAAGGTTCAGACACTGAGATAGAGTGTGTCGACGATGTCGATATGATCTGGTTACCACTGTCTTCCTTTGCTTTCCTGGGCTACGCAAAGAGAGAAACAGAAACAACTGAAGACCTGGTCAAGCGATGGTGGTTCTACTGCTGGCGCAGTAGTTGCAAACGGCGCAAGGTGTTTGTTGTATCAACGCTCAAATTCATTGACTTGAAAAAGTGTAGTCATATGGAGATGGAAGAAGACTGGCAACTCTTGACATATCTAGAGTCCGGGCTGTTATAACACTGTGTGCTTGCATCTGATGAGGTTTATGGATTGCCGACCTTCGCCAGGTCCAAGAGGGAGCCACGGGTTGGTTTCCGGGATCCTACCATTCGTGCCCAACTGCTGAGCAGGAAGCTTCCGCAGCGGACGGTCCCTGCCCCTGGCGCCCGGACCCCAGGCCCTAAGCTGACACGCGGGTGGTCGGAGCCCAGAGCATCCACCGGGGCCCGTGCTTCGGCAGCCCTTGGCCCTTGGCCCCTTCGGTGGCTGCCCAGAAGGGGAAAAGTCGATTTCGGGCCCGAAATTTAGTGGTGAGCCCCAACTGGCAACAGCTGGAGTGAACCTACCTAACTCCTTATCTTTGTTGCCCCTCCCAACCTAAACGCCAACGCTCCGCTTCTTCTGACGGGACAAACACGCTTCGCGTCGTCGTCGCGCAAATCAATTTTATCCAACCTGCAAGCAACGGATATTTTTTTGAGCAAAATGGCTGCTTCTACCGTGACTACCGAAACCCGGATTACGGCCGACAACATCCTCCGTCTCTTCCCCGACATCGATACCAGCTCTGAGGCTCTGGAGGGCCATGATGAGGAGCAGATCCGGTTGATGGACGAGGTGTGCATCGTGCTGGACGAGAATGACGTGCCAATTGGGACGGCTAGCAAGAAGCTGTGTAAGTCTTGCTTAAACAGACGCGTCTCAACTCCCGCCTGCCATATGACCCTTGCCGCAGTGGAGGGCAGAATTGTCTGGCTCTAGTCATGCGCAGGATGCTGACCGTCAACTGTCCACCATCGGCAGGCCACCTTATGACAAACATCGACAAGGGGCTTCTGCACCGTGCCTTCTCCGTCTTTCTCTTCAATGAGAAGAATGAACTGCTCCTGCAACAGCGTGCTTCCGAGAAGATCACTTTTCCCAACATGTGGACGAATACCTGCTGCTCCCACCCCCTAAATGTCTCGAATGAGACGGGCTCGACTCTCGAGGCCGCCATTTTGGGCGTCAAACATGCTGCCCAGCGGAAACTCGAGCACGAGCTTGGTATTAAGAAGGAGCAGGTCCCTCTGGAGAAGTTCCGCTTTCTTACCCGTATCCACTACAAGGCTCCAAGCGATGGGAAATGGGGTGAGCACGAAAGTGAGTGTCCAGAGGATCTGTGTGTCCTGCTGTTTTGGTGCCGATGACGCTAACAGGGAACCGCCCAGTTGATTATATCCTCTTCATCAAGGCCAATGTCGATCTCAACATCAACAAGAACGAGGTCCAAGCCACGAGATATGTAACGCCCGAGGAGCTCAAGCAGCTGTTCCAGGACCCGACGCTCAAGTTCACTCCTTGGTTCAAGCTCATCTGCCAGTCGATGCTGTTCGAGTGGTGGGCGCACCTCGAATCGGGCCTCGAAAAGTTCGAGAACGAGCAACAGATCCGGCGCATGTGAGATATCGAACAACATCCCAACTCCTTAACGGAGATGTTGTCGTGAGCATTGGCATGTGGGATCGAGTCAAGTCCATGGGTTGGAATTTACTAATTACTTCTAATTGATGCCTGAGATATCCGCTCCGTTTGCGACGGCAAACAAGATGCCGCGCGAGAGCTCCCTGCTTCCCCTTTTCAGCAGCTTGCATACACCGGTAGATATAATGGCTAAGATCTATTCACCAGAGGGAATAGACATATGTACATACATACGAGGAGTGAAAGGGGCGCATGTCACACAAGGCTTGCAGCTTCTCGTGGGGGAGAGATGAACCAAAGAACGTGCTGTAACGATGGATTTTCCCTATGGATGGGCCGGAGGAGTGTCCGCCAACATTCTGTCTCGCCCCATCCTGCGGTATGACGCCACTATCTTTCCAGCCAACGAACAACTGCAAACCCCAGGATATCTGAGGGGTGTCACCTGATCGTCCTGCATAGACGCCCATGCTATCGGCCTTGGCCATGGGTGGAACCGTTCCGCCACGTCGGCCTCCGCCCCCCCCCCGGGCCC
>Ga0065720_1021472_pt1 | contig 10490 bp, 8 predicted proteins | sample Thericmetagenome_FD_59107 | JGI IMG/M metagenome (GOLD analysis project Ga0065720, IMG submission 59107) | Thermophilic microbial communities from the Joint Bioenergy Institute, California, USA of rice/straw/compost enrichment - eDNA_2 v2... | ecosystem: Engineered > Solid waste > Grass >... | reverse complement strand
GAGCCGCAGAGACCGGGCAATTGAGGCCATTGTGAAGGAGTCGGGCTGGTAGCGGGGAGGCTGTTTGCTGGGAAGAGCGAGGGGTGAGCAGCAGAGGTGCGTAACGGCAACCGCAGAGAGATGGCGAGGTCTAGGAAGAAGATAAAGTCGAAATCGAATGACGCCGATGGGCCGAGTTGGCGATGGCTGCAAATCGGGAGCCGGCCAACTGCCAAGTTCAGATCCAGCCAATCAGAGAGCCCATAAGGGGCCGAGGTACCAGCTTACATAATCAAAAGTCTTGGCTTCCGTGCAGACAGGACCTGTGCATCCTGTAAGCTGAAGTCTGGACCCCAGGTTGGGGAGAGACCCACGAGGGGCAGCAGAGCTTTTAACAAGCACCCAACAACCGGTGAGCAACTCTCCTTAGGCTCTCCATACTCGAAGCCGCCACCCCACGTTTGGTCCGTGGATGCCCAGCAGCCAGCTGGTTCTGGATGGGTGTGTCAAAACACTTAAAGGAGCAACGCGATAGGCTGAGCCGCAATTGCTGCAAGTCTCCTGAAATTCCTGAAATTACCTCGCGATTCAGTCCATCTTGCATTGTTTTACCAAGCCCTCCTACCCTAAACTGGAACAAACATTCCCATCCAGGTCGCGGGCTGATGTTTGCACGCAGCTCCACATAATAGCTCAGATAGTGTCTTCCGACTATTTGCACAAGTCCTAGGTTATTGTCCCCGTTCGAGAGCGTCCTGGTTTTCGTCTGTCCTCTGGCGCTCCCTCTCAGCGCGGCGGACGGCATCTCAGTCTCATCTGCATGAAACTTGTGGGCGTGTTGGGTGACGTGCTTCAGCGCTGGATCCCACTATGAGAGAGACACAGCTTCCCCCAAACGGCGCTAAATGCGGGCGCTTGTGGGCTGCCAAGGGGCCACCTCCCATCGTTAAGTCCATGCATGCCTCACTGTCCTCCACGGTCCGTCCAGCTGCCGTGGCGCCAGCAGCCCAGCACACTGTGGGTAACGGTGCATTCCGCGTTTGGATTGGCAGCAGCCTGGGTCTGCCCTGAGGCAACCTCGCTGAAGCGCTGCTACTAGGTGCGCTCTGCTGCACGGCGGCTTCGATCTGGTTCCGTCTTCTGCCTGCAACATTGCTTGTCTGGCTCCCGTGTGCAAGACCGCAAGGTGCAACCCAAGACAAGAGGAAGTCCCGTTAAAACAACGAGCAGCTTACAGTCAACTGCCTGCCCGCCGAGGTGGCATTGCACCCCTCTTTCCCCTCCATCCCGTCGCTCTCCAGGCTATCAGCCCTCCATCCACATTTTCCTATCTCTCGCATTCACCTTCCACATCACACGCAAAGCCTTTCCCGTTCTCAAGCCGACTAATTGCTTGAGCAAAGCGCGCCCAGCGGCCACTCTTCATTGTGCGCATCGGGCCGAGCCGACCAAGCGACCTCGAGGATTTGGGATTTGGCGGGAAGAAATAACAATCGCAGGCGACGACGTGCCCGCGACTCCGTGACGCCAGCAACTACCGACTTTCCTCCGTTGACCTTCTGCCTCTGCTTAACTGCGACCCGGCGGCAACACCGAAGAGGCCCATCATCCCGACCTGGCCCTGCTCCCGAACATCTGCCCGCCTTACCACGCCCACACATCTCGTCGCCGTCTGACACGGCCCAGTTGTGCTCCTCCTCGCCATCTGGGCTCCATGAAGTCGCTGTTCGGCTAGCCTGACAACACACCGCTCGATAAACCTTCAGCCCTTCCTCACCTCTCTGCCTTTATCAGACGAACCTGCCCGAATTCCCCGCTCTCTCGGGCCCTGCAGCCCTCGATTCTCGAAGCCAGCACGGCGGCTCTACGACCGCTTTCCTTAGCCACGCCTATTCTGATTTCTTTGTCAAATCGCGCGCAAGGGTCGTCGGCCCAATTCCACGACGCAGTGGGCACCATGGAGCGTGACCAGCTAGCGGCTCCCGCTCCCAGCGAGTCCGCTGCTTCTGATTATCGCGACCACTCTCTGGCCGATGCCGAAGTTGCTCCTTCGTCCGACTGCGAGAATAACGGCTTCCACGATCACCATTATTCCCAGTCGCAGCATTATGACCAAGACGATGCCGCTGAAAGCGAACCAACAGCCCGCTACAATACTCCATCCGGATCAGGGCAGCAGATATCCCGTCCTCCGTCCGGCCTATCGGGCGAGAGAGGAGCCGGGTATGCGACGGATCAGGGATCCCGGGCTGGGAGTAACAGTGCTTCACAAGAACAACAGCAACAGCAGTCTCAGCAGCCGCCAGCGCGCAACCATGTCGTGATCAAGGTTGGCATGGTGGGCGATGCCCAGATCGGCAAGACCAGTTTGATGGTCAAGTACGTCGAGGGAAGCTGGGATGAGGATTATATCCAAACTTTGGGCGTTAACTTCATGGAGAAGACCATCAGCATTCGTAATACCGAGATCACCTTCAGCATCTGGGACCTGGGCGGCCAGCGTGAATTCGTCAACATGCTGCCTTTGGTGTGCAACGACGCCGTGGCCATCCTTTTCATGTTTGACTTGACTCGGAAGAGCACGTTGAACAGCATCAAGGAGTGGTATCGCCAGGGGCGCGGGTTCAACAAGACCGCCATTCCTGTGCTGGTCGGTACCAAATATGACCACTTTGTGAACCTGTCGCGAGAGGAGCAGGAGGAAATTTCCAACCAGGTACTACCTGCTTTCCGTGCGTAGCTCAACCGACGTTGGACTGACACCACTACTATAGGCTCGTCGGTTTGCTAAGGCCATGCGTGCATCGTTGATCTTCAGCAGCACCAGCCATAGCATCAATGTCCAGAAGGTGCGCCATATCCCCTATACTGCTTCCTTTGAGATTCATCTAACAGCCATCTAGATCTTTAAGATTGTGCTTTCGAAGGCATTTGACCTGAAATGCACTATTCCTGAAATTACTAATGTCGGCGAGCCGCTTCTCATCTACAAAGATGTCTAAGAAGATACCCTGGCGAGAGGTCTATTGACCCTCGATCTACTTGGGCAATAGAGGGAACCCAAAACGTAGTCTCTCAAGCATCCTCCGAAGAGATGGGACGGGACATCGTCCCTTTAAGTGGCGCCCCATGCCCAGTTTTGATCGTGGCTTCTACCATAACAGGGGCTACAGATTCATGTCCGGCTTATCGGCAGTAATGCCTCATCCGAATTAAGGGGGTCTTTTTTAGAGCACGTTATGAGACTCACCTCTCATTACACAGTTTTCCCGATTTGTACCGAAGAAAGCAAGAAGGAATGATTGATTCCGTCATAAGAGGATCAGGTTTCACTTCACAGGGCATGCGAAGCATGCACCACCTACTCAACGGGGAGGGACTATTCCTCGCAAAGTTTGTACTTTGACAGTTGCATTGACCTTCGAAGGGGAGGGAAAGGAAGGGAAACACACATCATAACACACTGGGATTGGGACATATGGGGCTCTCTGTGTTTCTATCTAGCTATCTGCTTTTTCGGTCGTTCTGGCGTGAATTACCCGTTGGAGGGACTGACGTTTCCCGTCTGTGTTCCGCCTAGTCTCGTTTTTTTTTCCCACCTTTTAATTGAGAACCCATGGAATTGTACCTATGGCCTCGGAATCGTGACGTGCCGTCTGGTGAAGGTTGCTCTGAAGGCTTTCGGAATGATGAGGGTTCCCGTTGTTTTGAACGCTTCACAAGACCATGTTCTAGATCTCCATTTGCAACTCATGCCTCTAACTCAATGGCTTTCCGACCGACGTTTCATTGTGCTATAACACGAGGTCTTACTTGGGTTGTTTAACATACATATTCGCAGAATCATGTTGTAGTAAGCTGAAACATCTTATGTCCCACGGCACACATGTCGCAATGGAAACCCGGTAAGCCAAGTCAAGTGCGCAAGGTTCACCAAACCTTGCCAAGAACATAAACACAAGCTCAACCCGTCCTCATGAGTACACATGCTAGTCGGTGATGCTGTACGGATGAGGGCGGGTGAAAGTCTCGGTATGTTTGTTGGACAGATGACGACTCTTAATTGCTCAACCGGGCAGGCTTTGGTAAGGCTTACTAAATTATCTTCTGAGATTTATAATAGAACTACTTCACTTCATCCAGGAGGCCTCATGTGTCAATGGATATAGATAGTTTAAAAGCTTGAAGTGAGACACGACTCAGTCAAGATCCGGATGTCTAGTATGCTGACAACTCCAAGATGAAGCATCCATACAGCTTTGCAGCCGCCTTCATCGGCTTAGCTCCTGCTTTTTCCGGGGCATTCAAGCATAAGTCTTCCACGACGACGACGATAGCACCAGAGACGAGCACTGACTTCGCACCAACTCCAACGTTCAACCCAAATCCCCCAATTTGTGGTGCCGGCTTTACCTACTGTGGCTACATCCTTCGGGATAGCCAGAGTACGTTTTCTGCCTTTCCCCCTTTTCATATTTGACTACTCGTGCAAAGCTAACAACTCCTCACCCAGACTTCAACGAGTACGACATCCTCCAAACCTACTGCTCCGCCCACAAGCATAACTGTCCCAACGGCAAGCCCCGTACAGACCCATACCAAGCCCTCTACCTCTGCGTGCCCCCTGCTGCCCCCGAACAACCCCATGGAAAGTCCCCGGTGCCACCACCGCGTCTGCCAGACCAGCCCAACCCGTACGAACTGCACCACCATTACTATCTCGATCCACACTCGCGTCCCGCGGACGCCGAAGACAATCAAGGAAGGGCTGGTAGCGGCCGTTTCCCACATATTCTTAATCCGAGAAGGTTTCTCAAGGAAGGCTGGACGTCAACTACGACGACAACGATTACCATTACGCGGGGGGCAACGACACCAACCCCTACACCTTGGCCTACACCGTTGTCTAATACGACGATTAGCAATGGCGATGGTAATGAGGGAGGGAATAACCCCAATAGTGGGAATGGAAATGGGATTGATGAAATATGCGCCAAGAGCCTGCCCCGGCCGGGGAACAAGATCGAGTTGCTCTGTGCTTGTAGTGGGAAGTGTATGAATCCTGAGGGAGATCATATTGGACGGTGTGATGTTCCTTGCACCTAAAAGAATAGTGATGCCTTAGGGGATAGCTAAGGAAATGGATGACTAGAGGATGCCTGGTAGTCCATTTTTTTTTTTTGGTACGTTTTGGAAACAGCCAGTTTGGATGATCTGACTTGCTCTCGTTGTTTAGAATGAACTAGAAAAATCGTTGTCGAGAAAAGGCCGCTATATTGAATCGAAGACACGCGCGGTAGATCTGAGGACAGCAACCTCTGACAGGTAGCCGGAAGAGGTCAGAGAGCGTTCGTTGGTTTGATTATGATTACGGTTTAAGGATGGAAACTTAGCAGACAATTCAGTATTGATATTACTTTTCAGAGGTCAAGACCGTTGAACCAAGAAGCAATCGGGCGGGCTCATGTTGGGAACCCACAATTAATAAATGTGCCTAACCCGTCCTTAGTTCATAAGCTATAAGTGTACATCCATCGCTCATCCTGACCAGTCAACCCTAAACGCCGAACTCCATTGTTCATGACCCGTCCTCCTTACTCATGGTTATCGCCCATCTTACGCGCCAAATCAATCCTGCCGCCCACATTTTACTCCACCAACTCCCCTTCCTCAATAATCCTCCCCAAAATCAGACTCTGAATCACCAGCTCATCACTCAACGCTCTGATTCTTTTCGGCGGTCTCTCCGTAACAGCGCTGCTGATGACCGAGGACGCTGCTGAAGCCCTCTTCCTCTTCTTGCCGCCGCGTGAGTTCCCAGTAGTAGCAGCCGCCCCCGCAGCTGCAGAAACCTCTCCCGAAAACAACGCCTCCTCATCCTGCTTCCCATCCACATACACCCAATCATACGGTGTACCCGCCTCCTCGGCCGCTTTCATCTCCACCCTCGCCTCATCCAGGGTATACACGCGTCGCAACGACGCACCAAGGACCTTCGCCAAAAACACATACGCTGACTTCTTGCTCTCCTGCGACTTCTTCACCACCGCCAAGATGCGGCTTCCATCCAACAACTTGTCCCGCTGAGCAATGACCGTGGACAAGCGGGCCGTGGCCGTGTCGTATGGGACAAGAGTGCGAGATCGGATGGCGTCGCCGAGGAAAGAGGACTGTCCGGCACAGAGGAGGTAGGGCGCCCAGTCGACGAGCGTGCCTCGGTCGAGACAGGTAGTTACCCAGCGAACTGCGATGCAGGGTAGACCGAGGGCGAGGGCTTGCATGTACTTGACTTTACGGGAGTGGCCATCTGCAATGAGGGCTGTGAAGCCGGTGGAGTTGCCCTCGGCAGTTAGGGTTAGATTAGGCTCGGAGCTCGAACCAGAGCCAGAACTGGTTGATGCTATTAACGGTACTGGCTCGAAGAGTTCGTCAAAGCCATTCTCCAAAATTCTGCCGCCAGCTTGTTTGATTCGCTTCTGGATCGACGTCGACAGTTCCATTCGGGTATTGTATTGCTCACTGGTCTCCCCTGGCTTCTTGGATTGGAATGATATCGCAAACGCCATGCCCTCGAAGAGCCCTCGATCTTTGTGAGGCTGAGTTGGCTTCACGCGCTCGACACCAGGCCCCGATTTGACCGCATCTAGCCGACTGGTGCGCACGCTTTGCTCAAAGGTGGGCACCGCTGAAGGTCTGGTGAGCTCATCTGTCGATTCTGAAGACAGTCGAGTCGACCGAACAGAGCGCCTGAGCTTTTCAGACGACACACTTTGAGGAGCTGGAGCTTTCTTGCGCGCCTCACGTCGCCTTCGCTGAACGACGACAGGAGAGGAACTAGCGACGCCAGTAGAGCGTGTGGGAGAGGCTGTTGCCTGGGTAAGGGCAGATGGGCCATCACTAGAGGGAGGATGAGGTGTGGTTTCCGAATTTCTAGGGTTGACCGTTGGGATGGACGTCGCATCCTCGGCTGCAGTATGTCTTGTCTCCGTATCCAGGGCTGGTGGGGAGGACCCGTGATTAGGGGCTAGACCGTCTTTTAATGTCGGAGAGGAGACAGACGGCCCTCCTTGACGGGGATCGATATGCGTCCCAGCTGGGCTTGTCTCCGGAATGGCTCCTCCATTAGACGCGAGCTTACCAGATCCAATTGGAAGGCGGGTTGTTGACTTCGAGGACCTTGGCAGCACAGCAGCCGTGCTTGACGGTACTGACTCAGTCACGATTTCTGGCTCTTCTTCTGCGTTTGACTGAGTGGCGTCATCTTCATTTGCGACTTTGTGTGCACGTAGCGGACAGTCCTCCCGAGTTTCCTTTCCATTAGCTGGGGTTTTATCATCACTCTTTTCCACGGCCTTCCGGCGAGACCGTGACTTCTTGGAATCGGCTGGACTGTTTTTTTTGCGCAGGCTTGTCGCAGGCACCTCGACATCATCATCCCTCTTGCGCGGACGGGTAATGCTGATGGCGGACAACTGCTTAAGGGCAGCATCCTTCTTGGCCTGGATCATCCTCTTTTTCGCATATGAATCGTAGACAACGTCGTCCTCATCAGACGCAATGGGGTTCGTTGGTGCTTCAGCGATCAACCATTCCTCCTGAGATCTTACCACGGGCTCACATGTGCTCATGGGCTCTGGAGTTCCCTTTTTCCTGGGAAAGGCATCATGAGGAGACTCTGGTACCACGGGATTTTGCGTGGAGGACGGGGATGGGCTGTTAACTTTCTCATTGGCGCGCGGCGAAGTAGTGCCAGGAAGGACTTGGGGGCTCGAGGCAGCATTCTGGGGAGGTGATGAACGCAGGCCACGAGCTTTTAGGGGCGAAGAAATCGGTGGATTGGAAGATATCGCGTGGGCGGGAAAATCGGCAGGCGACGGCCGCGATGAAGTCGGACTGGCGATCTTTGCGGGCGATGTAAACTGTGTCGCCTGGAAGAGCTGTGACATAGGGAGCAACTGAGAGCGACTGTTCCGGAACGGATTCTGGGGCCCGAGAGGGGTTTCTGGAAATCGTATGGGCGCGGATGGCGACTGAGTTGCACTTTGGGGGTCGGTACACCTTAGGTGGGCAGGACCACCGAGATCGACGAAACCAGAGTCATCTTGGGCAGGAGAGACGGTCTCGTCTGTCTCTCCAAACCTGGCGAAGTCGAATTGAACCACCCCCGTACCATCTTCCCCCAGCGCTGCGTTTCTTATCGGGCTAGTGGGAGCTTCTGCAGAATGCGGAAGTCGAAAGGTCGATTCGCAACTTGGAGATGGGCGACGCAGACGCTCTTCATAACTTCTGTCCGTGTTTGGCTGGGTCAACTCCTGGGTCGAATCCATTATTTTTCTCTGTGTGGCAGCATGTGAACTGCGGAGAGAGGAACTGTGATGTATATGGAACTTTTCTGGGTTAGGAAACCCATCGTCCATCGGGGCTTCATTCTCATCGCGGAGTCCTGAGAAGCGCTCAGTATCGGGCAGAGAGCTTGGCTGGCTCGTGTCCGCCACGTCGAAAAAAGCAGCTGCGCGCATCTTCCAAGTCTTTGTCAGCACAGCTTGCTCGTCGGACTATGCGTAGGATACAGGCTCACCTCGTTGTACTCCCACACGCCCCTCGACGTCATTGTCTCGAAGCGGCGCAAGACACCTGTTTGGGAACATCCATCAGTCAGTGCGAAAGAGAACAGCATTCATTGGTGTGTTTGATAAAAGACATACCGGCAGCGTTTGCTTTGCGACTGCGAAGTTGTGTGCTTCTGTTGGGTGAGGAGAGTGGAATTTCATCGAGGGAAGAGCTGCTTGTCTGCCGAGAGGTTAGCTCCCAGGCTGCCATGCATGGGGTTCGGGAAGTCTGGGGCTAGGCATAGGCAAAAAAGAGGAGCAGATGCCATACAATCTCAACTCCATGACTCTTTAGAATAGAATAGCCGCATATGAGAGTGTCCTGCTGGGAATCATAGGGCCCCTCCTGAACATGGGGCGTGCCAACGAGGACGGTAGGCGGTGTCATTTATATGGAATTGGGTGGCAAAAGCAAATCGCAGCTATCGCTCAGCGGCCACACGCATCTTGTGTTTTCTGCAAGCAATTCATCAAGTGCGTGGCAGGCTAGTACTGGATGCTGCATCACAGTTGCAATAGACGTGCTGCACTTTGGCTTCTAAAATGCTGGAGCGACCAATCACGCAGCGAGTTCCTTTTCTTTTATTGGGGAAATGGTAGTTTGCTTCGAATTGCCGTCCCTCAGATTGCAATGCAATCTTCTCTGTCCGTTCCTGAAAGGCGTGATAAGAACGCGCTGTCACGTGCGGTTTCGCGTTCGTGTCAGTGCCAAGCCAACCACAAAAAAGCCAAGCCAAGCCAAGACTGAACATGGTGCACGGACCAAGAGATCTGCAAGGGCACCTGCGAACCTGCAGAGCCTGCTCCCCAGCGCCGGGAGCGGGGGAACCCTGGTCAGGTGGGATCAGACAGGAGACGGACCACGGATGATGGATTGACATCGGCTGCCCAGATTGCTTGGAAAAGCAGGGCCTGGCCGCTGGCATTCAAGGTGCCATTGGACACTACGTCGGAAAGGAGACGGCTACAATGAGAGAAGGGATTGTCAATTGACATTCATGCGGTGGCTCGGGAATTCCGACTGACATTTGTGAATACACTACCTATGCACTTGGCATATCCATGGATGGAAAGCTATGCTGTCATGGCGAAAACACCGCCTGAAATTCTCAGCAAAAAGCGTAAAACCCTTCAAACCACGAGACTTGGCTGTCGGCAGACACCAGCTGCGCTGTGGAACCACAAACGCCTGCGGACTGCCCGCCTTTCGTTGGGGAAGGGACTTACGGTCTCTGTGCCATGGAGTTGCGGAGCGGCAGCGTTCAGTCAGCACACAAACTGCGGTTGAGGAGCTCGAGATGATGGCAATCTCCCCTGTAATCTGTTGCTTCTTCAAAAAGAGATGGTGCTGCCGCGGCCTCAAGTCCCCAACGCGGTCCTTGAATCTCGTCTCTGACAACACATTTCCCCATCGCATCGGCTTTGACCTTATCCGCAATCCAACGGCCGCCGAGGGGATCTGGAATCTGGCAGTCCGTTGGCATCTGGAACGCAGCAACACACATTCCTCCCGCCCCCAGCTCACCCGACTTCGCTGCGGGTGTACACGACGTGCATCCAGCGCTGCCACTCTGGGCCCACGCTCTCCATCAAGGCGGCGTGACATTGTATCGCAGCGGTTCTATTCTTATTTGTGCGTTTGGTCGCCAGATCCTGCCAGACCTGCTGGCTTTGTTGGACTAGACTCACACGACGACCCTTTGAATTTCGAGTTTATTCCCGGTTGCATCGCTGCCGAGTCAAGGCCTTTGTGAGCCTCGGCGAACAAAGACAAAATCGGACGAACCCTGGGTCCTCGAGAAAAAACAACTCGAGGATCTGTGAAACGGCGAAACGCGCAACCCAGGGGTGCAAGCCCGGCAAACCCCTGCTTAGGCCCTGGCGCTGCCCTAAGAAGCCGCC
>Ga0065720_1021466_pt1 | contig 10491 bp, 10 predicted proteins | sample Thericmetagenome_FD_59107 | JGI IMG/M metagenome (GOLD analysis project Ga0065720, IMG submission 59107) | Thermophilic microbial communities from the Joint Bioenergy Institute, California, USA of rice/straw/compost enrichment - eDNA_2 v2... | ecosystem: Engineered > Solid waste > Grass >... | reverse complement strand
CAGCACGCAGGCTTCCCAAGCGGTCCCCCACCTTAGTACTAACTGCGCCTTAAGCCGCTTAACTTCGGAGTTCGAATGGGATCCGGTGCGTTTGGCTTAGTATGGCCGATAGCGATATTTCTGGGTATTAGGTTCTTTATATATGTCAGCCTTATTATGAAGCTTTCGTGTTTTCCAGTATTTTCTTGAGACTCATACCAAACACAAGTTACTTCTCTCTATCTTGAATGTAGGATGTACTCTACAATTTTTTCTACATAATAAGGAGAATGAGGATATGAGTAATGATATTCGAGACTCTTTAGTGACTTATCAGGTCTAGACTAGAAGGCCTCACATCTGGAAGCGCTAAAAGAGCTTTTTGGTTTTAGAACTCAATGTGACATCAGAATTAAATTTTATCTCAATGTCAAATGAATCTAAAGAAATGAGCTTTTAGAAATTCCAGCTATAACTGTGAGTTCTCAGAACTGGGAAGGCACTCTTTAACATAATGCTAATAGATCCCTAATCTTTAGTTCTATCTGTATTTGACTTCTACAATTTTATCACAGACTTTGTGAAAAGTCATAATTTAGTACTCAATCTTCCAATATTTTGGGAACCCTGAGATAGAGAAATGAAGAGAACTAACTTAACATTTATATCTTTTCATTATTCAATGTATAAATCAAACATTGATTTATGAGGTTTAAGCAGAAGTATTTGGGCTGCTTAGACATAGATACTTATATTACAGAGGTCTTGAATAAGAAATCGATACTGTCTACACGCAAACAATTGTAATTTGAATGCAAATTTAGATCAATTAGTGACATGGAAACTCTCTTAGTCCACAGTTTGTTATTTTATATCTAGCCTAAAAGGTTTCTGACTTGTCTTTTTTAAGAATTATCTAGAAATCTATAGAATATCAAGGCTGAGTCAAATTTTTGTGTTCTAGCTTCATGTACCAAGGGTCCTCTTTGACAAGCTTCGACCCTTTCATCAAAGAAGTTTGCTAGGCTCGCCGGATTTTAAATTTTAACAACAGAAGTCACCCACTGAAAATAAAACTTTAGAGAAATTCAGTTATCTAAGATTTGTCTGTTTAAAGGTATAGCATAAATAAACAGATTATACCTGTGAAAACCTCTGTTTCTTAGAATTTTCAGTAGAAGGGATTTTTAGATTTTCTAACAATGTTTTAGAGAGCATACAAAGTGGGGCTAGATATTATAGGGTAGTCAACAGTCAACGCATATCAACAAAACTGAAAATTGATACATACTCTCATGTATATTTAGGATAATAGTATATTAGTAAGTAGTAAAAAACTACGAATGTATTTACTCTTCGATCTGGAAGATAGCAAACATAACACCAGCACCAAGAATAACAGAAAGTAAGTATCTTAACTTGGTTGACATCTTTCTCTCCTTGACAATAGCTGGCAAGATGTTGGTAGCTGCAACATACAAGAAGAAACCACATGAAGCAGCGAATAAATATGAGATACCTCTCAAGCTAGTTTCAGCAATACCTCTACCAGCAGAGACACCGATAGCGACAGGGATAAAGTTCCACAAAATGTTGTAGAGGATGCTGTTCTTCTTGGAGAGACCAGAGTAGTAGAGGAGAATGGTATCGGCCATCTCAAAGGGAATTTCTTGGATAAGAATGGCAAGAGAGATACAAAGGGTAATCTTATTGCTTTGAGTACCGAAAGCAGTACCAATAGTCCAGCCAGAAGCGAAGTTATATATCATTTGTCTAAGAATAATCAAGACAGTTTGCTTTCTGCTTCCAGTAAGAGAGAGAGGCTTGGCTGTATCCCTGGCATCGAGTTCAGTTGACCCTCTGTGGTCAGTTGCAATATTTTGTCCTACATTGGGATTTCCATAGGCAGTTTGAGGATAGCTTTCAGGTTGTCCAACAACATTTTGGTTGCCAATAATATCACTGTGAGGAAGGACATTGTATCCTTGAGGGTGAGTTTGCTCAGTGGGAATAGTCCCTGTAGTACCCATATTGACGGCATTGTTTTGTCCAATGACAACATTAGGAACAACATTGTGTTTAGGAGGTTCTTCGACTCTCAGACTATCGTGATGAACATCCCGGCCAGCCTTCTCGTGGGGCTTAGATAAGTAGTGTCTTGCCAACAAATCAGCCAAGAAGAACAAACCGAAAGTACTCAAAAGAATGAGACTGTTAATTTCAGTGGAAATGAAAAGTGTGTTATAGAATTCTTGGCCATTAATCGTGAATTTATTGACTTGAACGCCATAAGCTTTAGGCAAGAGAATAACAGCTGTAGTACCAAGGATACCTCCAAGACCAAATCCGAAAATTGTCAAAACAAATTTCTTCAATTTGTATTCGGGCCATTTTCTTCTATGGATCATTCCAAGCACAAGGGAACAGAGGATGATCGAAATGATTGAATTACCAAGTGAAGCTAGATAGGGAAATCCCCAACTGTTATCAGTATCTATTCTGTCACCAATCGTACCTTGAATGTTCTGGGGAGCAGAGGAGACAACTTGGGACCTAGCAACATTCAGTGTTGCGATCAGAAATAGCAAAGACGCGACCTTGGATATAGCCATGCTGGTAAATTGAGAAATTTAAATTTGTTTAGATTATTCTGAGCCTGTGCAGATATAATCTCTATGGATTTCTAGAAGAACTCTAAAAATCTTTTAGAAATGTCCCAATCACGAATATACAAAATAACATTCAGAAAAAATCTTTTTTCTAATGGATAAAAATTGGAATAATAGTCTACAGAATTTCTATTGAGCTCTAATTCTAAATTGCAAGGCTTGGCTATAGAAACATGCTGATAAGCCCATACTCATCCTCCCCTTGATTCTCTGGTGACGTAAAGGAAAGTTTAAATGTCATGAGGCAGTATAGCAAAAGTAAATTTACTGTTAATTAAACCCAATTACTTCGAATGGAGAATAGAATACTTAAAAGAAAAAAGAATTACAGGCAAGCAGACTTAGAGAACTTGATGAGCTAAATCCAGAAGCTAAATTTGTAATCCTATAGTCCCAACAAAGCATATTACTTGTGTAGCAAAACTCAATTTCGTAGGTTTTTATCTCAGATTGATCAGGTGCGAAGCTTACTAAATTCACATAAATAAATCATCCTCCTGCTGCCGCAAACAGAGATCATATCTTATTTTCATGCAAAAACCCAAAGCTAGGACAAGGGACACTCATCTGCTTGCTACCAAATTAATGATCGCATTTTCGAAACAGAGGTCTCTAATAATGATATTCAGCATGGGGCAGGAATATAAAGTCGCTAATTTCTTCAGGAACTTTATGCCAGACTAGTGAGGATCTCCATGCTTGTATACCTTGTAGAAAATACCCCAACTAGGGTACTTCCATCCACAATATTATTTAATATGCTGAGAAAAATAACAAGGACGCCCACTTGTTTAGAAATCCCCCTCAATTTTTCTGGAGTCGCAATATTCTGACCATCATGATCAACTTTTTTAAGGGTATGTAGAGGATAACAACAAAAGTCAATGCTTAGGAGAAAATTTCCTGTACTTTTTTAACATCTTAGGAAGTATGTACTTCAGCCCAGTAAGCTCGTCATTGTGATGGACTCCAGCCCAATGTCTTTGAAAGTTCTGGAAGAATGTATAAACAACATGTGAGACGCAGGGAAAAGAAGTAGTATCATTATAATGTCATAAGCATTTGAAACACCTTTCTTCTTTTATTAAAAGTGAGAAATAGATTTACAATCTCAATATTGAAGTGAACCTGCGTTCATGAATGTATTTGTCCAAGTGGTGCATGAAAATCTAGTCCTTTCGGAGTGTTGTTTTAGTGAGCCAGTCGCTACTGACACAATAGCAGTGAATAGAACTAAAACTACTTTTTAGCTAAGTTCTCCTCATAGTTTTTCTGTAGTCCAGTTTGCTCATGTTAGAAGCAAAGATTTAGAGTTCTTTTAGAAAAGGGGGTCAGATGGCTGATCAATTTAGATGAGGTTTAGAATTATCAATTAAACCTTTAATCCTGAATTTGCAACAATTAATTATTCTATTATTTTGCACTCAACATTTTCAATACAACTTTTGAGGAATTTCAGAAATTTTCTAGAATAAATTGCTTCCCAAAAAGAACACCTCCCTGGGTTCCAAGATCGTAAGTTTTATTCGTTCTATTGTAGAAATAGTTTTAAATTTTGCATTTACATCACTAAGATTAGTTAAGACTATAGGAATGCGATTTTTATCAAATACCCTTGAATCATACTCTAATGTGTAAATTAGGATATCTCTAATACATGTAATTTAAAGCTCAATAGACTGAAATGTCCATTGAAGCCGTTTGGAAATCTTCAAGCAGCTTGTTCACTTCTTCATCCTTAACATAGTCTATTCCCTTAATATATTCCACATATCATAATACCTTGAATAGCCTGATTCAAAATTTCCTCCTCAACTCCGAATTCCTTGTTCAATGTGTCATTAACTCTATTCAAAATGACACTGATGGCATCTTCAGGGTTGATCTAGGGCTCAGAGGGTGAAGATAATAGACTTACAACAAGGGTCTTAATCTGATCGAGGTTCTTCTTTTCATTTTTCAAGGCAACAAGTTGGGCCTTTAGAATTTTTTTAAACTCGTCAATGTCCAATTTCTTAGAAGGAACTAATGAATACCTACAAGTATTATTTATTAGTAAATTTTCAATACTTTAATCTTTGGAGAATCGTGAATTGCATCATCAAGACGTCATTATTTCCTTGGGAGATATGATGAGAAGTGCTTCTTTCCCAATATGACTCAGACAAACCCTTCTCAAGTAAAACCTCCTTCTTTCCACTGTTCATGAGCTCTTCAAGATTCTTAGCATATTGCTCTCCAACCAAGACATACTTCTCCAAATCATCGAAAACAGCTCTTCTATCTACAGACTTATTCTTTTCATCCACCTTACTTACCCTGTCTGTCCTTCTTAACTAGTTCAGTATATCTAGGAGTGACCTTCTTGACAATTTCATTGCTGAGTTGGACAATAATTCCAGCACTCAAGGGCTCCTTAGGCTCAGCAAGTTGCTCGTGCTTCTTATGTTCGTGTCCGTGATCATGCCCGTGATCGTGATTGCAATTGGGTCCATGTACGTGGTCGTGGCCATGATCATGATGATGTCCGTGGTCATGTCCATGATCATGATCGTGATCATGGTTGCAGTGGGGGCCATGCTGGTGGAAATCTTTCCTAAGATTGTTAGTAAGAATCAGCAGGAAAATACATCATGGATTGCATGGCTTGGTGGGCGAGCTTCTTGAGTTCGGGGTTGGCAGAGTATTCTAGATATTAGGGATTAAATTTTAGATGTTAGTACCCTTCATAGCGGAGATAAGGTCGTGTTCTTCAACACCGTATTTGAGATTAATTCGATCATTTACTCTGGCATCAATAAGGTTGAGGGCAAATTGAGGATGTTTCTTTGAGAGTAAACATAAATTTCTCTTAACTTACTAATTTGGCTTGGACGGGCTTGATAGCCTCTTTTTCCTTTTCGATAATTTCAAGTTGGTATGTAAGAATTTCCTTCATTTCTTCCTCAGTGAGCTTCTTTGTTACGGGTAAAGAATCCCTGACGACTTATTTCCATGGAAATAACAATTACTTCAATCTACTAGGAAGCTTCATTTGAGAAAGATAGACATCTCTGTTTTGTCTCCTGTCAACATGCTCTGCGAAGCTCTCATCCCATTCATCAACTGTAAGTCCCAAAGCTTTCAAAACTTCTTCGCCCTTAAAGACAACAATATTTTCCAGTCCAACTTCATATTGCTCCCAGATCTGGAAGTATTTTTCAATGTCATCAAGACAAGCTCTTCTTGCTATTCATATTATTTCAGCAGATGAGCTCAGTACTCTTAGTATGATCGGTGTAGAATTTAGCAAAGGGCTCTTTACCAGCAATAACTATAGCCTCATTGATCTGGATAATAGTTTTAGGGGTGAGGAACTTTCCGCTCCTTTCGATTTTAACATCATTAATAGACTTGACTTGGTCTTGGAGAGAAGCGACTTCCTTTGCACGGCTATTTATAAATAAGATATAATTGATAGAAGTACTTCCTGGCAAATTCGTTGGCAACTCTGTGGCCAAATTGACTGATTTGCATTAAGAGTTGATTGACTTCAGGGACGTTGATGTATTCTAATATTTAATATTATCAGGTATCTATTTACTTTTGATGTTGGCGATAAGGTCTTCTTCACCTATTTTGAACTCATTAAATAAATGATCGTTGGCTCTGGATTGAACAGTCATAGCCATTTCCTCGATTTCGGTCTATGCATTAGAAGCTATAATGATATTTGTTACAACGAAAGGAGTAAAAGCACTAAGATTAGCTAGTTGCTTATTTAGGAACTCAAGCTGACTTTTGAGAATTTTAACAAATTCATCCTTGCTGAAATCTTTGCTGCTGGGGAGCATTGAACTATACTCTTAGACGTAAGATCTCTAAATTTTACGTAATCTTTGAAGGAAGAGTCATTTGCAAGATCATAATTTGTTGGTCATTTCTGGCCATGTAATAGCCATAGCTTTGTTCCCATTGCTGCTTGGAGATCTTAAGGAGCTTGAGGACTTCCTCTTCTCCTCGGTCGATAATTTCCTCAATACCAGCATTATATTTCTTTAACTCTTGGATGTATTCAGGGATGGAGTCCAAGTATTGTCTTCTCTCTATGAAAATAAGTATTTAGGTAATAAAGTAAATAAGGAATAAAAACGGAAAAGTATTACTGGCTCTGGAGTCGTTGATGAGCTTGGCCAATTGTGGTAAAACGAATTGGACTGCTGTGTGGGTGACTTGGTAAATGGTAGAGACTGATAAAACAGATCCTTCCGAGGTAACTTTAATTTGGCTGACCAAGGCGGATTTCTCGGTGTCGCTTAAGGGTTGAAGAGAATTTTGCTTAGGTTCCATAAAGATAGATAATTTATTTAACTTGAGATTTTATTCTATTCGGATAAATCCAACATGTATAAAAGTAAAATAAGAAGCTAGAGAAACCAGTTCTATTCCTTTACCTTTTTGTGCATGGTGTGCTCTGAAAGGTTAGAAGGACTTAGTATGCGGATAGGGATTTTACTTGAAACATTCAATGTTCTCATTAAGGATTCATAAGTGTAAACAAATAACTTATATAGATCCAAAATTGAGCTGTAAATTAATCATATAGCTTCAAAGTGGCCTGTTGAATTGCTTCGAGCAAAGCTGTTACTTCTGAATCATTTGCATAATCTTCCAGTTATCTAAAATTACAAAATTCTACCTGCAATGGATCCCATCAACGTTTCTTCCTCAACTCCTTGTTCTTTAAAGATTATGTCATTTACTCTATTTAGGATGACTCCAATAGCCATATCAGGGGATTCCTACATTTAAAAATCTCAGCTTTAAACTTATTACCATAAGAGCCTTAATTTCAACTTTGAATTTATTCTGACTTTCCAGAGCTTTTACTTGAGTAGCCAAGCAGGCTTTGGTCTTTTCAAGGGACAATTTTTCAGAAACTGGTAATGAAGCTCTGCAAATTTAGGAGAATAACTCAGAATTACCTTAATTTTTCAACATTATTCATATGCTGACTTGCGATTTCTTGGTTGCCTTGTTCCATATAATATGTATTGCTCTTTTCCCAGCGACTCTCTTCGATCTTTTTCTCTTCAAGGACTTCACTCATAGAGTTATATAACAAGACTTCAAACTCTTCAGCATGCTTTTCCCAAAGGTCTATGTATTTTTGGAGGTCATCAAACACAGCTCTCCTCTCTGATAGTGATCATAGAAAAGCTTTATAGATTGTACCATTTCTATACTTTTTTACCATCTCAACATATTTAGGAATTGAAACCTTAATGGCTGCATCACCAATTTGAGCGATTGCATCCAAACTTAGATATCCTCCTTGCTCCTGGAACTTGATATTCTCCAGGACGTCTTGGTGCTCTAATTGTGAAATGGCTTTATTTAACTCTTCCAAATGTTCAAGCCTAAAGATGAATGATATTGATAATTTTTCTACGTATCGTCTTTTTGATCTGCACTTGTGGCCATTTGCAAAGCATTCATCTTTATTAAAAGCTTTTGAACTTCAACATCGTCCTCATAGTCTATAGGATGATTCAATATTTCACTCCTTTGCCTTTCATATAATGTAATACATCTTGATCCTCAGCTCCGAACTCCTTATAGATTGTGTCAGCGACCTTGTTGGAGATGATTGAGTGTATCATATTCGGATCTTGCTAAAACAATTATGCAAAGTAAACAAAAGCTACAATGATTTTGGCATATTCATCTTTTTTCTTGTTTTCCTCCTCAAGCAATTCATTCTGTCTTTTTAACAAGTTCTTATACTCTTCCAAGCTGAGCTCTTTATTAATGGGCAATTTAGACAATAAGTCCTTTGCCAAGAAGAAATGCATCATCAGAATTTCTTCGTTATTTTGACTCACATAAAACATATTGCTCATCTCCCAGAGTTGGCTATCAACATTGGCCTTCTCAAGAACTTCCTTTGTAGCGCTCTTGACAACTTGGGCAACCATACCACCCCAAGCAGATGCAGATTCCACATATTTCTGCAAGTCATTGATTACAAGTCTTCTTTCTAAAGGATGAGATCATGCCCAAATGAAAGAGAAAACTAAGGGAAAGGAAAATATTTACTTTCTTTAGCTCCAGCGGTAATTTTTGAAAATTCAGGGAGGGCAAATTTTACAATTGCATTCATGACGTCTTTAATTGTCTTGACAGTCAAGAAATCGTCCTTCTTTTCGATCTTAATGTCAGCAATGGCTGAATTTTTCTCTTCTGTTGTTAATTCGGGGATTACTGTCTTGCTATAGTTTGAAGAATCCATTTTTGGGTTATTAGTCTTGTTAAAATCCTAAATAAACTATAAATTTTGCTAAGATTTCTGATAAGGAAATATGTGAGGGTAATAATCATTACTTCTCTATCTTACTACTAGAGTGAGATTCATATTTTGTTTTAATTTACTTCCTATAATAATCATAAAGATTCCAGAAAATAGGGGCATGACTAAAGCCTCTTTCTAAAAAAATGAGTGATGTACTCTGTTTTGATGACAGACTTGATATTTGGGAGAGATAAGAAACTCAAGAACATACATATCAAGATAGAGACATATATCCCTTGACATCTCATTACCTACACACATAGATATTATTTTTGAATACTAGTAAAAATTTTTTAAGTTGTTGACCTGCTCAAATTGTTTAAGATATTGGTAGCCCAACATGATCTGAGGATCATCTTGATAATCTATACATATTAGAGCGTATATATCTTTTTCTACCCTTAATTGAAGCTTCAATGTCTTCTTCTTCCACGCCATACAGATTGTAAATCATGTCGTAGACCCTTGTCAAGATGACAGCTCCAGCAAACCTTGGTCCACCCTACACAATAAGCTTACTTAATCTTTTTCACAACTAAAAGTTCACTGACTTGATCACGAAGATCAACCAGATATCCTTCCTCCTTTATTTCTGCCGAAAGAACTTCTATTAATTTCAGCTTTGATAGCTTCTTTGTGGGAATCAAGAAATCCCTATGAGTTTCTGTACTCCCAAAAATCTTTCTTACCTTAGTCCCTTTACTGGAGTGCTTGGTGCTACTGGTTGCTTATTTTCATCGTAGTATAATTTATCTGTATCAAACTCAGCTTCCGAGATTCCTAGTGTCTCGTAGACCTCGTTGCTGGCTTCCTCACAAATTTGGTTAAGAGTTCTGACGTATTTATCGAAGAGTTTGACATATTCTGGTAACTAGTTCATGTATTTTCTTCTTTCTAACCATTTAGAATTTAAGGACAGCAATCTACCTTTTCTATACTTCTTTGTTAATGCAACATACTTTGGAGCTGTAAAGGTGAATACAGCCTCCATGATTTGGAGGAAAGAATTTCTGTCCCAAAATCCATCATTATCCTTTTTTAATTGAATGGCATCTATTACTTTCCGCTTTTCTTCTTTAGTAAGTTCTTTAGGAGTCTACAGGAAGATTATTCATCAATTTTGTTTATGATCACATCATCCTTTCCAAAGAAATAGTATAATCTAAACGTTACGAAGGAATAAGGGAATCTTATACCCTAAGGCAGTGGCTAATCCACCCACAATAGCCAGAGTCTTTCCATGCTTCTTTAGGATTTCCCTATTGTTAGCAATCGCAGATAAATTTAATTGAATTTTGTTCTTAGCTAATCAGAAAGAAGGGGGTTAAAATTTCCAACAATACAAGAAATACAACATAATTCTTAGTCCAAAAGGGTAGGAAGGCTAAAGTAGGCTCCAGAAGTGTATACGATGAGATTGAGGAAAAAATTAAAAAGCTATCAGCACGCAGGCTTCCCAAGCGGTCCCCCACCTTAGTACTAACTGCGCCTTAAGCCGCTTAACTTCGGAGT
>Ga0065720_1021471_pt1 | contig 10492 bp, 10 predicted proteins | sample Thericmetagenome_FD_59107 | JGI IMG/M metagenome (GOLD analysis project Ga0065720, IMG submission 59107) | Thermophilic microbial communities from the Joint Bioenergy Institute, California, USA of rice/straw/compost enrichment - eDNA_2 v2... | ecosystem: Engineered > Solid waste > Grass >... | reverse complement strand
GCGGGACGGGTTCTCGGCATCGACAGACACATCCTTTCGCGGCCTGCACCTCGCAAGCCATCAGGTGTCCGTCAAAGCGGGGGAACTCCAAGTCGGAGTCCAAGGTTCCCTCGCGTACGGTGCCTCGGAAAGCTCAGGGCAAGGGGAGCCCGACTGGCCGCGCTTCATACGGATCACGGACATCGGTCAGCACGGGGAGCTTCTCGATGATGTGCGGCGGCTCGCTCCGGAGGTTGCGAAGCCATACTTGCTGGTGGACGGTGATGTTCTCCTTGCGCGAAGCGGGACGGTGGGTAAGTCGTTCCTCTACCGCAGCGAGCAGCACGGTCCGTGCTGCTTTGCGGGATACCTGGTCCGGGCAAGGTGCGACGTGACGCGCCTCCTTCCAGAGTTTCTGTATCTCGCAACCTTGTCGGATCGTTGGTGGGATCAGATCGCGCTGTCGCAAACTCAGGCAACTATCCCGAACGTCTCGGCTGCGCGATATGGGGAGATGCGAGTGCCGATGCCTGACAGGCGTTCGCTCGGTTCCACCCCTACGCCAAGGACCAGAAGGCCAAGGTCGTCATCGAGCACTACAAGCGCGTCGTCCGGCCTCACCTCGGGGGCGAGGCCAAGGCGATGGTCGTCTGTGCCAGCCGTGAGGAGGCCGTGCGCTGGAAGCAGGCGCTCGATCGCATCGTCGAGGCCGAAGGCGTCGAGGACGTCCGCATCTTGGTCGCGTTCTCGGGAGAGGTCGAGATCAAGAACGCCGACGCGGCGGACTTTGGCGAGACCTATCGCGAGCCGCAGATGAACATGGTGGACGGCAAGCCACTGCCTGAAAGCCGCCTGCCCGCCGAGTTCGACAAGCCGGCGTACGGGATCCTCGTGGTCGCCGAGAAGTACCAGACCGGGTTCGACCAGCCGAAGCTGGTCGCGATGTACGTCGACAAGGCGCTGAGCGGCATCAACGCGGTCCAGACCCTGTCGCGGCTCAACCGGGTTCATCCCGGGAAGACCGACACGTTCGTCCTGGACTTCGTCAACGACCCAGAGGACGTTCTCGCGGCGTTCGAGCAGTACTACGGACGCACCGAGGCGCTGCCGTCTGATCCCAACCTGCTCAGCGACGCCGCTCAGACCGTCCTCGACCACGACGTGATCGACCCGGAGGAGGTCGACGCGTTCGCCGAGGTCTACTCACCGAACGCATCGCACCACATCCTGAGCGACAAGACCAAGAACAGCTACGCCGCTGCGCTCGAGCTCGATGACGACGACCGGCTGCAGCTTCGGGCGGACCTCGACCGCTTCGTGCGCTTCTACAAGTTCCTCGCGCAGATCGCGCCATACCTCGCGGTCGAGCACGAGAAGCTGTTCCAGTTCGCGCGGTTCCTCGCCCTTCGACTGCAGACGCATGCCGAAGGTGGCGTCTCAGTCGCCGACAGCATCGAGCTGACGCACTACCGGCTCGTCGAGGGGGAGACCTTGGACCTCGGCCTCGGCGCAGGCGATGCGGACCCGCTGACCTCGATCCGAGGCGATGGGACCGGTCGCGGTTCGGGCGGCGACGTCCCGATGGGTCTGCTCGGAGAGCTCGTCGAGATGTTCAACGAGAGGTTTGGCGCAGGGCTGACGGACGCCGATGCCATCCGTCCTGTCCAAGACCTCATCGACAAGGCCGCGGAGATCGGCGAAGCGGAGGGTCTTCGCGCTCAGGCGCTCGGCAACATCTTCGAGGATTTCGAACGTGGCAAGGAAGACATCGTCATCAACGCCACGCTCCAGGTCAAGGACGTCAACGACCTCATCCTGCAGAAGCTCCTTGACGATGACGACGTCCGCTCACAGATGACCCACCTGGTGATGCGGAGCCTGTACGACCGCTACACGAGCGACGCTGCCAGCGGTTGAACCGCGTCGTCGGCGGCCGGGCGCCACGCTCCACTCGACTGGTCCCCCACCCGGCATCTGGGATCGCGCTGTGGACTCGCGGGGGGTTCGAGAGCGTGCTGCGGGAGGGGCTGATCGGCGGCGGCGAGAAACGTCCCGATCGGCCGCACGGTCGCTGGTTCATCACGTCCGTCTATCGCGAGTCGAGAGACGTGGTCGGTCGCGTGGTGCTTCGCGCGCCTCAGGCCGCCCGCGCCGCCGCCCCGTCGCGCGGCAGGTGCTCGTCGAAGGTCATCCCCGCCTCGATCGCGCGGCGGACCGGGCAGGCCTCGGCGACGCGCATGAGGCGCGTGACCTGCGCGGGGGAGAGGCCGTCGGGCAGGTTCACGGTGACGTCGAAGTGGCGCGGCGTCGACCGGTGGTCGTAGTCGACGTCGACCGACAGCTCGCCGAGCGTCCAGCCCTTCGTGCGGGCGTAGGTGCGGATCGTCGTGGCGATGCAGCCGGCGAGCGCGGCGGGCAGGAGCTCGTGGGGCGCGGGGCCCTCGTCGGTGCCGCCGAGGTGCTCGGGCTCGTCGGTGACGAGCCGGTGGCGGCCGTCGATGAGGATCTCCTGGCGCAGGGTGTCGCCGGAGGAGCGGGCGGAGGCGGTGAGGCTCATAGAACCACTATACCACCAAATAGTTGTGAATCCGCCCTGGTGGCGGACCGGGGTCGACGCATTGGACCGCTCGTCCCAAGACTGAACAAATATGCACAAGAGACTTCGGACCGTCGGTCCGTAGGTCCCCGGCGCGACCGCCCGGATACTCCCGGCGACGGGTCCGGGCCCGGCGGGGGTCCGTTCCCGGGAGCCCTGCCCACAGCCAACGGAGGTGGTCGTGAACGAAGAAGTCACCAGCGCGTTGGAGACCATCACCTCGGTCAACAACGAGTTCTTCTACTGGGTGTCGATCGCGTTGATGATGCTCATCCACGCGGGCTTCCTCTTCTACGAGGGCGGCGCCTCGCGCGTGAAGAACGTGCTCGCCGCCGCGATGAAGAACCTGCTGACGCTCGCGGTCGTCATCCCCTCGTTCTTCTTCGTCGGCTGGTTCCTCTACAACGCGTTCCCGACCGGTGCACCCGAGCTGAACGACGCCGCGAAGGGCGCGCTCCCATGGAGCGAGAACATGGGGCCGAACCTCGCGGACCCGGCCAGCGGCATCTTCTGGGGCGCGTTCGCGCTGTTCGCCGCGACCACCGGCTCGATCATGTCGGGCGCGCTCATCGAGCGCATCCGCATCAGCGCGTTCCTGATCCTGACGGCGATCCTCGGCAGCGTCGTCTGGATCATCGCCGCGGCCTGGGGCTGGCACGGCGGCGGCTGGATGCTGACCGAGCTCGGCCTGCACGACGTCGGCGCCGCCGGCTGCGTGCACCTCATCGCCGCCGCGTTCACGCTCGGCGTGCTGATCAACCTCGGGCCGCGCATCGGCCGCTTCGTCGACGGCAGGGCGCGCGCGATCGTGCCGCACAACCTGCCGATGACGATGCTCGGCCTCATGCTGATCTTCGTCGGCTTCTTCGGCTTCCTGATGGGCTGCGCCATCTACGGGGGCGAGGGCTACACGACGATCTTCGGCACGCCGATGAACCTGTCGGCGTTCGCGTTCAACACGCTCATGGGCCTGGCCGGCGGCATCCTGGGCGCCTACCTGTCGTCGAAGGGCGAGCCGTTCTGGACGATCTCGGGCGGCCTGGCCGGCGTCATCTCGGTCGCGTCCGGGCTCGACCTGTACCACCCGGCGGTCGCGTTCGTGGTCGCCACCGTCGGCGGCGCGAGCCTGCCGGTCGTCGCCAAGCTGCTCGAGAAGGTGAAGATCGACGACGCGGTCGGCGCGGTCCCCGTCCACGGCGTCTGCGGCGCCTGGTCGCTGATCGCGGTCGGCATCTTCGCGTCGGACTACCCGAACGTCGCGGGCCCCGAGCCGTCCCTCGGCGGCCAGGTCCTGTCGATGCTGGTCTTCGCCGCGCTGGGCTTCATCCCCGGCTACCTGATCTCGCTCGCGCTGAAGGCGTTCGGGATCCTGCGGGTGCCGCCGAGCGCCGAGCACTTCGGCGTCGACGCGGTCGAGCTCCCGTCGCTGCCCTACCCCGAGGGCATCCCGCCGACCGCGCGCCCGAACGGCAACGGCGCGGGCCTGGGCGCTCCCGTGGGCGGCACGGTCCTGGACCGGTCCGACATCTAGCCACCCCGAGCACGAGAGAGAGGCAGACACGCGATGAACACCATCCCCATCGACGGCTGGGAGGGCGCGACCCAGTACTTCACGTTCGGCGCGGACTCGTTCGGCGTCTGGCTGTTCCTGGTGCTGGCGGTGCTCCTGTTCCTGACGGTCATCGTGCGGGCGATCACGCACGAGGGCCGCAGCTACAAGGAGATCCACGCGGGCAACATCTCGGCCCCGATCGCGATGGAGCCCGAGGGCCCCCCGCCGGCGTCGGAGCCGGCCGCGATGGCCTGACCCGGCCGCGCCGCGCACCCTGGGGGCCGACGGCCCCGCGGGCGACCGCCCGCGGGGCCGTCGCACGTTCGCGCCCGGCTCTGCAGGTTGTACAGATTTGTCCATCGCGATCTGGACCGGCGGTCGGTGGGCAGTCGGCCCGCCGGTCGGCACCATCGCGGCCGACATGACCTACGGCGTCAGCCTCGAGCACACCACGCTGCCGAAGGACCCCGGTCTGCGACTCGACCCCGACGCGCGCGAGCACCTCGTCGCCGCCGTGCCCGCCGGCCCCGCCGTGCGGCGGCTGCGCGCGGAGCACGCGCGCGACGGCCACGGCCCGCTCACCCTGCTGGAGGGCGACGAGGACGCGGTGCTGGCCGCGCTCGCCGAGCGCCTCGCCGCCGCCGGCGTCGGGCTGCGCCTCTACGTCGCCGGCGCGGAGGGGTTCGTCCGCCGCGCCGTCCGCGTCGGCCTCGACGCTGGCCTCGTCGCCGACGAGATCCTCACCGAGGTCGACGCCGGCGCCGCCCGCGACGTCTGGTGCTCGCACTGCAAGGCGATCACCCGCGGCGTCACGACGACGGTCGCGCCGTGCGCCGGGTGCGGGCGGATGCTTGAGGTCTTCCACCACTTCTCGCGCCGGCACGCCGCCTACATGGGCTTCCAGGTCGACGCCGAGGTGCCGGGCGAGATCCCCGAGCCGGAGGTCCGATGGGCGTGACGATCGACGTGCGCGTCGCCGCGGTGCGCGAGCTGGCCCCCGACGTGCGCGAGCTGACCCTGACGCCGCTCAACGGGACGCCGCTGCCCGCGTTCTCGCCCGGCAGCCACGTCGTCGTCCACGTCCCGGGCGAGCGGACGCGCAGGAACCCGTACTCGCTGGCCTGCGCGCCGTGGTCGACCGACGCGTACCGCATCGCGGTCCGCCGCCTCGACGACGGGCGCGGCGGCTCGCGCGCCGTCCACGAGCACGTCGGCGAGGGCGACGTCCTCGCGATCGAGCCGCCGCGCAACCTGTTCGCCCCGGTCGTCGGCGCCCGCCGCCACCTGCTCGTCGCCGGCGGCATCGGCATCACGCCGTTCGTCTCCTACGCCCACCAGCTCGTCGCCGACGGCGTCCCGTTCGAGCTGCACCACGCGCCGGCCGGCGGGCCGCTCGCCGACGAGCTCGCGGCGCTCTGCCCCGGCGCGGTCCACGCGCACGCCGGGCGCGACGAGCTGATGGCCGCCGTCGAGGCCGCCCTCGACGCCCAGCCGCTCGGCACCCACCTGTCGGTGTGCGGGCCGCCGGCGATGATGGAGGCGGTCTGCGACGCCGCCCGCCGCCACGGCTGGCCGGGGTCGCGCGTCCACCTCGAGCGCTTCGTCCTCGACACCGGGCCGATGGACCCGTTCGCCGTGCGCCTCGCGCGCAGCGGGCGGGAGATCGCCGTCGGCGAGGACGAGTCGCTGCTGGAGGCCCTGGAGGCCGCCGGCGTCGACGTGCCGTACCTGTGCCGCCAGGGGATCTGCGGCGAGTGCCGCCTCGGCCTCCTCGAGGGCACGCCCGACCACCGCGACATCTTCCTCACCGCCGACGAGCGCGCCGCCGGCACGGCGATCATGCCGTGCGTGTCGCGGTGCGCCGGCGACGGCCCGCTCGTCCTCGACCTCGCCTGAACGGAGCCGCCCGTGTCCGCCACCGCGATCAACGTCCCGACCGGCAACAGCCCGGAGGCGATCGCCCGCTTCCCGTTCCCGTTCGACGCCGACACCTACATGTACTCCACGAACGTGGAGGAGGCCGAGAGGCCGCGCTCCAACGGCGTCGGCGAGTGGGGCGGTCGCGTCTACGACGTCGACGAGCACTACCGGTTCGAGATCGCCGAGCGCGAGCGCGTCCTCGCCGCCGACCCGTCCCGCTGCCAGGTCCTGCCGCACATGCGCCTGGCCGCCTGGGACGTCGTCGAGGACGCGACGACGCGCCTGTCGCGCGACTTCCCCGAGCACTTCTCGCTCGAGGTCCGCGGCGACCAGCGCTTCTGGACGAACCGCCTGCTCGGGATCGAGCAGGCCTACACGCTGCTCGACGACGACACGCTCCCGATGGAGCCGTTCGAGTGGATCGTCCGCCAGCTCCAGGAGGACGTCGAGCTGCTCGACCAGCGCGGCGACACGCTCTACTTCGACGCCGGCATCCTCACGTTCGGCGCCGACTGGTCGCTCGACTTCGACCTCGGCATGAGCTTCCTGGAGATCCACGGCCCCGTCCCGCGCGTGCACGAGATGGGGGTGCTGCCGCGCGCGGCCCGGTTCCTGGCGCGCCTGCCCGTCGGGCCGATCTACCGGCGCACGAACTGGACGATGACCGTCGGCCGGCGCCTCGACACCTGCACCGAGGTCTACCACGAGTGGGGCCCCGACCGGGCCGGCCTCCGCTACGAGGAGATCGGCGAGCGCCTCCACCTCCGCGTCGAGGTCCAGCACTTCGTGCGCCTGCCGCGCTCGAACGCGGTCATGTTCCCGATCCACACGTACCTGGCGTCGCTGGACGAGATCTGCACGGTCCCGGCCTGGGCGGTGCGCCTGGAGCGGGTGCTCGCCACGCTGCCGCAGGACCTCGTCGACTACAAGGGCCTCACGCGCTACCTCGACATGGCCGTCGAGTGGCTGCGCGAGCGCAACGCGGCCCGCGCCGGCTGAGCCGGCGTCCGATCATGTGAGGCCGGGCGGCGCCGGACCCCGCCGCCCCGGCCTCACATGACCCGACGCCCAGACCACCCCGACCGCCGGCCGCCGCGCCTGCCCGACGGCTCCGCCGCCGACCGCTGGCGCATCCTCGCCGTCCTCTGCGCGGCGCTGAGCGTCGTCGTCATCGACGTCACCGTCCTCCACGTCGCCGCCCCGTCGATCGCCGCCGACCTGCGGCCGAGCGCGGCCGGCCTGCTGTGGATCATCGACGTCTACCCGCTCGTCGTCGCCCCGCTGCTGGTGCCGATGGGCGCGCTCGGCGACCGCCGCGGGCGCAGGCGCCTGCTCGTCGCCGGCCTCGTCGTCTTCGCGGCCGCGTCGGCGGCGTGCGCGTTCGCGCCGACGACCGCGCTGCTCATCGCGGCGCGCGCCGTCATGGGCGTCGGCGGCGCGATGATCATGCCGACGACGGCGGCGATCATCCGCGACGTCTTCCGCGACCGCGCCGAGCGCGTGCGGGCGATCGGGATCTGGTCGGCGACGCTCGCCTGCGGCGCCGCGGCCGGGCCGCTCGTCGGCGGCTTCCTCGTCGAGCACCTGTGGTGGGGCTCGGTCTTCCTCGTCAACGTCCCGATCCTCGCGGCGATCGTCCCGCTCGCCGTCGCCCGGCTGCCCGAGAGCCGCGCGGCCGACCCGGCGCCGTGGGACCGCCTCGGCGTCCTGCTCGTCGCCGCCGGCATCCTCGGCCTCGCCTACGGCGTCAAGCGCGCCGCCGAGCACGGCGTCGACGCGGGGGCGGTCGCGGCCGTCGCCGCGGGCGTCGCGCTGCTGGCCGCGTTCGCGCGGCGGCAGCTGCGGCTGGCGCGGCCGATGCTCGACGTCGGGCTGTTCGCCGACCGGACGTTCCGCGTCGCGGTCGGGTGCGTGCTGCTGTCGATGGTCGGGCTCGTCGGCCTGGAGCTGTTCTTCGCCCAGTACCTGCAGCTCGTCCTCGGCCTCGAGCCGCTCGCCGCCAGCGTCCGGCTCATGCCGCTCATGGGCGCGTCGCTCGTCGGCGGGCTCACCGCGGCGCGGGTCCTGGGGCGGATCGGCACCCGCGCGACGCTCGCCGGCGGGCTCGCCGTCACCGCCGTTGCGCTCGTCCCGCTGCTCGCCCTGGGGACCGAGGACCGCTACGTCCTGCTGTGGCCGCCGTTCGTCGCGCTCGGCTTCGCGCTCGAGGTCGCGCTCGTCGCCGCCAGCGACGTGATCCTGTCGTCGGCCCCGCCGGACCGCGCCGGCGGGGCGGCGGCGATCGAGGAGACCGCCTACGAGCTCGGCGGCGGCCTCGGGATCGCCCTGCTCGGCAGCGTCGTCACCGCGATCTACGCCGGGCGGCTCGGGCCCGTGCCCGGCGTGCCGGCCGACGCGCTGGAGGCGGCCCGCGCGTCGCTCAGCGAGGCGATCGAGGTCGCCCGCGGCCTGCCGGGCGGCGCGCCGCCGCTGGTCGCGGCGGCGAAGGACGCGTTCGTCGCCGGCTTCCACGGCGCGATCGCCGTCAGCATCGCGCTGCTGGCGGCCAGCGCCGCCGGGGCGTGGCGGGCGACCCGGCCCCGGGGCGGCGGTCAGCCCGAGGACGACAGGACGAGCTCCTCGCCGACCCGCAGGCGGCCCTCGCGCACGACCTCGGCGTAGACGCCGAACGGGACGCCGGACGGGCCGGTGCCGCGATCGTCGCGGATCGCCCGCACGAGCGGCTGGTCGCGGTCGCCGCGGTCGGGGTGGCGGGTGATCGCCGCGCAGCGCGGGACGGGGAGCCCGACCACGAGCTCGACCTCCTCGCCGCGCAGCCGCCGGCCCCGCCACTCGTCCTCGGCGTGCGGCACGTCGGTCTCCAGCTCGACGAGCATCCGGAAGCGGCGCGCGTCGACCGGCGCGCCGACGCGCTCGGCCAGCCGGGCCAGCGAGGCGGTCCCGACGAGCGTCACCGGCGCGACGTCGTTGCCGGCGCCGGGCTCGTCGAGCTTCACGAGCCGGACCGGGCGGCCGGCGCGCTGCGACAGCAGCGCGGTCCACGGCCCGGCGACGACCCGGCCGGGCACCGGCCCGGCGTGCGCCTCGACGCGGACGGCCTCCGCGAGCGCCACCGGGCCGCGGCACAGGAGCGCGTCGCCCTCGTGGAAGGCGAGGTCGCCGTCGTGGCGGGCGCGCAGCCCGGCGAACGCCCCGGTGCGCGGGAGCGAGACGACCCGCCCGCGCTCGTCGACGACGACGAACGCGCGGTCCCCGACGGCGCCCCACCGGCGCAGGTCGATCGCCGCCGGATGGTGCAGCCCGGTGCCCTTCACGGGCGTGATGGCGAGCCTCGTCACGCGCACGGTGCCCTGGCGATCGTAGGCGGCACGCCTAGCGGGGGCGGCGCGCCAGCGGCGGCAGGAGCGCCTCCAGCGGCTGCTCGTCGCCGAGCGAGCGCATGACGTGGACCGACAGCCGCCCCGGCGCGAACACGTTGACCGAGTACTGCAGCGGCGTCCCGTCGCGGCTGTGCATCGTCTCGACGAGCTCGGTCGCCGCGGTCGGGACCGGGACGCCGAGCTGCCGCGCCATCGCCGCGTCGTCGACGAGCCGGGCCTGGACCTGGGTGCGGGCGAACGCGACCCGGGTGCCGTGCTCGCCGAGGAGGTCGAGGAGCATCCGCCCGGCCCGCAGGCGCCGCTCGATGACCGCGTCGGACGGCAGCGGCACCGACGGGGCGACGACGTCGCGCATCCACGCGACCGGGACGTCGTCGGCGACGAGCGTGCGCTCGACGACGAGCGCCTGCACGTCGGGGTCCAGCCGCAGCGCCGCCGCCGCGGCCGCGCCGCCCGGCCGGTGCTCGATGCGCACCTCCTCGGCGGCGAGGCGCAGCCCCTGGCGGCGGGCGAGCGTCGCGTAGCTCTCCAGCACCTCGAGCCCGGCCTTGAACTCGGGCAGCCCGCGCCGGCGGCCGACGAACGTGCCGCTGCCGCGGCGGCGGACGATCTCGCCGGCCGCCTCCAGGCGGGCGAGCGCGGCGCGCAGCGTCCCGCGCGAGACGCCGAGCTGGGAGGCCAGCTCGTTCTCGGGAGGGAGGCGGTCGCCGGCCCGCAGGCGCCCGGGGGAGAGCCACGCCCGCAGCGCCGCCTCCGCCGCGTCGACCTTCGTGGCGGGCTGCTCGGCCATCGGGCCGCTGATGCTAGGCGGCGGGCTCAGTCGTGCGGTCGCAGGCCGGCGAAGCGGCCCGTGTAGAAGAGGAGCGGGGGTCCGTCGCGGTGGTCCAGGTGCTCGACGCGCCCGACCCACAGGCGGTGGTCGCCCGCCGGGTGGACGTCGACGACGCGGCAGCCGACCTGGGCCAGCGCGTCGGGCACGAACGGCAGGCCGGCGCGCCACTCGAACTCGAGCGGGCCCTCGACGCGGGCCTGGCCGGCGAAGTGGGCGGCGATCGGCGCCTGCCG
>Ga0065720_1021470_pt1 | contig 10492 bp, 7 predicted proteins | sample Thericmetagenome_FD_59107 | JGI IMG/M metagenome (GOLD analysis project Ga0065720, IMG submission 59107) | Thermophilic microbial communities from the Joint Bioenergy Institute, California, USA of rice/straw/compost enrichment - eDNA_2 v2... | ecosystem: Engineered > Solid waste > Grass >... | reverse complement strand
AAAAAAAAAAAAAAAATGAATCCTCAATTTTCATCAAAGGTAGTTATCCCATATCATTCCATACCAGTAATTGTAAAAATTCTGAATCATTCCATCTTACTTAATTCAGAAGAAATTAAATCTATAATATTGTTGCTAACATCCTCAAGGTTCTATGTTATTGAAACGTTTCAAAGAAAGCCGAATAGTGATTAGGGAAAAGTTTGAATTTTGACTAAAACACAATGAAAGTATTTTGAAATTATTCATTAACGGATTGAAATCTTCTAAATAAATAAAATTATTCAAAACAAGATGAAACTCGATTTGCTTCACGATCAACTGTGCTACACAGGCATTATTGTCTCATCCATCGTCTCCTTCATTTTCTCTGCAGCATGGCACGGACCCTGGTTCGGAAAGGTCTGGATGGCCAACTCTAAGTGGACTGAAAAAAGAATGAGAAGTTCTAGGATTCCCATGAGCAGATTATTAATTGGTCAATTCCTCTGTTACTTGATCGGTGCATATGTCTTCGCTGTCTTTTACGAATCTCTTGGTATCGTTGAACTTCTCGACTCTTTGAAGATCGCTGTCATTTTCTGGGGAGCATTCAGCGCCACTGTCACTGCCACTGGTGTCCTCTGGGAAGGAGACAAGCCTTTATTCTACTTGATAAATATTGGCAGCAAGTTCTTCATTGCTCTCTTCACTGCCGTTATTTATCACTACCTCACCATCTATATTAAGCAACGCAATGCTGAAGTCCCCGTCCCTCCTGTCGCTGCTTAAGGACTGAGACAAACCCCCTTTTAATTGCTTGTTCGTAAGGCCCTTACTGTACAAGTATATCAATTTTTGAAATCGTTTACAATTACACATGTAATAAGCAATATGGAAATTGTATCTATAATATTATATCACCTGATCCTATTTTTAAAGATTTTCTTATTGTGCTTTTCCCTGCAATTTTCTTAGTTTGTTCTGGTTCATCTAGAACTCATTGTATTACTTTTTGTCATTGACTTAGGCCACCTTACCATTAATGAAAAGCAGAAAAGAAAGAAGATGGGGCAAAAACTAGGTGAATCAATATTAAGAGTTAAGAGTATCTTGCTGCATATTTCAATAATAGCAAATGGCATTTCCTGTACTTAGGTCATTAGAAATCTCGCTTACGAAAAATCAATAAAATTATTTACAAAACTCCTGAATGCAGATAAAACCAAAAGATAAAGTTGTCCTGACAGACAAGGGCAACATGCTAAGAAAAGAGCTTGAAAAGGAGCTTATCTTTGATTTTCCCACTATCAGAACTAGCCATACCACCTCCCACTCACATATTCCCAAATTCACAGAAAGTGACATCTTTAAAACGACTAATCTTCTTCCTAAAGCAGGATATTTCGGGCCCAAGCCCAAGCACCCACCTGTACAAAAAGGCGAATATAAGTTATATCCAAATTATCTTAAACGAGACCCTAGAGAATATCCTCCCGTTCATGTATGCGCATTTCAGGAGACTCCTCGGATCAAAGGCCGACATGAGCTTCCTGTACAAATCCCTAAGCTTAGTCACATCCACCACACCTTATATAACAGTGAGTTCAGAGAGAAATTACTCAAAGATCCAAGCGCAAAGAGAATAAACAGCACAGTCTATAATGGTCCTGTTGTCGTTCCTATGAATATTTGTGTATCGGCCTACCCCGATCCAAGTGAATTGGCTGCAACAGAACCAGATCAACCTGAGACAAGCCGCACTATATACACACAAAAGAATGCCACCATGTACAATACACTTTCAAAATCAATTGCGTGGACAACCTCCAGGAGTCAAAGCGCTTCCAGATTTGCTACAGTTGATCCTAAGAAGTCCTTTGTGAAGGCTGAACGACTGATAGAGAAGCATATTTCAAATGAAAAGAAGTTCGAAGAGACTCTGTTGAGCATTGACCAGAAAGTCCGAGAAAAAATGTCTAAGTTTGAGGAGAACCAGAACGAGATTGAAGAGTTCTTTGATAAGATGAAGGAAGGAGACAAAGATATAAAGGAGATAGATGTCTTGAAGAAAAATGAGGAAATAAGACATACAAGAAGAATCAAAGAGTTTCAAATTAAAAAGTATGAAGGGTATTGGAGACTGCATGTGACGCCAAGACTCAGAGGTGAGAAAGACGGGGTGGAACAATCACAGGATACCATACATACTTCAAATATGGCTCTCAAAGGAAATAGTGAGATTGGGGATAATGGCTCACACCATAGTGAGATTCTCCCTCAAATCCATAAAAATTATGAAAGAATGAGGACAAGGACTGAGAGCAAGGGAAGTGATAGTTTCTTCAAGACCTTATCTAAAACTGCGTCAATAGTCCAGTAATTTCATTCTCTTGTCAACTAATATATATTCATTCTGAAATTTTATCTCTTTATATTTAGATCTTTGATTTATATATAGCCCTATCTGTGCCTTAACACAAAGAAAAGTCAAGAGAAATAAAAAGAGTGTTACAGTACCTCAAACTCCATATCTTAATTCATCGAGTCAAGCTGGTCACCTCCCAGTTTAAGATCAGCTCTCCATTATTGTCTCAGGAAATATTTATTGTATCAGGTTGTTAATATAGGCATTTGTTATCATCAAGGTTTTAAGAAATATAGAGTTGGAATATTTTATTCTATTGCTTTTAGAAGTATCAGTTTGATTAGGCATGTTATGACTATACATAACCATGCTGAAATATTTGATTTCAGAGTTTAAATTTGTTAGAATTTGCGAAATTTTATCTGATTGCCGAAATAAGGAGTAAATTATAGAAGGCATACTCATATGCTGCTTTGATTTTAACAAGATTTCGAGAAAAAGTATATAGGGTTTTGCATTGACAACCAATGGGTATGATTGCGAAGGTCTCGTTTACACGCCAATTATGTTATGATTTAGTGCATTATCTCATGGTTAGCTTCTCTATTAGGTGGGACTTCCTGGACCCTTGTATCTGGTTCGAATTGTATAAATAGGGCTAAAATAAATTTCCCTCAATGAATAATTAAAAAACCAAAAGCATTCTGGGCTACTGGGTGCAAAAAGGTCGAGGAAATAGAGCGCTTTCTTAGGTCTCAATCTCTTAAGACAAAAATCTTGCTGAGAAAATTTTACCTATGCATGAAAACTTAAAAAACCTAAAACATCACATCAATATATAGGAGCCTGATCTGGAATTTAATTTATTTCAAGAATTACTATTTTGCCAAAACTTTCTTTCTAGCCTAATGTCCGAGTTAGACACTACTCTCCCACTGCCCATTCCTGATTTCAAGGTAATTTGAACAAGTTGTATCTCATTGCCCATAGAATACTCGCACACATGGAGCTATCCAAGTAAATGATGCCAATTCCATTGAAGATCTCCTGAACCAGATGGACCATAGAGAGAGTCAAGAAAGTCGTATCTATCAACAAAAGATTGAGCAACCTGCCCCGGTTAAACCCAATCACCAAAGATTTTCCTCAGTTAACTTCGAAACTGATGGTAGTTCAAACCTTTCCACGAAACTTCCCTCTTCCCAAAGAAGATCCACGTTCCTGGAGGTCGGGCTCACCTCTCTGAACAAGATAAAACCCTATCAGCTTCATCTAAGCACAGATAAGTCCTATCTTCCTAGAAATGTTTCTCCAACTGGATTCGAAAGTCTTCAATTCACCCATAGTCCTTTTAACAACCAGCCTGATTATCCACAGACCTCTAGAGCTAAAAAAACCCCTGGAAGTGAGTTATTAAAATTGAAAAAGGAGATGTCATCCCCAGCTCAAATTCTCACCTTCAAAGAAGAAGGAGACCCTGTGAAAGTGGTCTCTCCCAAGCAAAACCTTATTTCTTACCCTAACACATCACGAGGAAGCCTTTCACCCTCGTATTTACAGTCCATTGATTTCAACAATGAAAACAATTACAACAAACAACTCAGCCCCAAACCCTCAACAATCAACTTCCATGGTCATTTCGTCCAAGACCACTTCCTCCCTCCGCTTTATTTCAAGAAATCTGTCTCACAAAATTTTCCTATGCAATTTCACGACAGTCCTGAAATTAAAGAAGAAGAGATGGATGATTCCCCTCTATCTCTCTCCAAAAGGAAAAAGCTGGTCTCCGATGAAAAACCCTCCATTAAGCTTCAAGGAGTCCAAGACTCTAGAATAGAACTTCCAGATTTTGTCAATCCTGGAAAGCCGGACCCAAGAAAGAAGAAAATTATTCATTTCATAAATTTTGACTCAACAACTCCCAGCACTCCCAATATCAACTCACCCATGGCCAATTCTCCACATTCCTTGAGCAATTATGGGACAAATTCTCCGAGCAGTGTAAAGAGCGCAGGCTCCAGAGTGTTTAATTTTGGAGTTGATTCACCTCTTGCTCCTTTTAAAGGGGCTAATAGCGATCTCCTACTTAAACAAATCCTCAAAAAGGAAACTAAGGATGCGAAAGACTCAAGAGACTCGAGTTTTAATTCAAGCAACTATAATTCTGATAAGGAGTCAGACGGAGTTAATATTAGTAGTAATTCTAACAGAACTAGAGGATTGTCTGACGTAAGATCTAACGATTTTTTCCCTAATAGTTTTAGAATAAAGACAGGAGTTCCGTATTTAAAAGAGTAGCTGCGGGAAGTTTGAAAGCCAACTAACCCCAAGAGTATTTAGGAATATTGTGTCTAAACATTTTTTATGTATTATACCCTTTTAAAACCCTTTTTTCCCCTCAAGGCCAAGTCTTCAATTGGACTAGTCTTGATTATGTGTATTTTGATGTTGGGTTTATTTCATTCATCTCCTAGCACTTCTTTTTCTTCATTATGTGATTATAAATATCTTCTTTATATTTCTACAATCTCTTCTCAGAATGTCTAAGGGATGGATGGGCTCTTTAAGGAAACTTTGTTAGAGGAATTGAGGCTAAAAGGATATCTATCCAACTGTATACATCTACTACTTACTATTTAGCTTTCAGAATAGACAAATCACAAAAATTATAGATTAGGTTTCTTAGGAGGGAAGTCGTTAAGGCTCTTTTCATAGTTGAATCTTCCATGGACCATGAAATACTTGAGGTTCTCAGCAACTAATTCTGGATTAACAATCTTTCTAGCCACACCTTCTTCAATACCGGCTTCGGCAACCTTCTTGGCAACTAATAGAGGTACTTGGGGATCCAAGGCTCCAGGGATAATGAAGTCAGGATTTAAGTCTTGTTCCTTAATCAAGGAAGCAATACCAATGGCAGCAGCCATCTTCATTCTCATGGTGATCTTTCTAGCTCTGATATCAATAGCTCCTCTGAACAAACCAGGGAAGACAAGGGAGTTATTGACTTGGTTCTTGAAGTCAGATCTGCCTGTGGCAACAATGAAAGCTCCAGCTTTCTTAGCTTCCTCAGGCATAATTTCAGGAATGGGGTTAGCCAAGGCAAAGATAACAGGCTTCTCATTCATGTTCTTGATCCATTCGGGCTTGAGGGCACCAGCAACGGAAACTCCAATGAAGAAATCGGCTCCCTTGAGGATCTCAGGAAGGTCTCCCTTTTCATTGTTGGGGTTACTGATAGAGGCAATATAATCTTTGAAAGGATTCATATTGGTGGGTCTTCCCTTGTAGATAGCACCCTTGGTATCGCAGACAACGACATTCTTGGCACCAGCGTGGAGCATCAATTCGGTAATAGAGATACCGGCAGCACCACCTCCATTGATGACAACCTTGACTTCTTCAGGCTTTTTGCCGAGGAGCTTGAGGGAGTTAAGGAAGGCAGCAGTACAGACGACGGCAGTACCGTGTTGGTCATCGTGGAAGACGGGGATGTCGAGCTTGTCAATCAAGGTCTTTTCGATTTCGAAACAATCGGGGGCCTTGATATCTTCGAGATTGATGGCAGCGAAGGAAGGAGCGAATCTGGAGATGACTTCAATGACCTTCTTGGGGTCTTTTTCTCTGATACAGATTGGCATGACATCGACACCAGCAAGTTGCTTGAAAAGGACGGATTTACCTTCCATGACGGGAAGACCAGCCTCAGCACCGATATCTCCGAATCCGAGGACGGCAGTACCGTTGGAGATAATAGCGCAGAGGTTTCCTTTGCAAGTGGAGTCATAGGCAAAGGCGGGGTCAGCGATGATTTTCTCACTGACTTCCCTTTGGTTTTCAGCATTAAGGATTTCCTTGAAGAATGAAGGATCCTTGATGGGGACCTTAGTTTCAACGGAGGTGACACCTCCATGAGCTCTGTGGAGTTCAATGGAGTTTTCTTCAATTGTATTCATCAAACTCATATAGTCAAGGGCAGTGTGTTTGACCCATCCTTCTTGGCCTTCAAGATAGAAGGTGTCAAGCTTGTCTCTGACTTGCTCAGGAGTCATCTTGACAGTAGCAAGGTTAGCACCAATTAAATTTTTAGCAGCAACCAAAACAGCACTTTTGGCGAGGTTGTAGAGGTTATCAGATCTCAAAACCTCAATGTACTTGTCAGAGGTGATTTCTTCAAGATATCTAGCAATAACTTCACTGGAGAATCTTTGATAGACTCCGAGGTCCAAAGCAGCTCTGATGAGACCGGCAATGATCGCTCCAGTTTTTGCGGGGTCGGATTTGGTGATAATGTTGACGTTTTTCTCAATGAGCTCTCTGTCTATCGAGTTCAAGACGGCGGCCTGAATAGGCTTTTTATCCCATAAAGCCATAAGCTTTTCAATTCTAATGGGGTCAAATCCGTATAGTTCAAAGCCAGCATAGGCAGGGGAGAGATTGTAGATGGCGTCTAGCACGTCTTCAAGATTCTCGTCCTTTTCTCTATCCAAAACCATTGGATAGGCATCAATGTTGTAAACTTGTTTGTAGAAGACGGCGAGGGTTTCGATGAATGGTAACATGTGGAAATTAGCCTGGTCACTCTTGACGGGGAATGCGGACCCATCAGTGATAATAATGATTGAATTAGCTTTGTTTGTGAGACTTAAAACTTCATTAACATTCTTTTTGATCTCCATACAGGCCTGGCCGACACCAGGAGTATAGACTAATGACAGAGAGTATCTGTCTCTAACAGGGACCTTAGTGGTGACGTCTATAAGGCCATGATACTTTTGTAGAACCTTGAGAAGGTAATTTGAGGACATTGTGTTGAAAGAATTTTATTTGATAAATAATTAATCGATCCTTCGGTCGCAGAAGATACTAAATGTCAAATTAAATTGCCTTAAAATCTAGGTAAGTCTGAATCCAGAATTGGGTTATGTACCTTATCTATGTAGCAATATTGATCAGAATATAGGCTAGAATATTTGATCTATTTCGTCAGAATGGGAACTAATGTTCTTTTTGAAATAAAATTTAACCAACAAGAACCTACTATCACGGAAACTTAGGCCTTCAAACAACGAAAAGACAACTCTCTTAAATTCCCGGAAGCTTCTGGGAATTTAATGCTTCGAACATTGATGGAAAGCTGATGGCTTTTCATCAATTTCAGGCAAAGAGACCTCTCCAATGATCAATATTGCCTCATCTTCCCTATACAAAGATGCTAGTTTCAGAGATCTTTAGTAGATGAAGAGGTGAGCGATTCCTAACATTTTCCCCTAATTTCTATGAGAAAGGGCTTGAGATATTGGCTCTTCCATGTAATAAATATGAATTAAGAATCCAAATATGGACTTAATATATATAATGGTTCTTTATACATTGAATTCGAGAAAAGGTAAGTAGTAGGGCAAGCGATAATACATAAACTCATTAACTCAGTAATCTTTATTGTTCTAATCACTAGAGTATAAGAATTCGGTCTTTTAAGCGTTATCAAGAATAGGGATCCATTCTTGATGTAACTTTTGGGATTAAGAGGGTTATATACCGGCCCTTTGAACCTCAATATAAGCTCCAAGAATACGCTAACCAAATAGGCACTGTATATTGTAAATATAAATTTGGGTGGTAGCCAGATGTACCCCTCAATTTGTAAGTCTTTATCAGGGAAATACCAAATTCAGAGTCGAAGATTGCACTCGTTTTGAAAATGAATGGTTCGTTCTCACCTGAATTTAGCCTAACCCTCATGCCTGGCAGTGAGAGACTTCTGGAAAACCAAATGATATAATCAAAAGGTGGTTGAGTATAGGTCTTATTTACCAAGGGTATTTCCAATAGGTCTTCCTTCTGTTGAGGCTCGTTTGCTTAATAATCTTAGAAGAATTCATTAGGTTTATTTCACTTTGAAATAATTTTAATTATTCAATTCAAGCTCAATTACTCCTAAGATGAGAGTATTTATAGTGAATTAGAACGATATAAGGAGCCATAACCATAAACTAGGGAAGATGAAAGAAAAATGCCATTTTTAGCATTTTTTTCGATATATTTCCTTGAGAGATGTGAAATTACAAAAGGTTCGCATTCATGAAGTATTAATCAATCATAGAGACTGGAGGAAAAATATCCCCAGAATCATAGAGTAAGATAGCTTGAATTTAAGCTCTCAACATAGATATTATTTAGTTAGGCAAAGACTCTTTTTTCGAAGAAAGGCTTATTTAGGATAGTTTAAATCTTAACTCTCCTCTACTACAGGTTAGAACCAGAACTCTCCTTCCCATTAGAGATAAATGGCAGTCTGTTTGTACTTTCTCAATTCTTCCGAATAAAAATCTCTATTGTCATTGCCTATAACGTTCTCATATTACCATTAAGTACAATCATTCCCTTGATTTGGTTTAAATGAGACCTGATGTTCTTTAGTAATAAATTTTATCGAAAAAGGATTTCCTTCTAATGGGAAACGCGATCGGAAGTCTTGTCTTTAAAACAACCAAGGAGCAACTCTCCCATATCCCTAAATCCTTCTGGGAGCTCCAAGCCAAGAACATCGACGGAAAACTCGTTGATTTTCATCAACTTCAGGGAAAGAAGGCCTATATTGTAGTCAATGTGGCCTCAGCCTGCGGTTTTACCGACGTTAACTACAAAGGACTCTCAGAACTCTATCAGAAGTACAGGTAACAGGGTTCTAAACATTTTCCATAATTTCTAGAGATCAAGGTCTCGAGATTTTGGCATTTCCATGCAATCAATTTATGAACCAAGAATCCAAATGCGAGCTGGATATTAAGAATTTCGCCAAAGGAAAATACAGTGTTGATTTTCCCCTGTTCTCCAAGGTCGAGGTCAATGGCCCTGAGACGCATGATGTCTTCAAATACATCCGCGCAAATTCACCTTTATACAATCAATCCACAAATCAAGTCCAATACATTCCCTGGAACTTCACTAAGTTCCTGCTGGATAAGGATGGGAAAATTTTGAAGATGTACGGACCTAATGACAAGCCCCAAACAATGGAAGAAGATATTCAGAAATTATTAAGCCACTAATTGGTTTAATAAACACATAGTCTTTGCCTCGAGGAGACTAGGCGTTGGAAAGGTAATTGTTGTTTGATTTTTGAGGGAAATTTTTTTGTGATATATGATGACAAACAAAAGGCCGATGTATACTTAATACCTAAAAAAGAGGTATTAATGGATGATATAAACTTTGGAGGTATATCTATCTGAGTCATATTGAATATCCCTCTAAATTACATTTTCTCTGACCCTGAATATTAATTGTTATAGGAACAAAGTGCCTTCAAGACAAACTCATTTGAGGACCATTTTTATATAATCTTTATTGCTTTTTCCCTGTTTCCAATATACATTTATATCCTAGTACTAATGACAAATCTCTTAATCAAATTCTAATGATAGTCAAAATAGGTTCTTCCTTCTCACTTCTTTAGCAATAGCCTGACTTTGAAGATAACCAATGCTCGGCTTTAATTAGCTCTTCGTGAGTGGTTAATTTCCCTTTTGCTCAAGATTTACCTAGACTATTTGCATGTGTGCAGCTATCAATGTTAGATCTGCTCATATATTGTAAATAAAAGCCTGGGCCTCTCATGATTTGAAGCCTTAAATGAAATTGACTTTATTATGATTGTTATGAAGCCCGAAAATAGTACTTCTGGGAAAATATCAAATGAATGGAAGAAATATTCAATCTTATCATTGCTTAGATAATTTCTGGTGTTCTATAGTAGGAAAATGTTAAAAGAATTCCCTAGCATTGAAGCTCACCCGGAATTGAATGGCATACAGGCACAAAATTTGGGGAGGAATACATAAATCAAATTGCTCTTCAAAATTACCTTATGAAATTTGTGAGTTGGAGATATAGGAAGTGTGGCTTAGAGGATGGAAATCCTTCTTCTCAGACAGAAGCTTGAGATAAATTTACCCTTGTGACTAAAAACTAGGAGTTTAATGACTACTAATTATTAGAATGCTAACTTTCATCTTCGTTTTAAAGCGGTTCTGCACTAAAGAAGAGATCTAAAACACAAGAAAAGTGGATTCGGAATAAGCATTTCAATATAAGTTGTAAGTTGTGACTACAAATTGCTTGTAAGTAAATCGATGTAGA
>Ga0065720_1021469_pt1 | contig 10492 bp, 6 predicted proteins | sample Thericmetagenome_FD_59107 | JGI IMG/M metagenome (GOLD analysis project Ga0065720, IMG submission 59107) | Thermophilic microbial communities from the Joint Bioenergy Institute, California, USA of rice/straw/compost enrichment - eDNA_2 v2... | ecosystem: Engineered > Solid waste > Grass >... | reverse complement strand
CGCCTTCCTTGAGCACTGCCACGATCTGGCTTTCTGTAAACCTGCTCTTCTTCAAAGGAGTCTCCAGACAGGGAGTCTCCGAAATTCTACTGACTAACGTCTACCCGAAGGGGGAGCTTACGGGAGGACTACCGAATTCCCACCAGTACACCCATATGTGCTTCAAAAGCGGCTTTCTTGCGCCTTTTGTAAGAAAAAACGACAATCCTAGACACCATGGGGCAAATTTGTCCTAGCAAGTAGCGCCAGACGCTACTGAAACGTTAGACAGCGCACAGCGCAAGGAACAGCATGGCAGTCAGTCAAGCGAGCATCATCGAATCCCTGGAGCGGGCCTGCTCCAATCTGGACCCCGACGAGTTCATCTTTGCCTTCCTCGACGCTTATGGCTTTCCTAAGAGCACGATCACGCGACTGCGTAACGGCAGCGACAGCCGCAACGTGGCCCCCGGCGACGATATCGGTCTGAAGAAAAAGCTTTACTTCCGCGCGGTACCGACCGGCGAGGATGTCGCTGCAGAGTTGGAGACCCTGAAAGAAAGCGATGTCGTCGTACGTAACGACATTCGTTTCGTGATCGTCACCGACTTCCAGACCATTACGGCCTACGACCTGAAAGCGCAGGAGCGGCTTGATGAGACTCCACTAGGCGAATTGGATAAGCGCTATGCTTTCTTCCTACCTCTGGCCGGGTACGAGAAGGCAGTGATGTATTCGGAGCACCCCGCCGACCTGAAAGCGTCGGAAAAGATGGGGCAGTTGTTCGACCTGATCCGGGAGCGTAACGATCTGACCAAACCGGAGGACATCCACGCCCTGAACGTCTTCCTGACGCGCTTGCTGTTTTGCTTCTATGCCGAGAGCACCGGCATTTTTGCGAAAGATCAGATGACTTCCACGCTGCAGGCTTGCACGCGGGAAGACGGATCGGATGTTGACCAGTTTTTTACAGACCTGTTTGCGGTGTTGAACCTGGCGGACGACGCGCCTGAGCGCAAGCGCATGCCCGAGCATTTCCAGAAGTTCAGATACGTGAACGGCGGATTGTTTCGAACTGATGAGCCCGTGCCAGAGTTCGGTCGCAAAGCGCGCCGAATCCTGCTGGACTGTGGTGCGCTCGACTGGTCAGAGATCAACCCAGACATCTTTGGGTCCATGTTCCAGGCAGTCATCGACGAGGAACAACGCGGCAACCTCGGCCAGCACTACACCTCTGTGTCGAACATCATGAAAGTGATCCAGCCGCTGTTTCTTGATCCGCTGTATGCCGAGCTCGAAAAATCACGTCAAAGCGAGAAAAGACTAAAGGCGCTGCTGCTGCGCTTGCAGAACCTGCGCATCTTTGATCCCGCATGTGGGTCTGGCAATTTTCTGATCATTGCCTACAAAGAACTGCGCAAGCTGGAAATGGAGATCATCAACGCGCTGAACGCTTTGGATAAGCAGTCGGAGATGTATTACTCGGGCATCAAGCTCACGCAGTTCTACGGAATTGAAATCGATGATTTCGCCTGCGAGATTGCCACGCTTTCGCTCTGGCTGGCCGAGCATCAGATGAATATGGCGTTCAAGGAGAAGTTTGGCTACGCCGAGGCCGCTTTGCCGCTGCGTGATGGTGGACATGTGGTGTGCGGCAATAGCTTGCAATTGGACTGGGAAGATGTCTGTCCGCCAAATGACGAGTCTGGCCAGCCTCATGAAGTCTATATCTGTGGAAATCCGCCCTTTTTGGGTAGTGGTGGGCGTAGTGCAGTGCAGAATGAAGACATGGCCGCCGTTTTCGAAGGCTTCAAATCCCACGGGATGTTGGATTTCGTCGCCTGCTGGTTCTGGAAAAGTGCGCAATATATCGCCAGTAGGAGGGCGCAGTTCGCACTGGTCGCGACGAACTCCATTTGCCAGGGCGAGCAGGTGGCCATGCTCTGGCCGCCTATCTTTTTGAAAGGGCTAAAGATACGCTTTGCCTATCCAACATTTTCCTGGCGAAATCACGCGAAGCAGAATGCGGCTGTCCATGTGGTGGTGATCGGAGTTGCGAACAAGAACGACGTGAAGGATTGCGCTCTGTATAAGACTGGGGGCGACGGTGTTGCCCATCGCCTTGAGGTGAGGAACGTCAGCCCTTATCTGTTAGAAGGTGGCGATACTCTTATCGAAAGCAGAAGTAAGCCTCTCTGTGACGTTTCAGAGATGGTGTACGGCAACAAGCCCACCGATGGCGGCAGCCTACTTTTGACCGCCGAAGAAAAGAACCATCTTATTTCGGTTGAGCCCAGCAGTGCGAAATGGGTTAGACGGCTACTCGGCGCACAGGAATTTCTTCAGGGGAAAGAGCGCTGGTGTCTATGGCTTAAGGATGCTTCGGTCGAAGACATCGAACGGATGCCTCAGGTGCAACGCCGTGTAGAGGCAGTGCAAGCCATGCGTTCAGCGAGCAAGAAGGTGGCAACGCAGAAGATTGCCTCTACACCGCACCTGTTTGGGGAAGTTCGGCAGCCGGAGGGTGGCCACTATATCCTTGTCCCTAGACATTCATCAGAGCGTCGGCGTTATCTTCCTATTGGCTTTTTGTCCTCTGACGTCGTGTGTGGTGATGCCAATCTGATGATCCCCAACGCCACCCTCTACGAATTCGGCATCCTTACGTCCGAAATGCACAACGACTGGATGCGTACTGTGGCGGGGCGCCTGAAAAGTGATTACCGCTACTCCGCCACCCTCGTGTACAACACCTTCCCTTGGCCCGATGCGTCGGAAGCTAAGCGTAAGCTCATCGAATCGCTAGCCGAGGAAGTGCTGTTGATCCGTGAAGACTACCCGGATAAGTCACTGGCCGACCTCTACGACCCGGACAAGATGCCTGCTCCGCTTCTAGCCGCGCACAAGGCGCTGGATCGTGCTGTCGAAGCTCTCTACCGCGACCGACCCTTTCGCGACGCCTCAGAGCGTCTGCAGCACCTATTCAATCGTTACGAAAAGCTGATTGCCGACGAGCAAGCCAAGAAGCCTGTCAAGAAAACCCGGGGGAGGAAGTGAGCATGGCCAACCTTTTGACCGTCAATTACAAGCAGACCGGCAAAAGCTCCAACGTAAATAGCATGGGCATGCGCGAGATGCAGGCCCGCGCCTATGAAGCGCGTAACGCACAGTACCTGCTGCTGAAGGCCCCGCCTGCATCTGGAAAATCGCGCGCGCTCATGTTTTTAGGCCTGGACAAGCTCTATAAGCAGGGTCTGAAGAAAGTCATTGTGGCGGTGCCGGAAATGTCCATCGGCGCTTCTTTCAAGGACACCAAGCTCACGGAGCACGGTTTCTTTGCGGATTGGGCGGTACAACCCAGCTACAACCTCTGCATTCCGGGCGGCGAAGACCAGAAGGTGAAGACCTTTATTCGTTTCATGTCCGACCCGCAGGCAAACATCCTGGTCTGCACCCACGCCACGCTGCGCTTCGCCTACCAACAACTGGTCCCCGCTGACTTTAACGACACGCTACTGGCCATAGACGAGTTTCATCACACCTCAGCCGATGGCGAAAACCGCTTGGGTGAGTTGATTGATGGACTGATGGCCGGTTCCAACGCACACATTGTGGCGATGACGGGGTCATACTTCCGGGGTGATGCGGTTCCGATTCTGCTGCCTGAGGACGAAGAGAAATTCACGCAGGTTACGTATTCCTACTACGAGCAGCTCAATGGCTACCAGCATTTGAAGTCATTAGGCATCGGCTACCACTTCTACACCGGTCGTTATCTCGATGCGCTGCCTGAGGTGCTGGATACCTCCAAAAAGACCATTGTTCATATCCCGAACGTGAACTCGGTGGAATCCACAAAGGACAAATACTCCGAAGTCGATCACATCCTGGATGCCATCGGTGAAGTGGTCGAAAAGGATATGCGTACGGGCATCATCACCGTCAGGGACAAGAACGGGCGCCTGCTGAAGGTCGCCGATCTGGTCGATGACAATCCGCTTCGGGTTGAGGTGCAGAACTACCTGCGCAATGTCACCAAGGCCGAGGACATGGACATCATCATTGCGCTGGGCATGGCCAAGGAAGGCTTTGACTGGCCGTGGTGCGAGCATGTGCTGACCATTGGCTACCGTTCTTCGTTAACCGAAATTGTGCAGATTATCGGTCGCGCCACCCGCGACTGCGAAGGTAAGTCGCATGCACAGTTTACGAACCTGATTGCCCAGCCCGATGCCGAAGACGACGACGTGAAGGTATCCGTCAATAACATGTTGAAGGCGATCACGGTATCGCTGCTAATGGAGCAGGTGCTGGCCCCTTCAGTGAACTTCAAGCCTCGCTCCCGCCTGCTGCCCGGCGAAGCAGTCGCACCCGGCACCGTGATCATCGAAGATACGACAGCGCCGGTGTCCGACAAGGTGATCAAAGCACTGGAGAACATGGACAACATCAAGGCGGCCATTCTTCAGAAGCCCGAGATCATTGCGCCTGCCGTTACGGGCGACCCGGACCCTGAAGTGCTGGAAACGGTAGAGATCCCGAAGATCATCGAAAAGTTGTACCCCGATCTTGAACCCAGCGAAGTCATGACGGTTTCCGAAGCGGTTCATGCCTCCATGGGCATACAGTCCACCGGCGGGCTGTTCGATGAAGCAGACTTGCCTGCAGATGCTGAGTTCATGGTGCCCCCCGGTGTGACCGAAGCGACAGACCCCGCTACAAAGGCGGCACCCACGGGAGAGGGCAGCGACCCCAAACCCAATCGCAAGTTCGTCCTGATCGGCAACAAGTTCGTCAACATCGAGCATTTGAATGTGGACTTGATCCGGCAGATCAACCCCTTCCAGGGCGCGTACGAAATCCTGTCGAAAGCAGTCACACCCGCTGTATTGAAAACCATCCAAGACACCGTAGTGGGTATGCGCTCGAATATGTCAGAGGAGGAGGCAGTCGTTCTGTGGCCACGCATCACTGAATTCCGACGAGAAAAAGGCCGTGAGCCCGCTGTAACGGCAGGCGATGCCTACGAGCGCCGTCTGGGCGAAGCCCTGGCCTACATCAAGCGAAAAGCCCAGGAGCGTAAAGCACAGGCACAGGCGTCTTAGGGAGGACAAATGGCGATTCGGCACAGCACGGGCAAGGCGGCATCGCGACCCACACTGGATGACATCTTCAATGGGCCGGACGAGTTTGGCTTGCTCGATGTCCAGGCCAAGCGGGTCAGCAGCAATGCGCGACTGGAAATCACGAATTTCGAGGCAATCAGCGCCTTCGTGGATCAGTATGCACGGCTGCCTCGCGATGACGGTGATCTATCCGAAAAGTTGCTGGCTCGGCGTCTGGCTGGGTACCAGGGCAATAGAGGCCTCCATGCCACGCTCAAGCCCTATGATCGGCATGGATTGATTCCAGAGTTAGACACGGAGACGCAGGCAGCTGCTTCGTTTCACGACCGTGTCGAGCAAAGCCCACGCAAACCCGTCGGCACCGTCAGGTCAGACGATACTGACGCCGACAACGTCACATCGTTGGACGATATTTTCGCCAGCGCGGCCTTTGAAGAAATAGATCTTGGCGACGAGAGCATTTTTGACATCCAGCATGTTCCAGCCGCTCCTGACAGAGAATCGCCTGACGAAGTCGCACAGCGCACGGTATGCCATGATTTCCACGAGTTTGAACACATCTTCCGTGAACTGCATGAAGGGCTGAAGTCGGGGGAGGTGAAAACAACCCGTTTCCAGCAAGCTTCCCAGGTAAGTGAGGGGGATGCTTTCATCATGGAAGGTGTTTTGTGCCTGATCGACAAAATTGGTGAGTACCGCGTCGATGGTGAAGGCCGATACGACCCCCGACTGCGTGTGATCTTCGAGAACGGCACAGAGTCCAACCACCTGCTTAGATCGCTTGCGAAGCGTTTGTACACAGACGAAACCGGAAGACGCATAGTACGTGATGCCGACAGTGTTGTGGATACGTTCAATAACATCTCGCACAAAGATAAGCGGGCAGGGCAGATTTATTTTGTCACGACGCTCAGCGACAACCCTACGCTGAAAGCAATCCCCAACCTGATCAAGATCGGATACACCGAACAGACTGTCGAAGAGCGTACCAAGAATGCCGTGCGTGACATCGCGTTTCTGGAAGCGCCGGTCAAAATCCTGGCGTCAATCGAGTGCTACAACCTGAATCCGGTTAAATTCGAAACCCTGATTCATGGGTTTCTACACGCACAGCGCCTTAAAGTAACGCTGGTTGGGAGGGATGGAAAGCCCTACAAGCCCAGAGAATGGTTCTCGGTTCGACTGGACACTGCACGAGAAGTGGTGAGACGAATTATTGACGGAAGCATCGTGCAGTATCGGATGGACAACACTACTGGCCGCTTGGTGAAAAAGTTCAATATTTGAATCATCATAGGACTTAAACGCATTGCTTAGGAGTACGTTATGATCGTCGGCTCGAATTTCCCTTCCGACTCCGAGCGCCTCGCGATGCTGCAGCACGATGTGTACGGGAAATCGATTGCATTGATCGTGGCTCAGTCACAGGAGCAGTATCGTAAGGCAGAGGCCATACTCGGCATCCGAACGGAGCTTGGAAAGCGACTTCCGGTCGATTCTTTTGATCATAGAACGGTGCAATACGTTCACGACCAAATAGCCGCGCAATTCCGGTACCTGTACATCAATAAGCCGCGACTGTTCGCCACTCATGAAGCGGATGAGGAGACCAAATTGTTCCTGAAAGAATGGAACGATTATCTACTGCGCGAACTGCAGACGATTGGTGATTCGCTCCCTCAGTTCTATCGACTTATTTGCGTAACAGTCGTTTTTCCGAACCCAGACAATAAAGGAATAGAGGCGGAGAGGGCGCTAAGTGAAATAGTAAGCGCGCGATACCGGTGAGTTTTAATAGCTCTAGAGTCTAATTAATGGAACAGTTTGAAACGGCTGGGGTTCTACCGATGAGTCTAAGCGGATGAAGTTGGGCACCGCAGCGGTCTATTCACGACGCATTCCGTAACGACCAGAGGTACGTTGGCTGCGACGGAACGCGAATGGAGCCGTCGCTTGAGCATTGGCAATAATTCAGAAATTTTCTCCGCATCCGAATCAGATCAAACCATCGCCACGTTCGATTTAGTTGGCCTGATCATGAAAATGGGAGAGCAGACAGTAATGGAGTCATGTGATGGCAATGAACACATTTACAATCCGGCAGTTGTTGCAGCGCATTACGGAAGGAGAGGTAAGAGTACCCGCGTTTCAGCGAGATTTCGTATGGGAGCCGGATCGTGTGCAATTTTTAATGGACAGTATTTATAAGGGCTATCCCATTGGAACGGTGTTATTTTGGCGGACGAAGGAGAGACTGCTCCATGACCGAGATGTCGGGCCATTCACGCTGCCAGAACCTAAGGCGCAATATCCAATCGACTACGTGCTCGATGGGCAACAGCGTCTAACCTCAATCTTCTCGACTTTTCAAACCGAGCTGCAGAAGAATGCGGAAAGTAAGGTCAAATGGGTCGATATCTACTTCGACTTGCTAGCGAAGCCTGATGCCCAAGATTCACAATTTGTAGCGCTGGAGGATACGGAAGTGCAGAAGCACCACGTTCCGCTTCGCTATCTCTTCGATGTAACCAAATGGGCCTCCTATACGCGGACGATTACTGATCCCGACACACTTACCGTCTTAGATAAGCTTCAAGCGCAGTTCAAGGAGGCTCAAATACCGGTCGAAACGGTTGAGACCGAAGATCATTCGAAGATTGCTATTATCTTCGAGCGAATCAATCGTGGAGGCATGCCGCTAGATACGTATCAATTGCTCTCCGCCTGGACTTGGAGCGGAGAATTTGACCTGAGAAAGCGGTTTGAAGATCTAGCTGTGGAACTCGACGAAGTGGGCTATTTTGATCTTCACGATGACCCGGACTTGCTGCTTAAGTGTTGCGCAGCGGTTATTCGCAACAATGCATCTGCGCGCGCCATTGTCGATATGAAAGGCATGGAGGTTCGCGACGCGTTCCCAAGATTCCGTACTGGCTTACTGGGGGCCATCGATTTCCTCCGCCGTGACATCGGCGCGGTTTCGCTACGCATTCTTCCTTATAAATCAATGATCATTCCACTCGTCAGATGCTTTGCTACTGATAAGACGGCTGGGTTTCATCCTGACGCCCGGCAGCGAAAGGCCTTGCGCAAGTGGTTCTGGCACAGTTGTTTCTCAAGACGCTACTCGAACAGCGTTGATACAGCCATCGCGCAGGACATTGCAGCTGTACAACAGTTACTCCAAGGAAACACTGCCGAGTTTGATAAACGAGCGGTCGTGGTGGACCCTTCCTACTTCACTACGAACCAATTCGCGCTTACGTCGGTAAACACAAAAGTCTTCGTTTTGTTGCTAGCACAGGCCAAGCCGAAGTCATTCCTGTCCGCCGCTGACGTCGATCTTGATAATGTGCTGCAGACCTGCAATCGTACGGAGTTTCACCATATTTTCCCGAAAAATTACTTAGCGCGGAATGGTTTTCCCAACAAGTCGCAACAATTTGTACTTGCCAACTTTGCCTTTTTATCTCAGAGGGATAACCGCTCCATCCAAGATAAAGCGCCCTCCGAATACGAAAAAATGATTCCCTCTGAAATGAAAGAGGCGATCCTAGCTTCCTCGCTAATTCCTTCCACAGGTTTAGAGCTTTCTTACGAAGACTTCCTCAGGCAAAGGGCCCAGTTGCTTGCCAACGCAGCCAACAAATTGATGGCTTAGGCGGAAGGGAAACGACGAAACAGAGCGATAGATGAAACACTTAATCTGTGCGATTAATTGTTTTGGCTCGGGACTAGGGTGGTTAGAAATCGCTATTCGCCACGCGTTGGCTCTATATGAGCCATCGATTTTCTGTCGAAAAGCTCATACGGACTATCCCTTGTTTCCCTATTGGTCTCTCGAAAATTCGCCCGCCAATGGTGCAGCTAATAGCGCTCAACCAGTAATCGTCCCTACGCCACTTTCTTCCTCAACTCGCTAACAGGTTTCTCCGCAACGCACTCTTCCAGATAATCCGACCACCATTGCATCATCTCGGCTCTGGGCTTGAGGTACTGCGCGTGGTTGTACGCCGCGCTCGTGTCGTCACGCTCCTGATGTGCCAGTTGTAGTTCAATATGCTCATGCGGCCAGCCATGCTCATGAAGCACCGTGGAAGCGATGCCACGGAACCCATGGCCCGTCATACGACCCTTGTAACCCATGCGTTCCAACGCTTTGAGAATGGTGTTGTTGGACATGGGTTTTCTATGATCCCTCTCCCCGGGGAACAGCAACTCTCGATGTCCTGTTAACGTGTGCAGGGTACGTAACAGTTGGACGGCCTGACGCGACAACAACACGACGTGCGGTGTCTTCATCTTCATCCGTTCCGGCGGAATGTTCCAGCGTGCCGCATCCAGATCGAACTCTTCCCAGCGAGCCCCGATCAGCTCGCTAGTGCGAACAAAGGTCATCGCCATTAGCTTCATCGCCAAGCGGGTGACGCTGCTGCCCTGGTAGACCTCGATATGCCGAAGCAGGTCTGGAAGCTCTTTGGCATCCAATCGTGCGTAGTTCTGTTTCTTACGAGCCGCAAGGATGTCGCCAGGACGAATATCCGTAGCCGGGTTGCGTGTGGCGTGACCGTGTGCGATGGCATAGCGAAAAATCTGCCCACAGGTCTGCAATGAACGTTTGGCAACGTCCAGCGCCCCACGCTCCGCAATCCCCTTGACCATTGTTACCACCTCGGGGGTCTGTATCTCATCTATAGGGCGTTCTCCTAAGATGGGAAATACATCGGCTTCAAGACGCCGAATGACATACTCCGCATGCCGGGCACTACGCGCAGGCGACCAGTGCTTCCACCACTCCCGTGCGATGATTTCAAAGGTATCGACGCTTCGCTCCACCATGAGCTTATCGGCTTTTCGCTGCTCCATCGGATCGATACCTGTCGCCAGTAGCGCCCGAGCCTCATCGGCGGCCTGACGCGCTTGTGCCAATGACACGTCTGGATAGACACCGAACGCCATCAGCTTCTGCTTCCCATCGAAACGATAGGCCCAGCGCCAGAGCTTAGAGCCCGCAGGGGTGATGTGCAGTTGCAAGCCACGCCCGTCAGAGAGCTTCTGTAGGCGGGGACCAGGCTTCGCGTTGCGTATGGAAAGATCGGTCAGTGGCATGGCTAATTTTGTTGGTATTCTCGCGATACAACAAAGATAGCATCAAAATACCAACAACAATACCAACAATCCTGTTAGCTTCGGACGGATGCCGTTGGACCACCCTGGAAACAAAAAACCCCGTAGATGCTTGTCTCTACGGGGTCTTTGGTCTTTTTTGGACTGCTTTGGAAAATTCTTTGGCGGACAGAGGGGGATTCGAACCCCCGATACGCTTTTGACGTATACACGCTTTCCAGGCGTGCGCCTTCGACCACTCGGCCACCTGTCCTGCTCTC
>Ga0065720_1005117_pt1 | contig 10492 bp, 6 predicted proteins | sample Thericmetagenome_FD_59107 | JGI IMG/M metagenome (GOLD analysis project Ga0065720, IMG submission 59107) | Thermophilic microbial communities from the Joint Bioenergy Institute, California, USA of rice/straw/compost enrichment - eDNA_2 v2... | ecosystem: Engineered > Solid waste > Grass >... | reverse complement strand
AATTGTATTACTCACACTCCTAAAAGTTCCGACATTGGCGATTTTTATCTTGATTTTGATGATTACTAAAGGTCCTTCTCTCTTTTGGGTATGATTGATTTCAACTTCATGATCTAGAGAAAAAACTCATTTCATATAGGATTCTTAGGATTTTTCATTTTTTTTTTAGCTTCATATATTTATAGTTTTCGAAAGAATTGTAAATCTGATGTACAATGAAGGTAAATATGCTTGGAAGAAGTCTTTAAGATTACTAATTCGAGTCGCTCTCTATCACCTTTTTCTTTAGACTGCTCAACTGAAATAGATCGAAATAAAGAAGGAAACATTGACACCTCAACAGTTTATGATGCAGGAGTATTTCTCAACACTAGAACACTCCCAACTTATTGGATAAGATCAAAGATTTGTAAATATAGCCTGATAATTAATAAGAATTCGATAAATATCCATTGTTTTCTTTTTATATCCTAAAAGTCTTAAACAAAGAGCCCTGTATAGTTTTTCTGGATCAACAAATAAGAGCAGTTTGATGTAATAATTAAAGCCTGGGACTCTGCAAGCTTTTTTGGTAAAGCTTGTGAATCAATTTATGACTTCATAGCAACCTAAGAGACTAAAAACATAAAGTGAATATGAAATTTAACGTTTTTTAAACAAAATTGTCAATTTGCATTGAGATAATAAATAAATTTATTCATATAGCGGAAATGGAATCTTTGATCCGCCAGCCCAGAAACGACAGAACTTCCTCTGCCAGAGTAGTTGGATTGATTTCAGTAGCTGTCTTGGGCATGATTGCTGCCTGTTCCATGGTTCTCCAGGCTAATCAAACTCACCAAGCCCTTTTATCAACATTCTCTGAAGTTGATTCCATCAGATCTGTATTTGTTCAATGGAAGCTTGAACAAGGCAAAGAATATGAGACAATTGAAGAAGAGATGTTCAGGTTTGAGATTTTCAAACAGAACTATCTCTCCATGTTGGAGTTTAACGCTCAAGGACATTCATCTACTCAAGGACTTAATCAGTTCTCTGACATGACCAAGGAAGAATTCCAGGCTCGTTTTCTGAATATTGAACCCGAGATTCAAGAGTCAGTCGAGTTCAACGAATACTTTGGAAGTGATGTGCTACCAACAACCTGGGATTGGAGAACTAGAGGAGTTGTTTCCCCTGTTATTAATCAAGGAACCTGCTCAGCCACTTGGGTTTTCGCACCTCTTTGGTCTATTGAGAGCTACTATGCTATCAAGCATTTATTTAAGCTTACTGTCCTTTCAGCTCAGCAAGTTATTGACTGTAACTTTAGAAATCAACGTTGTAGCGGTGGAGGTTCCCCTACGACCACCTTCCAATATGCAGTTATGAAAGGTCTTGAGCCTGAATCTGACTATCCTTACACTGGAAGAGATGGCCAGTGTAATTATGATGAAAGTCTTGCTCTCACTGTTATTAGTGGATACCAGACTTTGCCTACCAAGAGACCTGATCTTCTCCAAAACGCTGTTTTTGTTACCCCTGCTATGGTCTATGTGGATGGTTCTGACTCTGTTTTCCAAAACTATGCTGGAGGAGTTATTACTCAGGGATGTGGATCTAATTTGAATCACTTGCTGACTGTTGTTGGATGGACTCAGATCAATGGGGTTGATGCTTGGATATGCAAGAACTCTTGGGGAACCAACTGGGGAGACAACGGATATGTATACATCGCTATGGACAAAACTGCTAATAATGGAGCTGGCGTTTGTGGAATTTATGAGATTGATATGATTCCAGTTTAATTATGATCTATCAATAATATTATGAACTCAATTATACTACAGTATTATTCATTAATTACTTGAATTAAGACAAAGAAATGCAGGTTAAACTTCTCTATAATTAATTTAGGCAGAACAAGGAAAATTAGATTGCTTTCTGAGAGAACGTGTCCATCTGTTTAAGGATGTTTTCAAGTTCTACTATATTGGGGTGGCCTGAGGGATGCTCTTTCTTCAGGATATCAAGACTTTTCATATAGAGTTCCTTAGCTCTGTCAAAGTCTCCTTGATTGGTATTAGCAAATCCTAAATAAGTATAGATTGAAACAAGAGAAGGATGGTCATCCCCAAAGACTTTGATTCTCTTTTCAAGGCTTTTATTATAACACAAGAAAGCTTCTTGATACTTCTGTTGTTTTGTATATAATTTAGCCATTTCATTGTACCATAGAGCAATCTGAAGTGTTGAAGAGTCATCAGACTCACCTTGAACTTCAACACATTTTACATAGTTAGATATTGCTAGTTCATATTCTTCTTGGTCAGAATATACCTTAGCAATCCTTTCATAATATCTTGCTAGCTTGGGATCTTCATCACCTTTTGTAATTACAGCTAGTTGCAATGCTTTATTATAACTATCTATCGCGGCCTTAAAATCTTGTAACTTATGATAAGTATTTCCAAGATTATAGTAAGATTCCTCCAAATCCGCACTAATTTCAGCAGCTCTAGGAAGTCTAACCTGTAAGCCAGCCTGGTAAGATTCTAATGCCAGGGTATATTTCTCCTGTTGTGAGAATATGTCCCCAATTGCGTCATGATAGTAAGCCAGATATGGATCATCATCCCCATAGATTGCAGCCTGTATCTTCAGAGCCTTTTCATAGTGTCCCAGGGCTTCATCAAACTTATTTTGATTCTGACAGATCTGAGCCATGTCTTCATAGACCTTAGCTAAGCTCAGCCTTTCTTCTTCGGATTTTGACTCTGATTTCACTTGGATATATTGCTTATAATAAGAAAGGGCCTCATCGTATTTGGATTGTCCTTTATAGAGGTCTGCGACTGTATAGAGAATATCACTGTATTCATCTCCTAGGTTTCTTTTTAAAAGAATCAATTTCAGATATACGCCAATAGCTTTGTCATCTTGATTTAATTTTGTATATGCTTTGGCAATCTTATTCAGACACACTCCTATAATGTAATGGTATTGGCCATCGATCTTCGAAATAATCTCTATACTCTTTTCCCAATTATCAATAGCATCTATAAAATTTTTCTGATTGAAATATATTCCACCCAGTATATGGTAATTTAACGCCAAGTCGAGGGACATTTCTTTAGCAGATTTGATACTCTGAAGGTAGAAGAGTTTCGCCTTTTCCATTTCTTTCTGCTTATAATAGCTGGAAGCTATGCAAGAATATATTAAAAAGTGATTTAAGCCTAAAAAATTTTTGGTGAGGAGCTCTTCACATCTTTGCAGTGATGTGAGACTTTTTTCAGATTTTGAAAGATTATCATTGATGAGAGCAAGTTGTAAGTTCACATAAAATTGTTGAACACAGATCTCTTTGTCTTGACAGTCTAACAATTTCTTTTCCAGAGATTCTTGGATATGGGCTAGATCTAGAATTTCAGGTGCCTTCTCTAACAAAAAAATCTGCGTTTCTTCTCCAAGTTTCTGAAATAGTTCATAAGTCTTTTCATACAAAAATTTTGCTAATAGCTCTTCTTTTGAGACGATAGAACATTCATTTATTTTTTCTTTTATAGCTTCTATTGCCTTATCAACTGAATCTGAATGTACGATATCTGGTGAATTAAACCCCTCATCAAGATCTCGGAATTTAAAACCAGAGTTCGTAATCCAGATATTCTCAAAGTTTAAATTAAAATTCTTGTAACCCATAGACTCCAATATCTTGCATTGTTTGACCAAATCCATATTCAATTCTTCGTTGAAGTTCTCATAACATAATTTCTTGTGTTCCATGTAGTCTAAGAGTTCAACTAGATGACCATATCCAAATTCAGAATAAATTTTGAAGGAGTCTCCACTTGTGTATTCAATACGATAAATTTCAAGTAGTTCACATTTGTCGCTTTGGATCATTTTGATACAATTCTTGAGATGCCTGATATTCGAGACATCATTGCTTGATAATTTCGAAAGGGAGTGGGATTCAATATGAACTAAGCGTGAATTATAGGCATCTAAACCAAGTGAGAACTGAGAGTCATTGCTAGTGGATGCTGGCTCTAGTTCAATAAATTCTCCCCATAATTCATGCCTAACTTGCAAGATTTTATTTAGATGACAAATATTTTTCTTCAAAAGTTCTTCATTCTCTTTTCCTGGTATGATATTTCTAAAAATGACTGAAATTCAGGGTTTGTTACTGTGATTCTGATCCTATTTGGTTTGGAGATAATATGTCTAATATTGCCGTGCATACTATGTCCAAATTCATAATTTCATCAACTTGATTTTGCTCATCTTTTGTATCCTTAACGATAAAATGTACTTTTCTAATAAGAAAAGTGGCGGAAAATCTTTACCTTCCCTTTCGTAATTTTCCATCTCTGTATTGTTGTCAGATCCCTTTTCCTGAATTGAGTTGATTTGAAAAATAAAATTTTATCTACTTTCGAAACTGAGTTTTCTGAATTATTTATACAAATAACATCTTGCAATAGATGACAAAAATCGCCGAAATAAAACAGGTTAGCTTTATTAGTAAAGAAAATATGATCAGATACAGCATCATAATTTCAATATTTCTATATTCACACATAAAAATTTCCTAGTATAGTGCAACATGCACATGGGGAAACAAAAAAAAAAAATTATCTAAACATTCATTTTGAACTTATATATTTATAATTTGAAGTCAAACAATTCGTCTTTCTCAAGAACATTATATTCCTTCGTTTCATGGACAGTAGGCAGCTTCTTTGGTGAACCCTGAGCTTTTTTCGGTGATCCCTGTGCTTTAACTTTTTCATCTGGATTGGGGAAAAGAGTCGGTTTTTCCAATTTAAGGAATGATTTTTTCTCTTCTCTGACTGAAATCACGCTTATATTATTAGGAGTCACTGGCTCATCATCCCTTTGAAGCTTTCGCATAGTTTCTAAATTATAAACATTTATCTAGATCTAAAATACCATTTGAAAGCGGAGACGCGACAGTTCTAGGACTTGAAACGTCATCCATAGGATGAACTTGCACAACTGAAAATTTGCTTAGAGTGCTCTATAAAATGAGAACAAATAAGATTTAAGCTACATATATTTCTTCCATTTCTTCGTTTTTGAATTTTGACAATACTGAATAGAGTTTTTTCTTCTTCTTTATCCACCTGTTATGCAAGACCTTGATATAAAGTATCTCAGTGACCATAACAACGACAGGCACAGAGACAAAGTCTTGTAAAATGTAAAGAATCAGCAAGACACTAAGCGTGAATTGAGCTCCCACAGGCTTATGAGCTGCAATGATAAGCATGGCGAGCAGGCATCCTAGAATGATACTACCAGCTACAATTGCAGATAATAATCGCTTGATGAAGAGCATTTTCTTGGACAATTTTCGTTTCCTAGGGAAATTAATATTTGGCTAAAATTCTTACAATATAGCAGGTTCTTGTAACACAAAATTGACTAAAGAATTGAGAGGGATGATAGTAAAGTATGGGAGAAGTATGACAGCTATGTTGATAGATTTTAAGGCACCAAAGATTCCCTAAAACTTTAATAAAGCCTTTATTGAATTACCTCAGAATCATCTGCAATGGCATTAGAAAATATTGCACTGAAAGTTGCGTATAACATAACTCTTGCGTAGTACATAATGGCTCTGATAGATTTGGATATATCTTCCAGAGATAAAGTATAGATACTGAGAAGGGGATTTGATATCTAAAATTAACATAAGTCAAAGTAATTCTTACCAAAAATCCAACTGCTAAGGTTCCAGAGAGGCTCTTCACCTTTTGCTTTTTGAACTTCTTCAAAGCACAATAATTAGCTAATTTCTTCCTGACAATATATAAAGTGACTCCCAGCCAAACCGTGCATGTAAAATCAAACCAGAAAATAGGTGAGGCATAGAATTTCCAGTCTTGTAGGGCATCAATATCGGCAAGGTTGCTAATCTCTGATTTTCCAAAGATTCTTGCCATTTGATTTTTCACATCAAAGGCTGCCAATTTACATTCACATGTATCTCTAACTGTTCCTCGTTGACACGTATTGGGGCATGATGTTCCTGGGGGCATCTTGACATCTACTTTGACTCCACTAGTGATTGGTTGGCCATTTCCATCAGTCAATTTGATCATAACTTCAGACTTTGTTGGATCACTAGAACTGGTTCCTTGACAATTGAATATTTGGTCGTGGCTCTTAAAGACATAATATTGAACACTAATCTGCTTACTACAGTCTGCTAAGGCAGGATTTTCGAAGCTCATTGTTGTTGTAGGGGTATTGGCTCCTGTGTTCAGGATGAGGTTTGGTAGGTTACAAGGAGTTGTTTTTGCAGTAACTATATCATATAAATCGGTGCTGATTACAATAGACTCTTCTCCTGGAACAATATTACTGAGGGTGCTTTGACTGATCTTTTGAATATAATCATTAGCTTTACTTTCAAGGTCATCACAAAATTGAGTTTGACAGCCACAATCATTAGACCCAGCATAAGCCATCATATTTCCCAAAATAACCGCAACAGAATTAGATTCTTCTGGTGTTAAGATCTTAGCGGGATCACTAATATCAACAAGATTTTCCAAGACCTTCTGCATCAAATTTAAGGTATTCTCATTAATCATCTGTCCATTTGAAGAAGATTCTTCCATTGCATCCAGCAAGAATTGCGTCATTTCAGGAGTATGAGCCTGCTCAAAATGCTGACTTAATAATTCTTGAGCCTTTACCTTAGCCTCTATAATTCTGTCTAAAGTGGCTTTAGGTAAGCTACAGTCGTTTAGAGTCCATTCACTATTACATTTACATTTATTATTGATACAGGCTCCGTGGTTTGAGCAACTAGGACAACTATTAGGACTCGAGGATAATGTGGATTGCCAAGTAGAGAGCTCAGTCATAGCTAGAGAAAGAATATTCAAGTTTTGGCTAGGATTTCCTGCTGTTAATGAATTTAAAAGATCGAAGATAGTGTCCAAAGAATCATCAATATTAGTCAATCCAACATTCACTGTCACACTGGTCTGGGTTTCCGCAAACGCGTTATAAATATCCCTAACCTGTGCTTTTAACTCAACAACGATATCGGGAGCCTTTCCGACTAAGTAAGTATCCAGGGTGTTACTCATCTGAATATCTGTAAGGATTCTCCAGGTAGTCAGATTTTGGAATTTATAGTAGAACTGATATGATAGGGGAAGGTCAGTATCGGTCCATCCAGAAGCATCAATGTGGAATTGTGTAGAAAGGGACTGTCCTGTTAAAGGGGTAGCAGTGATACTTCCACCTTGAGGAGAGTCATTGATTGGTAATTCGAGAATAGTCTTTCCTTTGTGGGTTGAATTACTAGCAGAAACTGTAATAATGAGGGTCGTGCGGGAATAGGCCATTGTATTCTGAAGAATTTTCATGTTGGCCTGGAAGCTGACCTTTGGGAAATCGGGAAGAAGACTCCAGCTATAGCTTTGAATGGCAATATCAGCCCCGCCATCTATTAAGGCTTCGACCTCTGTTGTCTGAGAGGGGCTATACTTAACACAGGTAGCTCCATCACATGTAAGCTCAATAGTTACGGATTCCAAATCTGTAAAGATAATTGTGGTTTTTCGAGTAACAACGGTGCTTCCTTTGGTTACTGTGAGGGTTAGTCTCATTGCTTGATCTTTGGTGTAGTAAGTAGTAGGTACAACTAATAAAGGAGAAGTTCTAGTCACCCCAAAGAGCCCATCAGGATCATCACAAACTTCATAATCCAAATACAAGCTTGATGCCTTTTCACAGGTCCATTTGTAAGTCACAACAGTAGGATCGAGACTAGGGCAGCCACCTTCTAGGGTTAAAGCTCCTCTGAGAGACAAGGGCAGGGTGTAAAATTGATCTCTATCCCCATAAAATACGCTTGCTGAGTATTGTTCAGGGAGGATATTTAAGGTAATTGTCATCTCACTGACATAACTAGCTTGAGTAACTCCTAGCAAGTTCACTGAGACTTTGAATTGATAAACATTGTTAGGAGCGAATGTACATTTGGGGATTTGAAGCCATAGTGGATAGTCAGGATTAACAAAAGAATTTGGATCTAGTGCAGGCCCACTGACTTGGCTCCAGACTGCCTGATATGCTCCAATACAATGTGCTGAATAGGCATTAGCTCTGATTAAATTATCCTTGAAGTGCCTGAGAGTTTGGCTTGTACCTCCATTAAATTCGATTGTTAGGGAAAGATCTTTATCTGTCTTTGTGACAAATGAGACCGAAAGTCCTGCATTAATACTGTCACTAAGACGGAAAGTATATTGGACATTAGGCTCCAAGTAGGAGGCAGGAATATTCAGAGTAATTGAATTCTGGGTCTGAAGGAAATTCTCCAAGTTGGTTCTAGCTGCCGAATTAACCGATGTGGATAAGACTGTCCATGTGACGCTTGAAATATACGCCTGCTCAGCAGGAATAATATTAACCTGAAGGGTTAGGACATCACAAGAAGAGACTGAGGATGAGCCTGAGATGGAATATGGGGCAGTATCCTCACAGGTTCTGGTTGATCTGTATTTCCATTTGCCGATATCACATGAAGTAACACAAGAGACTCCATTCCAATAATAATTACTTGCACAGAGAGCACATTGGCCAGGAACAGGGCAGGATTCACAATTTGCCATACAAACATCACAAGTTCTAGTGGCAGCATTGGGAATTGTTCCGCTTGGACAGGTGTCACTACAGGCAGAGCCAGTCCAGAAATAGGAAGGCTTGCATAAAGAACATGAAGTTGCTGAAGAACAGGATTCGCAATGATCGAGGCAAAGGTCACAACTACGATTTCCTGAATTAGGGAATGTTCCTGTAGGACATGTTGAGGTGCAGGAGCTACCGTCCCAGAAGTAACTGGTGGTGCAAAGTGTACAAGTTGTCCCACTTGTACAGGAGGCACAATTAGCAAGACAAGGTTTACACATGTTGGCTGATGTGTCGGCCCAGGTTGCCCCGGTACATGTAAGGGTGGTGGTACAAGCTGTCCCATCCCAGAAATATCCAGAGGAGCAAGTTGTGCAGGTAGATGATGAGGAACAGACATCGCAATGGGCAGGACACTGTTGACAGGTGTTTGAGCCGGTTAAGAAATATCCAGAATCACAGGTTGTGCAGTCGGTAGCAGAGCTGCAAGAGTAACAATTGCTACTACATGAGTCACAAGTTCTTGTTGCTGGGTTGGGCCAATAACGAGGAGGACATGTGGAGGAGCAGGCTGTTCCATCCCAGTAATAGGAACTTTCACAGAGAGAGCATGTATCCGCGCTGGAACAGGTATTACAATTTGCCATGCATTGTTGACAAGTAGATGAACTTGTCAAAAAATATCCATTTTGACAACTATTGCATGTAGTTCCTGTGGAACAAGATTCACAACCAGATATACAAGGCTCACAGGTTCTGGTGACTGCTTTGGGCCATTTCCCAGTACCACAGGTTTGAGTACAAGAAGTTCCATCCCAATAATAAGTATTGGAACATTGGGTGCAGACAGAGTCTGAAGTACAAGTATCACAATTGGACATGCATGCTTGACATGTATTTGAGGCTGTTTTGAAAAATCCTGGCTTGCATACATTACAACTAGTGCCGTCGGAGCAGGAAGCACAATTCGAAATACAGTTAGTACATGTGCCTCCATTATTGAATTGGCCTGTAGGACAGGCAAAGACACAGGCTGAGCCGTCCCATTCATACCCAAGCACACATTCATTACAACTACTACCTGTTGAGCATTCCAAGCAAAAGTCTAAACAATATTCGCAGGTTTTAGAAAAAGCATTAGGCCATGTTCCGAAAGGACAGGTGTAAGTACACTCACCTGTTTCGGGATTCGTGTACTGCCCAAACCCACAGCCATCACATGATGAGCCATCAGTACAGCTTAAGCATCCAGCTTGGCAGGGAGAGCAATATGTACCATCCCAATAATAACCACCACTACATTGTGAACAGACTGAAGGGTTTGGACATGAGGCACAATGATCAATATAGTTACAAAGTAGTGCAAGCTCTCTTAAATTGCTTTTCTCTAGAAAACGATCTCCAGCCTTTTTAATACAGGAGGCCCCATTCCACTCAAAGCCTGGGTTGCACCTGTCACAAGTATTGTTATCTGAACAGACTTCGCAATTTTCAGGGCAGGGTCTACAGATCATTTTTGTTTGGTCGCTCCAAAATCCTGGAGGACAAGAGTCTCTATAACAGTTTTTTCCTTGTCGAAAGTGAGATTCAGGGCACTGGGAGCATGAGAATTTACTTCGACAAACCAAACACTCAGAATCATAACAGAGATGTATATAGAGCTCTAATTCGATAAGTTTTAATTTTAATTTACTCAACAGCTCTAAATCCAAAGTGAGGACAACCTCCTGTGAATTTTGCTCATTTCGCTTATAGAAGATTACAGACTCTTTTTCTGTGATATCTCCATCAAGGTCATGTGGAAGTTTCATGATTTTCTTTTTTAATG
>Ga0065720_1004409_pt1 | contig 10495 bp, 4 predicted proteins | sample Thericmetagenome_FD_59107 | JGI IMG/M metagenome (GOLD analysis project Ga0065720, IMG submission 59107) | Thermophilic microbial communities from the Joint Bioenergy Institute, California, USA of rice/straw/compost enrichment - eDNA_2 v2... | ecosystem: Engineered > Solid waste > Grass >... | reverse complement strand
GGTTCAGTCGCGCCAGGCGCTCCGCCGCCGCAGCCGTCGGCTCGAGCCCTTCCGCGAGGACGGCGCTGAGCAGCCCGCGGACGTACAGCGGGTTGCCACCCGTGACCACCATGCAGGCGGCGCAGAACGCGTCCTCCGCTTGGGGAAGCTGGGCGCGCACGAGATCCTCGACCGCGGCGCGGCTCAGCGGGCGAAGCACGATGTGGGTCGCCCCGCGGTGCCCCACCAGCTCGCTGACCGCGCGCTCATCGCCCTCGGGCTCGCCGGTCCGCAGCCCCAGCGCGATCGCGACCGGCAACTCGCCAAAGCGCTGCGCGAGGTAGTGGAGGAAACGCACGGAGGGCTCGTCAGCCCATTGCACGTCGTCGACGACGACCAGGAGCGGGCCCTCAGCGCACGCGCCCGCGACCAGCGCGTGCAGGCCGTGCATGACCGCGGCCGACCGGTCGAGCCCAGCATCCAGCGCGGCGCTGCCGCTCTGCGCGCTCGGGTCGAACAGGGGCCGCACCGGGGCGATGCGGCCCGACCAGAATGCCTCGTCGCCGCCCGCCCGGCGCTCGACCTCGTCGGCGAGCAGCTGCAGGACGACGCCGAACCCGAGCGGCCGCTCGAGCGGCGAGGCCGTGGCCCAGAGCACGCGCGCCTCGGCGGAGACGCGTTCGCTCAGCGATCGCAAGAGCGTCGACTTGCCGATGCCGGCCGGGCCTTCGGCCACGGCGAGACCGCCGGCCCCTTCGCCCGCCGCCGCCACCAATCCCTCGAGCGCGCCAAGCTCGCCGTCCCGCTCGAGGAGCATTCCTTGCCCTGCGCCCAGCCGCATGTCCTGATGCTCGCCGTCCGGCGGGAGCTTATGGGGCGCGGCGCGGATGGGGCGGGAAGCGTCGCCGTCCGCCGCGAGCCCGAGGCGGCCGGGACCCCGTCAGGCGCGGCGGCCTTCACGACGCGCCCCGCCATCCTCGCCTGCCGCTTTGCCTTCTTGACCGCCTTGCGGGCCCGCCGCAGACGGCGCTGCGCGCGCTTCCTGGCGCTCGGCGTGCTCGCCCGCCTCAGCTCGCGCTGGCCCGCTTCGCCCGCGCGCGCGCCCAGCCGAGGGCCTTGCGCTTGGCGCGCTTGTGGGCCCGCGCCCGCGAGCAGTCGAGGCCGGTCTCGGTGCCGCCGGCCGCGACCGTGCCGAAGAGCTGCGTTCCCGTCCAGGCCCCGTCGCCGATGGCGAAGCCCATGCCGGCGGTGCGCGTCCTGACCCCGTGGAGGTCGAGCATGTTGCTGTTGTGCCCCGGGCTCTTGCGCCAGAGGGTGAAGAACCGCTTTGGGCTGGGCGGCACGAAGAACACCTGGGCGATGTTCTCGCCGACGGACCCCGGATAGCCCGCGGCCTGCGCGCGGTCCGTCGGGCCATCCCCGTCGGGGTTGACGTGATCGAAGAAGCCCCGGTCGATCATGTCCTGGCTGTGCTGCCTCGCGACCGTGCGCAACGTGGGGTCGTGGGTCAGCACGGGGACACCGCGCTCGGCGCGGTAGACGTTCACGAGGCAGAGCAGCGCGTCCTCGGCCTCGGTGACGTTCTCGGGGGTGATGGCCGCGCCCGCCCCGGGGCAGATCGCCGCCGAGGCCGGCGCAGGCATGGCGGCGGCGAGCGTCGCAAGCAGCGCGAGCGACGCTGCGCCGAGCGCGCGCCTCAAGCCTTCGCCCCTGACCCTCATCCTCTACGGGAGCTTAGGCGAGAGCCACGGGGCCCGTCCAGCAACACGGGGTCCCGTTCTCGCGACCGCGGAGTCATCCGGGAAGCAGGCGCTCGGCGACCGCGCCCACGCGCCCGTTCAGCCCTGGCTGCCGTCTTCCGGCAACGTGGGCTGAACGCGCAGGCGCGCGGGGCGCGCTCAGCCCGCTCTGCCGTCGCCCGGGAACGCGGGCCGGATCCCGGGGACGCAGGCCGGCCTGCGGCGACCCGCCCAGGATCCGTGCGCATGCGGCCTGCGCGCGTAGCCAGCCGCCCGGGCCGCGGGCCTCCACGAGCCCACGCGCCCGTAACCTGCCGCCGGCCCCAGGGATCCCTCGGCGCGCCGCTCCGGGCCCTGCCAGGGAGCTTCGGGGCCGGGGCGTTCGGGGCGCCGTTCGGCTGCCCGCCGGCCGCCTTGAGCCCGAAGCGGCGCCGTCGCGGTCGGCGCGAGCCCAAGCAGACCAGGCAGACTCAACAACACGAACGAAACGAGGATCTCACGTACTCGTTCCACGAACAATCCCCCCGGAGCAATGCCATGGTGTCGCTTTGCGTTGCCGGAAGCTACCACCGCCCAGGGCCCCTGACACCGAGGAAACAACCGGGGAATCAGTCCGCACAAATCCGCAAGCTCAGCCCACGATCCGCACGCGGCGCAGCATAGCCCGCCGCTGGTCGCCCGGGCCGCGCGCGGCCACGCGCACCCGGGCGCGCACCTTGCCGCCAGAGCGCAGCGCCCTGCGGGCGGCGCGGCGGGCCGCGGCGGGGATCCCGGGCGAGAGGCGTGTCGGCTGATCGGGATCCAAGGCGCTCTTGTGAGGCTTAAGCGCAAAGCGCCGGGTCTTGCCCGCCTGACGGACCGATCCGCCCGAAGGCACGGGCGACGCACTCGGCCGCCACGCAGGTCGCGCCCACCTGCAGCGCCTGCCCGAGGAGCTGCGCGCGCTCGAGCGAGACCGAAAGGCGCAGGCGCGGGAGCGGTAGGACCTCGATCGCGACGGGCTCCGAGACGACGCGCGACGGCCCGTTGCAGTAGGCGGCCTGGCCGGTGAAGGGCGAGGCGAGGCCGAGCTCCGCGAACCCGGGCAGGGGCTCGCAGCCGTCGCCGTCGTCGACCGTGACCCGAGCCTCGTAGGTGCCGGGCTCGGCGTAGGTTTGCTTGCGGGTGGGGTTCCCGGTCACAGCGGTGGAGCCGTCGCCGAAGTCGAAGGCGTAGGACTCGGTGCCGTCGTCGTCGGATGAGGCGGAGGCGTCGAGGGTGACGGGGGTGCCGGCGTAGGCGACGGCGGGGGCGGAGAGCTCGGCGGTGGGCGGCTGGTTGGCCGCGATGGCGACATCGCCGGTGCCCTCGTGGGGCGAGCCGGGGAGGTCGATCACGCTCCCGGGCGCGTTCGTCGCCGTGTCGATGGACGTGAACCTGCCCTGGCCCTGGCTGTAGACGTACGCGGTCCTGCCGTGCGGGGCGACCGCGACGCCCGTGGGGAAGTACGACACCGTGAGCGTCTTGACCACGCTGTCGGTGCCCAGGTCGAACACCGAGACCAGGCCCGGGTCCGTCCAGTGGGCGATGTAGGCGGTCCCGCCGTCGGGCGTGATCGCGAGGTCGTAGGGGCTATCGGAGACCCAGATCGTCGCGCCGGCGGTGTTCGTGCCCGTGTCGATCGGGACGATCGAGCTGTTGAAGCTGTTCGCGACGTAGGCCGTCTCACCGTCCGGGGTGACGGCGATGTCGCTGGGGCCGGCGCCCGGGGGTAGGTCGATCGTCGCCTCGACCGCCCACTCCTCGGCATCGATCACGATCACGTCGCTCGAGCTGTACTTGGCGACGTAGACGGTCTGGCCGTCCGGGGCAACGGCGAGCGCCCCGACGTACGCGCCGACGAAGAGCGGATCGCCGATCTCGAGGGTCTCAGCGTCGATCGGGACGACCTCCCCCTCGTTGGACCTGGTCACGTAGACGGTCGCGCCATCCGGGGAGATCGCGACGCCCCTCGTGATGCCGCCAACGTCGATCGTCTCGACCGCGTGCGTCTCCGTGTCGATCACGGCGAGCTCGGCGGCGTTCAGGCCCACCGCGTAGGCGGTCCTGCCGTCCGGCGAGATGACGATCTCGTCCGTCTCATGGCCGACCGGGATCGGCGGCGACACGACCTCGCCCGCGGCGAGGTCGATCACGCGAACCACCTTGGCATCGGCGTCCGTCAGGTAGGCCACGCGCGCGCTCGCCGGCGCCGCCGTGAGCGACAGCGCGGCAGCGATGACCAACGCCAACGCCGCGCTGAACGTCGCGACCCACGGCCGCACGCGATTCACCCTGCCCATTCCCGCACCCCCGATCCTCAGAGAAACCTTGCAGCGTGCAACATCACGGGGCGAGGCGCCGGTGCACAAGCGACGCGGGCGGGACACCGGGGGCGCCGGGCGGTCAGCCCACCACCGCGCCCGGCGGAGGCGCACGCGGCGCTGATCGCCCGGAGCCTCTGCGACAACGCGGACCTTGTTCAGGCCGAGGGCGCGTCGGCGCCCGCGCGATCGACCTCGGCCTCCACCGTCCCGTCGCTCTCCGGGTCGTCCTCGGGCGGCAGCTCGCCGCCGCGGTCGGTGCCCGCGATCAGCTCGTCGCCGATCTTGCGGTCGGGGATGAACCCGGACTTCATGCCGAAGTACACGGCCTGCGGGTGGTGGGCGATGAGCGCCACGGTCGACTGCTCGGGCTCGAGCGCGTAGCCGCCCGAGAGCCGGATGCCGATCTCCTCGAAGCCGAGCAGCTTGGAGACCTTGACGTGCTCGGACTGGTCCGGGCACGCCGGGTAGCCCCACGAGTAGCGGCGGCCCTGGTCGAGGTCGATGCCGAGCGCGCGGCGGACCTGAGCGTGCAGCCACTCGGCGAGGCCCTCGGCGGCCTGCACCCCGAGCCCGTGCACGTAGAGCTGCTCGGCGAACTCGCCGTCGGCCTCGAGCTGCTTGATGCGCTTGGTCACCTCGTCGCCGACGGTGACCGCCTGCAGCGCGACCACGTCGCGCTCGCCGCTCTCCAGCGGGCGGAAGAAGTCGGTCAGGCAGATGCGGTCGTGCCTGGGCTGGCGCGGGAAGACCAGGCGCTCGATCTCGCGGTCGTGGTCGGCGGGGTCGAAGATCACGAGCTCGTTGCCGTCCGCGTTGCACGGGAAGTACCCCAGCCGCGCCTTCGGGTGCAGGTAGTCCTGCTCCCGCCACATCCGCTCGAGCCGCGCGCGGAAGCCCTCCTCGCCGTCATGGCCCTCGACGATGCGCCGCCACTCCTCGCCCTTCTTGCCGCGCCCGCCCCAGTGGAGCTTGAAGAGCACGTGGCGGTCGAGGTAGGGGAAGACCTCGTCGAGGTCGACGTCGATGTCGCGCACGCCCCAGAACGGCGGCGTCGGGATCGGCACGTCGGTGCGCGCCGCGGAGCGCACCGAGTCGTCGGTGACCGGCGGCGCGTCGTCCTCCACCTTGGGGCGCTCGCGCAGCTTGCGCGCCTCCTCGCGGATCTGCGCGATGAGCTGCTCGCGCGCCTCGCCGTCGACGAGCTTGTCCATCGTCGCGAGCCCGGCGAACGCGTCCTTGCAGTAGAAGACGCCCGGCTCGTAGACCTCGTCGGACTCCTCGCCGTGCGGGTAGAGGATGCGCCTGCCGAAGTCGCGGTTGATCGCCGCCCCGCCGATCAGGACCGGGAAGCGGTGGCCGCGCTCGTGCAGCTCCTGCACGCAGAGGGGCATCTGCTTGGAGGTCGAGACCAGCAGCGCGGAGAGCCCGATCGCGTCGGCCTCGTGCTCGACGGCGGCGTCGATGATCGTGTCGATCGGGACCTGCTTGCCCAGGTCGATCACCGTGTAGCCGTTGTTGGTGAGGATCGTGTTGACGAGCGACTTGCCGATGTCGTGCACGTCGCCGAACACCGTCGCGAGCACGACCTTGCCCTTCGTGTGGCCCTCGATCCGGTCGAGGTAGCGCTCGAGCCGGGCGACGGCGCGCTTCATCACCTCGGCCGACTGCAGGACGAACGGCAGGATCAGCTCGCCCGCCCCGAACTTGTCGCCGACCTCCTTCATGGCGGGCAGCAGCACGTCGTTCAGCGTCGGCACAGCGCCGATCTTCTCGACGGAGCGGTCGATCCACTCCTCGACGCCCTCCTTGCGGCGGCGCAGGATGTGCCAGTGCAGGGCCTCCTCGGGCTCCATGCCGGCGGTGGGGTCCTCGGTCTCGGCCTCCTCGGTCTCCCCCTTCTGCTCGAAGTGCGCGATGAACCGCGCGAGCGCGTCCTCGCGGCGGTTGAAAACCAGATCGTCGGCGAGCGCGCGCTCCGCCTCGGGGATCTCGCCGTAGGGCGTGATGTGGTTCGGGTTGACCATCGCGAGGTCGAGGCCCGCCTCCACGCAGTGGTGCAGGAACACCGAGTTGAGGACGGCCCGGGCCTGCGGGCTCACGCCGAACGAGACGTTGGAGACGCCCAGCGAGGTCTTCACCTCGGGCAGCTCGCGCTTGATCAGCTTGATCCCCTCGATCGTCGCGATCGCGGAGTCGCGCCACTCCTCGTCGCCGGTGGTGAGCGTGAACGTGAGCGGGTCGAAGATCAACAGCTCGCGCGGGTAGCCGTGCTCGTCGGCGAGCGCGGCGATCCGCTGCGCGACCTCGAGCTTGCGCTCCGGCGTCTTCGCCATCCCCTGCTCGTCGATCGTGAGCGCGATCAGCGCGGCGCCGTGCGCCTTGGCGAGCGGGATCACCCGGTCGGCCTTCTCGCGGCCGGCCTCGAGGTTGATCGAGTTGACGATCGCGCGCCCGGGGATCGCCTCGAGCGCGGCCTGGATCACCTCGGGCTCGGTCGAGTCGACCTGGATCGGCGCGGGCTGGGTGAGCGAGATTCGCTTGACGACCTCGCGCATCTGCTCGGCCTCGTCCTGGCGCTCGGTGAGCGCGACGCAGACGTCGAGCACGTGGGCGCCGCCGGTCACCTGGTCCTCAGCCACCTGCACGAGGCCGTCGTAGTCCTCGGCAAGCAAGAGCTCCTTCGCCTTGCGCGAGCCCTGCGAGTTGACGCGCTCACCGACCAAGGTCGGGCGCGGCTCCTGCACGAGCGGCGTCGCGGTGATCATGCTCGCGACCTGCACCGGGCCGGGCGCCGGGCGCGGCAGGGGCTTGCGGTTCTCCCCCACCCGCTCGCGGATCGCGCGGATGTGGTCGGGGGTGGTGCCGCAGCAGCCGCCGACGATGCCCACGCCGTAGCGCTCCACGTACTCGCCGAGCGTGTTCGCGAGCGGCTCCGGCTCCTCGGGGAAGATCGTCTCGCCGTTCGGGCCCTGGCGCGGGATGCCCGCGTTCGGGATGCAGTGCACGGGCACGGGCGAGTGCTCGCCCAGGTACCGGATCGCGTCGCGCATGTCCTCGGGCCCGGTCGAGCAGTTCAGGCCGAGGACGTCGACGCCGAGCGCGTTCAGCGTGGTGGTGAGCGCGGGCAGGTCGGTGCCGAGCAGCATGCCGCCCGACTCGCGCAGGATGAACATGCTCGCCATCAGCGGCACGCTGCGCCCGACGCGCTTGAAGGCCTCGCGGGCGCCGAAGATCGCGGCCTTGGTCTCGAGGATGTCCTGCTGGGTCTCGATGATCAGCAGGTCGACCCCGCCTTGGAGGAGCGCCCCGGCCTGCTCGTCGAACACCTCGACGAGCTCGCGGAAGGTGATCTTCCCGAGCGTCGGGTCGTCGGAGGCGGGCAGAAAGCCGGTCGGCCCGATCGAGCCGGCGACGAACCGGTTCGGGCCCGCGGCCTTGCGAGCGATCTCGGCGGCCCTGCGGTTGATCTCGACGGTGTGGTCGGCCAGCCCCCACTCCGCGAGCTTCAGCCTGCTGCCCTGGAAGGTGTCGGTCTCGACCACCTCCGCCCCGGCGTCGAGCATGGATGCGTGCACGCCCTCGATCACGTCGGGGCGGTGGAGCACGAGCGCCTCGTGACACTTCCCCTGGAGGCCGCCGTAGTCCTCGGCCGTCAGGTCGAACTGCTCCAGGGTCGCGCCCATGCCGCCGTCGAAGACGACGACGCGCTCGCGGACGGCAGCTAGGAAGTCACGATCGCTCATCCGCGCTGATCGTACGGGTGTGGGGTAATTGCGGACGCAGTCAAGGGCTCACCTCCATCGATCCCGGCTGTAGCACCCTGTCCGCGGATCACCGCGAGGCGGGTTGCTGCGACGTCACAGGGCCGGGTCCCTCGGCCGCTCTTGATGGATGCCGGAGAGCATAGAGGGTGGCGCGACCGCCCCTTGATCGGCGGCCGCCCGTCGGCTAGCGTGCGCGCGCTGAGACGCTTCTTCGGGTGGGCGACCTAAAGGGGGTTCCTATGGGAAGGCGAACGTTGGCGCTTCTGGCCGTCGGGGCCGCACTCGGCCTGGCGCTGCCGGCCGCCGCGCAGGCGGAGAAGTTCTGCGTGCAGAAGCCGAAGTGCGTGGCCGCAGGCGGCACCGCGCACCCGTCGATCGGGACCGCGCTGGCCGCGGCCAGCTTGACCGGCGGGCGCGACCGCATCGAGCTCGGGCCGCACGTCTTCGACGACGGGCCTTGGACCGTGCCCCTGGGCAACCCGGTCGTGATCGTCGGCGCCGGCAAGAACAAGACGACGCTGCGGCCCGCCGCCCCGGCTCCCTTCCAGACCGTCCTCACCGTCAACGATGCCGAGACGCGTGTGGAGAAGCTGGCCGTCGACGTGGACGACGGCGCCGGCTCGACCGGGATCCTCGCCAGCGGGGTCGTCCGAAACGTCCGGGTGGCCAGCGACGCGAACGTGAACCAGACCGGCGTCTTCCTCTACACGGACTCCCGCATCGAGCGCAGCGAGATCGCCATGCGGGGCAGCGACCCGAACACCGTCGGGCTGCAGATGGGGGCCCCGGGCTCGCTCGCGCGGGAGGTCAAGGTCAAAGCGCCCGTGGGCGTGATCGGGGGNTCCCAGGACACGCCCAGGGTCGTGCGCTCGAGCATCGCCGCGACCNCGGTCGGCGTCCTGGTCTCGTCCGGCAGCCTCAAGCTCGACACCGTGCTCGTCCGTGCCGTGGGCGGCGGCGACGGCGTACGCCTGGTGGTCAACGGCTTCGACGACCATTCCCTGGTCCTGAAGAACGCGACCGTGGTCGCGGCCCAGAACGGCGGTACAGGCGTCCAGGCGATCGCGACCGGGCTGCTCCCCCCGTTCGCGTGCCCCACGATCACGGTGACCCTGCGCAGCTCGATCGTCCACGGCTTCGCCACCGCGCTCGAGCGCACCGCCCTGGACACCGGCTGCGAGGGCACGACCACGGCCGACTTGGACATCGCCTGGAGCGCCCTGAAGAAGGGCAGCCGCCAGGAGAGCGGCCCGGGCACGATCAAGATCGGGCGCGGGGTCACCGCCGCGAACCCGCGCTTCGTGAGAGCGAAGAAGGGCAACTACCGCCTGCGCCCGAACTCGAAGCTGATCGACCGCGGCCAGCCCGGCAAGCCGAAGCCCGGCGAGTCGAAGAAGGACCTCGACGGGCGCAAGCGCCTGATCGACGGCGACGGCAAGCGCGGCGCGCGCCGCGACATCGGGGCCTACGAGTTCAAGCCGAAGAAGGCGAAGAAGAAGGGCAAGAAGCGCTGACCCGCACCTCCCGCGAGTGCGCGGTTAGGGCTCCCGGGGAGCCTTGACTGCGCTTTCGCGGTGCGAAAGGCTCGCGAGAGTTCGCGACTCCTGACGCCCTAACCCAGGTCCGTCGCGCCGTCGTCCGGCCGGGGCGAGAGGCGCACGGGCGCGGTCGAGAGCGCCTGCAGGCGCAGGTCCTGCCAGGTCATGCCCTCGCGCACGAGCGCCGGCAGGCCGAGCATGAGGGCGGTCGCGATCTCCACCGCCTGCAGCACCACGCCGTAGGCGAGCGCGTCCGCGGCGCTCACCCCGAACCCGGTGGTGAGCACGCTGATCACGGCGAGCTGGAAGACGCCGATGTTCGAAGGCGTCGCCGGCACGACCGCGGTGACGTTCACGGCGAAGAGCACGGCCGCCGCCGCGCCGATCCCCACCTCCACGTAGCGGTCGAGGCCGAGCGCGGTGAACAGGACGAAGCAGGCCAGGAGCTGCAGGCCCCAGGCCGCGAACTGGGCCCCCGCGGCGAGCGGGCCGCGGCGCGGGTCCTTGTACACCACGAGGCCGCGCCGCACCTTGACGAGCGCCTCGCGCACGGCGCCGACCACGCGCGCCACGCGCCCCGATCCGTTGCGCCGCACCAGCGTGGGCGCCAGCACGACCGCGATCAGCAGCGCCAGGGGCGCGAGGCTGAACAGAAACAGCCGCTCGGTCCGCGCGTGGAACAGGTCGGTGGTGCTGACGATGATCACCCCGAGCAGGATCAGCGCGATGATGTTGAGCGAGGTCTGCGAGACCAGGGTGCCCAGCAGGACGGGCAGGTTCTCGCGCATCCGCCCGGTCCTGCGCGCGAGCACCATCGCGCGCGCAGGCTCACCCAGGCGCGCGGGCAGGGTGGCCGACATGAGCACGCCGATCATCGTCGCCGAGGCCACGTCGCGCCGGCGCAGCGGGGTGCGCGGCAGCGCGGCGCGCGCGATCGCGGTCCAGGAGATCGCGCGCAAGAACAGCGACGCGATCATGAGCCCCGTCGCGACCAAGAGCCATGTGGCGTCCGAGCGCACGATGCTGCGCGCGACGCTGTCGAGCCCGACCCGGTTCGCTGCCAGCGCGGTCAGCCCGATCGCCAGGACGCCGGCGATCGTGAGCGCCGTCCGCCGCACCGTGCGGGTCCG
>Ga0065720_1004068_pt1 | contig 10495 bp, 9 predicted proteins | sample Thericmetagenome_FD_59107 | JGI IMG/M metagenome (GOLD analysis project Ga0065720, IMG submission 59107) | Thermophilic microbial communities from the Joint Bioenergy Institute, California, USA of rice/straw/compost enrichment - eDNA_2 v2... | ecosystem: Engineered > Solid waste > Grass >... | reverse complement strand
AGCGGGAAGAACGAGTTCGGCGCGTCCGAGCGGAGCGAATTGCTTCCTTCCTTCCGGATGCTTCTCCGCCTGTACCGCCGCCCGGTCGCTTCATCCACATAGTTGAACTGCCGCGCGTTCTGCTCGAAAGGCTCCCGCTTCACCCCCGCGATATCCCTTTTCACATAGCAGAGGATGTAGTCGTGCGAAGTGGAGAAGCCGGTCACGTCCATGCGGGGGCTGTACACTTTCTCCCAGACAATCGTCGCGACAAAGTTGTTCTGCCCGAAGATCTCGTCGCAGATGGCGCGCAGATTCGCCCCTTCGTGGTCGTCGATGCTGATGAAGATGACGCCGTCGTCCCGCAGCAGGTTCCGCGCGACCTTCAGCCGGGCGTACATCATCGTGAGCCAGTCGCTGTGGAACCGGCCGTTGGCCTCCGTGTTTTGAAACAGCCGGTTGCCGCGCTCGTCGACCTGGCCGCTCTCCGCGAGGTATTCGCGCACCGATCCCCGGAAGTTGTCGCGGTAGATGAAATCCCGCCCCGTGTTGTACGGCGGGTCGATGTAGATGCATTTGACCTTGTTCAGGTACGACTCCTGCAGCAGCTTCAGCACTTCCAGGTTGTCGCCCTCGATGTACAGGTTCCGCGTGCGGTCCCAGTCCTCGCTCTCCTCTCTGACCGGGCGCAGCGTCTTGTCGGTCGGCGTGTTCGCGTTCAGGACCGCCTCCCGCTTCCCCGGCCACGTCAGCTGGTACCGCTCCTTCTCCCCTTCCACCAGCACGCGGGACAGTTCCTGCCGAAGCAGGTCAAAATCAACCGCCCGCACCACGCCGCCGCGTTCATCGAGCGCTTCGGTGATGACGTGGGGAAAAAGGGCCGCGATCTTTTCAATATTGGCTTCCGTCATGTCGGAGGATTGCATGGTCAGTTTCTTCATTCGTCGGCTCCGTTTCAATCGGGTTTCGATGGCGTCGCGCCATATCTCTATATCTTTCGATGCCCCGCCCGCGATTCCTTGTACGCCGGTTTCCAGGGCATTTACATCGTGCCAAAATTGCAGGAAAATGGTGTAAATCCATGTGCGGAACAAGGCGGGATGCCCCGTGAACCCGTATCCCGACTACCGGACTCGCCGTGGAAGCGATCATTGTCCATGAAGGCAAGGCGCTGCTGGCGAAAAGGGCGGACGAACGGCGCGTGGTATGTGCCGGCCGGCAAGGCCAAATATGAGGAGACGCCGAAGGAGGCGGTCATCCGGGAAATCCGGGAACATCGGGGATGTGCTGCGTTCACATTGGTAAAATACCGCTTAATCTGTAAATGATCGTCTCACTTGTGCCCCGTTGTTGTATATTCGAGTCAAAGCCGCATGCGATTTTGACTTGGTTGAAAGGTTGTGGTGATCATGCGCGAATATCGGGAAATCAACCGGCTCAATTGGAACGACCGGACGGCCATCCATGCGAAGTCAAAGTTCTATGACGTGGAGGCCTTCCTGGCGGATGGCGCTCCCCGCATCGGATTGGATCAGGTGGAACTTGGCGATGTAGCCGGACGCACCATGCTCCATCTGCAATGCCATTTCGGCCTGGATTCGCTGAACTGGGCCCGGCTGGGCGCCCGCGTGACCGGGATCGACTTCTCGGAGAACGCGATCGCGCTGGCCCGGTCGCTCAATGACCGGCTCGGGCTTGACGCGCGCTTCATCTGCTCGGACATCTATGACGCCAAGGACGCGCTCAAGGGCGAGCGGTTCGACATCGTCTATACGTCTTACGGTGTGCTCTGCTGGCTGCCGGATCTGAACGGGTGGGCGGATCTGATCAGCTCATCCCTGAAACCCGGCGGCGTCTTCTACATGGCGGAGTTTCATCCGGTGGCGTATATGTTCGAACCGGAGGGGGACCGGCTGCGGATCGGTGATTCCTACTTCAATGCCGAAGCGCGCCAGTATGTATCGGAAGTGACCTATACGGGCGATGAAGAGCCTTTGGCGAACCCGGTGACGTATCAGTGGCAGCACACCCTGTCCGAGATTGTCGGCGCGCTGATCGGGGCGGGGCTCAGGCTGGAGTTTCTGCACGAGTTCCCGTACACGGTGTACAACATGTACCCCGGGCTCATGACGCGGGACGAGCATGGGCGATGGCGCTTGAAAGGGAACAACCATCCGCCGCTGCTCTTCTCGGTGAAAGCCCGGAAGGACTAGCGGAAGGGCGAAAGAAGGCCATCCTTGTTCGGGATGGCCTTGTTGCTTCGGCTGTCGGTTACGCTTGACGCGCGTTATTTTTTCCTCACGGGGATCCAGATTTCGCCTTGGGTGCGTTCCGGCGTACCGTAGTACATCTCGAACTGGGGACCTTCCGCCTGCTCGTACCCGGACGTCGGGAACCATTCCGTATAGATGCGCCGCCACAACTGCTGCAGTTCGCAGTCCGGCTCCGGGAAGATCGCCCACGTCAGCGGCGGGACGGCAAGCTTCGTGAATTTCTTCGGAATGTCCAGTCCCTTCGGCAAATGGTAGCACACCATGTACTTGAACGTCTCGCCCGTGTGGTCGAACAGGGCGGCGTGCAGCAGACCGTTGCCGAACCGGCCCAGCNGCGCGTTGATCTCGTCCACGCTGCCGTCTTCATCGCACGNTCTGCGGAACCGGGCGACATCCTCGAACGCCGGCTGCAATTCCTGGCGGACCTCGGNATAAACGCCGAACATCTCGAACGGTCCGCGCTGCTCAATCCGATAATTCATCTCGACATCTCCTTTGATTGAGATCCGGAAGGACATGCGAGGATAAGCCTTCAAGGTGACGCCTTGATCGCGCGCGGAGATCGGCATGATGCCATGGAGGCTTTTGAACGCCCGGGCGAACGCTTCCGGCGACTGATACCCGTACTTGAGCGCGACGTCGATCACCTTGGCGCCGGTCGTCTGCAGTTCGAAGGCCGCCAAGGTGAGCCGCCTGCGCCGGATGTATTCGGACAGCGTGATGCCGGTGATGAACGGGAACATCCGCTGAAAATGGTACGTCGAGCAGCAGGCGATCCGCGCGATTTCGTCATACGAGATCTCGTCCGCCAGATGCGCCTCGATGTAGTCCATGGCTTTGTTCAGCCTTTCCAGCCAGTCCATCGCCATCCCTCCTTTCGAGATGAATCGTACCGCAGCCGGTGATTCGACGCCGTGCATTCCCTGCACGAAAATGTCAGCGTCCGGCGACCGTCACAGTGTGAGCTCCCACGTCTCTCCGATCAACTCGGGGCCGAAGCTGCGGTGCGGTTCCTGTTTGACCAGCACGAAACCGGCCTTCTGATAGAGGTTTCTCGCCTGAACAAGCACGTGGTTGGTCCACAGCACGAGTTTCTTGTACCCCTTGCGCCTTGCGAATCGGATGCACTCGTCCACGAGACGTTTGCCCAATCCCAAGCCGCGGGCCCTCGGGTCGACGAGCAGCAGGCGAAGCTTGGCCGTTTCATCGCTCTCCTGCACGACCATCACGGAACCGACAATCTGCCCGTCCATTTCCGCGATCCAGCAGCGTTCCCGTTCGGGGTTGTACCGGTTGATGAAATCGGAGCAAACCTGCGCGACCAGCGCCTCGAAGCGCTCGTCCCAGCCGTATTCCTCCGCATACAGACGTCCGTGCATATGGACAATCCACCCCATATCGCCGGGCTCATGCTGGCGCAGGACATAGGGTTCCGAATATTTCAAGCCATCGCCGAGCAGCTGTTCGATCGTATTCATCGCTTGAATGAGCCGGTTCTGATCGTGCTCGGAGAGATTGCCCAACATCTCCCCGATCTCTTCTCTGGAACGTTGGTCCAGCAGCGACGCGGCCGCTTCTCCGTCCGGCGTCAGGCGGAGAAGGCGCTGCCGACCGTCCGACGGAGACTGGACCTTCTGGATCAACCCCTTCTGCTCGAGACGGTCCAATATGCGGCTGAGATACCCGGGATCAAGCCCCAGCTCTTTCGACAAGTCGGCGGCAATGACGTGATCCCGGTTTGCGATTTCATACAGGATGCGCGATTCGGCAAGGGAGTACGGGGTATGCAGCAAACCTTCCCTCAACACGCCGAGCCTTCTCGTGAAAAAACGGTTGAATCGCCTTACAGCGGCGACCCGGTTCTCGAAATCCGACGCCGACACCGCCATCCCTCCACAACGCGTTCTAATAGTTGCCTTTATTAATTTAATATATGACTAAAGCAACTATTGTCAAGCTCCGCGGGCCGCAAAATAAAAAGACACACTCGTCGGGGACGAATGTGTCGTGGTACCACCCGCGTTGCCGGCCATTTAACCGCGGGCAAAGATTTTCTTGTCGAAGAATACCAATACCGCGAAGAGGATGATGGCCAGAAGCAGGACGGACGCCGTCAGGATAAACAGCAGCGTGGTGAACGAATTCTCGCTCTTGTAGTAGATCAACATGCTGAGCGGCATCAATCCGCCGCCAATCAGACTGGACCAGGCTTGCAGTATGGCCGTTCGCTTCATGCCGATTTCCTTGAACACNTGNTAGAAAATCCCGTACGCAAAAAGNCTCAGCCACCCGACCACCAGAATGTGGGCGTGGCCCGGTACCATCGTATAATCTTTCCTGCCGGCCAAGTCCGATCCGAGCATGGCGCCGATCACCGCGTAGATTGCCGCGATACGGATCAGCCACTTTCCATAATGCTGCATCTTCTCACATCCTTTATCCGCAATCCGAAACATTTCCTTGCATGCCGTTTGAAATTCAAAGGCCTGTCTTACTTATACGACACTTTGGTTGGAATATCCTCTTCTTCTCCCCCGGCACAAAAAATCCCGGATGCTTTGCAGATCCGGGATAACAGGCCAAGATGCAAAACCATTTTTTTACATCCCGACATGCGGCTGCTGCGATTTCAGCATCCCTGCGGTCTCGAAGGATTGGACGAAATCCAGCGCCAGCAGCTTGTCGCAGACGTGAAGCAAATTCCGGGTGCGCGGCTTGTGCAGCTTGATCCGGAGCGTCCGGATCCCGCCCTCGTCCTGATCGTCGCCGGGCGCTTCGAGCGACATGCTCACGATCAGCAGCCCTTCCTTCTCGATCAGATCCGTAATTCGGGCGACGCCGCCTTCCGCGCGGGTGATCCGCAGGGTGATCTCGTTGCGGCTGCGTTTGCTGTGGAAGCTTTTTTCGAGCCGGTTCAGCACCAGCAGAATGAGAATGACCAGCACCGTCGACAGCACCGCTTCATAAAAGAACCCCGCCCCGACGCACAGGCCGATCGCCGCCACCACCCAGATGGAAGCGGCCGTCGTCAGCCCCGTAATGCTGAGGCCGTTGCGGATGATCGCGCCGGCGCCGAGGAACCCGATGCCGGACACGACCTGCGCCGCCAGCCGCGCCGGGTCCATCCGGACGTTGAACTCGCCCGCGAAATCGCCGAATCCGTAAATGGACAGCAGCATGATGATCGTGGCGCCGACGCAGACCAGAATGTGCGTGCGAAGACCGGCTGCGTGGTTGTGCCATTCGCGCTCCAGGCCGATCAGGCCGCCCAGCACCAGCGACAGCAAGATCCGCAGCGATGCGTCCAGATAGGAAATCTCCCACAGGCCGGTTTCAATCACCTTCATGGCCGAGCCAACTCCTTACCCTTCTTGAGCCGATGTTTCTTACGGTTTCGACACTTCGGCAACAACCGGATAATGATCGGACGGATACCGGCCTTCATGGAGCTCCCGGTCGATCACCACCGTACGGACCTGCCAATCCGGGGACAGGAAGATGTAATCGATTGTCTCGCCGGTATCGCCGCCCCGGAAGTGATGGACCGTCCCCCCGACATCCCGGTTGGCTGCGCCCAGCGCGGCGTAGACGCTTCGATAGCCTTCCCGCTCCAATCCCGTTACGGCGTCGTGCTCCGGCGTCACGTTGAAATCGCCCGTCAGCACGATCGGCAGACCGGTCTTCCCGCGCAGGTTCCGCATCCGCTCCCGGATCAGCTCCATGCCCTTCCGCTGCGCTTCTTCGCTGACATGATCGAGATGCGTGTTGAACATGGCGAATACATCGCCCTCGCGCGATCGGAACATCCCCCAGGTGCACATGCGGGCGTGGGAGGCGTTCCAGCTTTTCACTCCCAGCCGCTCCGGCTCCTCGGACAGACTGAAGTTCCCCGCCTGAACGATCTCCCAGTCGCGCTTCTTGTAGAAGATCGCGGAATATTCGCCTTCGGTGCCGCCGTCCCGCCCTTCGCCGATCCAGGCGTATTCCGGCAGCAGCGGCTCCAGATCGGCGAGCATGCCGTGAAGCCCTTCCTGGATGCCGATGATGTCCGCATCGTGTTTCCTGATCGTCTCGGCAACCGCCTTCGTGCGGTTCGGCCAGGCATTGTCCCCGTCCGAGGCCACGTTGACTCTCAGGTTGAACGTCATAATTTTCAATTGCATGAGCTGCCTCCACTCCGTGCTTGTCTGTATCGGATGACTGGTATCGGATTTCGGATCGGTTTACTTCTCTTTGCCGCCTCTGCCGTACACGAAGTACATCGCAATGCCGGACATGATCATCAGCACAACCGAATAGACGAGCGTCATCGCGCGGGCGATGATGCCCGCTTCCGCGTCCGTGCTGTTCTTGATCACAACCCCCAGCGTCTGGTACACGGGGTGGTACAGGAAGACCGTCAGATCGTAATCGTCCAGAATCTTGATGAAGTTCAGCGCAAGGACCGCCATCGTCGACGGCAGCACGATGGGCAGCAGCACCTTGCGGAACGTGTAGAACGGCCGCGCGCCCATGTTCCGGGCGGCATCCTCCAGGTTGTGGTCCAGGCTGAAGAAGGACGCCTTCACCATGCGCATTGTAAACGGAATATGAATGATGACATACCCCAGAATGATGATCCAGTGCGTCCCGGTCAGCACCGTGTTGCCGACGATGAGCCGGGGAACGTTGAACGTGAGCACAAGGCCGATTGCGATCAGCGTGCTCGGCAGAATCCACGGAATGAGCAGCGAGTATTCCAGCGCCATCGCCAGCTTGCTGTTCTTGTGCTTGTGCAGAATTCTCGACGCGTACAGGGCGAGGGCGACAACGCCGGTCGATGCGGCCGCGGCATACAGCACGCTGACCAGGTACGGCTTCAGCGCGCTCATTGAGGTGAACAGCCGGCCGTAATTTTCCAGCGTGAAGCTGTTCCAGGTGATCGTCGACGCCGCGATGCTTTTCGCATCGGCGAACGAGAACAGCACGATCAGCGTGACCGGCGTGATGTACACCAGAAACAGCGCATAGCCGAGGATGTGCACCGCCGCATTGGCGGCNTTGTTGTTGATCTTCTGCTTGACCAGGGCGGATTTCACCTTGGACACGGACATGTAGTTGCCGCGCTTCTCGAACCGGATCATGATCGTCAGCAGAATGATCGTGGCAAGCCCCAGGATGAGCGCCAGAAGCGCCGCCAGATCCTTGGACGTCGTGCTCTTGGAGAACGTCAGAATCATCGGCGCGATCGTCTGGAACTCGGACCCGCCCAGAATGAGCGGCGCCGACATGGCGCCGAGCCCCGTCAGGAACGTCAGGATCGTCAGCGCGAAGATCGTCGGCTTGAGTACCGGAAGCACGACGCGCCGCAGAATGTAGAAGGTGCCCGCTCCCATCCCCCTGGCGGCCTCGACGGTCTGGTAGTCGATCTTGCGGATCGCATTGCCCAGGAACAGAATATGGTTCGAGGTGCAGGCGAACGTCATGACGAACAGCACGGCCCAGTAGCCGTGAAACCATCCCTTGTCCATGGACGGAAACAGGCCCGCCAGAAAGTTGGTAACGAGACCGTTCTCGCCGTAGGCAAACTTGTAGCTCGACGCCACGACGACGCCGTGATACAGCAGCGTCGTAAAGAAGCCGAGCTTCAGCACCCTGGCGCCCTTGATGTCGAAATATTCGGTCAGCAGCACCAGCGTGATGCCGACGGCATTGACCGTGATCATCAGGGACACGGCCAGAAGGAAGCTGTTGGTCAAGCTGTTCATCGCGCGCTTGGACGACAGCAGCTTCTCCACGGCATCCAGCGAGAAGCTTCCGTTCTTGAAGAAGATCTCATGGTAGACGTTCAGGTTCGGAAAAATGAGAAACGCGAGGATGAACCAGACCATGAGCGCATAGAGCAGAAGCTGGCTGTAGTTCAGCGACCCGAGCCGGTTTTTCAACGATTGCGCATTCAATGTTCTCGCTCCGTCCGATCGAATTGCATGATGTCCGAAGGCCGGATGTACACATCGGTCTCCGCGCCGACCTCGAATCCGACCTGCCCGTTTTCCTTCTCGATGGTCTTCATCCGGCTGCCGCCGGCCATCTCCAATACATACTTGCTGTACAGCCCGTAATATTCGCGGTCGACGATTCTGGCCGCAAGGCGCACGACATCGCTTCCCGGGATCGGCGTCAGATTCACCTTTTCATTCCGGATGTAGGCGGCTTTGCCGGGCGACACGAAATCCTTCAGCGGGCTGTTCTCGATCAGCCCCGGATCGATCCGGTTGATGTCGCCGATGAAATTGCAGACAAACTCCGTTTTCGAGTGATTGTAAATTTCGTACGGCGTGCCGACCTGTTCGAGATTGCCGCTGTTGAACACCGCAATCCGGTCGGACAGCGTCAGCGCTTCTTCCTGGTCGTGCGTGACGTAGATGGTGGTGATGCCGAACTGTTTCTGCAGCTCCTTCAGTTCGTTCCGGAGCTGCACGCGCAATTTCGCGTCGAGATTGGACAGCGGCTCATCCAGCGCCAGAATGGACGGTTTCAGAACCAGCGCCCGGGCGATCGCCACCCGCTGCTGCTGGCCGCCCGACAGTTCGGACACCTTCTTGGACAGCTGCTCTTCCTTCAGGTCAACCTTGCGGGCGATGTCGCGCACGTCCCGGTCGATTTCCGACTTCGCCGCCCTCTTGACCTTCATGCCGAACGCGATGTTCTCGTACACGGTCATGGTCGGAAAAAGCGCGTAGTTCTGGAACACCATGCCGATGCCGCGCTTCTCGATCGGCACGTGCGTGATGTCCTTGTCCTTCAGATGGATGCTCCCGCCCGATGGCGAGATGAAACCCGCCAAGGTGCGGAGAATCGTCGTTTTGCCGCAGCCGGAAGGGCCGAGGAAGGTGAAGAACTCGCCTTCCCGGATCTCCAGGTTGAAGTTCTTGATGGCATGGAACGATCCGAAATGAATCTGGATATCCTTGAATGTGATCAACAGTCTCACCATTCTTTGGCTGGGGATGTAATTAGAGAACTGCATAGCTTAGACGAGAGCCATGCAGTTCCCGATATGCCGCTGTTCAGTTGATGATCTGCAGTTCGATTTTCTCCGCCCAGAGATCGAGATGCTCGGCGATGAACGACCAGTCGAGCAGCTGCGCTTTCAAGCTGCCGAACAGCTGCTTGATATGGGCCGGCGCTTGATCGGCCGCTTCCGGAATGACCGGCATGGCGTTGAATTCCGCGGCGAACTTGCCTTGCATTTCGGCGGAACCGAACCAATCGACAAAACGTTGCGCCGTATCCAGCTTCTTGGTGCCGTTCACGATTGCGATATGCTCGACGATCATCGGGACGCCGCCTTCCGGAGAGACGGTGCCGACTTTGACGCCGTATTCTTGTTCCCGCTTGAATTTCTCGCCGGAGACGACGGTGCCGATTCCGATTTTGCCGGCGGCCATGTTCGAGTACAGGTCTTCGCCTTCGACCATCGGCAGGCCGTTGTCATACAGCTTCTTCAGCTCGTTCCAGCCTTCTTCGGCAACGCCGAGGTCGCCGTTTTCGTCCATGTACGGCATCAGGATGCCGGCCACGACAAGCCGCGACGTCGCCCGGGACAGATTGGTCGGCGCTTCATATTTGCCCTTGAACGCCTCGTTGGTGTACAGATCCTGCCACGATTTCGGCGCCGTCTCCGGCGTGTACTCGGCTTCATTGTAGCCGATCATGATCGCCTGCTTGACCAGGCCGTGATAGTAGCCTTCCGGATCGTTCAGGAACTCTCCGACTTGCGGCGCCCACGAAGGCACGTAGTTCGTGAGGACGCCTTCTTTCTTCAGATTTTCGTAGAAAATGTGGTTCAGACCGAACACGACGTCGGCGATCGGGTTGTTTTTCTCCGCGATCAGACGGTTGGTCAGATCAGCGCCGCCCGCTCCGACGATCTCGATCTCGAAACCGGCTTGCTTGGCCTGTTCGATCCACCATTCGCCGCGGCCGTCGGAGTTGGAGTTCGTGTAGACGATCAGCTTCTCGTTCTTGACCTCGCCGCTGTCGCTGCCGCCGGCTCCCGCGGTATTTTCGCTGCCGCTGTTTTCGCCGCTGTTCGTGCTGCCGCTGTTGCCGTTGTTGCCGCTGTTGTTGCCGCCGCCGCAGGCCGTAATCACCAAACAACACAGCACCAGAAGTGCCAATGCTTTCATCATTTTCGACATGTCTGATCAACCCCGCTTGTTGTAATCATTGCGAACCGTTTCGATCCGATACCGACTTTC
>Ga0065720_1021467_pt1 | contig 10499 bp, 9 predicted proteins | sample Thericmetagenome_FD_59107 | JGI IMG/M metagenome (GOLD analysis project Ga0065720, IMG submission 59107) | Thermophilic microbial communities from the Joint Bioenergy Institute, California, USA of rice/straw/compost enrichment - eDNA_2 v2... | ecosystem: Engineered > Solid waste > Grass >... | reverse complement strand
CCCCCCCGAACTGCCCCCCGCCGCAGGCGCAACCCCCATCCCTCCCAAACCCCCTCCCATTGCCCCCAACAAACTCGCCATATCCCCACCAAGCCCTGGAAACCCTCCTCCCGCCCCCGCATTCTGCATCTCCTTCATCATATCCTTTAAAAAGTTCTCACTAACCCCGCCACCCGTCATCGCAGGACTATAATACGGCAACAACTCCCCCATCTTCCAACCCCTCGGCACAGCCGGCCTAGGCCATGGCTTCCCTGGCTCCACGACTCCCGGCGGCGGAGGCGGCGCCCCCCGCACGACAACGTGCAATGCGGGGGAGGTGTCGCTGGTTGGGTTCTCGCGCAAGTGTTGCGCCACGAGCAGATACAGGTGGTGTTTATTTTTGATCTTAACCGGCGCGTTGGGGGGCAAACTGGCCAGGTCGACCTTGACGCGGCCGGGGTTTGCCCAGTCCTTGGGGTGTTGCTTGCCAACTTCGAGGACGGTGGTGAGGCGGAGGTTGGCGCAGGCGGCGACGATCTCGGTAGCTAAGGGGTTCTTGACGGCCAGATGGGCCGGAACGCGACGGCCTTCGGCTCGGGAGCGGGTCGCGTCGAAGTAGACGGGGTAGAGGCATTGGAAGCGCTTGTAGGCAGATTCATCGGTTGTAGTGGCCATAGCGGGGTAAGGACGGGGGAAGTGGGGTTGTTTTTGGGAGGAGGGGGCTGGTTTGGGGGGGTTTTGGGAGGGTCTTGAGGAGGAAGATGATGACTGTTGTTGATTGCGGGCGCGGAGGATGTCTGATTCGACAAAGTCGTCAATGTCGGCTTCGGAGGGGTCTGACATTTCGAGGTCGCTATCGGAGACCTCTTCTACGCGGGGGTGCGACATTATTTTGGGTGGTGGTTTATTTGTGATCAGGTTGACGGACTGAGTCTTGTGGCTGCGGGGGGACGTTGGAGAAGAGGTCGACGTTGAACTTAAGGTCCTGTGGATGTCACGCCTCGCAATGAGGTGAGGTTACCAAAGTGCCAATTGACGGAGATCTGGGACAGTTGAGTTGTGGATCTCTGTAGTGGGGCATTGATTCTAGTCCAGAATTAACCCTAACCCTGCAGGGACTCGGAGACTTCAGCTTGCCATAACTCATTTAATCAAACTCTCTTATCATATTCCCTCGACAGAGTCAGAGCAGAAGTTCATGAACTAAGCAGGGTCTATTTATATGAACTGTCTTGCTGACTAAACGGCGTTGTTTTCTGTCTTCATATCTCAGAATTTGTAATTCTGACTTCCACTAGATTCCACCACTCTATGCTTCCCCCAATCGCCACCCTCGCCTTCACCGTTTTAGTCTTCTTCAGGCTTTGACTGATTCTTTCACCCAAGTGACTTCAATATTCATGACATTATATGCATTGCTTGGTAAGAATCACAGTTTTTTCCGATGAAACGTGGAATTCTCTCAACGAATGGCCGAGCACGAGCGAAGAGAAGCCAAGACACCCATGTGGCTGCCTTGCCGGGCACAGCCTTTCGACGTCGAGTAACGTGAGTTTGAAATGTTGGATTGGTCACTCGATAGTCGTTCCAATCAGGACATCATTATCTATTATGCTGAAGCGCCTCGATTTAACTTTCACGCTTGAATTCAACCTACCCCCTCATCTGCACTTGGCGTCTCAGGTCTCACTTATAAGATGGGCCACCCCAGACATGAAACCATCCTGGACTTCCTGGTTTTCATGATGATGAGTTGGTACCGATGCGCTAAACAAAATTCATTGCAATGGCTGAAAAACCGTGCATCGTGACATCAGACTCTTACGTAAGCAAGCTTCAAGCCCAGCACTCTCCTCCTCTTAGTCCTTGGTACCCTGGTGGTCAGTTCTATGTGTCTGCGCCTTGCGAGGCTGCTGACATTCGCAATGTGGTGAACACCCATAACTGCTCAACTGTATCCGACTTTCAAAATCGCTACTCAAATCTCCTTCACAAACAGCAGATACTCTTCAACGTCAGCTGCTCCCAAGTATCACTCTGCCAAGTTGATGCTAACACCTCGCATTTTAGAATGAGATCCTCCCAGCCCTAATCGAAACTGAACGTCAAGTAAAGGAACTAAAAGAAGAGGTCAATCAACTCCGCCTCAAACTAGAACAGGAAAGAGAAGAATTCAGAAAAGTGAAACTCGATCTTGAGCGTGAAGAAGATACCGCTCGGCTTTACCAGCAGAGAAATAAAGCCCTGGAACAAGAGCTCGAGCAACTGAAAATAGAGAACCGCAAGTTCACGAAAAATGAGATATTTGTGGAAGCAAGGAGACAAGCAGACCTGGAATATAAGGTACAAGTTGAAGGTCTCAAGCAACAGCTGGAGCAGGAACGGGCAGAAAACGACAGGTGGCGTAATAATAGTGCTTACGTCGCTGTCTTAATTGATGGCGATTGTACAGACTACGTATGTTCTCAGTTCTTCGCTAAGTATTAAGTTCCTTTCCCTGCTAACACATTCCCCATCTAGTACACGAGGACTAGCATCTTTGACGGCGAGAGTGGCGGCAAGGAGATGGCTTCAAAGCTGTTGAACCTCATTCGTTCGCAACACTACCTAAAGCAGTTTGACGTTGTTGCTACAATCTACGCCAACCTTACTGATCTCTGCCGTCTCAAGCCAAAGGCTGAGTTTAGCAAGGACTACGGAACTTCTAAACTCCAGTTTCGAGAGTTTGCTCAGGGCTTTACTGGGGCAAAGGCTACATTCGACTTTGTTGATGTCGGGCCCGGTAAGGAACGGGCAGATGGCAAGATTCGAGGTGAATGACAAGTTAGAGCTTCTTGTTGAAGATCCAAGCAGGCTAACGACAGATGCAGAGATGGCCCGTTGGCACCTCCGCAACCCCAACTGCAAACACGTTTACCTGGGCATCTGCCACGACTCCGGTTATGCTTCTTTCTTGGGACTCTTCAAACAGGATGACACCTGGCGCGAGCGCGTCACACTATTATCCTCAGGCTTCGTTCGCAGTGCCATCGAAGCCACCGGCCTCGACCGCATTGATCTCCAGCTTCCAGACAGGCTGCCCTCGTCAGAATTGACCACAATAACCACTCTACATCGGAGTTCAAGCCACCCTTTGCTGGATTCCCCTTCCCGAAGCGAACAATGGTCTGTTATACCCCCACTTACCCCTTTAGACCCCAAGTAAAACTCCCACTAACATGTCTTAAACCCAAAGGCCGCAAGGTCCACGGGGCCTCGATCCACTATTGGGAGCTTCCTTCGCTAACACAGACCTTGAATCTGTCCGAAATGTGTGCAAGTACATGGTTCTTCGCGGCGTTTGTCATCGGGACGGCTGTCCGTTCAGACACGACGTTACCTTGTCATCTTTGGATGCTGCACAGCGCGCCGCTCTCATCTACGCGGCCCGTCTGTATCCATGCAAGGATCGTCAGTTGTGCGAGGTGGAAAATTGTATTTTCGGGCATCATGTGAGTCATGCTTGATTGCCTGGCCTTTAAGCTGCGGTTGGCTATAAGGAAGGCAAAATGACAGTGTAGCTAATGTTTTACAACAACAGTGTCCTAGTCTTGATGCGAACGGGAGGTGCAGTAATCGGCGTTGCAAGTTCGATCGGCCAGAGGACCATCCACCGTTGGCACGATTCTCAACTCAGGATAGCGATGACGATTAATGATGGCTTTAAACTTTTGAGCTCGTGTTGAAATCTGGTATGGAATTAACTGGATTCCTGACACTACTAGAAGAGTGATGAGCGAATACAGGGAGACATGATGTGATTTTTTGAGACATGGCACCCTTCGAAGCTGGTTGACTTGAGGGCAACTTGTCTTTGAAGTACTTAATTGCTCCCTACCAGTTCAGCTCAAGTAGGTCAAATGTCCGAGTGAGCAAGTCCGATTTTAATCCGCCATAATGGGATTTGACGGCGAGCATAACATTGCTGGTCCTTTAGCCAAAGATACAATCTCCAACACCCACAACCGTTGGGAGCGAGGAAGCCATGGTATGTTAAACTCGTTTCACTATGTATGTATGTGTTAACATTTGAGTTTTTAGTGTTGGATATATTGTCTCTTCTATCTCTTGCTGGATGCCCTACGATTTCAGGGTTTCACTAGCTGTCACATGGACACGGCAGTCCAAGGAAAGGGATGTCCCCAACTGCCAACACAAGGGACACCAGAGACAGGATGATTGTGAGTGGCACAAATAAGTGGTTGATCCCGGAAGACGTCTAGAGCCGGATGACTGAAGAGAATGAGCCATATGGCCGAGGCATGATGAGAATTTTATAAAGGAAGCTGCCCGGTTATGATAGACTTCCCTTGGTTCCTCCTCTCCCTGACACAAGGATACTGAGGACCAAGAAAGATGATTACACGTAGTAATTGACTTCGCTGTGCACCCCACATCATCAGTGGCCATCATCTAACCCATTTGACCTATTGTCGATCCCTGCCTGCACCAGACTAAGTCACCCGTTACACTAGCAAAACACACAACTTTTGCAAATCCAAGATTTTAGCATACAAATCCAAAAATACTTATCTTTACGTAACTGCTTATTTTGCTTCCTATTCAACCAGTAGATGTGACAATTTCACAACCTCTGAAAATGGGTTCGAAGGTAGCGACCAGGTTGCAGAACCTAAAGGACTGGGGTCCTCACACAGTAGTGTATGTGATTGACAGATTACTGCTGAACGAGGAGTCCTCATCATGGCTCTGAAAATGTGCAATTCTGTATACATATTTATATTCGAGGGTTATTGACACGCCTGCCCTGCCAATTCATTTATTTTTGAGCACTTCTTTAATTATCGCCAGGTGTTGAGTCTCATTATCAACGCTTCCTTGACACGGATAATCTTCAAACCTCCTGATTGGCTTGCACTCTGGCCGTAGCAGTAGAGCCGAAACTCACTCACACTTGGGAACTCGCTTATAAGACCTAGACCTAGAAGAGGGATAAACGTTTGATCCTCCCTGGCTGTCGACTAGCTTTTTTTTTGTTATGTTATGTTATAAACAGAATAAGGCATATAGAGGAAGGTCTAACTTGCAAGGTAGAAAGGCATAAATGAAACTAACCAATGAGAAAACACGGCCATGTACGCACCGTTAATAATCACCAAGCAAGGAGTGATTAATCAACTACACAGGCGGTTTTCCCACATGTGAATAGTGTAGTTTGGGAAGCCCATAATCACCTCTTGCGCGCCGCCGTCGTGGGCACGACCAAGCACCCTCAAGGGTGAGACGGGTCGAACATACAGTTCAGTTCAATGCAACTACACAGACACAAGAATTACCTAGGAAACAGTGATAATCACCACAGGAGAATGATCAACATCTTGTATACAAGAATGTAGTGAGTCACTCACTCAAGAATGTTCATGAGAACTCCTCAGCCAGCAATATATATAACTGTTTACCAAAACTGATTACTACAGTATTGAACATTCTGTGTGGGAACTTCTATCTCTCAAATTATGTAGCCTGGTCACTACGTTTGATGTTCGATGTATAAGAAAATGGCGATGTGGATAGGAGTATTTGGGCGTTGCCCTGCACGACACGCGGCCCTAAGGGAATCTGTCGAGCACAATAGTTGTCACAGAACAACAACGCTCTACCTTCTAAACTACACACGCGTGGGGGTGGATGAATGAGCATGGCTCTTAATAAGGTCAAGTGTGCACCTGACCTCAGCGGAGCCCGGGCTGACCGAGGTAGGTCAGCGGTGGCACAATATGCGTTGACTACTAAGTAAAGATAAGGCAATATCTGACTTCGAACGATACAGCTTGTAAACTTGTTTATGAGAATGAGTGCTATGTTTGCGACTATATTTTCCCTTTAGAGAATCAAAATGTCATCTACTCTTCCAAAATCTTAGAATTGAAAAGGAGTAAGACAGTTTAGAGTTAAGAAGGGATGAGCAAGGAAATAGACTAACTAACTATGCAATATCCAAATGACTGACTCCAATCTAAGATTAGTCCTAACTAACCCACTGACCTGACTCGGCTATCGAGTAACAGAGCCCCTATAACCTCGGTATAGCCACACTTTGCAGCGTAATTCAGCAGTGTTTTGCCCTCCTTGTCTTGTCGGTCTGGATCCACTCGCCCATCACATAACAGAGCTCTAACAACCTCAATACAGCCATTCTTTGCCGCCCAACTTAGTGGCGTTCAGCTACAGTTGTCTTCTCGATCTGGGTCAACGCGGTCATCACATAACAGAGCTCTAACAACATCCGCATGGCCAGACTCTGCAGCCCAACTTAGCGGCGTTCGCCCTCTCCCGTCTTGTCGATCTGGATCAACTCGTCCATCCGACAGCAGAATTTTAACAGTCTCAGTGTGACCATCCATAGCGGCGTAACTTCGCGGCGCTCGACCTTCGTTGTCTTGTCGGTCTAGATGAACTCGCGCATTACATAACAGGGTTTTAATCACCTCCATTTGGTCATCCATTGCAGCCAAACTTAGCGGCGGTCGGCCTCGCTTGTCTTGTCGTTCTGAATCAACTCGGCCATCGAATAACAGAGTTCTAACAACCTCCATATGGCCAAACCGCGCAGCAACACTCAGCGGTGTTTGGCCATAATCATTTTGTCGGTCTGGATCAACTCGAAATCACACAACATAGCCTTAACAACCTCTGTATGGCCATGCGATGCAGCCAAAAACAACGGCGTTTAGCCATGGTTATCTTGTCGTTCTGGGTCAACTCGGTCATCGGATAACAGAGCTTTGATAACATCTGTGTGGCCATATTCTGCAGCGTAACTCAGCGGCGGTCGACTTCGATGATCTCGTTGATTAGGATCAATATTCCGGGCGCTAGTGAGAAGCTCCTTGGCTAAATAATTGAGTCCGCAAAAAACAAACTATATAAAGAGCATTCTAAAACGACCTTAAATACTCCGAACTCAGGTCTCGATCATCAAGGAGCCAAGGCCACTCTTTGATGTCGGAAAATCTTGCACAAAGTTGCACCACCATACTGACCCATTCCGGATTTTTCAATAAGTCGAGCAGTTGAGGAACGCAGGCCGAATACGCAGATGTATGATATCCCCAGTAGTCAACAGCATAGGTAAAGAGGTGCTTTTCAAGTCGTTCACGCGCCTCCTCATACGTCCTGATGGGGCCACCTGAAAAGTCCTCAAACGAAAGGTATTATACGCAGATATTTGCGATAGCGAGATGCACGGTCGGAAACCATCGAGTCAAAGTGTCTTGAAAACATTCCTGAACTGTATAGTGGACTAATCGAATGACTTCGCTTTCTCTGTCGATGACAACGAGCCCGCAACATGCCGAAAGCATATCTTCGGCACCAAGAATCGCGGTTTCATTAAGCTCGTCCTCACTGTCCTTGACAGCCCATGCATACTGAACATCCATCGTTTTGAGAGGACGTTTGGCGCAGATGATCCAAGATAGCACATGGTTGGCGAGCTCTTTGTATCAAGCCGGTTGCCCATGGATTCGCTCCATTGCGTTGTCATATGCCCGGCGTAATAGAGTAAGCTTCGGCTCCTTTTTCTCCGAGTCGTTTTGAAGCCCGTTCAGTGTCTTACGGACAAGTTTTGCACTAACTTTGTCCTTCAAGGACTCGAAGAAGAGGTGAGCGAGTAGGAACCTGACTCTGAGAGTAAGCATGTGCTCAACTGAATCGATAACCCTTTGGTCATGGAATACTGATTACTTACATGCCATCTCCGACACTTGCAATACAATTAATGATCTCATGTTGGAGGTCGATCGTCATTGATTACTCCAAAGGAATTTAAGAGACCGTGACGTTGGCATCGCATACCTATTCTGTAACTTCCGGCGCGTAAACGACCAAACCGTAGAGCAGCTCACTACCAACATCGTGAAGCAACTACTCAGCAATAAGTTTCCGACGCCGCTCGCAGTCATGGATGCCTATGCTCACTCCAAGAAACATAAATCACAGCCATCGTTGATCGATCTCGAGGAGATGTTCCATGCTGTTGCCGAACTGTACAAGGATGGGGACTTCATTATTGTTGATGCGCTGGACGAGTGCCAAATGAGCGACAATGTTCGTTCCAAGCTGATTGAATCATTACTACGTCTACAATCGAGGGAAGGTAATGTCAAGCTCCTGACCACAGCCCGCCCTGTACCTGATATTGTGGAAGCCTTTGATGGGCACTCCCGTCTTGAGATTGTAGCCCCAAAGAACGACATCGAGCAATACATACGCACTCAGATGTCCAGTTTACGCGCTGTTTCAAATTACCCGGACACAAGGATAGTCTTCCCAGCACCAGGTATGCCGGGGCAGAAAGAGTCACTGGCTTCCTTGACAGCCTGGTGGACTTATTAGCTTGAGGAAAATTGGGAAGGAGACAGGTGTAAAACAAACAAGGATTATACCATTCCTGAAACTGACGAGATTCTAGGAACCACTGTCCTGTTCCTTCTTGGATTTGGCGTAAAAAGTCGGCTTGTTGTGGCGAATAGTCCATTGGAGAGAGCCATTGAAGCATTTCGTCATATATTTGTCGAGCTTCGGCGGTATAGGTCTCCTGAATCATGGGATGTACACCGGATGCCACAGTATTGACTCTCTCTTCAATCTCCCACGTCCGTTGTTCAATAGATTGAAGCTTCTGAACTCGGCCGAAAAGAAAAGTCAGGGTCTGATATCGCCGTTGGAGGTTTTCGAAAGCTTCGCGCGCTTTCCCACCATCGAGTGCGGCCTTGAGGCATTCCCATCCAAATCTACGACCATCTGCCCGCTTTTTCATCTTGGAGAGCAAATATTGCAGCTCTTCCTCACAGGTAGATAAGAGGATAGCCGTGTCCGTACCGTGCATGGGATCAAGCTCAGAAAGCAACGCTGAAGAACCATCTTTGCAAGCATTTGCAAATTGGATCCAAGAGAATAGAACGGGCATATAGCAGAGTAGTCTTGAGGGCCTGTACTTCGAAAATGAAGCTTTTTGTCTCCGCCGTAATATCTTTCCAGTTGTTATAAAACTTGAAGGTATACTCCAAGAGCTGGCTAGCCACGCCGATAACGCCAATAGGATCAACCATGGTGGTACCCTTGACACCTTCGTGAGAGTACGATAGAGCGTACCGGGAAAGTATTTGGGAACGGTTCAGTGGCAAAGGACCTTTATAAGAAGAGAAAGAAGCAGAGGAGGGTCAACGCTGTGATGAGACTCAGTGAAAAGAGTCCTCAGTCATGAGGCGAGAACACAGTTGCAGGAACTGATATAGTCAGATGATTTGAGAGACTCTTTCAGAATTATGAGCCAAAGCGCTTTTCAGCTATGTACTTTTTGACTGAAGACTTTAAAGGCCTTTGGGGACGATACAGCCAGGGGGACATTAAAAGAAGAGTGATATATATGCCCAGTTAACCGGGCATAATCACGGTGCCGGGTAAAGCTGAGTCAGAGGCTCAGCGTGCTTACACCCACAGCAGATTCCTTGTACAATTGTGTGACCAGAATTATGCTCTGATTCGCGATAGGCGCATCGACACAGCGCTAGAGCTGAGACCTCATGAACCTCATGGCTTAGCTCGTCGCCCAATACCCACCACAAGGCACCTCGTCAGGTTCTCCGAAAGGCCACATAACTCCTTATGTCGGAGAGATGGCTGCTGTTTGAGGCCAATTACGTGCAGTTTTCACAGCATTTATAGAGTTCGAGTCGTCATCGACAACACTATATATGTAATGGAAAGACCCTTCAAGTTGCACACTTAGTAGCTTCCCCTCCCATCTTCTTGAACGACATGAGTCTAAATGAAAATGACGATATCATCAATGACGCTCTCCACGCACTATGTTCAGTACGAACGCTTACACTATCCAGAGAGCCATATCCAGCGGCACCGAAATAGGAGACGCAAGTTGGCAACTTCAGGTTCCCAGTGGGTACCATGACAACCAGCCAAGGCCCACATCTGTTGAATTGAATTGTATTGTCGACCCGTCTCACCCTTGAGGGTGTTTGGTCGTGCCCACGACGCTGGCGGGCAAGAGGTGATTATGAGCTGCCTAAACTACACTATACACACGCGGGGAAACCCAAAACGAAAAAAAAAACCGGTGCGTTGCTGGGAGGAGATATCATAAATGAGAACGGAGAATGGGCTAGATGGGGAGAATCTCAGGGATTTTGTTAGCTGCAGGTGATCACACCGTGATCACCGCTGACCTACCTCGGTCAGCTCGGGCTCCACTGAGGTCAGGTGCACACTTGACCTTGTATAAGAGCCATGCTCATTCATCCACCCCCACGCGTGTGTAGTTTAGAAGGTAGAGCGTTGTTATTCTGCGACACCTATTGTGCTCGACAGATTCCCTCAGGGCCGCGTGTCCTGCAGAGCAACGCCCAAGTAAATACACCCATCCACATTACCATTTTCTTATACATCCAACAGATTTGAATATCCAAGCTAGACAGTTCTGAATCTGATTGTGAGTC
>Ga0065720_1004247_pt1 | contig 10504 bp, 20 predicted proteins | sample Thericmetagenome_FD_59107 | JGI IMG/M metagenome (GOLD analysis project Ga0065720, IMG submission 59107) | Thermophilic microbial communities from the Joint Bioenergy Institute, California, USA of rice/straw/compost enrichment - eDNA_2 v2... | ecosystem: Engineered > Solid waste > Grass >... | reverse complement strand
CCGGGAGTCAGCCAGAGCCGTACGGCCTCGGCGAGCGCCTCGCCCAGCTCCTCCAGGGTCGCGCCGGAGGCGAAGCATCCGGGGAGGTCGACGACTTCGGCCCACCACCCGCCCTCGTCGGCGTCGCCCACGCGAGCGTCAGCGAGCGTGGAGGAAGAGTTTCTTGGGTTGTTCTCAGGGTTGTTCAAGGGGTTGTTCTTAAGGGTTGTTCGGCTCCCATCCATGGGAGGGGTAGGGGGGCCTTCCATGGGAGGGGTACCCCTCCCATCCATGGGAGTGGTAGCAGGGGCATGCATGGGAGGGGTCCCATGGAAGGGAGGGGTCCCATCCATGGGATGGGGTGCATCCATGCCGCCCCCGCATCCATGCCGGGGGTCTTCTTGAGCCCGGATGGGTTCTTCGACTCCTTCGCAGGCTTCGGCCCGCTCACGTGCAGCGGCACGTCGTAGACGACCGGCCGCTGACCGGGCGGCAGGTGCTCGACGAGGGACTGATCGCCGAGCAGCAGCAGGCCGAGTTCGCGCAGCCGGGCGATGTCCCGCCGGGCCTGCTTGGGCGACTTGCCGGTGAGCTGGGCGATGGTGGCCACAGACTGGCGTGAGCCGCGCCCGTGCTCGTCGCACGCGGCGGCGATGACGGTGAGGACGGGGGAACAAATCGGCGGGGACGGGTGCCTCGTGGATGACCCACGCGACGGCGCGGGCGGACACCCACTGGTGATCGTGAGTCATCAGCGCCCCCTGCACGCGATGGCGTACGGGCGCGTGAGTGGGCACGCGAGCGCGCCCACGGGTATCGTGGCCACGGGTCTCCTCCTGGCTGCATCAGGACGGGGATCAAGGGCCTGTCAGGTGCGGCAACACCGGGCAGGCCCGATCTTTGTTCAGATGTTCGACCCCACCCTAGCGCCCCGCAACCCCAGAGGTACGAACCGTCACCGCCACCCCAGCGGCCACAGGCGTAAACGCGCGAAACCCCGGCCCTCACCGCAGGACCGGGGCATCAACGCTCGGCGGTCAGCTCCGGGACCGCCAGCGCCCCTCCACGTACGCGCGGATGTCCGCCGGGTCCCACAGCGGCTCCCGGCCGACCCGCTTCACCGGCTGCGGCGCCTGCCCACGCGCCACGTAGGCGCTCCACGTGCGAGGCTTGACGAACCGGCCAGCCCGCTCCAGCGTGGCCAGCACCTGCCGGACCGTCATCAGGGTGTCGTCTTCGGCGCGGGCGACGACCGGCGGGGCGTGGAGACCCTGGTATCCGCCGAGTACGTGCCACCCGGCCGGGATCTTCGCGGCCTGCCGCTCCAGGTAGTCGTGCGGGTCCATGCTGCTGTCCGCAGCGTACTTGTCCCAGGCGTCCCACAGGTCCCGCGCGGGCTGGCCGGCACGCTCCTCCGAGAACCACTGCTGCCAGTCGGGGCGTAGCTCCCGCACGGGCCGGTCGGACTCGACCCAGATGAACCCGGCCGCCGAATCGTGGGAGGCGGCGACTGCCTCGGCGAGAGCGCGCGCTCTGGGTGAAAGCCGGTCGAGGTTCACCTCGTCGTACTGCGGCCGGATGCGGACGAGGTCGCCGGCCTCGTTCTCGCGGAGGACGGTGTTCCGCAGCTTGAGCTTGACCACGGTCATGTCAGCCCTCCCCGCGGATGAGCTGGGCGTGCAGGGCCTCGGCGAGGTCGAGCACCACGTCCACGGGCAGGTGCCGGGTGCCGGTGTAGGTGGTGGCGATCCGGCCCTCGTCGCGGGTGTGGATCGTGACACCGGCGGCGAACTGGGTGGGGTGGTCCCGCAGGGTGATCACCGCGCCGGACAGGACGGTGAGGGTGTGGACGCGGTCGCCCTCGTCATCGATCGCGTCGATGACGTCGGCGAGCATGGGGGCGAGCCCGCGGATCGTGATGATGCGGCCCTCGGGGCTCTGCTTGTCGCGGACTTTTGTGGTGACGGTGGTCTGGTGGCCGTCGGCTTCGGTCCAGGTGTAGGTGCCGTTCAGGTGGATCATCGGTGTCTCCCTCCCGGTGTGGACACCCGCAACACTACAGTCCTGAGCTGTACAGCGCAAGACTGTAGAGGTGAGCCCCGGGCCGACACCGGCCCGCGGCCTCTACCGGTACGCCCACTCCGGCTCGGGCAGCTCCTCGAACACCGTCCACGGGTGCTTGTCCCGCGTGAGCCAGTTGTGCCACCGCCCCCGCAGAAACCGCATCTTCTCCGGCTGCTGCTCGGCGACCAGGCGATCCAGCAGCACAACCAGCTCGGAGATGACCTGGTGGACGTTCCGGCCCGGGCAGGTGATCACCGAGCCGCGCACCCCGCCCGCAGTGGCCACGACGACCTTCGCGAGCTTGGACGGATGCAACCGCTTGGCCGGGTGCGTCCGCGCCCAGTCCGCCGGGGCCGGCTCGTCTTCGGCGGGTACCGCAGTGATCGAGACGATTGCGTCCGCCCGGATCAGGTCCCGAGACTCTTCCAGCACCACCCATACGGTCACGTACACAGCGTCGCGGACGATCACGCCGTGTGCAAGCCGGGCACACGAAAGGGCGGCCACCGCCGCCACGGTGACCCCCTCTGAGAGCTCAAGATCTGTGCCAGGCCCCCCTACTCGAAGTAGTGGGTGGTCGTGGTCTTCTTGGGCCTGACCAGCCGGTACAGCCACCATGGCAGCCAGACGAGCACGCCCCAGACACCGCACGTGAAGATCGTGAGCAGGAGGTGGGCGGTGTGGCTCATGCCGCTCAGGCCGCGCCGGGCGGTGACGCTCCGGACTCTCCGGGGTGTCGCGGGAGGGTTCGGGTCTTGATTCATCGGGGTGGCCTCCTTAAGGACAAAGAGGTCACCTAACGTAATGACGAGACTACGAAAACGTCGCCAGAATCCCAAGCCTGGCCGACTCCGGACACCCGCGCCGTCAGGAGCGAACGGTGACCGTGCCCATCCCCTTGCACGGACGGCAGTTCACCCACTTCTGCGTGACGACCGTGCTGCCGGACGGCGTCGTGGTCTCGACCTTCTCCATCCACCCGCCCCGGCCCTGGCAGTTGGTGCACTGCCGGGTCTCAGCGTCGCCCCGGGCCGGGCGGTCCGAACGCGGCACGGGCCGGTCGCTCGTCGCATCACGGGCGACCTCGGCGGCCTCCTTCTTGGTGAGGCCGGTCAGGGTCACCACGCTGCCGTACGGCGTGGTGATCTGCGCGAAATGGTCACGGGCCATGGCCACTCCTCAAGGTCGGGGATCCGAGCGTGACACGACCAGCCCTGCGCTGGCCACCGGTTCGCCCGGCTGGGACCGGGGGCCAATACGACGAGGGCCCCCGCTCGCGCAGGGGCCCATAACGGAACAGACGTGATCACTCGGGGATCTCGAACGTGTACCGCCACCCGAACCTCGACGCGGCGTGCACACCGATCGCGTACTCGACCGGCCGGCCGTCGGCCGTACGCGTGATGCGCTGCAGCTCGACGACCGGCTCGCCCGGCGGCAGTCTCAGCGTCTCCACCTCGTCCGGCGTCGGCATCCGCGCCCGCAACTCCTCGGTTATCTCGTGGGGGTCGAGCCCGCGCTCGGAGAGGATCGCGAACCCGCCGCCGCGGCCAGCGATTCCCGGCCGCGGGTCGCAGATCGGCGTGTCCTCCACGTCCTCGACCCGGTAGTAGCTGGTCATGGTGTGCGTCGGCAGCCCCTCTCGGGTTACCACCCGGGCGCGCTCGATCACCTCGTCTCCCGGGTGGATGCCGAGTGCGTCCGCCACCTGCTCGTCGGCGGGGACGCGGCTGACCTCCTGGGTCTGGCCGCCCTGCTGGACGGTGGCGTCGCTCTCCGGGTCGTCCGCCCTGACTTCGACCGTGGTGATCTGCCAGCGGGAGCGGGCGTACCGGTCCGGCCCCAGCCAGCGGACAGGGTGATCGTCCCGGACGTAGTTCCCCGACCCGTAGCGGCCGACGACCAGGCCCTCGGCCTTGAGGATGCCGAGCGCCTTCTCGGCGGTGGCCCGGCTCGTTCCGTACTGCCGCGCCAGTTCACGGACGGTCGGCAGCTTCATGCCCGGCGGGAGACGTCCTTCGGTGATGTCGGTTCTTAGCTGCGCGGCGATCTTTGCCGCGGGTCCTGTGTGGGCTTCAGGTGACATACGACCACGATACCCAACTGTCCTAGGTCAGGTGTCCTAGGCCAAAGCCCTTGACAAGAGAGATGCATCCTAGGATCCTCGTCATAGGACGCATCGCAATCCGTTGCGATACGGCCTCACACCGTGTCCAACATGACCGAATTGGGAGGTGTTGTGAGCGGCCCCGCCGCAAGCGCGCTGCTACTGCCCAAAGACATCGCGGACAAGTTCCGCGTGGACGTCACGACCGTGCGGCGGTGGCTACGCACCGGGAAACTCGCCGGCATCCGCACGCCGGGCGGGCAGTGGCGTTGCCGCGAGGGCGACGTCCAGGAACTGCTGTCCGCCCCCACCAACAGAAACGGGCTCGCCGGTGACTCCACCACCGACGAGCCCTGACGATCCCCAACCGTCCAGGAAAGGAATCCCATGCAGTCTAAGTGCGAGGTGGCCCGATGACCACCGAGCAGATGCAGGCCGCCATCAGCCAGGTCAACCAGGCCATGACCGGCAGCGGCAGCCCCGTCTTCACCCGCCCCCTGATCACCTCCTCGGGGTGCTCCTGCTGCAACGGCGGCGAGTGCCGCAAAGGGGGTGCGAAGTGACCCCGAGCCTCGACTTCCACACCGAAGCCGCCATCCCCGACGTCGTGTGGGTCCTCACCTTCGGGGAGATCGGCGCCGCCCTCTACTACAGCGACATGCCGTCGCGTGGCCGGCACACGGCCGAGCAGGTCATCGACTGGGTCATCCAGGGCCTGCAGCGCGCCGGGGGTGTCGCCGGGGTCCGCGCGATCGACCAGGAGCTCATCCGCGCGATGCTCAATGGTCGCTTCGACGAGGTCCACGACAAGTGGTTCCCCAACGGGCCGCGCCGCCAGCGCGCGGGTGACCTGGCGGACGACCTCACCCGGTGGCTCACCGGCAAGTCCAAGCCGCGCCCGGCCGAGCCCCGACCGCCGGTCCGCGTCCCGGCCCGCCCGGGGGTGCGACCCCGATGAGCGGCCAGAGCTACTACCAGACCGCGATGGAGCGCCTCGCCGAGGACCTGCGGCAGCTCAACGAACGCGACGCCCGCGAGGCCGAGACCGACCCCCGCAACGGCGGCCAGCAGCAGGGGGTGCAGCGGTGACCGCCGCCGACCGGCTCCTCCTGCAGGCATACGGCCCCCTCCTGGACCGGATGGCCGAGGCCGAGCGGCTCCTCGCCGTCGTCGGCGAGGAGCTGAAGGAGGCGCAGCGGATCGTGGACGGCATCGCCGCCCTGACGACCACGCAGCGCTGAGGTCGCGGACGTCCGCCCGGCCTCGGCCGGGCGGACCCCGCGCAGCGCTGAGGCTGCGTGTCCCGCCCGGACCCAGTGCCGGGCGGGGTGCGGAGCAGCAGACACCGGGGCCCAGCTCCAGCCCCACAACCCACCAGGGAGAACGCATGAACAAGCGCGAGTTCATCGCCGCCGTCGCCGCCCGCATCGGCAGCGACAAGAAGACCGCCGAGGCCGCCGTCGCCGCCGTCATCAACACCATCCAGGACGCGGTCGCCGTCGACGAGCCGGTCGTGCTCACGGGCTTCGGCACTTTCCGCCGCGGCGAGCAGTCCGCCCGGCAGGGTGTGTCGTCGCTGACCGGCAAGCCGTACCACTCGCCGGCGAAGTTCGTGCCGAAGTTCTCGGCGGGCGCGGAGTTCAAGGAGCTCGTCGCCGCGGGCGGCGGCCAGCGCGAGCACGTCGCCGCCTAGCACCGGATCGTTCCCGGCCGCGCCCGCTCGACGGAGCGGGCGCGGCGGGACCAGCCCATCAGCCCATCGAGCGAAGAGGAACCGATGCCCACCTACATGTTCCGTGCCCCGGACGGGCGCGAGCACACCGTCGCCGCCCGCGACGAGGAGTTCGCCCGCCGCTGGGTGGCCTCCCAGATCTTCCACCCCGCGCCGGACGACTGCGGCGCGACCGGCATGACCCCCGAGCAGGCCGCCCAGGCGCAGGCCAGGTTCGACCAGGCCGCCGCCGACCTCACCCTCGTCCGCACCGGACGGCGCAGCGCCCACTGACACCGAGAGGAGACGCAATGTCCACGTACCACTGGATCATGACCCTGCAGTGGCCCCAGGGCATGGTCACCGGCGATGGATTGATCGACGTCTCGCCGCGCACCACTCGCAGCGAGGTCTTCCAGAAGATCTACGACGACCTGATCAGGGGCCGCGCCCCTCGGGGCGCGCACGTCACCTTTTTCGCGCTGGAGCCCAACTCCCTGACCTGACCGCCCACGTCCTCGGAGCTGAGGGCCTGCAGACCCACCCCGCCGGCGAGGGCGCGGGGTGGGTGTCCAGACCCCCAGACCACCAGCCGCCCCGACCACCCGCAGACCACCAGGAGAACCACACCAATGCACACCACAGCACCCGGCAGCCAGGACCCCGAGGAGGTCCGCAAGGCCCTGGCCGAACTCGAGCACTACGCCAACGCCGGCGTCGTGGACGCCGACCTCATCGACGACGAAGGCGACGAGTTGCCGTTCGTGATCGACCTGTCCGAGGGTGAGACGCGCCGCGTCCGCGAGCTGCGCGCGCAGGTCGCCGAGGCGCACCACCTGGCGGCGCTCCAGGCCGACCAGACCCCCCTCCAGATCGACACCAAGAAGGTCCGCAAGCGCCGCCAGCGCGTGGCCGAGGCCGCCCGGCTCCACGCCTTGGACCAGGACCCGTCGGTCCTCGCCTACCGCGACCAGCGGGTCCGGCGGGCCGTCACCTGGATGGTGTTCGGCGCGGCCGGGATCGCGCTCGGCGCGTCCAGCATCGGCGTGCAGTCGTCGGTGTCGACCGCGCTGGGCCTGAAGGAGCACTCGCTGGGCTGGTGGGCGGCCTTCTTGGTCGAGCCCGCCCTGTCGCTGCCGCTGCTCGGCGCGGTCGCGGTGCAGGCGTACAGCGCGATCCGGGGGAAGGTCGTGGACCGCACGAGCCCGGAGGGCAAGCGGCTGTTCCGGACCGAGGCGATCCTGCTCGCCCTCACCTTGATCTTGAACTGCTGGCCCGCGTTCATCGGGCCGGACGGCGAGTTCAAGATCGACCCGCTGGCGGTGATCGTCCACGCGCTCGGGCCGGTCGCCGCGGTGACCGCCGTGTGGGTCCTGCCGACCCTCTGGGCCGTCCTGGCGGCCCTGCCGGTGGAGGGGGTTACTCCCCCCCTTACTGGCCCCCTTACTGGCCTTACGTACAGGGAAAACGCGGTTCCGAGGGCGGTTCGGTTTACCCCCTCTAACGCGACTCTCCTCGTTGATCGTCTGGTCGCCGAGGCACGCAAGTTGATCAATGACGGGGAGCTCCCCCCGGCCCCCTCCGCCAACAAGATCCAGAAGCGGTTTCGCTGCGGCATGGACATCGCCCGAGCCGTCCGCGACCGCCTCGCCCAGGACGGAGACGCCTCATGAACCACCCCTACGGCATCCCCGACCTCAACCCCCTGGACCGGGCCGTGCTCCGCGCCGAGATCGCCTGGCAGCGCCTCACCCAGACCCGCGTCGCCGCCGCAATCACCGCCTGGTGGCACCGGCCCCGGCTCGGCGCCGCCGACGCCTGGGCCCGCCGGTGGGCCGAGGACCCTGCCAACTGGTGCGACCGGCCGTGGTGCGAGAGGTGTTTCGGAGGCGGCCGGTGACCACGCACCGTGACGGCTCTCGTCGACCGGCGACGGTCCGGCCTCCGCCCGAGACCTAGCCCGAGAGGGGCCTCTACGCGCGGATGCGCTGCGCTGCGCGCGCGCAAGCGCTGCGCGCGCGATTTTAGCCGAACCTGTCAAACCATCACTCTCTGTAGCCAAGGAGGGATCGTGTCGACGACGCGTAAGACCGGCCCGCTGACCCGCCGCGACTACCACGAGGGCCGTATCCGCGACGCCAAGAACGGGGTCAAGCGGCTCTTCCTGGCCGCCCAGTGGGTCGTGAGCGAGCTGACCGCGCTCGGACGGCGCGACCCCGCCAAGGCCCACGCGCAGGGGTCCGCGCTCGCGGACCAACTCATCGAGTTCGCCGGACGCCTGAACGAGGCGCACCACCAGCACCTGATGCAGGAGAAGGGAGGCCGCGGTGCCTGACCTGTTCAAGCTCGAACTGCCGGACGAGCCTCCCAAGGAGCCGTCCGCCGAGGCCGCGGACCAGACCGACCGGCCGGACAGCGCTAGCGGCGATGAGGCCAAGGGTGAGGCCAAGGTGGTGAGGCTGTTCCCCACCGCGGTCGACTCCGAGGCGCAGCCGCCGGTCGAGGCCGAGCCGTCCCAGCCGGGCGTGATCGAGCGCATCACCCCGGCCGTCGAGCGGTCCCTGGCCCGGTTCGGCGCCACCTGGAGCGCCGCGTGGACCGGTGACGGCGTGCTCGGCATGCGCCCGCGCCCGGTGATGGCGCTGGTGCGCCAGTTCTGGCTCTCGCCGCCGCCGTACGTGCGGGACGCCCTGATCCTGCGGATCCCGTACGCGGTGTACGGCGCGATCGTCATCCCCATCACCGCAGCCGGGCACCTCGCGCTCCTGATCATCTCCTACCCGACCCTGCTGGCCGGCGTCGTCGCGCTGGCCGTGCTCCTCACACTCCTCGCCTGAAAGGACCCACTATGTCGTTCGAATTGATCTTGGGTGGCCTGTTCGCCACCGCCGTGTTCCTCTATCCAGCGCTCCAGCTCAAGCGGCGGAGGAAATGGAACATCTTCATGGGGATCCTGATGCTCATCGCCGGCATCGGCACCATCGGGATCGCGGCGTGGCTCGCGAGTGTCGCGGCGAGCCTGACCTCGGCGCTCTTCGTCGGCGCCATCGCGCTGATCCTGCTGGCCGGGTTCGGGATCGGCGTCGTCTGTGACCTGGTCCCGGACTGGAAGGTCGATCACCCGTGGCGGGTGTTCGCTCTGCCGCCGCTGTTCGCGATCGTGATCACGACCGGCACCGCCGCCTTCAGCTACGCGGCCCAGCAGTACGGCGAGAACTTCGAGATGCTCACCTCGCAGGTGACGCGATGATCCTGCTGTTCTCGCTGGTCGTCGCCGCCGCAGTCTGCGGGATCATGTGGCGCCGCCCGGACGCCCGAGCCGCCGTCTCAGGCGCCTGGCAGGCAGGCAAGGCCCAGGCCGTGCAGGAGTTCCGGCAGGGCTACCAGTTCGCCCAGAGCAGGCTCCGCGCGGGCAACCCGGGCTGGAAGAACCCCCGCCGGTGGGTCTCGGCCGGCCTCGCCGCTGGATACGGGACGTGCGCGACGATCGCCGCCGCGAACCGTATCCGCCGCCGGGCGTGGGAGGGCGGGCGCGAGCGGTACCGGCAGTGGAAGCTCGCCCGGCCGATCGACGCCGAGGTGATCGCCGAGGTCGTCGAGAAGGACAAGCCGCCCCAGGAGGAGGCGGGCGAGCCTCCCCTCACCGGCCAGACCGAGTGCCCGAAATGCCGCGAGCAGTGCAAGGGCACGATCCCGGCCGACAAGGACGAGACCACGGTCACCTGCAAGTGCGGGTTCGTGATCATCTTCTACCGGGAGCCGCCGGAGGACCCACCCCCTGAGAAGCCCGGCGAGACCGACCCCAAGCCCGAGCAGGCCCCTGACCCTGGCCAGGCCGAACCCAAGCCCGAGCAGACCCCTGACCCCGGCCAGCACCCCGAGCCGGAGAAGACCACCGACCCCGAGACCACCCCCGAGCCAGGGGGTGAACCCAACCACCACAACCAGGAGGAACCCATGCAGGTTGAAGCCACCGGCCTCACCTCGTACGCCACCGCGCACACCCAGTTCGCCGCCGAGCTCCGCGCCCAGGTGTCCGGAAGCGAGTCCCTGGCCGCCTCGATGGCGGACATCCTCGCGCCGCACTCCGACCTCATCGGCGACACCGCGATCCTGCAGGACCTGCTCAACCAGGCCGCCGCGGTCGCCGACCGGATCGCTGAACGTTCCCTCGCCGTCGCGAACAACTAGCCACCCGGAAGGAGCACCTCATGTCCAGTCACGCCACGGAGTCCACGACAAGCCCGGCCGGCGCGCTCCCGGCGGTGCGCGCCCAGGGTGAGGTCCTCGCCCGCGCCGCGCGCCGGGCCGTGCACCACGAGCGGGGCAAGGCGAAGCTGGCGGTCCCCGTGGCGTGGCTGGCCACCATCCACGGCGCGGCCCTCGCCGCGGACGCCGCCGACCTGCACCCCATGCCGCGGCTCGCCATCATCGGCGCCAGCGCGGTCGGCGTGCTCGGCCACGCCGAACGCCGCGGCAAGGACCTCCCAGTCGTGCCGGTGTCCGCCGCGGTGCTGTGGATGGTCGCCGCGAGCATCTTCGGAGCGGACGGCTGGATGGCGATCCTCCTCTGGATCGCCGGTATCGCCCTGGCTGTCCCCTACTGGCTGGACGTCCTGGCGTCGCTGCGCCGTCCCCGCCGC
>Ga0065720_1021463_pt1 | contig 10506 bp, 16 predicted proteins | sample Thericmetagenome_FD_59107 | JGI IMG/M metagenome (GOLD analysis project Ga0065720, IMG submission 59107) | Thermophilic microbial communities from the Joint Bioenergy Institute, California, USA of rice/straw/compost enrichment - eDNA_2 v2... | ecosystem: Engineered > Solid waste > Grass >... | reverse complement strand
ACCATTAGACAAAAAGAAGACAAGCTTAAATTTACTATGATTAGATTTCTGAAAGAATGTAATATTCCATTAACAGAAGTCCCTCAAAACCTAAAGTGCGAGCTTAATTTCAATGGGGAAGATAGCTTTGAAAGAAAAAATCCTACACAATCAACAACCACACACAAAGGAGCTTTTCTCCCTCTTCATAAAGTAATAATATGATCAAATTTTATGTAATTTGGTAGAGGGATGATGAGACACAAGCAAGTAGCGAAACAAGCCAAATTGAAGGATTTAATATAAGCAATTTCCTTTCATCAACAGAGAAATGTGCCCCTCATAGATCCCCTATACAACAAGAAAATGGCAAGTGGATTGTTGATCCAAATGCCTGGAATCTTGAGCATGAGTATCTTAAGACATTGGCATCAACAAACAAAATATTTGGAAACAAAGATATCGGAGATCATCATCATCACAATTTAATAAATACCAATGAGAAACTTAAGTGTGAAGTAATACTCTATTTTCTCTTTAAATGGGAAGGATGAAGATTTTATGACTATGCTAAATAGCAACCTTCATAAAGAAGTTCTTCAAGAAAATTATGGACAAAATGACAAAGGACAGAATTTAGATCTTATGAACTTTACCTGGATTGATCCTGAGAATAATGGAAGAAACCAAGAGTAATGAAATCCAACCGTGCCAGGCATCTACGTAGGAAATATGGTGGATTATCAAAAAGAACTAATATATCTTTTACCTTGTTTTGGTCATCATCATGCTCTTGTTTGTCTCTTATACTTGTTTGTGCCAGTAGAAATCATGGACTCAGATCGGTAATTGCATAATCATCCTGAGTCACTGAAGATGTCATTCAAATACGATAAAGCATATCTCGGAACTTTCTTAGGAAAGTTGATAAATTAGTTTTTAATAGCAGATTTAAATAATCTACTAAATGAGCCAAAAAGTAAAAGACAAGTTTACGAGCAAGATGAATGGGGAGCTTACAGTCCAATCATTCATCAAAAAGACATTTGATATTCTCGAAGTATCATTATCTCAGTTCATTATTGAAAAAAAGGAACAAAAATATTCTGATTTTGTTTGTTGGAGTGAAGATGGGACTTCTATCCTCATTAAAAATCCTACTGAATTTGCTCAAAAGGTCCTTCCAATCTACTTTAAGCATAATAACTTAACTTCCTTTGTTCGTCAAGTATTGCATCTTTGTTCATCTCTAATTACTAGCTCAACATGTATAATTTTCATAAAAAGAAGAGTAAGACTGGACAACAAGTGTATACTCATGAACTTTTTCAGAGAGGAAGAAGGTATAGTTGTGTGTCTTGTTTTATGACTATTAGACATCTCTTAAAAGAGATCCAAAGAAAAAATGCAGAAAATGCAATTTCAAGTCTGGAAAAAAGTCTTGCTGGAATTCAGGCAACCAAGAGTAATGATGATCCAGTGGTAGTGAATCATGAAGTACATATTTTGTTTAGTTAGAGTATAATCAACCAGAACCTACTGTTGAAAAAGTTGAATAGAGAGGCTCTTTCAAAGATAAATTCACTTGAAGGAAAGGTGAAGGAAGTGAACGGACAAAACCAAACATTATGGAAAAAAATACATGAAAAACAGCAAACTCTATTCCTTATTTGATTTACATTCCAGAGAGAAGATGGATCATCTAAAATTCTCCTTCATAAAATTTTTACAACAGAATGGAATAAAGGAGACTAATATTCCGATTGACTTAAGAAATGAATTGCATCAACAAGATATACATCTTGAAACAGAAAGAGCTTTTGAACCTCCTCATAATTATTCTACTGATCACTTTTTCTCAGACTTTGTCCCGACCAAATCAGTCGATATAATAAACACAGATCCAGATAATATGGTATATATCTCTCTCAAGATAATTAAAATCAAGACTCAAAACTATTCTAACCAACAGAAAACACCAAATGATGTTATTCACAATTCAAATCCATTTGAATTGAAACCCATGGATTCATCACAACATGGATCTCTTGATGAAGAACACATCTTTGATCCAAAGAGATCAGAATTTGAAGTAAGATAACCTCAATCAATATAGCACCATAGAAAATTTATTCTTATAATCCCTCTGACACTACTCATGGATCTTACTCAGGTACCACCATAGGTGATGATGAAGAACCCAAAGTCTAATTTTAAATTCTATTGATTTCCTTTTTTCAAGACTTACATAATTTGAATACTTAATAATCATGTATATAATTATGATTACTTCTCTCTTCCAAATGAGAAAAAATAATACAAAAGTTTATTACAAATAAGAAAGGATTATTCAAGAGGAAGGTAAAAATCTTTTTCTTTGTATGCTCGTTCATCATAAAATTTAACTATCACTGTTCTCCCATCAAAGAATCTTCCATAGATATTGTGAAATGCATTTATAGCACTTTCTTTTCTATTGTATTCATTAGATGAAAACACTCTATTACCTCTCAAATTCAACAAATATTCTAATTGAAAAGTCATCATCCACATTTGGCATTTGGATTATTTCTAAACCCTTGAGTGTGAATATTTAGATAATCCAAACTTACTATCACTTTTCCATAATTAGAGCATTCACTCACAACTTCATCTCTTAACTGATCATCCACATCTTTTGGGGTCACCATATTTAACATTACTATTATCCTTGTCGGAGGCCTACGACATTAATACGACTATTTAAGAAGAAGTACATATTATACAGAGCTTCACGAGCCTTTTTAGCAACAACCTCTGGTGGTAAAATCGCAGTCATATCCACTTCACTATTTACTATGACAGCTGTGTTAGATGTTGTCTTCTTAGCAATCAATGGAGTCGTCATACCTTGTCCATGTTTTCCCAATCCTAACGTTATGGCCTCTTTGAACCATATGGTTACCTTCTCCCATCTTCCAACCTTGCTTTTCGAGCATTCTTAACACTTTTTCTTCTGTAGAGACTTCCTCCTCTTCATCAACAGCCACTTCAGGAGCAATCTCAGGCTCAATCTCTAGACTTTCAGGCTTTTCAACTCTACTCACTACAAATTTGAGGCCACTCTAATTCCTATTACCTCTCTCTTGTTCCTCAATAGCTCTTAATCTTTCGAGCTCTTTCAATCTCTCTTCTTCCTCTTTCTTTTTCATTTTTTCCCTTTCCACTAAGACATCTTCATAATCATTTGGTCTTGCAGGATCATATTCATCTCTTATTCTTGAAATTTGAGTCACCGTAATGGGCTGACTTATATTTTTCGTCTCAGTTTTTTCTTTCTCTTGCCCATCTTTTTGTAGCTCTTTATTTTGTTTGTAAAGCTTGTTAATAAGGTCCAGATTCAAGTGGGAAAGAAACGCGGGAGTTTTATTTTGTCCGGGTGACTTAGTAATAGAATCATTTTTCAATAATTCTGGTTTATACTCAGGACCAGCATATTTTCCTTCCACATTCATTTTCTCTGGTAGAGACTATAGTGCTTAGTAAGTAGTAAAATGAAATATACTGTTTCAGCTGTCATCTTATCTGAATCAGGTTGAATTTTAACTTCATTAGATCGATTTTGACTGTCCTCAAACTTTGGAACAGGAGGAAGTGATTTCTTTTTTGTTCTCAGCACCGCAGGTTGGGTTATAGCTGCTGGCTTAAAGATAACTGATTGGTCTAACATATTACAATGAAACTTTTCAAATACCTTCTAAATGTGACATAGAAATAAAATTTAACAAAAAATTCAGAGAATCTTAACTAGAAATAGTAAAGTCTCCACCTTTTTCTGGACATGATTCTAGTAATCTTTTCTTCCTGGTGTGAGAAAAACTTATTTTAAGTAGGTTCTTCTTTCTTATTCTATTTATGAAGTTCATCCTGTACCAATTCCTTTAGTGATTATAATGAAATAGCTATTCATTACTTATTGGTACTTTCTTGAAACAAAATGTGCTGAAAACATTATGGTTAACAAAATATGAATTAAACTTATGTATGATAATTTCATCGAGCTCTTATAATTTAATATTTGCCTACTTGATAAAATGAAGATTATGTAAATATGAGAGAATAAATGGCAATCAAAATATGTTTCCGAATGCGCAGGTGATCTTCTGATTTTATTTTAAGTTGAACAATCTATTCTTACTAGAAATTATTAATGCACTTATATATTCATTTGAATATCTTCTAGAATTGGAGACAAAGAGTAAGAGTTTTTCTCCTTGATATACTGCTTTAATTAACATAATGGGAACTTGTCTGGCAATCAATATGTTTTACAAGAAATCGAAAGTGCTTTCCTAACATCAGAAAATAAAAGATTGTAAAGGGTGTAATAATTTCTTTAGAATACAAGTATTATAACTTTCTTAATATGGACATTGGATTAACTTACAAAAGTTTATGCCCTCCCTTCTCAGAAATACTTACATATCTTTTTTAGCTACGATTTATTATTTAATATTTATTTATGAGTCAAGCAGTCGATAAGCAAGGAATAAAAACTTTTCTAGCTGCAAATAAGCTTGTTGACTTTGAATGGAGATTTTCAAGTATTTAATTGCTAACATCTTTCATATAGTCATCTAGTTTCAACGTCTAACAGTATGGTTGAGAATATTGGTGGATGTGTTTTGAACCTTAAGTTGATAAGCGAAGATCCGCAAGGTAAAAGAGATGCTTTGGACTTGGAACTAACTGTTTCTCAATTCTATGAAATATTCTCTGAGCTTCAGAAAATCAAAAGCATGATGGAATATGTCAACTAACCATAATATAGAAGACTGATTTTCTATTTGTGTTCTTCTTAGAAGTTGTTGATTTGCTAATTGTCAGCAACTTTCAGTACTCAGGGGAATTTGATTTATATATAAAAGTGTCAACTGACTAAGCTCTATCAGTAATTCATCAAGAAAATTCGTGCGTCTTTGAGTTTATATAGAATCTTTCGAATTAGAGCATGTTGTGCTAATATGATTGAAGAACTACTCAAATAGTTATAAAAGGACTTCTAAAGAAACACAATATGATTTTTGAGATGATAGGTTGGGATATGTGGCATCTAGATCACATTTGCATCTCCCTTTAAGATAAGATTGCATCATAATGTGTGCTTCGAGTCCAGAAAAATTTTCATTCGATAAATTTGTAAACTTATGCTATTTATTAGAGTCATGGTGTATTCGCTTAGTTGGTGTTGGAATTCGTTGCTGATTAGAGTTTCTGCTTCCAGCATTCCCTCAGGAAAATTTTCGTTTCAAATAAACAATATTGTTATTTTTATTAAAAACTTGTCTGTTTAATGCGAACAAAATGAGTATCGTTGTTACTGAAAAAGAGAAGGCTCAACTGATTCCTAATAAAATGAACATTAGATGTACAATTTGACTATAGTTATACTAAGTCCTCAGCTAATACGTTCTTTTCACCGAAACTTAAGACGAAGCAAAGTCAGAAATATAAATCGAGGAATACAAGGTCTCCAGATATGTTGCCATCCATTGACAATTTTAATAATGATCCTGCAGTCAAAGAAGCAGGCAGAATCAGGACATATAATACCACCAACTCACCGAACAAATCTTTTAAGATTGAGATTTCAACAAATCAGGGATTCTTTGTTAATCAAGCCTACAAGTTAGATCAGAAACTAATTACACATCTACACATGATGGGTGTCCCTATCCAGCACGAAACAGGAGAAGCACCTACAAGGTTAGAATTTTTATCTTCTCTTAACTTATTAGCTTGAATGACTTTTTAAAGATAAAAGCACTTAACTTATCAAGCCAAACTGGAGTTCCAAAAAAATCACCTCAGAAACTAAGCAGTCGAGGGAAAAAATTTCGACCAGTTGGGAAAAAGAATAGTTTTTTAGATTCTTCATTTGATCGATATGCAGAGCAAATGCAAAAAATAGAGTTCCTCGATGCTAAAGGGATGCGAAGATCTCTTTCGGGCATGAAAGTTGCCCAATATGGTATGAAAAGATCAATTCTATTATAAATTAACAAGATGGAGTAACCCCTGCGGGAATTGGTGATGCAGATGATGAAAATGAACTTAAAGGTTTGTTATTATTAATTGCTACTGAATCTAGTAGAAAGACAAGTCTGGTCAGCTGCAGGAAAATCAACAGAACTATATGCATTAAGAAATAAAGCCCAATTTCAAGGAATTCCAGAGGGTCCAGAGTATAGAAGGCTGCATGGAAAATATTCCATGGAAGATCAAAATCCATACAACTTATTTCCTAATAATAACTCTGATAATAAAAAATTCAACAGTGTTGCAATCAAATTCAATCCACTTGAGGCAATTCAAGAGAATCCTCTGAGAGCTAAAGCTTATAGTCACAATCTTGATCCCACTAAAATAAACTCAAATCTTATAAGTGCAAATAAGCCTACACCACCTCTTCAATTTGCTATGAGGTCGATGAATAATCCATCATTTGTTACTCCTGTCAATGGTAAAAGTGGAAATAATAATTTGCTTGCATCCATATTGAATAAAGCAAATGGATTAAGTGCAAATTCGGCATACAATCCTTTTAACCACCAGTCAGCTGATAATCAGTCCGGATCTCTAGTTCCCAACAATACACTTCAATCTCTTTCCATAACTGATAGGAATGAAGATCCTAAAGCAAGTTTCATTCAAAGTGAAAGCTTAACCCCTATTAACAACAATTCTACAGGAACTGGGTCAACATCTTCTCAGGAGAAAGACAAAAATGAAGATGTCCCAGTATTTACAAATTATATTCATTCAAATCTTAATAATAAACCTGGATTCGCACCTAAATCACCTTCAACTGCACAAAAAAGCACGAGAAATACTTCCTTAACAAATCAAAACTCATATTCTCCAAATGTCAATAGACCAAAACAAAATCTGAATAACTCATTCACTGGTTCAAAAACTCCAAATAACAAAGTTGATGACAAACCCAAAAAGACATTCATTGCTCCCCCTCAGCCCACAGTCTATAGAGTATAACATTATAATTAATTCTTAACTGCTAGTATTCGCTTGGACCAGGTAATAATGTTGGACTTGTTAGAAGAGTTCTCAGAACAAGAGATTGGTGGGAGGAAACTGAAACAACATTCAATCCTTACAACTTCAAATGGCAGCAAACCACTCGAGGCTTCCGTTATGATAAACTGGTCCATAATCCTAATTTCACAATAACATTCAATCACTTTGAATTTCACAGAGAAATTTCCACTAAAAATGGTCTCATTAAGAATTTAGCAGCTTATTGTGAGGTAGGATTTGGTCATCACGTAATGTAATTTTTTAGGCTAACAAAATCAATCTCTTTGATTTAACACCAACAACTTTTGTCTTTGACATGGATGATGAAGCAAACTTTGATACTGAAATGCAAAAATTTGCCAAATTCTTTATTAAGAATCATCCTGATCCTAATCGATATCCTAGGCCTGATCCAAACGATAAAAAGAACCATAGTGTTTGGTACAACTTTGACTACAGAAGAAAAAAATATACACCAGCAAATCTATTGAATGAGAAAAAACCATCTCCATACTTAAAACCTAAACTCCATAAAACGTTCTTACAGGGCTACAATGTGTGGGTATTGAAACCTACTGGATTGAATAGAGGAAGAGGAATAGAGATATTTAATACCTTGGAGGCTTTAAATTCATATATTAATGTTTTCTTTGAAGGAAGGAGAGCCAAACGTGTTAAAAAAGAAGATGAATATGAATCAGATGAAGAAGACGAAAGTGAAGACGATAACAAGCTGCCAAATTACCAAGGTATGCCTGATTTTGATGTCTTTTTATCGGTAGGTCCGGTTGTAAAATCGCACACTTTTGTCATTCAAAAATATATTGAAAACCTGCTTGTTGTCAACAATCGCAAATTTGATATTAGAGTTTGGATCCTAGTCACTCAGGATATGCAACTCTACTTCTTTAAGTACCTATACTTTTTATCATTGGTAAAATTCTCTTAGGGAAGGATATCTAAGAACATGTTGTTATGAATATTCCTTGAATCAGGAAACTATCGATAACAAATTTATCCATCTCACAAATAATGCTGTTCAGAAGCATTGTGATGACTATGGACAATTTGAAAAGGGAAATCAACTCTCATTTTCAGACTTTGAAAAATATATCCGTGATCATAAACTGAATGTTGATCTCAGAGGCAAAGTACTCCCTAGAATGAAAGAACTCATTATGCATTCAATGAATTCTGTACTATCATAATTTGCTTGTCACTCATTCTATAGGTGAAAAGAGTGTTGAACATGAATGATAGAAAATATACTTTCGAAATATTTGGCTATGACTTCATGATCGATGCGGAAGGAACTGTTTGGCTTATTGAAGTAAATACAAACCCATGTATTGAGGAATCAAGCCCACTTCTAGGAAAACTTCTTCCTAGAATGATCGGTAATTCTTGAATAATAGTCATATCAACAGATTAGATGATGCCTTCAAGCTCACTCTAGACGTAATATATCCAAAACCAACAAAACCTGAAGAGAGCTTTGATAAAGGAAAGGGATCTAAAAAGAAAAAAGATGAAGAGTCTGAATATGAAGAAAGTGAATCTGAATCTGAGGATGCCAGGAGTGATCGTGAAACTAAAACCTTTAGTGTAGATGGCTATCCAGATGATGAAAACATGTGGTAATTTATTACTTATGTAATTTGATTACTAGGGAATTTTTGTGTTCACTCCAAGTTCCGAAAGCGCCTGTTAAAAAACCTGTAAAACCAACTAGCAATCCTGGAGCTAATAAATAAACATCTCTTTTGGTTGAATATCTACTTTTATAAATTTCATTGTTTTCCTCTTTTCTACATGTGTATTTTAATGTAAGATGGAAAGCCTTTGCCTCCAATTTCAAATTTTATCACAATACTTTCATCACTAACATGAATGATTTCACATTTATCACCAAAAAAAAAAATACAAGTATTACTTTAAGAAAGTTTTGAGGATTTTCTGTATATTATGCAATCCAAATATTACATTCTCATCTTTTTGGTTTTCTTCTAAAGGATACGCATGTCCAATATCAATCCATGAAGCCTTGTAATAATTGTTAGTGTTATCAAGCAAGAACAAAATTGAAGAACCAATCCAAGATCTTCTACTGTGATTCTCAAAGAAGTTGGTCAATTCATCTACGAACCCTAAAAAGTATTTTAGAGCTTCCTGATTAATCTCTGGGCTTTCATTACTTTTAAGAAACTTTTCAATATATTCAGGTAAATTTTCTGGAGTGATTCCAAAATAGATTTGATGTCTGGATCCCTTTTCCAAAACTTTCCCATTCTTGTCTTTTAGAATCATCCCTGAAATTCTGAATCCAAGTTCACCGGAAGTTGTAAGCTTTTCTTTTGCGATACATTTTTCCTTTTTATCAGCTGGAGCTTCTAAAGGATATGTGACTCTCCCTAACTTCAAGTCTAAAATGGAAGCTTTAGAGTGTTTATAAAGGAAGTTTTCAATGATAAGATAAGTATGCTCAAGTTGAACTGTTCCATAATAACTTGGGATGAATCTTTGAATCATTTTATTTTCTTCAATATAGTTTCCTTTCTCACTAAAGATTTGCTCATACATATCGATTTCATTTTGTTTGGCTCTTTTCAAAAATTGATGTTGTTTCAAAATAACATAATCAGGATGCCCAGCTGCTATTGCATTATTTTCTTCAGAATTTGAGAGAACTTGTTTTTCAAAATCTAATGCCTCTTTATCTTCTTTCACAATCGGCCAGTATTCGGAAAAGACCTCAACAGCTCTCTTCACAGTCTCTAATGCAACTTTATTTGGACAGCACTCATTTTTCATCTCTTCCATTGATCTCCCAGTTTCACTTGAAATCAATGGCAGCTTTTCTCCTAGTAGGACTCGAAGGCATGCTTCAGCTGACTCAGAGATAGTTTCTAGATTATAGCCACCTTCTAGTGCTACTATTGTTCTCGTAGGAGCAATTTCAAGCAACCTTTTCATCATATATGCAAAGCCTTCAGGAGTTAAGTCTAATCCACCTAGTGGATCTCCTCTTCCGGAGTCAAATCCAGCTGAGATAAAAATAAGCTCAGGGTCAAATTTTCTGATTATAGGCATAAAGACTCTTTCTAAAGCATAGACATATTCATGGTCTCCAATTGTGTAATACTTATGAGGCAAGTCCCAAGGTAAATTCAGATTAAACCCCTTTCCTGACTCTTCTCCTAGCATCTCCATAGACCCAAAATTTCCCTGAGGATAGAATTCTCCATGATCATATCTATGTAATGATATGTATAAAATTGAAGCATCTTTATAAAACAATTTGGATGTGCTGTCTCCATGATGAACATCCCAATCGAAAATAAGAACACGTTTCAAGTTATGCTTCTTAATTGCATACTTTGCTGCAACAGCAACATTATTATAGATGCAAAATCCTTGTATCCTATCTGATTTAGCTGCTGCATGATGTCCTGG
>Ga0065720_1001078_pt1 | contig 10514 bp, 6 predicted proteins | sample Thericmetagenome_FD_59107 | JGI IMG/M metagenome (GOLD analysis project Ga0065720, IMG submission 59107) | Thermophilic microbial communities from the Joint Bioenergy Institute, California, USA of rice/straw/compost enrichment - eDNA_2 v2... | ecosystem: Engineered > Solid waste > Grass >... | reverse complement strand
TTCAACTACCGGAGATACAACCCATCATCGGTTCCGAAAAAACAACACATTACCGTAATAAAATAGAATACACCTTCGGCACCGAAGAGTTTCTTCCCAAGGATGCCATAAATACTGTAAGTACACCTCCTAAACCAGGTGTCGCAGGCTTCCATGGTCGCGGTTTCTGGAGTAAAGTAGTAGATATACAAACTTGCTATTTGCAATCCGAACCCACAAACAAAATAAGACTGGCAATAAAAAACTTTGCTATAGAAAAGGGCTGGAGCTTTTATAATCTAAAAGAGCAACACGGTTTTTTACGCACGTTGCAATTGCGCATTTGCGAAACCGGCGAGTGGATGGCCAATGTAGTAGTAGGTGAAGCGGATGAAGAAAAGATTGAACAACTGATGCAGTTTATTCGGCAGCAATTTCCCGATATTACCACCTTGCTATATACCATCAATACTAAGAAAAACGACAGTCTGCATGACCTAGAGCCTATTGTATATCATGGTAAGGGTTACGTAATAGAACAATTGGAAGACTTCAAATTTAAAATAGGACCTAAATCTTTCTTCCAGACCAATACCCGACAAGGCGAGGTTTTATACAAAATCACCCGCGAATTTGCCGAGCTTACCGGCAACGAAACTTTGTATGATTTATACTGTGGTACGGGCAGCATTGGCATTTTTTGCAGCCATAAAGCCGGAAAAATAATTGGAGTGGAGGTGATTGATGCAGCCATTGAAGACGCCAAAGAAAACGCCGCGTTGAATCAGCTGGATAAAACATTCTTTTATGCAGGAGATGTAATTAAAGTATGTGACGATGCCTTTTTCCGCCACCACGGCAAGCCCGATGTGATCATCACCGACCCACCACGCGCAGGCATGCATGAAAAGCTAGTGCAAAAGATTAAAGAAATGGCAGCCCCTACGGTGGTGTATGTAAGCTGTAATCCCGCTACACAAGCGCGCGACCTAGCACTATTGGATGAAAAATACATGGTTACCAAAATCCAACCTGTGGACATGTTCCCACATACATTGCATATTGAAAATGTGGTGCAATTAAAATTGAAATCCTAAAAGGCGCCCATATCCGCCAGCTCAGCTTTCATCAGGAACACATTGTATGGCATCCACATGGACATTAGGAAATAAAGTTTATCGCCCGTTGCAGAAATTGGATGAATATACGAACCGTATAACTGCGGGTAATCTTTTCCGGCAGCCAGCTCGTAAGGTATACTCCAAGGACCAGTAATAGTTTCTGCAGTACGCAAAGTGATATTATAACGATCTTCATTAAAATAGGCTATAATCCACTTATTTAATGTGGAATTATAAATAAAAGATAACTCCCCTACTTTTTCATTGATAATCGCTGTGGCTGCAGACTCGTCACCTACAATCCAATTACTACCATTCCAATATTCATATTTGCTTTTATCTTCAATATCTGTTTCTTTAAATCGGGCGAGACAAGCAGGATGCGTTCTTCCTGCCCGGGTGCCTATCATGTACACATATCCATCTTTTTTAGCATACCCTGCCATACCAAACTTACTATTGGAAGAAAATTCCACAGTCTCACATTTAGTCCAGGTTTGTCCATTATCCGTCGACTTATACAAACCGGAGTGATTGGTAACCCATCCTGTCCAATTGCGGATATTAAAGTAATGTACATAATCTGCTCCATTAGCACGAATAGCAGCAGAAGGAATGGAAGTCAGATTACCATTACCCGATTGGTCTTTACCTCCCGGTATTATTTCACGTGCATTGCCACTGTTATCAGAAGCCATACTGCTAAACGTGAGACCATCGATCTAGGTTTATATCATTAGAAAAAGCCAGCACATTCGACCGCCAATTACTGCCGTTGGGACCAGGATTAGATGCATTAGGTACAAAATCCTGCCCAAACGTATCACCGAAGAAAATACCGTAGTGCTGGGGCGTCATCTCCCACACAATTCCCAAATCCGTACCGCCTACATTCCATTGGGTAGCCGTATTGTTAGGACTGGGGAAGGGTTCATCTCCTATTGGTCTGCCGGTAACCCTAGCAATACGTTTTACACTTCGTATAAAAAACCCCCATCGGTTATCTACCGTAAGGCTAAGTTCTTTAGATGCATTGCCATCTTTATAATAAGCCCTAAGCAATAATCGAAACGATTCCGGATCGGAAGGTTGCACCTGATAAGTGAAAGTATAGGCGGAAGATAGCTCCTGACGACTGATAGTCTGAGCATAGCTACTTCCGCCACTTTTCACTACCTGGATGCGGTCGATCGCATCTAGGTTTTTAAAACTTAAAACCACAGCTACTTTCTTAGTTTGCTTATCGGGAATAAGAATGGTTTCCGAAGCAGTAATCTCATCGGCAGGTTCAAACAAATCTTTACTGCTATCTTTTTTACAACCTACTAACGCTATTAAAATACAGCTCAAAATAGTTGTATAAAACAAGTATTTCTTATTCCTATTCATAAGCTTTTTTTATGAACAATACTAATATCCCGGATTTTGAGTATAATTTCCCTTAGCCCAGTTCATCTGGTTCTGCGGTATTGGAAAATATTCATCACGTCCCGGTGTAAATTTAGCCACACTCATCCAGGGGAAGCGAGTCTTCTCCACGGCGAAATAATCATTCATAGTCTCGGCCAAAATACCCCAGCGTTGCAGGTCGAAGAAACGACGACCCTCTCCAGCCATTTCCAGTCGGTTCTCCCACTGCATAGCCTTCCATGCAAACTCTTTCGTCCAGTTACAATTCACACCAGGTTTGTACGTTTCAATTTTAAAGTTGAGAACTGGGGTACCATCGCTAAATACAAGTCGGCTCGTACTATTTGCAGCACGCTGGCGCACTTTATTTATCGGCTCCAATGCTTCCATATGACGATCTAGTTGAATCAGCACTTCGGCTTTCCACAACAATACCTCATCGTAACGAATCATTCGTTTATTCATGGAATTGAACTGCCATCCATCATACAGTAGACAACCGCAATCAGGGCGCGGAAGCTCTTTAATAGATTTAAAATAGCCATATTCCGCCGGATTACGGATACCGCTAACATCAAAAATCAGGTTGGGATCGTATTTCCAAGGCAGACCCGGAGCCGCAATCGTATGGGCGAAACGTGGATCAAAAGTATTATCATTGAAATAGGCTTGAGGATTATCATTATAACTGGAATTATTGTAAGTATCAAACAACGGTAACCCATCAGCACCTGTTTTAAATGCATTACCCATCGTATAACTGATTTGATGGAAACCACAACACAGGAAACCACCCCAATTGAATGGGTGATTCAATCCCTCACCGCGGTTAATTTTACCACCTGTATGACTTCCGTCGTTGATGGAATACTGTATTTCCCAAATAGATTCTTTGGTTTTGTTGTCGAATTCTACTTCAAAATTTTCTGAAAAATCCGGTTGCAAATCAACCTTTCCTCCTTCTTGATCGGTAATTTTATTAATGTACACCAAAGCTTCGGCCAACCGCTCTTTGTTTATATTAACAACTTTGTGCTTATCATCCTGCTCGTAAGCCATAAACATTAGTGTACGCGCCACCATGGCTGTAGCGGCGTTTTTATCCACTCTTCCTTTTTCTGGTTGAACATCAGGAAGCCTGCTTTCCGCATCTTTAAAATCGGCCAGAATTCTTTCCCAGAGATATTGATCATTAGGCTGATTATGATCACGATTCGGTACTGCTTCAAAATCGGCAGTAGACCCCACGATAGTTTCATCGATGTAAGGTATGTACTTAAAAAACTGCTTTAATCTGAAGTGCACAAAACCGCGTAAAAACTTCATTTCACCAATACGCACATCTTTTTTGGGAAAATCGGCTTCAGAAATCATTTGCAATTTTTGAATCGCCGTATTACAGCGTTGAATAATCTGATACGACACATACCAAGGATAATCCAGTGGCCAACCGTTAGGAGTAAGCCCTACAAATATTTCCATGTTATGCCATCCATCGCCATCCCAAGTACCGCCGCCACCTTTGTAAGAATCATCAGCGCGCATGGAACCGCTCCACCACGGCGAAAAAGGCGAATCCCAGGAGGGTATATCAGTAATTCGGGCATATGCCGCTGTAACAAACCCTTCCATATCCTCAGGATTATTCAGAAGGTTTTCATCCAACACTTGCTTGGGCTTTACATCCAGATATCTGTCGCAGCCCACCAGCAACAGGATAAAAGAAGCCGAAAATAAAATACGTATGAACTTGTTCATTGCAGTAATAATTTAGAATGTTACGTTAAGACCAAAAGCATAAAACGCCGGAGTCAGGTAGCCATAGTTTGGCATTTCTGGATCGAAGCTGGTATATCTGTCCTTACCACTGTTCTTCTTCATAGTAAGAATGTTTCTTGCAGATACATACACTCTGAGGCTTTGGGCACTCATGCGGCCCAGTACCGACTTAGGAAGCGCATAACCCAACTCAATATTTCTCAATTTCAGATAAGAACCATCCTCCACATAATAGCTCGACATACGGAGCTCGGCATTTTGATTGGTATTAGTTATAGCGGGGATGTCTGAGTTCTGATTATCGAAATACCATCCACCTAAAATTCGTACTGGGTGGTTTTTGTGAGCAGGAACACTAATATTCCAGAAATCAGATTCATATTTCCATGAGTTGACAACTTTGTTGCCATAGACACCTTGGAAAAATACATTCAGATCAAAATTGTTGTAGTTGAAATTGAACGTAATACCGCCGAAAAATTTAGGATCCAGTATACCGATATAAGCCCGGTCTCCCTGTTCATCAATCTTACCATCGCCATTCAGGTCCTTATAACGAAGACGACCTACCGCTTTACCAGTTTGCTCTACGTGGTTATCAACCTCTTCCTGGGTTTTGAAAATACCATCGGCAACAAGTCCGTATACAATATTGGGTGTAGTACCTATTACGGTGTGGTCCACGCCATTGCCGGGATATTTATTAATTACGTTTTCGGGGATATTGATGATTTTGGTTTTGTAAGTACCTACATTGGCGGCGATAGAATATTGGAATTTATTCTTTGGGTTATTGCGGTAAGTGAGTTCTAATTCCACACCGCGATTGTTCATACTGGCACCATTAATCCATGGTTCCCCACCTTCACCCATAGCAGCGATATAAGGCGTTTGCACCAAAATATCGGAGGTTCTTTTAAAGTAATAATCGAACGAGCCACTTAAGCGATAATTGAATAAGGAGAAATCAATACCCACATCGGTTTGGGTAGTAGTTTCCCATTTCAAATCGGGATTACCCAGCCATGTTCTTCTATATCCGGAATAAAGAGGTCCGGTTTCATTCCCTAGAATGGGATAAGAAGTACCAAAATAATCAGTAGTAAAAGGAGTGGTAGTATAGCCGCGAGGCAATCCCTGTACGTTACCATTCGCACCCCAACTTACACGCAACTTTAAGTCATTGATCACATCCACATTTTCCATAAACGACTCCTGACTTACACGCCACCCTGCTGAAAAAGCCGGGAAAAACGCATAACGATTATTCTCTCCGAACAAGGAAGAACCATCACGACGTATAGTGGCTGAGAACAGGTATCGCTGATCAAAAGCATAGTTGGCTTTTGCAAACAGCGAGTAGTATACATACTCATCTGCAGAACTACCTAATGAGTATTTATCGCCCGTGGTAATACCCAAATGCGCGAAGTTGCGATCTTCCAGATACACACCCTCTCTTCTTGCAGAAAAGCCTTCTTGTACAAATCGGGTAAACTCAATACCTCCCACCGCATTAAAGCTGTGCTTGTTCTTGTTAAGATTATAAGATAGTGTATTGGTCCATACATAGTTCAAGGAATGCGACTGATTATTGCCAACATAATTTTCGCCATTACTGTTGCGGCCTCCAGTTTCGGACCATCTTTTATCCAATGCACGGTTATAGGCATTTCCGTAATCAATACCAAACTGTGTACGCGCCGATATACCTTTCCAGATATCGAGATCAGCAAAGATGTTGCCTATGATTTTTACGAAGTGATTAATATTGTCTTTGCCATCGGTAAGCACACGCACAGGGTTGGTAAAATCATCAAAGCCTGCCGCACCAGCCCAGTTACCGTTGATATCATATACCGGCACAGCTGGCGGATTGATCAATGCCCACCGTAGCTCGTTGGCATCACGATATTGGAGATAGGAAATTGCCAAGTTTTCGCCCACTCGAAGCCGATTATTGATTAGACTATACTCTGTGTTGCTTCGAAGAGAATATTTTCTGAAGAAGGTATGAATTTGTGTACCCTCGTTACTGTAATATCCCAGTGAAAACAGGCTTTTGGAACGATCTGCTCCTTTGGATACTGTTATCTGATGCTCGGTCATCAATGCAGGTTGCAAAATTTCATTTAGCCAGTCGGTATTGGATCCCCTTACTGTTTTTTCCGGATTCAGCCATTCTGCAGGACGTACTGCATCCAGGACGGGGGTACCAGTCAGCATCTCTATGCCATGTAAAATCGTAAGTCTGAGGCAAGGTCATGGGCATATTGTACACTTTTTCATCATAAGCATATGCCCGGAACATGGCTTCACCATATTGTTGGGCATTCATCAGCTTAGGTTTTTTCTCCACCCGACTCAATGCCAAAGTACCTGCATATTCCACACGGGTCTGTCCGGCTTTAGCTTTCTTAGTTTGAATCAGAATTACACCTCCAGAAGCACGGGCACCGTATATACTTGCAGAAGCCGCATCTTTCAATACCTGAATCGATTCAATATCAGCTGCATTAATATCTCGGAGATTGAGGTTTTCGGTGGGCATCCCATCTAATACAATTAGTGGCCGTATGCCGCCCGATAGCGAGGAAAGACCTCTAATTTGTATGCCTACTCCTTCGGCAGGGTTGCCTCCATTTGTAGTTATGTATACCCCTGCCAGCTTACCTTGTAATGATTTCATCACGTTGGCTGAAGGATTTTTGGCAATGTCTTCGCTACTGGCTAGAGATATTGCTCCGGTAAGGTCTTTCTTCTTTTGCACCATGTATCCTACATACACTTCTTCCAGTAGCCCTACTTCATTCTCCAGAGATACGTGCATAACGGATACTCCGGCAACAGCTCGCTCTTCTGTTCTTTTACCAGCATAGGTAAAAACCAGCACAGCGTCTTCGGAAGGTACCGTTATTTCAAATTGTCCGTCACTATTAGTAACGGTAATCGTTTCGGAGTTTTTCACGGATATATTTACTCCGGCCAAGGGTGTTCCGGTTTCCTTTTCGGTAACAGTTCCTTTAATCACCCTGTTCTGATAAAACTTTGTTGCGCTTCCATACACAGGCCAACACAGAACCTGAAATATTAGGAAGCAGGCAAGCAGCAGTTTGCATTTGTTGCTGTGTTCTTTTTTCATCGTTATGTAAAATTTTGGATATGGCTGATAAATCACTTTTATTTAAACGTTTAAGCAATTCAAACTTATTGCTTACACCCTATTCGTATCAGACGAGGTGCTCCTCGGCTTTTTTGCATGCATCTTGTTGTTTTTTTCATATGCGCTTTATTTTTTCACCTGTTGAATAAAAGAATTCGGAGATAGGGGACTCACCCCAAATACAAACCTATAGCCGTTTCGAAAGGGAGCTTTCAACTCAAAATTTTCGTAAGAAATTCCACCCGGTATGGGCGACTTGCTGGCCCAGTAAGTATAACGACCGTTTACCAGACCTTCCAGTTGTACATCATAACCCGGCACATACCAATACTGCGTGGCCTTTTTACCATAATATTTCCAATGTTCATTGGTATCAGCCGCATAAGTAGNCTGAGAAGGATCTACCTCATCAGGCGCTGCAATGAAATAAGGATATCCCTCAGAAGACACCACCATCTGCTGTACCGGAAAATGTGCATGGGGTGTAAAGGCATTGCCATCATAATCAGGCCATAGGCTATGCGAATGTGTAATACCTGATTGTAAATACAAATTGCGCAATCTTGCATAATTGCCCATGGTAGCTGTTACGATAAAATAGTCTAACGCCTTGGACATAGGACTAGCATATGTAGTGATTTCTACTTCGTAAGGCTTGTGCGCGTAAAATCGCAATCGGGTGTACACTTGTGCACCGCTTTCAAAATCTTCTGAGAATACAAATACTGTTAAGGTCTCTTGTCCGTTATTTTTTTCTACGATACCATTTGCCGGCATTATAGGACTTACCGGCATGGTACTTAGCGAATCGTTGCCGCTCCAGAATCTTTTGCCCCGCACATTGTCCAGCCCGCTCATTTCCAGTTCCGAAAGACTGCGATGCTCCTGCCCTCTTACAATAGGCTCGAACGCGATAAAATTGATCACTCTCTCTACTTTATGTCCTAGGTAAAGCGCATAAATACGCAGCAATCCACGGGGACCAGGCATAGGTGCCAGCCCTACCCGAATACCGTGGGCATGTCCCCACACGGGTTGTGCGGGAACTCCCTGCGCTGGACGCACCCACTGTTGGTCTACTACTGGAGGAGCCAACTCTGTCCAACTTTGAGCCAACGCATCCGTTAACCATAATAAGTGTATTAGTAATGCAGCAATCGTTTTCATTTTTCAGCAAACATTATTTACCAATAGTAGGCCCATCCGTATTTACCAACTCAGGAATTCTTTCTTTCACAGAAGGCAATGCTGGAAAAGGTGCATGCGGTTCTACCTGATACCAATATGCTACCGTATAATAATTATCAGAGCGGTGATTAGCATGCCCGTGTTCGATAGTTACTTTAATCGATTTATTAAATACAATAGGAGATTCCGAATGATAGCGATAGACCGTCCATTGTGCGCCCCTATCGTCACCCCCATTTTGAGGGTTTCCATATTCACTATATGCAAAAGTGGGTTTGGAATGTCCGAAAGGACTGATACCGCATCCACCATAACACCACGCTCCCAAGTAATAATCTTCTGCGCCGGTACCATGAATTTTAGGTTTTTTCTCATCATCTATAAAAATCATTTCATCGCCTTCGCCCCACCAATCACCCTGATTCTGCACTATACTGTGTGTAACGCCAACATAATGACCTCTTCCCTTCGCCTCAAGTATAACATAATTATTTTCGCCGGTTTTGTTTTCTTTATTGTTGATGTGTGCATCACCATTATACTTCCAATCATTGGTCCACCCTTTAGTAGGAGTAGCTTGTCTGTATTGAGCATGGAAGTAAGCGATATTTTCGGGTAACGAACGATGTTTTTCCCAATCTATATTGTAATAAAATGCAGTCAATGGCCTGCTCTCCTTCGTTGGTTACGGTAATACGAGCTGATTTTCGGAAAGGCATTTCGAAAGAACAATTCAGCGCACGTTGAGAGCCTACCGACAAAAATTTGGACTCATATAGAAAATACTTGCCCAAACCTAGTCCGAAAAAATCCCCTATAGGTGCTTCAACACTAGGAGTGATTTCGTCATCCCAGTACATCCGCAGTATAATTTTTTTAAGGTGCTGAGGTTCATTACTGGCGATGGTGATCCAGATATGCTTAATAATACCAGGGCCGTTCATTTCGGCAATAGTACGGGTATCTCCAGGTTTGATTTTATTTTTCCAATTCCCATCATCATTGGCTCCTGATACATCATAACTCGAAACTCTCTCTGAGGAATAATCGCGCAATTCCCAGATATGCTGTGAAGCCACTGGATTAGAGAAACAACACGCAAGCAATGCAATCGTCAGAAAAGGTAAAATCTTTTTCATTGTTCTGTTTTTTTATGAATAAAGCAGCATTCTCTGTTTTTATGAACTAAACTGGATAACCTTACTTTAAGCATTCTGAGTGTAGAAGCCGATTGGCGCGAACTGTAGGACTATTGATGATAAAAAACAATACTTAACATTGAGCCTACTCTTTCATAGCCCTATTGTTGCAGCTGCTAACATGCCACTATACGATATAAGACCTGTTTTGCACTACACCCCATGTCCACTTTTAGCTAATTATGTTTTAATAACGATAGTGTTGCTAGTATACCGGCTTCTTTATCTTAATCAAAAGCTTCGCACGGATACAACATCCTCCCTTGTACACCGGAGGCACACAATGCATACGGGTCACCCTTTAGTATTAGTAGATTACAAACTGAAAACAAGACATCGATCGTTAGTTCAATAAGCCGTATACACTGCTTAAACGTTTTAGCAAATCGTCAAAAAAATATTTCCTGTTATTTCATACTCCTCATGGCAATAGCAAACACAACACAAATTAATGCTTAATCGTTTAAATAACCAAATTTTTAGTTAAAAAACTCAAAAAGAAAATTCCAAGCCTGTTTTTTAGGCAGTAACTTAAGGATTTGAATAAACCAATTTGAAACATAGCTTTGGGGGGTTATCTTTGCCCAATGAGTGATTTTTATTACAGACCGGCAGAAAAGTTCCCCCCGGCGATTAAAAACTTGATTGCCATTAATGTAGTAGTATGGTTGGCTC
>Ga0065720_1021462_pt1 | contig 10516 bp, 10 predicted proteins | sample Thericmetagenome_FD_59107 | JGI IMG/M metagenome (GOLD analysis project Ga0065720, IMG submission 59107) | Thermophilic microbial communities from the Joint Bioenergy Institute, California, USA of rice/straw/compost enrichment - eDNA_2 v2... | ecosystem: Engineered > Solid waste > Grass >... | reverse complement strand
GCGGCGCGGCCCCGTGCTGGCCGCCCACGCCTGCGAGACCGGCGAGTGGTCGCACGTGGACCGCTACCTGGCGGCGATCCAGGACTACCGGGCGCTGCTGTTCACCGGGTCGCGGTTCGACGAGCGGTTCTCCGACCACCTGCGGGCGCTGCGCGGGGCCTTCGTCGCGGTGGGCGGCGAGGTCGCGGGGGCCACGGCGAGCCTGCGCTACGCGGGGGACGGCGACCCGGACGTGCGCCTGCTCGTCGACCCGCTGGTCAGCGAGCTGCTGGCGCTGCACTGGTGGCGGGAGCGCGAGGGCTGAGCCGGGCGGAGCCTTCCGGCGTCCTCCGCGGCCCCGCCCGGCTCACGCCGAGCTGCGCACCCAGGAGGCGTGCAGGTCCGCGTAGACGCCCGGGCGCGCGACCAGGTCGCGGTGGGTGCCGCGCTGCACGATGCGGCCGCGGTCGAAGACCAGCACCTCGTCGGCGGCCTCGGCGGTGGAGAGCCGGTGGGCGATCGCCACGGAGGTGCGGCCGCGGGTGAGGCGGTCCAGGGCGCGCTGGATGCGCACCTCGGTGGCCGGGTCGACCGCGGAGGTGGCCTCGTCCAGGACGAGCAGGTCGGGGTCGGCCACGTAGGCGCGGACCAGCGCCACGAGCTGGCGCTCCCCGGCCGACAGGGACTCGCCGCGCTGGCCCACCGGGGTGTCCAGGCCGTGCGGCAGCCCGGCCAGCCAGTCGCCCAGGCCCAGTTCGGCGACGGCCTCGCGGATCTGCTCGTCGGTGGCCTCGGGGCGGGCGAAGCGGATGTTGTCGCCGAGGGTGCTGTCGAACAGGAAGCCCTCCTGGGGCACCATGACCACCCGGGAGCGCAGCGAGGAGAACGCCACCTCGCGCAGGTCGACGCCGTCGAGCAGCACCGTGCCCTCGTCGGGGTCCATGAGCCGGGTGAGCAGCTTGACGAAGGTGGTCTTGCCGGAGCCGGTCTCCCCGACCACCGCGACGCGGCGGCCGGGGGCGATGTCCACGTCGATGTCGTCGAGGACGCGGGGGCCGCCGGGGTAGGCGTAGCCGACGTGGTCGAAGCGGATCGTGACGGGGCCGCGCGGCAGGTGCTTGCCGTCGGGGCCGGGGTCGGCGATGTCGGGCACGGTGTCGAGGACCCCCAGCACCCGCCGCCATCCGGCGATCGCGTTCTGGGCCTCGTTGAAGATCTCCGTGGCCATGGTCATGGGCATGATGAACAGGTTGATGAGGAACAGGAAGGCGACCAACTGCCCGGCGGTGAGGGAACCCGCCACGCCCAGCGCCACGCCGGCGACGATGACGACCGCGTAGGTGAACGCGGAGACGAGTTCGGCGAGCGGGGAGATCGCCATGGACAGGCGCTGCGCCCTGACCTGGGCGGCGCGGGTGGCCACGACGGTGGCGTCGACGCGCCTGGCGGTGCGCTCCTCGGTGCCGTGGGCGCGGATGACCGCGGCGCCGACGACGGTCTCGCCGACCACGCCGAGCATCTCGCCGGTGCGCTCCCGCACCTTCAGGTAGGCCCTGGACAGCAGTTTCTGCAATTGGCGCACGCCGAACAGCAGGGGCGTGAAGCACACCCACACCAGCAGGGTGAGCTGCCAGGAGTACACGGCCATCAGCGTGGTGGCGATCGCCACCTGCCCGGTGCTGACGATCAGCAGGATGCCGCCCCACTGCATGAAGGTGCTGATCTGGTCGACGTCGCTGGTGACCCGGGAGACCAGCGCGCCCTTGCGCTCGCTGTTCTGGGTGAGCACCGACAGGTCGTGGACGTGGCGGAACGCCTTGCGGCGCAGGGTGGCCAGGCCCGACTCGGTGGACCGGTACAGGCGGGTGTTCATCACGTAGGAGCACAGCGCGGTGAGGGCGACCAGTGCGGCGCACAGCGCGACCGCGCCGACGACGAAGCCGATGTCGGGGCCGCCCTCGGCGAGCAGCCCGTTGTCGATGATCTGCTGCACCGCCAGCGGCACCACGACCTTGCCGAAGGTGGCGGCCACGGCGAGCGCGACGGTCACCGGCAGTCCGCGGGTGAACTCGGGGGACAGCGCCAGGCCGCGGCGCAGGGTGGCCCACGCCGAGTCGGTGGAGCGGTGCAGGGCGGGGGCGGCGGTCTCCCGGGCGTCGGCGCGGGAGGCCCGGGTGCGTGCCGGGGCGCTCATCGGACGGCCTCCTGGTCGGCGGATCGGGCGGCGGCTTCGGCGCTGCGCTGTGCGGCGGCCTGCTCGTAGGCGGTGACGAGGCGGTGGTACCCGGGGGAGCGCGCGAGCAGCTCGGCGTGGGTGCCCCGGTCGCGCACGGTGCCCTGTTCGAGGTAGACGACCTCGTCGGCGAGTTCGATGGTGGCCCTGCGGTAGGCCACGACCACGACGGTGGCCCCGGCGAGGTCGGCCTCGCGCAGCCCGCCCAGGATCTGTGCCTCGACCTGGGGGTCGACCGCGGAGGTGGCGTCGTCCAGGATGAGCAGCCGCGGTCGGCGGACCAGGGCGCGGGCCAGGGCGAGGCGCTGGCGCTGGCCGCCGGACAGGCTGGTGCCGCGCTCGCCCAGCCGGGTGTCGAGCCCCTGCGGGAGCGCGGCGACGAAGGAGTCGGCGCAGGCCAGGCGCAGCGCCTGCCACACGGCGGCGTCGTCGACGTCGGCGCCGAGGGTGACGTTGCCGCGGACGGTGTCGTCGAAGATGAAGGTGTGCTGCGGCACCAGGGCGACGGCGCGGGCCAGCTCCCCGTGGGCGTAGTCGCGGGCGTCGACCCCGTCCACGAGCACCCGGCCGCTGTCCGGGTCGACCAGGCGGGCCAGCAGCATGGTGAGGGTGGACTTGCCCGCCCCGGTGGGGCCGACGAGGGCGGTGACCCGTCCCGGGGACAGCTCCAGGTCGACGTCGTGCAGCACGGTGGTGCGCGCCGTCGGCCCGTCGTCGGCGGCGTCCAGGCCGCGGGCGCTCTCGGGGGCGGTGTCGTCGCGCCGGTCGGTGTAGGTGTCGGCGTAGGAGAAGCTGAGGCCGCGGACGCTGACCGCCAGTCCGTGGTCGCCGTCGAGCACGGCGTCGCCGTAGTCGGTGCCGCCCTCGGCGTCGAGCACCGCGCGGACCCGCCGCCACCCCACCACGCTGCGCGGCAGGTCGCCGAGCAGCCACCCGAAGGAGCGCACCGGCAGCGACAGCAGGGTGAACAGGTAGGCGATCTGGACGACCTCGCCGGAGGTGGCGGCGCCCAGGTCGATGCGGACCAGGCCGATGAGCAGCACCGCCAGCACGCCGAGGTTGGGCAGCGCCTCCAGGAGCGGGTCGAACGCGGCGCGCATCCGGCCGACCCTGATCTGGGCGTCGCGCAGGCGGTCGGCGGCGCGGGCGAACCGCTCGGTCTCGGTGTCCTCGCGGCCGAGGGTCTTGACCACGAGCGCGCCGTCGAAGGACTCGTGCGCGACCTCGCTGACCTGGGCGCGCAGCGCCTGGGCGCGGGCGGCGACCGGGGAGACCCGGCGCTGGAACACGACGTTGGCCGCGGCCAGGGCGGGGAAGACCACGAAGCCCACCAGGGCCAGCACCGGATCGGTGACGAGCATCGCGACGGCGGCGATGACCAGCATGGCGACGCTGCCCACGGCCATGGGCAGCGGGGCGAGCGGCTGCCAGGCGGCCTCGACGTCGGCGTTGGCGTTGGACAGCAGTTGCCCGGCGGGGTGGCGCTGGTGCCAGGAGAGCGGGAGCTGGAGGTACTTGCGGGCGACCGCGCGCCGGTAGTGGGCCTGCATGCGGAACTGCATGAGGCCGGCGTAGAGGCGGCGCGCGCCCAGGCCCAGGGCGCGGAGCACGCCGACGCCGAACACCACCGCCGCCGCCCCGGCCACCGCGGCTGCGGTGGTGCGCCCCTCGGCGATGGCGGGCAGGATGACCCGTTCGGACACGGCGCCGAGGACGGAGGCCGAGGTGACGGCGGCGGCCGCATACAGCAGTGCGCCGACCAGTGCCGCGGTGAAGACCCACGGTTCGGTGCGGATCGCGACCCACAGGACGCGCATCCCTTCGGTGAGGATCCGAGAGTCGATTCCGGGCCTGGCCGACCCCTGTGCCATTCGTCCCCCTGTGATGCTGTGCCGGTGAGCAGCGCCGTCCCCCGACGGACGCACGGTTTCCCACCGTACCCAGCGGCCTGCCGGACGACACCGGTCGGTTCAGCGCTGTGGACGGCCCGGGTATTCCGCCGCCGCAGCGCACCGGACGTCCGCTTCCGGTCAGCGTGGCGGGCCGCCGCAGGACGGTGCGGGGGGCGGCTCGGTCCGGGACCGCTGCGCGGGCGCCCTGCCGTGTCCGGTGTGGGCCCCGGCGCGGGGCGTGTGCTGCGCGCCGGGGCCCGCACCGTCGGGCTCAGCGCACCGGGTGGCCCTTGGCGCGCAGGTCCGCCTTGACGTCGTTGATGGTGAACTCGCCGAAGTGGAACACGCTGGCGGCCAGGACCGCGTCGGCGCCCGCGTCCACCGCCGGGGCGAAGTGCTCCACGGCGCCCGCTCCCCCGCTGGCGACCAGCGGCACGGTCACCGCTTCGCGCACCGCGCGGATCAGCTCCAGGTCGAAGCCGGCCTTGGTGCCGTCGGCGTCCATGGAGTTGAGCAGGATCTCGCCCGCGCCGAGTTCCACGGCCTGCCGGACCCACTCGATCGCGTCGATGCCGGTGCCCCGGCGTCCGCCGTGCGTGGTGACCTCGAACCCGCTGGGGGTGGTGGTCCCGTCGACGGTGCGGCGCACGTCGGCGGAGAGGACCAGCACCTGGTTGCCGAAGCGCTGGGCGATCTCGCGGATCAGCTCGGGGCGGGCGACCGCGGCGGTGTTGACGCTGACCTTGTCGGCCCCGGCGCGCAGCAGCCGGTCGACGTCGTCGGTGCTGCGCACGCCGCCGCCGACGGTGAGCGGGATGAACACCTGCTCGGCGGTGCGGCGCACCACGTCGTAGGTGGTCTCGCGGTTGCCGCTGGAGGCGGTGACGTCCAGGAAGGTGAGTTCGTCGGCGCCCTCGGCGTCGTAGCGCCGGGCCAGTTCGACGGGGTCTCCCGCGTCGCGCAGGTTCTGGAAGTTGACGCCCTTGACGACCCGTCCCCCGTCGACGTCGAGGCACGGGATGACGCGTACCGCCAGGCTCATCGGGCGGCCTCGCGCACCGTGGCCAGGGCCTCCTCCAGGGTGAACGCGCCCTCGTACAGGGCGGTGCCCATGATGGCGCCCTCCACGCCCTCGGGGACCAGGGACGCCAGCGCCCGCAGGTCGTCCAGGCTGGACACGCCGCCGCTGGCCACGACCGGCTTGTCGGTGCGCGCGCACACGTCGCGCAGCAGGTCGAGGTTGGGGCCCTTGAGCGTGCCGTCCTTGTTGACGTCGGTGACGACGTAGCGGGCGCAGCCCGCGGCCTCCAGGCGCTCCAGCGTCTCGTACAGGTCGCCGCCGTCGCGGGTCCAGCCGCGCGCGGCCAGGGTGGTGCCGCGCACGTCCAGGCCGATGGCGATCCGGTCGCCGTGCTCGGCGATGATCCTGGCGCACCACTCGGGGTTCTCCAGCGCGGCGGTGCCGATGTTGACGCGGCGGCAGCCGGTGGCCAGCGCCGCGGCCAGCGACTCGTCGTCGCGGATGCCGCCGGACAGCTCGACCTTCACGTCGAGCCTGCCGACGATGGAGGCCAGCAGCTCCCGGTTGTTGCCGCGGCCGAAGGCGGCGTCCAGGTCGACCAGGTGGATCCACTCGGCTCCGGCGTCCTGCCAGGCCAGGGCGGCCTTCAGCGGGTCGCCGTAGCGGCCCCCGGTGTCGGCCTTGCCCTGGACGAGCTGTACGGCCTGGCCGCCCGAGACGTCGACGGCGGGCAGGAGTTCGAGTGTGGGCGCCATGTGGATTGAACCTTTCACGGGTGGGGAGAACGTCGGGGCCGCTCCGGCGGCGGGCCGGTCAGAGGGTCGCGACCCAGTTGGCGAGCAGGTGGGCTCCCGCGTCTCCGGACTTCTCCGGGTGGAACTGGGTGGCCCACAGCGGGCCGTTCTCCACGGCCGCCACGAACGGGGAGCCGTGGGTGGACCAGGTGACCAGCGGCGGCTTCAGGTACGGGTTGGTGTCCGCCATCTCCCAGGTGCGCACCCCGTAGGAGTGGACGAAGTAGAAGCGGGTGTCGCGGTCGAGCCCGGCGAACAGGGCGGAGCCCTCGGGGACGTCCACGGTGTTCCATCCCATGTGCGGGACGACGGGGGCGTCCAGCCGCTCCACGGTGCCGGGCCACTCGCCGCAGCCGGGGGTGGTGACGCCGTGCTCGACGCCCCGCTCGAACAGGATCTGCATGCCCACGCAGATGCCCAGCACGGGTCGGTTGCCCGCCAGGCGCTTGCCGATGACGCGGTCGCCGTTGACGGAGCGCAGCCCCTTCATGCAGGCCTCGAACGCGCCGACCCCGGGCACGACGAGCCCGTCGGCCTCCAGCGCGGCGTGCGGGTCGGCGGTGACGGTGACGTGGGCGCCGACTCGCTCCACGGCCCGCTGTGCGGAGCGCAGGTTTCCCGATCCGTAGTCGAGGATGACGACACGTGGCTGCACGGGTGGGCGTGCCTTCCTGTGAGGGCGGTCAGAGGTAGCCGAGGCGCAGCACCCCGGCGGCCAGGGCCAGGACCGCGCAGGCGGCCAGGCCCGCGGCGAGGGCGCGGTTGGTCTTCCACGTCGCCAGGGTGCCGCCGACCAGCAGTCCGCTGAGGCCGATCAGCAGCACCCCGAGGAGCGTGATGCTCACAGCGCTCCCTTGGTGGAGGGGATCCCGGTGACGCGGGGGTCCCGCTCGCAGGCGAAGCGCAGGGCCCGGGCCAGCGCCTTGAACTGGCACTCCACGATGTGGTGGGCGTTGCGGCCGTAGGGGACGTGGACGTGCAGGGCGATGCGGGCCTGGGCGACGAACGACTCGAAGATGTGCCGGGTCATCGTGGTGTCGTAGTCGCGGCCGATCACCGGGGGCATGCCCTCGGGTTCGGAGTGCACCAGGTAGGGGCGTCCCGAGACGTCGACGGTGACCTCGGCGAGCGCCTCGTCCAGGGGGACCTTGGCGTCGGCGAAGCGCCGGATGCCGGCCTTGTCGCCGAGGGCCTCGCGGAAGGCCGCGCCGAGGGCGAGGGCGGTGTCCTCCATGGTGTGGTGGGAGTCGATGTGCAGGTCGCCCTCGGTGCGCACGGTGAGGTCGAACAGGCCGTGCTTGGCGAGCTGGTGGAGCATGTGGTCGAAGAAGCCGACGCCGGTGGAGATGTCGGCGGCTCCGGTGCCGTCGAGGTCGATCTCGACCAGGACCTTGGTCTCGTTGGTGGTGCGTTCGACGCGGCCGGTGCGGCTCATGGTCTGGATTCTCCTCGTCGGGGGCGGTGGACCGCCGGGGTCGGGGTGGGTGGCGGGGCCGTGCTCAGGCGCGGCCGGTCGCCGCGAGCAGCGCGTCGCGGAAGACGGCCATCTCCTCGGGGGTGCCGACGGTGACGCGCAGCCACTCGGGCGGCCCCACCTCGCGGATGAGCACCCCGCGCTCCAGCAGGTCGGCGAAGACCGCGGAACGGTCGGGGAAGCGGCCGAACAGCACGAAGTTGGCGTCGGAGTCGGCGACCTCGAAGCCGTGGGCGCGCAGCCACTCGACGAGCGCGTCGCGTTCGGCGCGCAGCGCGTCGACCGCGCCCAGCAGTTCGTCGGCGTACTCCAGGGCGGTGCGGGCCACCGCCTGGGTGACGGCCGACAGGTGGTAGGGCAGCCGTACCAGTTGCAGGGCGTCGACGACGGCCGGGTGCGCGGCGAGGTAGCCGAGCCTCGCCCCGGCCAGCGCGAACGCCTTGGACATGGTACGCGAGACGATGACGTTGGGGTGGTCGGGCAGCAGGGTCAGGGCGCTGGGGGTGCCCTCGCGGCGGAACTCGGCGTAGGCCTCGTCGACCACGACGACGCCGGGGGAGGCCGCGGCGACCGCCTCGACGGTCTCCAGCGGCAGCGCGGTGCCGGTGGGGTTGTTGGGCGAGGTCAGGAAGACCACCGCGGGCTGGTGCTCCTTGACCGCGGCCACGGCGTCGTCGACGTCCACCTCGAAGCGCGCGGTGCGGGGCACCGACACCCAGCGGGTGGCGGTGCCGCGCGCGATGATCGGGTGCATGGAGTAGGACGGCTCGAAGCCCACGGCGGTGCGGCCGGGGCCGCCGAACGCCTGGAGGATCTGCTGGAGGACCTCGTTGGAGCCGTTGGCGGCCCACACGTTGGCGGCGTCCAGGCCGTGGCCGAGGTAGTCGGCGAGCGCCTGGCGCAGGGCGACGGCGTCGCGGTCGGGGTAGCGGTTGATCCCGGTGGCGGCCTCGGCGACGGCGCGGCCGATCGCCTCGGCCAGCCGCTGCGACGGCGGGTAGGGGTTCTCGTTGGTGTTGAGGACGGCCCGCACCGTCAACTGCGGGGCGCCGTAGGGGGCCTGTCCGCGCAGGTCGTCGCGGAGGGGCAGGTCGTCGAGGCCGAAGCCGGGGTGTCCGAGGTCGCTCACGCCTGCTCCTCCAGCGGGATGCGTGCGGTGACGGCCTCGCCGTGCGCGGGGAGGTCCTCGGCCTGGGCGAGGGCCACCACGTGGTGGGCGACGTCGGCGAGGGCGGCGCGGTCGTACTCGACGACGTGGATGCCGCGCAGGAAGGTCTGCACGCTCAGTCCCGAGGAGTGGCAGGCGCAGCCGCCGGTGGGCAGCACGTGGTTGGAGCCCGCGCAGTAGTCGCCCAGGGAGACCGGCGAGTGGTCGCCGACGAAGATCGCCCCGGCGTTGCGCACCCGGGCGGCGACCTCCCGGGCGTCGGCGGTCATGACCTCCAGGTGCTCGGGGGCGTAGGCGTTGACGACGGCCAGCCCGTGGTCGAGGTCCTCGACGAGGACGATGCCGGACTGGGGACCGGAGAGGGCCTGGGCGATGCGCTCGCTGTGCTTGGTGGCGGGCACCCGCTCGGCCAGCTCGGCCTCGACGCGGTCGGCGAGCTCCTCGGAGGGGGTGACCAGCACCGACGCGGCGACGACGTCGTGCTCGGCCTGGCTGATCAGGTCGGCGGCGACGTAGCCGGGGTTGGCGGTGTCGTCGGCGAGGACGGCGATCTCGGTGGGGCCGGCCTCGGAGTCGATGCCGATGACGCCCTTGAGCAGGCGCTTGGCCGCGGCGACCCAGATGTTGCCGGGGCCGGTGACCATGTCGGCGCGGGCGCACTCGCCCGCCCCGTAGGCGAACATGGCGACGGCCTGGGCGCCGCCCACGGCGTAGACCTCGTCGACGCCGAGCAGGGCGCAGGCGGCCAGGACGGTGGGGTGCGGCAGTCCGCCGAAGTCGGCCTGCGGCGGCGAGGCCACGGCCAGGGAGCCGACCCCGGCCTCCTGGGCGGGCACGACGTTCATGACGACGCTGGAGGGGTAGACGGCGCGGCCGCCGGGCACGTAGAGGCCGACCCGGTCGACGGGGACCCAGCGCTCGGTGACGGTGCCGCCGGGGACGACCCGGGTGGTGGTGTCGGTGCGGCGCTGGTCGCGGTGGACCAGGCGGGCGCGGCGGATCGACTCCTCCAGGGCGGCGCGCACGGCCGGGTCGAGCTCGGCGAGCGCGGCCTTCAGGGCCTCGGCGGGGACCCTGAGGTGGGCGGGGCGCACCCCGTCGAAGCGCTCTCCCAGTTCGATCAGCGCCTCGACCCCGCGTCTGCGCACGTCCTCGCAGATGGGACGGACCTTCTCGACCGCGGACGCGACGTCGGTCTCGGCGCGCGGCAGCGAGTCGCGCGGATCGGCGGGGTTGCCTCGGAGATCGATTCGGGAGATCACGCCCCTCATTGTAGGGGCGGCCCCGTGCAGGGCTCCCCGGGCCGCGAGGCCTGTGGACGGGCGCGTCCTCTCTTCCGCATACTTTGCGCCCGTGCGGTCAGCGGCGGGGTATGAGTATCGACGTCCACACGTCCCACCAGGGACTCTCGAAGTTCCACCAACTGCTGGCGGACCAGCTCCGCCACGAGTTCACCGCCTCGCAGCAGTACGTGGCGCTGGCCGCGTGGTTCGACGGCCGGGACCTGCCCCGGCTGGCCGGGTTCTTCTACCGCCAGGCGCTGGAGGAGCGCGACCACGCGATGATGATCCTGCGCTTCCTGCTCGACAGCGGCGTCCCGGCCCCGGTGCCGGGGACCGACGCGGTGCAGAACGACTTCGACACCCCGCGCGACCCGGTCGCGCTCGCCCTGCGCCAGGAGCGCGTGGTCACCGACCAGTTCCACCGGCTGGCCGCGACCGCGCGCGAGGAGCACGACTACACCGGCGAGCAGTTCCTCCAGTGGTTCCTCAAGGAGCAGGTGGAGGAGGTCGCCACGATGTCGACGCTGCTGACGGTCATGGACCGCGCCAACGGCGACCTGTTCGCCGTGGAGACCTTCGTCGCCCGCGACCTGAGCCCGGGGGGCGCCGCGGAGACCGGGGCCCCGGAGACGGCGGGACCGGCCGTGTCCTGAGGCCGCCCGCCGCCGCGGG
>Ga0065720_1004066_pt1 | contig 10516 bp, 12 predicted proteins | sample Thericmetagenome_FD_59107 | JGI IMG/M metagenome (GOLD analysis project Ga0065720, IMG submission 59107) | Thermophilic microbial communities from the Joint Bioenergy Institute, California, USA of rice/straw/compost enrichment - eDNA_2 v2... | ecosystem: Engineered > Solid waste > Grass >... | reverse complement strand
CCTCATGACGATGCCGCGGCCTTCCTTGGTGACCTCCAGCGGGCCGTCACCGGTCCGCGGCTTCATCGCCGCCATGTCCTCTCCCCTCACTCGGGACGTGCGGGCCGTGTCACACGATCTACCTCCCGGCGCACGCCGTGTGGCCGGGTCTCCTATTTTCCCTGATGGGCCGCGCCGACCCAAATGGGGGTTGGCTCAGTCGCCGGCTGTTCGGGCCGCAGCGCGGGCGAGACGGCCATCGCACGCTGAGGTTTCGGAGCCTGTCCGGGCCGGGGTGTGACAGATGTTGTCAGTCCCGTGCGCGCACTGTCACAATGGGCGGCCATGCAAGCCCGTTCGGCGCTGTTCGATCTCTACGGTGACCATCTCCGGTCCCGTGGCGGTCGCGCGCCTGTGGCCGCGCTGGTTCGCCTGCTCGATCCCCTCGGCATCGCCGCGCCCGCCGTGCGGACGGCTATCTCCCGCATGGTGCGGCAGGGCTGGCTGCTGCCGGTGCAGGTGGACGGCGGGCCCGGCTACCAACTGTCCGCGCAGGCGATGCATCGGCTGGACGAGGCGGCCGCGCGGATCTACCGGGTCGGCCTGGCGAGCTGGGACGGCCGGTTCGATCTGGTGGTGATGGCGCCGCCGGAGCGACGTTCCCAGCGCAACCGCATCGCCGCCACGCTCTCCTGGCTCGGCTACGGCCGCATCGACCCCTCGACCTGGGTGTCGGTACGGGCCAGCGACGAGGTGGACACCCTGCTCAAGGAGGCGGGGATCGCGTTCGAACGGTTCACCGCCACCCACGCCGCCGGCACCTCGGGCGCCGCCGCCCTGGTGCGCCGTGCCTGGGACCTGACCGCGCTGGCGGCGTCCTATCAGGACTTCGTGGCCCGCCAGGAGGAGTCCCTGGCCGCGGTCACCCGGCACAGCTCCGACCAGGTGGCGTACGCCGCCCGGTTCCGCCTACTGCACGAGTGGCGCTCGTTCCTGTTCCGCGACCCCCACCTGCCGCCCGCCCTGCTACCGGCGCCCTGGCCGGGCATCACGGCAGCGGAGTTCTTCGACCGGCACGAGGCCCGGCTGCGCCCGGCCGCCGAGCGGTTCGTCGAGTCCTGCCTGACCCGCCAGTAACCAGCCCCGTCCGCAAACAGGCCCGCCCGTCACCAGGCCCCTGAGTAACCAGGCCCCTGAGTAACCAGGCCCGCCCGTAACCGGGTGGCTTGACCAGCCCGCCGGCCGCCCAGCCGGTCCACCCGCGCTCAGTCGTCCTCCTCCGGATCGAGGTTCGTCACCGCCCCGAGCACGAACGCCTGCATGGCCAGCTCGTCGCCCAAGGGCCAGACGTAGGCGGGCAACTCGCGCGGGCCGAGCTTGTCGACGTACGTCCAGAACTCGCGGACCGCCTCGGCCGGCGTCGCGGCCTCGATCGGCACGGCGACGCTGACGAACCAGACCGACCGCCCGGCGTTGGCCTCGGCCGCGGCCGCGACCAGGGTGGACAGCCGCGTGAACTGCGCCGACGGCAGGGGGTGCAGGCCGGGCGTGACCGGCGACGGCAGCGCGTCGGCCGGCACGGGCGGCGGGTCGTCGAACACGCGCGTGGAGTACTCGACCACGACCCGCCCGGCGTCGTCGCGCCCGCGCACGATCCCGTGGCCGAACAGGACGGGCCGCTCGCCGGCCGCGACCAGCGCCACGACATCACCCAGCTCCGGCGGGCTGTCGGGACCGGCCGGCGCCGCGTCGGCCCCGCCGGTACCGGCGTCGACGACCACAGACTCGCGCGCGTACAGGCGCTCGGTGGTGAACTGCTCCTCGCTGACTATGCCGACCCAGTGACGCATGGCCTCATCAGATCACGCCCGGCGACGGCGCGACGCAGCCCCCGCCGGCCCGGTGGCTGCGGCCACCGCCCCCGCCGCCGACCGGGGCGCCGGGACATGGCAACCGTCGATGTGGTCGTCCACGAGGCCAACCGCCTGCATCGTCGCGTACGCCGTGGTGGGGCCGACGAAGCGGAAGCCCCGGCGCTTGAGCTCCTTGGCCAGCGCGATCGACTCCGGCGTGACCGCCGGCACCTCGGCCCCGGGTGGCAGCCGCCGGGGACGTGGGGGTGGGGCGAACGACCAGACCAGTGCAGCCAGGCCCTCGGGCAGCGCGGCCGCGGCCCGGGCATTGACGATGGCTGCCTCGATCTTGGCCCGGTTGCGGACGATGCGCTCGTCGGCGAGCAGGCGGGCGATGTCCCGCTCGCCGAAGCGCGCCACCGCCTCGATCGAGAACCCGGCAAAGGCGGCCCGGAACCCCTCCCGCTTGCGCAGGATCGTGATCCACGACAGCCCGGACTGGAACGCCTCCAGCATGATCCGCTCGTAGAGCCCGTCGTCGTCGCGGACCGGTTGGCCCCACTCCTCGTCGTGGTAGGCCACGTACTCGGGCGCCGAGCCGGCCCACGCGCAGCGCGCCTTCCCATCGACGCCAATCAACAGGCCGCCCATGCCGACAGGCTAGCCGTCCCGTACGACCGTTTCTCCGGCCCGCAGTTGGCACCGGTCAGGGGAGCACGCCGCTCTCGACCAGCCGGGCGAACTTGCGCAGGGCCACGGTGAAGCTCACCTTCGACCCGGGCCACAGCAGCGGCCGCAGCACCTGCCCGGCGAGGCCGGCGGGAAGCTGGAACCATTCGTGCCAGACCACGTGGGTGCGGTCGCCACGCAACGGCGTGCAGCGCATGACGCCCGGACCCCGCAGCACGTTCCCGGTGTGCACCACCCGTACCTCGTACGGCGCGTCCACCCGGTCGACCCGGATCTGGTCGCGGAGCGCGGCCGGGCCGAGCGCGGTCACCGCCTCGAGGAGGCTGCCCGCACCACCGTCGCCCGACACCAGGCGGACCCGGGTCAGCGGAATCCACTCGCCCTGACGCTCCCAGGCCACGAACGCCGCGAAGACCCGTTCCACCGGGGCGCCGACCACGACGGAGGCGGTCACTTCGCCGGCCCCCGGTTGCGCCGGATCCGCCGCCCCGAGCGTTCCCGGCGGCTGCTCCTCAGGCATGGGCCGGCCGATCAGCCCCGTCGACCGGGGCGCGGTCACCGGTGTCCTCGCCAGCCCGCGGGGGGTCCGTGAGCGGGGTGTCGGCGGTGTCCTCGTTGGCGGCGCCGTCGGCGGTGGCCTGGCTCGCGGCGACGCCCTCGTTCGGGGCGGCATCCAGGGTGTCGACTGCCACCGGCTCACGGCGGCGCAACGACCCTTCGCGCGGCAGTTCGGGTTCCGCCGCCTCCGGGCGGTCAGGCGCGGCCGTGGCGTCCGTCAGGTCAGGCTGCCCCTCCGTCTCCGGACGGTCAGGCGCGACCACCGCCTCCGGACGATCCGGGCCGTCCGCCCCGTCCGGGCTCTCATCCGCCGGACCGGCCTCGCCGAGGTCGACCACCGACTCGCCCGGGCCAGCGCCGGGGTCAGGGGCGGTGTCCCGCTCCGGGGTCGAGGCCGCCTCCCGGGCCTTGCGCAGGAGCTCGGCGTCCTCCAGTCGGCCCTCCCGCAGGGCGGCCACCTCGGCCTCGAGCACGGCGATCATCTCGTCCTTGTATCCAAGGTCGTACGCGACACGGCGCAGCATCCGATCCACCTGCGACATGCGGTAGCCCCGTAGGGCGATGTCGAAGCGGATCTCCTTGAGGTCCTCCTCGTGCAGGGAGCGGTCGTTCGGCAGTGGGCGGGCCCGGCCGTCCGGCTCGGCTGGCACCAGGCCCGGGTCGTCGCCGGAGAGCAGCGACACCACGCCGTACACCAGCCCGCCGATGACGAGAACCACCACCAGCACGAGCAGGAGCGTCGCGGTCATGATGCCGATCGTGGCACGACGGCCTATGGCCGCGCGATCCAACCCGTACGAACTGGACCCGTCCGCCGCCCGGGCGGCCGACCGTGGGCGGGGGTCACGGGGCCCGGTTACGGGCCCGAAGGCGTCGTTTCACCCGGCTGGGGCTCGGGGACCTGGCCGAACTCGATCGCCAACTCCACCACCTGCCGGCCCCGGAAACGCAGGTACATGTGCCCGGTACCGCCGGCGTCCCACTCGAACGCGGCGATCACCGCGTCGGTCCCGAGCACCTTCATCCCGATCAGTGCCATCGTGTCGGACGGAGGCTGGGTGGCGTACGCCTCGGCGATCGCGCTCCGCCCGATGAACGGCCCAATGGGGAAGTTGTCGAAGCGCATGACCGCGTCTTCGGTGAAGGTGGCGAGAAACGGGCCGTAGTTACCGGATGAGACAGCGGTGTTGAAAAGTTCGACATGCCGCTCGACGAGCCTTTGCAGACCACGCTCCGTCACGGAGCGAACGCTATCCGAAGTCCTCCAGCGCGTCGAGAGCATCGTCGACGGTTGAGACCACACGAATCGCCGAACGGGCGGTGGGCGGCACGAAACCGGCCTGAACCAGACCGTCCAGCCAGTCGAGCAGACCGGTGAAGAAATCGTCCTGGTTCAGCAGCACGATGCGCTTGCCGTGGATGCCGAGCGTGGCGGTGGTCCAGACCTCGAACAGCTCGTCAAGCGTGCCGAGCCCACCGGGCAGCACCAGGAAGGCGTCCGCCCGATCGATGAGAATGGTCTTGCGGGCCGCCATTCCGTCGGTGATGACGAGCTCGTCGGCGTCGTGGTCAGCCACCTCGAGGTCGACCAGGCTCTGGGGAATCACTCCGAAGGTGTGTCCGCCCGCGGCCCGAGCGCCCGTGGCGAGGGTGCCCATCATGCCCACACAGCCGCCGCCCGAGACCACCTGATGCCCGCGTTTGGCCAACTCCGCCCCGACCTGGCGGGCCAGTTCCAGCCAGCGGGAGTCGATCCGGGTCGACGACGCGCAGAAGACGCAGATCGCGGCCATCAGTCCACCGTCTCCCGCCCCGCAGCCTGCTGGATGTACGCCACCGCATCCTCCGGGTCGTCCGTGAGATAGAGGAGATTGAGATCGTCGGAACCGATGTGCCCCGCCTCCTGCAACTCTTCGCGGAGCCAGTCGAGCAGACCCTGCCAGAAGTAGGAGCCGAGCAGCACCACCGGGAACCGGGTGACCTTGCGGGTCTGCACGAGGGTGAGCGCCTCGAACATCTCGTCCAGCGTCCCGAACCCGCCGGGCAGGACGCAGAACGCGTGCGCGTACTTCACGAACATCGTCTTGCGCACGAAGAAGTACCGGAAGTGCATGGCGATGTCGAGGTACTCGTTGAGCCCCTGCTCGAACGGCAACTCGATGCCCAGCCCGACCGACAGCCCGCCGGCCAGGGTGGCTCCCCGGTTGACCGCCTCCATCACCCCCGGCCCACCACCGGTGATGACCGCGTACCCCGCGGTGGCCAGCGCCGCGCCGAGGCGCTCGCCCAGGTCGTACGCCTCGCTGCCCGGCTTGGCCCGGGCCGAGCCGAAGACGCTCACCGCGGGCGGCAGTTCCGACAGGGTGTCGAAGCCGTCCACGAACTCCGACAGGATGCGCAGGCTCCGCCAGGACTCCCGGGGCCGCCAGTCCTCCGGTCCCCGGGTCAGCAGGTGCTCGTCGGCCGTGGCCCCGGGGGCCCGGGACAGGCGCGGCGCCGGCCCCGCGCCCCGTCGCCCCGGTCGCGGAGGTTGCTGCTGCATGAGGCCCACCGTAGCCCGCTGGCCCGCCCACCCGTCTGGGCGAGCGTGGGTGTCAGGAAGGACGCCTTCCTGTCACTTCTTGCCTAGCAGGGAGTCCTTCCTGACAAACGGTCATGTCCAGCCAAATCGGATGACCTAACCAAACTGGGCGTCCCCATACCGGCCGTCGAGGGGAGCGGGTCGACGTCGACCCGCCGCCCGTGGGCGGACACGCCGATACGGAGAGTGACCGTATCGCCCCCAGGCCCCGCCACCCTGTCGGGCCGCTTTGCTCTGCTTACTTATGCGCAACGCCCGCCTACCAGGTAATAGACAGGAAGTGAAGATTTGCGATCCGCCAACGCTCGTGACGGACAGCGACGTCAGCGGCTGGACCGGCGCCGTGCCCGACGACCCGGGGAGCACCGAACCACACCGGGCTCACCAGCCGCGACACCAAACCACCAACCCCCGGCACCAACCACCAACCCCCGCACCAACCACCAACCCCGGTACCGAACCACCAGCCGCGACACCAGCCACCGGCCCCAGCACCAAGCCACCGGCCATGACACCGAGTCGTCGGGCCGTGGCGGGGGTGGGGACGGCGAGGGAGCACGCTCGCCGGCTAACGCTCGCCATGGCCGCGCGGTCGGCGGCGCCGGTCACTTCCCGGCCAGGTGGTCACGCGCCCGGGATGGGCAGGGCGTTCGTGGTCGCCGAGCGGGCGAACACGGCCGGGCACGTGGCGTCGACTCGTCGGCCGTGCCACCGAGCCGTCGGCCGCAGCCGGCTAAGAAGGCGGCGAAGGAGCACGCTCGCCGGCCAACACTGGCCGTGACCGCGCGGTCGGCGGCGCCGGTCACTTCCCGGCCAGGTGGTCACGCGCCCGGGATGGGCAGGGCGTTCGTGGTCGCCGAGCCGGTGAACAGGGCCGGGCACAGGGCGTCGCCCGCTCGGGCCAGACAGCAATAACTCTGCGTAGCCGTCACCCATTATGTTTTTGATCTTCAAACTATACATTCCACCTGGTAGTCGGGCGTTGCGTATAAGTAAGCAGAGCAAAGCGAGCGCGAAGGATGAGGTGGGCTGGGCGATCTCCGGTTACTGTCCGTGTCGCCTGCCAGGCGGGCGTCGTGACGGTAGCGGCAGCCGCCATGGAGGCCATCCACCGAGGACGCGCGGCACCACATGAGCGAGCCGGCGCCTCACGCCGCACTACGCCCGGGAGGACGAGACGACACGGTCAGCGGTGCAGCCAGCGGCGCAGGACTTCGGCGCCTTCGCGGATCTTCGGTAGCTCGACGTGCTCGTCGGGGGCGTGGGCGAGGTTGGGGTCGCCCGGTCCATAGTTCACGGCGGGCACGCCCAGGGCGGCGAACCGCGCCACGTCGGTCCAGCCGAGCTTGGCCACCGGCGCCGAGCCGACCGCGGCCACGAATTCCTGGGCGGCCGGGGCGGACAGGCCGGGTAGGGCGCCCGCGACCACCTCGACGATCTCGCAGTCGTACCCGGCGAAGACCTCGCGCAGGTGGGCAGCCGCCTGCTCGGGCGTCCGGTCCGGGGCGAACCGGTAGTTGACGGTGATCTCGCACAGGTCGGGGATCACGTTGGCCGCCACTCCGCCCCGGATGAGGGTGGCGTTCAGCCCTTCGTGATACTCGCATCCATCGATCAGCGGTCGGCGAGGCTCGTACGCCGCGAGCTTGGCGAGCACGGGACCGGCCGCGTGCACGGCGTTGATCCCCATCCAGGCGCGGGCGGAGTGGGCGCGCCGCCCGTGCAGGCGTACGACCGCCCGCGCGGTACCTTGGCAACCCGCCTCGACGTGACCGTACGTCGGCTCCAGCAGCACGGCGAAGTCGGCGACGAGCCACTGTGGATAGTCCCGGCCGATGCGGGTCAGCCCGTTGCGTTCGGCCTCGACCTCCTCGCAGTCGTAGAACAGGTACGTCACGTCGTCGGTCGGGTCGGGCAGGGTGAGCGCCAGGTGCAGGGCCAGCGCCGCCCCGCTCTTCATGTCCGACGTGCCACAGCCGTAGAGGCGATCACCCTCCAGAGTGGACGGGAAGTTGTCCTTGTGCGGCACGGTGTCGAGGTGCCCGGCGAGGATCACCCGGCGCGGTCGGCCAAGGTCGGTGGTGGCCCGCACGACGTTGCCGACCCGCTCCACGGTCAGGTACGGCCGGCTGCGCAGCGCCAGCTCAACAGCATCGGTGATCTCCTTTTCGTCACCGGAGACCGACGCGATGTCGACCAGGGCCCGGGTCAGCGCGACCGGATCGTCGGCCAGGTCAGTGAGTGTCGACCGCATGGCCGCAGGCTACCCGGTAGCGTGTGCAGCCATGACGGTCATGCCCAGCTCGCCCACGCCAGGCCGACCCCTCACCCAGCCGGCCTGGGGGCTCGGACTCGCCACGCTCAACGGTGAGCAGGTCCTCGACGTGTGGTTCCCGAAGCTCGGTCTCGGTCCGGCGCCCGAACTGAACCCGGCTCCCGTGCCCGGCACGCTGCTCTCGCCCGCGGAGGGCGAGGCGGCGCTGGGCCTGCCCCCGGGCTCGGCCGGCCGGCCGGCGCTCCCCGGCCTGTCCATCGCCGGGGTGCTGGTCACGATCACCTCGCTCGCCGACCCGCCGAAGGACGCGTACGACGTCTGGCTGCGCCTGCACCTGCTCTCGACCCGCACCATCAAGCCGCACGAGGCGAACCTTGACGGCATCTTCGGGCTGCTCACCAACGTGGCCTGGACCTCGGCCGGCCCCTGCCCACCGGACCGGGTCGACGAGTTGCGCCTAGCCGAGCGGGCGGCCGGCCGGGTACTCACGGTCTACGGGGTGGACAAGTTCCCCCGAATGGTGGACTACGTGGTGCCGACCGGGGTGCGCATCGCCGACGCCGACCGGGTCCGGCTGGGGGCGCACCTGGCGCCGGGCACCACGGTGATGCACGAGGGATTCGTCAACTTCAACGCTGGGACGCTCGGAGCGTCCATGGTGGAGGGCCGCATCTCGGCCGGCGTCGTGGTGGGCGACGGGTCGGACATCGGCGGCGGGGCGTCCATCATGGGCACCCTCTCCGGCGGCGGCAAGGAGGTCATCCGGGTCGGCGAGCGCTGCCTGATCGGGGCCAACGGCGGCCTGGGCATCTCCCTGGGCGACGACTGCGTCGTGGAGGCCGGGACCTACATCACGGCTGGGACGAAGGTCACCCTGCCGGACGGACGGGTGGTCAAGGCCCGCGACCTGTCCGGCGCGTCCGGGCTGCTGTTCCGGCGCAACTCCCTGACCGGGGTCGTCGAGGCGGTGCCGCGCACCGGCACCGGCATCGAGCTCAACGCCATCCTGCACGCCAACGACTGACCAGCGCGGCACCGGTCCGCACCGATCGCCGGGCCGTCACCGCGCCGGATCAGTGCGGCGCGAGGCGCCGGTCACCGCGCCGGCCGCCATCCTGGCCCGCCCGGGCCCGTCCCGCCGGATCCGCGACCCGTGGGCGGGCGCCCGGGCCGGGCCGGGGCGCGGTGGCCCGCGGGGTTACCGCGTGGCCGTCGGCGCAGCGCAGCTCGACGCTCACCGCCGCGCCGCAGTCCCGGTGCACCAGCCTGACCGGTGGCCCGGCCGGATCGCCGAGGTAGCGGTCGCCCCAGGCGATCAGCGCCGCCAGCACCGGATACAGGTCCAGGCCCTTCTCGGTCAGGCGGTACTCCTCGCGTACGCGCTCGCCNGGCACCTGGTACGGNTGGCGCCGCAGGATGCCGTGNCCNACCAGNGTGGCCAACCGGTTNGTGAGCACCTGNCGGGGGATGCCGGTACGTTCGCGCATGTCCTCGAACCGGCGGACCCCGAGGAAGACCTCGCGCAGCACGACGATCGTCCACTTCTCCCCGAGCACCGCCATGGCCCGCCCGAGCGTGCAGTTCTCGGCCGACCAGTTCAGCGCCTCGGGCCGGTCGGGCGCCTGGACCCGGGTGGTCGTCATGTCAGCGATGCTGACACGTGAGCAATGCCCTGTCTACACGATGCTCTGTCTACACGACGCTCTGTCTACTTGACAGACTCATCCTTCAACCCCAAGGCCTGAGTCCATGACGCAGATGCAGGAAGCCGTCGACACCGTACGGACCCGTACGTACTCCTGGTCCGACCCGTACGCCACCGCCGCGGCGCTCGGGCGCCGATCCGGGGCCGAAACGCTGCTGGCCATCGCGAACGGCGAGCTTCCGGCGCCGCCGATCACCCACACGCTCGACATGGACGGATTCGAACTCCTCGGCGAGGGGCGGTGTGCCTTCTTCATGCGGGCCCAGGAGTTCCACTACAACCCGATCGGGACCGTCCACGGTGGAGTGATTGCCGCACTGCTCGACTCGGCCGCCGGGTGCGCCGTGCACTCGACGCTGCCGGCCGGCTGGGGCTACACGACCCTTGACCTGACCACCAAGTACCTGCGGCCGGCCACTGTGGAGTCGGGTCGGATGCGGTGCGAGGGCAGCGTCATCAACCGGGGCCGGACGACCGCGCTTGGCGAGGCCCGGCTCTTCGACGAGCGCGGCCGCCTGCTCGCGTACGCCTCGTCCTCCTGCCTGCTCTTCGAGATGCCCACGGCCTGAGGCCGAGCGAGCCGGCACCGGCCCGAGCGAAATGCCCCGGGGAGACGGACACCTCGGAGGCCACCGGTCGTCAGGCCCGATCCGGCGTCAGGCCTTCAGGAGAGCCGGGCCACGGCGGCGGCGATGCGCTCGTCGGTGGCGGTCAGCGCGATCCGGACGTGCTTGTCCGCGGTCGGCCCGTAGAACACGCCGGGCGCCACGAGGATGCCCCGCTCGGCAAACCAGTCCACAGTGGACCAGCACTCCTCGCCCCGGGTCGCCCACAGGTAGAGCCCGGCCTGGGAGTGGTCGATGGTGAACCCGGCG
>Ga0065720_1021461_pt1 | contig 10517 bp, 7 predicted proteins | sample Thericmetagenome_FD_59107 | JGI IMG/M metagenome (GOLD analysis project Ga0065720, IMG submission 59107) | Thermophilic microbial communities from the Joint Bioenergy Institute, California, USA of rice/straw/compost enrichment - eDNA_2 v2... | ecosystem: Engineered > Solid waste > Grass >... | reverse complement strand
GGCGCCGACCGCGGCGGGGGCCGGGGCCTCGGCGGCGGCGGGCGCGGCCGCGGGGGCGGCCGCCTCGACGGGCTGCGCGGCGCCGGCGGACGCGCCGCCGCCGTTGCCGCCGGAGGCGGGGGCGGCGTCGCCGATCGTGGCGATCGTCGCGCCGATCGGCAGGGTCGCGCCCTCCTGGGCCACGATGTGCAGCGGACCGTCGGCGTCGGCCTCGTAGGGCATCGTCGCCTTGTCGGTCTCGATCTCGACGATCTCCTGGCCGCGCGTCACCTCGTCGCCGTCGGACACGAGCCAGCGGAGGATCGTGCCCTCCTCCATCGAGTCCGACAGGCGCGGCATGACGACTTCAGGCACCACAGACCTCCAGAGCAGCGGTGAGGATCTTCTCCTCGTGGGGCAGGGCAGCGTCTTCGAGCGACTTCGCGTACGGCATCGGCACCTCGGCCATGCCGACGCGCCCGACCGGGGCGTCGAGGTCGTCGAAGCAGGCGAGCGAGATCCGGCTGGCGACCTCGGCGGTGACGCCGTAGGAGGCCCAGCCCTCCTCGACGCACAGCGCGCGGTTCGTCTTCGCCACGGAGGCGGCGACCGTCTCCATGTCGAGCGGGCGCAGCGAGCGCAGGTCGACGACCTCGGCGGAGATGCCGTGCTCAGCCTGGAGCCGCTCGGCCACGTGCAGGCAGCGGGTGACCGCGAACGAGTGGGCGACCATCGTCAGGTCGCCGCCCTCGCGCGCGATCGCGGCGCGGCCGATCTCGACGGCGCCGTCGACGGACGTGTCGACCTCGCCCTTGGCCTTGTACAGCTGCAGGTTCTCGATCACCAGGACGGGATCATCGTCGCGGATGGCGCTCTTGAGCAACCCCCGGGCGTCGGCCGGGGTCGCCGGGGCGACGACCTTCAGGCCGGGGACGTGCGCGAACCAGCCCTCGAACGACTGCGAGTGCTGCGCGGTGAGCTGGTTGCCGGCGCCGTTGGGGGTGCGGATGACGAGCGGGCAGCCGACCTTGCCGCCGAACATGTAGCGGACCTTCGCGGCGTGGTTGACGACCTGGTCCATCGCGACGAGGATGAAGTTGATCGTCATGATCTCCACGACCGGGCGCTGGCCGGCCATGGCCGCCCCGACGGCGGCGCCGACGAAGCCCTCCTCGGAGATCGGGGTCTCCATGATCCGCTCGGGCCCGAAGTCGTCGTAGAGGCCCGCGGTGACCTTGTAGGAGCCCTGGAACACGCCGATCTCCTCGCCCATGAGGAAGACGGAAGGGTCGCGCTCGAGCTCCTCGCGCAGCGCGAGGCGCAGCGCCTCGCGGTAGGTCATGGTCTCGATGCCGGATGCCGTCGTCGCCATACTCACGCCGCCTGCTCGAGCTGGGCCAGGACGGCCGCCTCGCCGGCGGGCGAGCCGGGGGCCATGCGGCTGAACTGGCGGCCGGTCTCCGGGTCGCCGTAGACGAAGTCGGCGAGGGTGGAGGGGTCGGGCATCGGGCTCGCCTCGGCGAAGGCGACGGCCTCGTCGACCTCGCGCTGGGCGTCGCGCTGGATCGCGTCGAGCTCCTCGGCCGTGGCGCCGGCGGCGATGAGCCGCTCGGTGACGAGCGCGATCGGGTCGCGCTTCTCGGCCCACTCGGCGACCTCCTCCTTCGTCCGGTAGGCGGTGCCGGCGTCGGCGACGGAGTGCCCGCGCAGGCGGTAGGTCATGACCTCCAGGACGGCGGGCTGGCGCTCCTTGCGGGCGCGCTCGAGCAGCGCGGCGGCCGCCTGGTGGGTGGCCTCGACGTCCTGGCCGTCGACGCGCTCGCCGGGCATGCGGAAGGCGGCGGCGCGCTTGAAGATCTCGGGCTCGGCGTTGGACTGGTCGACGCGCGTGCCCATGCCGTAGCCGTTGTTGAAGACGGTGAAGAGGACCGGCAGGCGCCAGACGGCGGCGAGGTTCAGCGACTCGTGCCAGGCGCCCATGTTCACGGCGCCGTCGCCGAGCTCGCAGACGACGGCGAGCTCCTTGCCCTGCTTGACGGCGGCGAGCGCCATGCCGGCGGCGATCGGGAGCTGGCCGGCGACGATGCCCCAGCCGCCGAAGTAGTTGTGCTCGGGGTCGAGCAGGTGCATCGAGCCGCCGCGGCCGGCGGCGCAGCCGTCCTGGCGGCCGAACAGCTCGGCCATGACGGTCGTGGCGGGGACGCCCTTGGCGAGGGCGAACCCGTGCGAGCGGTAGGAGGACAGCAGCAGGTCCTCGGGGCCCATCGCGGCGACGACGCCGACGGTGGCGGCCTCCTGGCCGATCGCCAGGTGGCAGTAGCCGCCGATCCGCGCGCGCTTGTACTGGCGCTCGGACTCCTGCTCGAAGAGCCGGATGACCGTCATCTGGCGCAGGACGTCGCGCAGATCGAGCGGCTCGGCTACGTGTCCGCTTCCGGGAGGCACCGCTTCAGGACGGCGGCCGGTGCGGGGAGTTTGCGAGCGACGACGGGTTGTGGCCATGTACGGCAACCTCTCTCCGGGGAGCGGGGTGAGCGGCTAGTGTATCCACGGAAAGGCGTGGATACAACAGAATGTTGGAGAATCCCGACCCATGGAGAAGTCCACCGCGGAGCGGCAGAACGTCGACCTGGTCCACGACCGGCTGAGGTCGGCGATCCTGCGCGGCGAGTTCGCCCCCGGCGAGGAGCTCCAGCAGGTCCCCCTCGCCGAGCGCCTCGGCGTCAGCCGCACGCCGCTGCGCGAGGCCTTCCGCCTGCTGCAGCGCGAGGGCCTGCTCGAGGCGAGCCCGAACCGCTCGTACCGGGTGACCGCGTTCTCGGCTGAGGATCTCGAAGAGCTGTATGTCACCTTCTTGCCCCTCCAGGCGCTTGCCATTCGCCTGACGATCCCGCGGCTCACCTCCGAGGACATCGCCGCGATGCACGGCGACCTCGCGCAGATGGACCACTTCGCCTCCAACCACGACGTCGAGGCCTGGGAGCGCCCGCACCGCGAGTTCCACCGGCGCCTCGTCCAGCACGCGGGCCGCCGCGTCGTCGAGCTCCTCGACCAGCTCTCCGACCACGCCGGCCGCTACCGGCGCGTCTACCTCGAGGGGACGTCGTACGGCTTCGACGCCGCCGCCGTCGAGCACCGTGAGATCCTCGACGCGGTCGCCGCCGGCGACGCCGACCAGGCCGCCGCCCGCCTCGCCCACCACCTCGCGCACACCGCCTTCGACGTGCTCGGGATGGCCGACGAGAACCACGGTCCGGAGTCGCTGCGCACCGCCCTCGCGGTGGCCACGCGCCCGCTCGCCTGACCGCCCGCGGCTCCGACCGGCGGTCCAGCCGGAGTTCGCCATGTCGTCCACCGGCTCGTGGTCTAGGCTCCGCGGGCGATGCCCGAGCTGCCCAAGTCCGCCGACGACGTCAAGGCCCTCGTCCAGGAGCACCGGATCCGGTTCATCCGGCTGTGGTTCACCGACATCCTCGGCCAGCTGAAGTCGTTCTCGATCGGGGTCGACGAGCTCGACGACGCGTTCGAGAACGGCATGGGCTTCGACGGCTCGTCGATCACCGGATTCAACGCGATCGAGGAGTCCGACATGGTCGCGGTCCCCGATCCGCAGACGTTCGCGGTCCTGCCGTGGCGCCCGCAGGAGCAGGGGGTCGCCCGGATCTTCTGTGACATCCACACGCCCGAGGGGACCCCGTACGAGGGCGATCCGCGCCAGGTCCTGCGCCGCGCCCTGCAGCGGGCCGAGCGGATGGGCTTCGACACGTTCAACGTCGGGCCCGAGCTCGAGTACTACCTCTTCAAGGACAGCACGGGCACGGAGGTCCTCGACGAGGGCGGCTACTTCGACCTGACGACGCTCGACGCCGGCTCGGACGTGCGGCGCGAGACCGTCCTCGCGCTCGAGCAGCTCGGCATCCACGTCGAGTACTCCCACCACGAGTCGGGCCCGTCGCAGCACGAGGTCGACATGCGCTACGCGCCGGCCCTGAAGATGGCCGACGACTGCATGACGTACCGCATCACGGTCAAGGAGATCGCGATGAAGTACGGCTGGCACGCGACGTTCATGCCCAAGCCGCTCTTCAACCAGAACGGGTCGGGCATGCACACGCACCAGTCGCTCTTCGCCGACGGGCGCAACGCGTTCTACGACCCCGACGACCAGTACTTCCTGTCGGACGTCGGCAAGGCGTTCATCGCGGGCCAGCTCAAGCACGCGCGCGAGATGTGCTCGATCTTCGCCCAGTGGGTGAACTCCTACAAGCGGCTCGTCCCCGGCTACGAGGCGCCGGTCTACGTCGCCTGGTCGCGGCGCAACCGCAGCGCGCTCGTGCGCGTGCCGCTCTACCACCCGGGCCACGAGAGCTCGACGCGCATGGAGCTGCGCTGCCCGGACCCGGCCTGCAACCCGTACCTGACGTTCGCCGTGCTCCTGCAGGCGGGCCTGGAGGGGATCGAGAAGGGCTACGAGCTGCCCGAGCCGATGGAGAAGAACCTCTACCACCTGTCGCCCGACGACCGCCGGCGCCTCGGCATCGAGCAGCTCCCCGAGACCCTCGGCGAGGCGGTCGAGATCACCGCCGAGTCCGAGCTCGTCCTGCGCACGCTCGGCGAGCACATGTTCAACCGCTACATCGAGATCAAGCGCCAGGAGTGGGAGGACTACCGCGTGCAGGTCACGCCGTGGGAGCTCGACCGCTACCTGCCGGTCCTCTGAGGCCGAGGCCCCGCCGTCGCCGCCGCCGCGCCGCGCGGGCGGCGGCGCCCGTCACGGCCGCGTGAGCGCGTCCCGGCGCGACGGCCACCAGATCCGCGGGCCGATGTCGAACACGAGCGCCGGCACGAGGATCGAGCGCACGACGAACGTGTCGAGCAGGACGCCGAAGGCGATGATGAAGCCGAGCTCGGTCAGCAGCGTCAGCGGCAGCACGCCGAGGACGGCGAACGTGCCGGCCAGGACGATCCCGGCCGAGGTGATGACGCCGCCGGTGACGGCCAGGCCGCGGAGCATCCCGTCGCGGGTGCCGTGGCGCAGCGCCTCCTCGCGCACGCGCGCCATGAGGAAGATGTTGTAGTCGACGCCGAGCGCGACGAGGAAGATGAACGAGTAGAGCGGGATCGACGGGTCGCTGCCGGGGAACCCGAAGATCACGTCGAACACGACCGCGCTGACGCCGAGCGCGGCGAGGAACGACATGACGACGGTCGCGACGAGCAGGACCGGCGCCACGAGCGACCGCAGGAGCACGGCGAGGATGACGAGCACGATCGCCAGCGCGATCGGGATGAGGAGGATCGTGTCGTCGACGGCGGCCTCGCGCAGGTCGTGCTCGATCGCGCTCGGCCCGCCGACGAGCGCGTCCGGCTCCACGGCGCGCACCGCGTCGCGCAGGCGCGGGACCGTGTCGAACGCGGCCTGCGAGTACGGGTCGGCGTCGAGGTAGACGGCGAGCTGGACGTCGCGGTCGTCGGCGGCGACCGGCTGCGGCGAGACGTCGGCGACCCCCGGCACCCCCGCGGCGGCCGCGACGACCGCGTCGACGTCGCCGCCGGCGGACAGGACGACGTCGGTCGGCGCCGCCTGCCCGGGCGGGAACGACCGGGCGATGAGCGCCTGGCCCTCGACCGACTCGACCGAGCCGCGGAACTGGTTGCTCTGCGTCAGCCCCGACGAGAAGTCCAGCAGGCCGAGCGCCATGACGACGAGCACGGCCAGGCCGCCGGCGCCGATCAGCCGCGGCCGCCGCGCGACCCACTCGCCGACCGTCCGCCACCAGCCGTGCGTCTCGTCGACGGCGTGCTCGCGCGCGTGCATCCGCGCCTCGAAGCGCTCCAGCGGCCCGGCCCGCAGCCGGCGGTACGGACCGACGAGCAGCCCGACGATCGCGGCGACGGCGGCGAGCGCGACGAGCCCGGCGGCCGGCGACGCCGCGAGCGCGCCGAGCGCGGCGAGCACGCCGACGACCGCGAACGTCGTCACGCCCGGGCCGAGCCGGTCGACGAGCGGCGCCAGGCCGGGCACGCGCATCGGCGCGTGGTCGGGCGTGCCGCGCCCCTGCGGCCCGTACGGGACGAACGGCCAGAACGGGCGGCGGCCGACGATCGCCAGCAGCGCCGGCAGGAACGTCAGCATGACGAGCAGCGCGACGCCGATGCCGGTCGCGCCGACCGGCCCCAGGCCCGACGTCCCGTTGACCTTCGCCAGGCTGAGCGACAGGAGCGTCGCCATGACCGTCACGCCGGAGGCGAGGATCGCCGGGCCGGCGCGGCGCACGGCGATCGCCATCGCCTCGTGCTTGTCCTGGTGGTGGCGCAGCTCCTCGCGGTAGCGGGCGACGAGCAGCAGCGCGTAGTCGGTGCCCGCGCCGATGACGAGGATCGACTGGATCGCCGACGTCTGCCCGTTGACGGTCACGCCCAGCTCGGTCAGCACCCAGCCGGCGCCGCGCGCGCTCAGCTCGGCGACGACGACGGCCAGGATCGGGAAGAACCAGAAGACCGGGCTGCGGTAGATGAGGATGAGCAGGACGATGACGAGCAGCAGCGCGGCGCCGACGAGCGTCGTGTTGATGCCCTCGAAGACCTTGATCGCGTCGGCCGAGAAGCCCGCCGGGCCGGTGACCTTCACCTCCAGCCCGCCGCCCGGGTCGGAGACGAGCTCGCGGTAGCGGTCGATCGGGTCCAGCAGCTGGCCGGTGTCGCCGGTGTCCTCGGCCCGGATGACGTTGCCGATCAGCGCGGTCGCGCCGTCGGGGGCCAGCAGGTACGGCGGCGAGGCCTCCGGGTCGACGGGGTTGGCGAACGGGGTCGTGTTCGAGAACGCGCGCGTCGCCTCGTCGAGCCGCGCGACGTCGTCGACGATCCGCTGCCGGTCGGCGTCGGTCAGGCCGCCGTCGCGGTGGTAGACGATGACGGTCGGCGCCGTCTCGGCCCCGGCGAGCCGCTCGGTGACGTCGAGGACCGCGGTCGACTCGGCGCTGCCGGGCAGGAACGAGCGCGACTCGTTCTCCTCGGCGTCGGCGAAGCGGCCCGGGAGGTTCGCGGCCAGCATCGCCACGAGCACGACGATCCAGGCGAAGAAGACGACCCACTTGGCGCGGGGTCCGGTGATCGCGGAGAGTCGACGCATCCTGCCGGCCGAGGAACCTACCCGCTCGCGCGGGGCGCGTCGACTCAGCCGTCGAGCAGGGCGGCGAGCTCGTCCGGGTCGGCGACCGGCCGCCGGCAGGCGAAGCGCTCGCAGACGTAGGCGGCGGCGCGGCCGTCGAGCGGCTCGCGGCCGGCGAGCAGCGGTACCTCGTCGCTGGGGCCCGGGCCGCCGGCGAGCACGATCCGCGGCCGGTAGGCGGCGCGCACGACGTCGAGCAGCGGCTGCGGGCCGGGCCCGACGATCGCGACCTCGCGCGCCGGGCCGACCGCCCAGGCGATCGCCTGCAGGAGGTGGCCGAACGCGACCGGGTAGCGGGGCGCGAGCTCGTGGGCGAGCGCGATCGTCGACGCCGCCCAGCGCTCGTACTCGGCCTCGCCGGTGAGCGCGTGCAGGCGCAGGAGGCCGAGCGCCGCGCTCGAGGAGCCGGACGGGATCGGGCTGTCCTCGAGGTCGCGGCGGCGGGCGACGAGCGCCGGCTGGTCGTCGGCGGTCGTGAAGAAGCCGCCCCGCTCGCGGTCGCCGAAGCGGGCGATCGTCGCGTCGGCCAGCTCGCGCGCCGCCGTCAGCCAGCGCGGCTCCCACGTCGCCTCGTAGAGCCCGACGAGCGCCTCGACGAGGAACGCGTGGTCCTCGAGGTAGCCGGCCAGGCGGGCGTCGCCGTCCTTGGAGGTGCGCAGCAGCCGCCCGTCGGCGTCGCGGTGGACGGCGAGCAGGAACTCGGCGGCGGTGCGGGCGGCGTCGAGGTAGCGCGCCTCGCGCAGGACGGCGCCGGCCTCGGCGAGCGCCGCGATCGCCAGCGCGTTCCACGAGGTCAGGACCTTGTCGTCCAGCGCCGGGCGCACCCGGCGGGCGCGGACCTCGGCCAGGCGGGCGCGGATGCGCTCGCGCGTCTCGGGATCGGGCTCCGGCCCGCGCGCCTGGAGCACGTTCGCGCCCTCGAAGTTGCCGCGCGCGGTCGCCCCGGTCCAGGCGATCGCGGCGTCGGCGTCGGGGCCGAGCGCGTCGCGCAGCTCGTCGAGCGTCCACACGTAGAAGCGGCCCTCGACGCCCTCGGAGTCGGCGTCCAGCGACGACCGGAAGCCGCCGCCGGGGGCGCGCATCTCGGCCAGCATCCAGTCGAGCGTGTCGCGGCACGTGCGCCGCAGGAGCTCGTCGCCGGTCGCCTGCCACCCGTGCAGGTACGCGCGCGCGAGGAGCGCGTTGTCGTAGAGCATCTTCTCGAAGTGGGGGACCGTCCACGTGCGGTCGACCGCGTAGCGGGCGAACCCGCCGCCGACGAGGTCGTGGATGCCGCCGGTCGCCATCGCCCGCAGCGTCGTCGCCGCCATCTCGGTCTCGCCCTGGCCGAGGAGGAAGTCGATCGTCGAGGCGGCCGGGAACTTCGGGGCGCCGCCCCAGCCGCCGAAGCGCGCGTCGAACGCGGCCCGCAGGTTCTCGACCGCGTGGCGCAGCGTCCCCGCGTGCGGGGCGTCCGGCGCCGGGCGCAGCGCCGCCGTCTGGGCCAGCCGCTCGCGCAGCCGCCGCGCCTGCTCGCGGACGGCGTCGCGCTGCTGCTCCCACGCCTCGGCGACCGCGGCCAGCACCTGCGTCCAGCTCGGCTGGTTCATCGCCGGGCGCGGCGGGAAGTACGTCCCGCCGTAGAACGGGACCTGCTCGGGGGTGAGGAACACGTTCAGCGGCCAGCCGCCGTGGCCGGTCATCGCCTGCACCGCCTCCATGCAGACGGCGTCGACGTCGGGGCGCTCCTCGCGGTCGACCTTCACGCACACGAAGCGCGCGTTCATGAGCTCGGCGACCTGGGGGTCCTCGAACGACTCGCGCTCCATGACGTGGCACCAGTGGCAGGCCGCGTAGCCGATCGACACGAGCAGCGGGCGGTCCAGCTCGCGGGCGCGGCGCAGCGCCTCCTCGCCCCACGGCAGCCAGTCCACGGGGTTGTCGGCGTGCTGGAGCAGGTAGGGCGAGGTCTCCCCGGCGAGCGCGTTGGCCATGACGGTGACGCTACTTTCCCCTGACCCATGACCGCACACCGCAAGATCGTCACCGCCCTGGACGCCCCGGCCGCGATCGGCCCCTACTCGCACGCCGTCGCCCACAACGGGGTCCTGTACTGCTCGGGCCAGATCCCGCTCGACCCGGCCTCCGGGGAGGTGGTGGGCGACACGCCCGCCGAGCAGGCGCGCCAGTGCCTGAAGAACCTGTCCGCGGTCGTCGCCGCCGCCGGCGCGCAGCTCTCCGACGCGCTGCAGGTGACCGTCTACCTGACCGACATGGGCGCGTTCAAGGAGGTCAACGAGGTCTACACCTCGTTCTTCGAGAGCGAGCCGCCCGCGCGGATCGCGATCGCCGTCGCGGCGCTGCCGCTCGGCGTGCAGGTCGAGATCGCCGCGCTCGTCGCGCTGCCGAGCTGACCGCATGACCGCCGTCACCGCCGCTGACGTCCACCGGGCGCGCGGGGCGGTGGCGGACGTCGCCTGGCGCACCCCGGTGCTGCCGGCGCTGACGCTGGGCGAGCACGGGCCGGTGCTGCTGAAGGCCGAGTCCCTCCAGCGCACCGGCTCGTTCAAGCTCCGCGGCGCGCTGGCCAAGCTCGACGCGCTCGGCGACCGCTGCCGCCGCGGCGTCGTCTGCGCCAGCGCCGGCAACCACGCGCAGGCGGTGGCCGCCGCCGCCCGCGCCCGCGGCGTGCCGTGCGAGGTCGTCATGCCCGCCGGGGCGCCGATCGTCAAGGCCGAGGGGGCCGAGGCGCTCGGCGCGCGGGTGATCCTCGCCGGGGAGAGCGTCGAGGCGTGCCTGGCCCAGGCGCGCGAGCGCGCGCAGGAGCGCGGCGAGGTGTTCGTCCACCCGTTCGACGACCCGGACGTCATCGCCGGGCAGGGGACGATCGGGCTGGAGCTGCTGGAGGACGTCCCCGACCTGGCGCGGGTGATCGTGCCGGTCGGCGGCGGCGGGCTGGCCTCCGGGGTGGGGCTGGCGATCAAGGCGGCCCGGCCGCAGGTGCAGGTGATCGGCGTCCAGGTCGAGACGTTCCCGGCCGCGCGCGAGTCGCTGCGCGCCGGCCACCCGGTCGAGCTCGAGCCGCCCGAGGCGACGATCGCCGACGGCATCGCCGTCAAGCGCCCCGGCGACCTGACCCTGTCGATCCTCTCCGAGGTGCTCGACGGCATCGAGCTCGTCGCCGAGGACGAGGTCGCCGAGGCGATGGTCGCGCTCATGGAGCGGGCCAAGCTCGTCGTCGAGGGGGCCGGCGCGGTCGGCGTCGCCGCGCTGCGCAGCGGCCGCCTCGCCCCGGCCCCGGGCGGCGCGACCGTCGTCATCGTCAGCGGCGGCAACGTCGACGCCGGGATGCTGGCGACGGTGACCCGCCGCCAGGAGACGCAGGCCG
>Ga0065720_1021460_pt1 | contig 10519 bp, 8 predicted proteins | sample Thericmetagenome_FD_59107 | JGI IMG/M metagenome (GOLD analysis project Ga0065720, IMG submission 59107) | Thermophilic microbial communities from the Joint Bioenergy Institute, California, USA of rice/straw/compost enrichment - eDNA_2 v2... | ecosystem: Engineered > Solid waste > Grass >... | reverse complement strand
GTTGGAGGAGGAGGAATAACATATGAAGCCTATCTAGCCCTCAAACAAAGCAATCCAGACAAGGTTTCGGGCCTGGATGTTTGTATCAGGCTTGGACCTGGTTTTTGAGCACTCTACCAGCCATTGAGCTCTCTGTCGTCAGGATCGCCCAGCAAAACACCCCCTTGGGCTCGGCGTGTTGCGCATCAGCATCCTGACCCACAGCCATTATCTTCGATCCCAGCAAAGCATTCTTCGGTCGGGCGGTATACTAACTACCTCCTATAATGATGGCGGTTGCTGCCGGGCCGTCGGTAGTGTACATACACAGTAGTGCAGACAGAGACCTAGTCCGTAGGACTTTTTATAACACCCGCAACACCAGAGCTTCGCCAACACAGAGCTCACCATGGCAGCTCACAGTCGCGCGCAAAAGCGGTTCTGCAGTTGCACAAACTCCTTCGACTCGCTAACAAGGCTGACCGTGAGACCCCACACGGAAGAAATCACCCTACGCAGGACAGCAGAACAGCCGATTCGTTGCCCAGGACCTCTACGCGCGCTGGGTACAGATGTTGGCTGGTGCTAGCGGCATTGAAGGAGTTGTTGGCCACTCAGCTCGGCCTGTTTAAATGCATGATAGACATAGTCGATTTGAAGATGGTGAACATCGCGGTGTGATAAGAAATCGCAGACACAGAAACAGAAACAAGTCACAAAAAAACAGAGTCAGTGTCGGCGGCGCAGACGATGATGATGAATCGGAACGAGGTCCGCAGCCCAACCGTGGTCTGGGGACGCCCTGGCTGCCTTGGGGCATTCCTTGCACAGCCCCAGACCCGGCCAAGACTCGCGAGCCGTTGCGGGTTCTCGACGCCGGTTCGTCATTCCAGGAGGTTGATGGAGACTACTGGGGTCTTGATGGGGTCTCTGATGGGGTTTGCTTCTGAGGCTAGCCCCTGTTTTGGAAATGGGCATCGCCTGGTGGAGTCATGCCCAGACTTCTGCTGCTTCCGAGCCTTCTGCACGCGGTTGCACGCTGCAGCAGCGAGCCTGGGCTTCCTGGCTTCTTGCTGGCCCTTCCAAGCTGCCTAGGTCTTCCCAAGCCTCTCTCTCTCTCTCTTACCAAGCCTCTCAAATCGCCGCCATCCATGGTTCCCAACTCACCCTCTCGCTCGCTGCCGCTTGACGCTGCCACCTTGCAGTCCTACACAGTATCAGCATCGTCGCCTGCTTGCTTGCTTTGCCTGCCTGTCTACCTGTGCAAAAAACATGGCCCGATCGCGGACTTAGCTGTTCTCTTCGTCCGGTAGTTTTTTTTTCTTCTAAAGCCTTTTCATCAGCTAGCAAATTTTCATTCCATTTTTGTCTCCTTTTTATCACCAGGCTGTCACTTGATCTTGTCACGCTGCTCCCAGTCCCCGCGGCAAACAGCGTCCACGAAGGAAGTGCACGAGAATCCCCCGTTTTGGCACATTCGCCAATTCTTGGCTAGCAGCCTCCGCAAATTGTGCGCTCCAACACCTCAGCTCCTCAACGTGTTTCAGCTTGCCCTCCGCCGAGCGACTCCTAGATCCGACCATCCACTATCACTTTCTTTCCAACTCTCATACCCATACATTGTCCCCCCCTCAGCACCGCAGGCGCCCCGTCTTGACAAGCACATTTTCGGTTGATCACGTCCTCGAAGAACAACTGACATTCGTTTCGCAACGACCTGCCTAGCGCAGCGATCAGTCAAACAAACTTCCCATCCCCGACTGACTTCCTCGAGCGACGAACCGACCGCGCCTCATTCAAGCCGGGGCCGCTTCTCGAACCACAAACAGAAAATTTACCGGAAAAGAAAGACGACAGCCAACCCAGGCCCTGCCCTTCGTTTTGTGAATATCTCAACCTCGTAAACACGACACAGGAAATACATCCAGCCTTTCTTTCGCGCTCCTTTCCCGCTAGCAAACCGCCCGCCCTGGCGTCGCAACGCGAGGTTCGCCGGTCCTATTTGGCCGGCTCTCAACCAATCTCCAGCTTCGACGGTTCTTCAATGTATTACGGCGGCCCTCAATACCGCGACACCGACCCGGAGTTCATCATGCCTTCGGCTACGGCCCAAGGCACCGGGCGGGCCGCGAAGCCCAAGCTCTTCTCGAAAGAGTTCCTTGCCTCGAGATGGGCCAAGCTGTTTTTCTTCGTCGTCGGCATGCAGGCCTTGATCGGCGTCGTGTTCGAGGCGTATGGCTCCTCCGATCTGCAAACTAGCTTTCAAGAGTTTCGTGACTAACATGTGCTGCAGATATGTTTTCGGCCGATTCCAGTTCAGTCTCGACTACCAGGAAGAAAGGGAACACCTGTTCACGCCCCTCGAAAAGTCGCAATACCGGACAATTCCGACCTTCCTTACTCTCTTCATCTTCGGTTACCTGTACATCCTGGTGCTCACGTGGGACGCCCTGCGGCTCAAGAACACCATTCAGATCATCGGCCTGTGCTTCTCCAACCTGGCGCTCTTCGTCTACAGCGTTCTCCAGATTGACCAGATCGACAAGTCCATCCAAAAACTCTTAGCTGCCGGGGCTATTAAGCCCGACAAGGAGGACCGAAATGTCTGGGCGTTGTGCAAGCCCTTCCTTATCGCCATTCCGGTTGTCGTTGGCGTTGTTACTGTGGCTATGTCTGTCCTGGCCTACCAACTCTATCGCGAGTTCGCCTGGGATATCTTGAAGCTGATCGGCGCCGACTACCGCATGACGAAGCGCTTTCTTCACTATCAGGTGAGTACCTCGCCTTGATTGCACCTTCAATGTCGTGATATTAACTCCGCCAGATCTACATCGCCCTCCTCAAATTCGACTTCTTTTTCTTCCTGGGCTTCACCATCCAATTCCTCGTCGTCGTCAACGGCATCAAAGACTTCGAGCTGGGCCTGCACATCGCCGCGATCCCCATCACCGTCGGCATCCTGCTGTGCGCCGCCTTCTTCACGCGGCGCGAGAACCGTCTCGGCGTCTGCTTCGTCATCCTGCTCTACTTCGGTGGTCTGGCCTACTTCTTCTTCAAGCTGGTCCGCATCTATCAGCCCGGCCATTACCAGAACTACTTGGCTGTACGCCGGTCGCTGACCGCATTCGCTGTGCTGACCATCCTCTTGATCATCCTTACCATCATCAACGCGTTCATCTGCATGAGCAACTTCGGTAAGGGGCTCAAGGCTCATCTGGTCAAGCCTAACGGGCCTGATCCGGAAAAGGAAGACGCCAACTCGTACCAGTTGCACGAGCAGAAGCCGCCGCTCTCGAGCAGGATGACGATTGATTGAAGGGGAGAATAAGATTGAGGAAGAGAGGGGATGAAAATAAAGTTGTCCGTTATGAGGGCGGGAGGGAAACAGAGCGGGTTGAAAAAAAATGAAAAAAAAAATGAAAGACAAAATATTCAAGAGGCAATCTGTCTGGCTGGATGGTTTGCTACTGCTAACGAGATTTACGATCTTAAGAAGTTCTCTTTTTTTTTCAAAAATCAATCAAAGCGGGAGTGCTTGGCTGTCTGTCTGGCTGGAGAGCAACTATATCCACAAAGTTCTACTGGGACACACAAAGGAAGGAAGGCTTGATGGTGTTGGCTTTTTGTGTTGGAATCTTGTTTGCTCTTTATTACTAAGCATTGTTGCGGTGTCTCTTTATATCCCCTGTCACTTGTTACCCATCATGGCTTTTTTTTTTCTGTTGTGAACAGCGAGAGATCCCCCCCAAGCAGTTTATACTAAGATATCCCATTTTCTCTTTTGATCTGTGATTCTTCCTGAGACTCAACTTTTCCACTTGCTCTTGGATGTAGTGAGCTTATTTGGTCTGGTTGATATGCTTGCTATACAAGTAAACATACTACACTCCTTTACTAGATGACGATAACACGATTGGCGAACAGGAGCATTTGGGAGAATGGCGTTGTATTTTCCGTGTCATCTTGATCTGGACTGCCTGATTTGGTCCTTGTTGGTTGACTCTCTTTCAACATTCTCTTTTTTTTTTTCTTCCTTGCCTTCCTGCTCCACGTGTGGGAACGGAAAGGGCAGGCGTGCTGTTTCGGTGAGGTTGAGACGTGGAAGTTGAGGTTGCTTCTATTCCCGATCCGTGAGTCCCTATGTAGGCTGGTTGGCTGGTTGGGTGGCAGCTCTGACAGAACAGGAATGGAAGATACCTCTAGCTATACTTCTAGATAGCTCTTCTAATGGATGCATTGTTTTTTTTTTTTTTCCTTATGTGAATCTATTCTGCTCCTGTTGAGACTGTATCAAGCAGTCCAGAAATATATCTTGATTGCTGGTCTGAGAAACAATGTTGAAAACTGTGACTGAGAATGATCAAGATTTTGGAAGCTGAACGTCCAGCCGAACCCTGAAACCTTAGTCCAGGCAATATGCTAGGATGGGAGAGGTATAGAAGGCCAACATGAAACATTCTTCGTTCAGTTGATATCAGCATGACACCCAGAAGACTCCAGATTCAAGATGATGCGCTGTTCCAATGCTAGCCCAAGCTACCTACCTACCTACCTACCTACCTAAACCCTAACTACCTAAAGACACAAAACCCCCTTCGTAGATGAACAGACTCAATGAAAAGCTCCCCCCCCAAAAAAGCAACAAACGAAAGCCAGCCATTCATCCTGTGAGTGAGAAACTCCCGGCGCCCAAAATGAAACAATGCACCTGAATTCCCATTCCAACCCCGCGCGCCAAATGCCTCTATACTCTAGAGGTCTTGAAAGAAAGGAGAGAGAAGTCATCCAGAGAGACCAAGACTGAAAGGAGGATTCATCTTAGCATGGCCCACGTGAACCATCACGACGAAAAAACCATGCACAAGTTCGGGTATAGCATCTTCACCTCTCACCTCACTGCCTAATAATTAACCCCTTCTCACCGCTTAAGCACACTCCTCCTCCCCATTTTCCCTCTCTTCCCCCTCCTACTCACCCCAACGGGCCCCAACATGCGCCAGGGAGCGCACCCATCCTAAAGGATCACCTCCTTGCAGTCGTCGGCGCGCGCCTCCAGTGGGCAGTACGGACACTTGAAGCGCGAGTTCTTATGTGCGAGCCTCTCCAGTGTCGTCCGGCATATCATGTGACCACAGGGAATGACCACGGGCGGGTTAGTGTCGGTCGTCTGCTCCTTCGAAACGGGACACACGAAGATGCTGTGGTAGAGCATGCTGTCGGGCAGGGGAGTCTCGAAGGGCATCTCGTGGGTTTGCGTCCATTCTGTGCGCTTGGACTGGGTGGCGGCCATGTATTTGATGAGGTAGGGGACTGCGAGGGTGCCGGCGTTACAGGTGACTAGGAGCGGTGATTCGGCGGAGAGACCGAGGAGCGAGCAGAACTCGCGGGTGAAGAGCTTTGCGACGTCTTCGAACTTGCTGCCGATGTCAAAGACCTTCTTGTAGGGGGAGTCGGCGAGGTTCTCGGAGTAGATGAGAGCGCCGATGAGGGCGCTCAGGTCGGCACCGTAGCGGTCGACGAAGCGGTCGAAGTTCTGCTTTGCGTAGCACATAGCGCCAAACGTGCCGTTGTTCGCGTCGTCCGGGAGACCGTTGACGCTCGGGCCGAGGAATAGCCAAATGTATTGAAGCTTGACGAGCTCGAACTCGAGGGTGCTGCCGCGTGCTTCGAGCTCTTCTGAGTTTTCCCTCGCCCATGCTATGGCGGGTCCTAGGTTGCGAGCCTTCATATGTTCGAGGATATTGTACATCTCGGCAAAGCGTTGTTGGAGTTCGTCAGAGGGGAGGGCTGCCAGCTTGTTGCCCATAGCAGAGTGATAGCGCTGCGCCTTCTCCTCCTGCAGCTCCTTGGTGAATGTTGCGGCGACGCCGAACTGTCCTTCTCTTAACAGATGCATGATAATCGCCCTGTTGACGAGGGGCAGGTGCTCGGAGATAGCGGGGTCATCAGTAGGGAGTGACTTGAGAGGGAAGTACTGTTGAATGCTGAGTTAGTAAGGTGTCTAGGTGAGCATGCCAGACCCGACATAGAGAGTTCACGTGCCCTGTCCAGAGCCTTTCCAATCTTCTTGTGTGTTGAGGAAGCGGCCTTTAGGCTGTCGTTGATCTTCTCGAAGCCGTTCTTAACAGGGTTCTGGAGCTTCGTCAAGATCATAGACGTTGTATGAGGATCTGAGGCTGTATTGGCGTTAACAAAGAAATCATCCATCTCCTGAATAGGTGGCCGAGGAAACAAGCAGATCGAGAGCTTGTGCAAGAGCTGGAGGAAACATACAAGCCTCAATTTCTTTACGGGCATTGGAGACCAGCGTGATGAGATGATCAAGGCTCTCCTCGGCTGCGGACAACCGGGGATACTTTTGAGCCTTGTCCAGCTCGTCCAAGAGAGACTTGACGTTGGATGACATGGTGCTTAAGGCGATATGCAAACAAGCACCACCGCTGCAAGTGATGATGCAGAAAAGAAGTTTATTCTGCGGCTCAAGGCCGGTTGTGCGGCTGCTTGGTCGGGGTTGAACGGACGTCGAAACAGATGGGGAGTGGGCGAAGTCGGAACGGCTTTCCCTTTGCCCTGTACTTCCTTATCTAGAGGGTCTGTTCATTCTCTTGACCGAGATCCAGAGCGAACAGGCCACTAGATCACGAGGATTTGTCTCGTTACGACCAATATGTGTTTGAAGATGGAGAAGACTTTGGTGCTGAGGCTCAGAAAGCATCGACGGACGTTGCTTGGATGCTTGGACGGGCGACATCACAACACCCACGGCATTGCTGGCTGTCACTGCATGTCCCAGTCACCTCTTCCGGGCATGGCGCTGCGTCATTCGTTAGAGCCGGATTGCAGGACCCACTGCTACCAGGCGCTCGCCCCGCAAATGGACCTCAGCGGGGTGGAGTCGCCTAATGGAGATTGGTGAAGTACGTTTATCGATACGGTAACTTTTTAGCTCAGTCCCCTTTCTGCTTGGCGCGAGAGCTCCCGACGGCGACCTGAGCTTGTGCTGAAGATCAGCTTCCGGCAGCCAACCCCGTTTGCCATTCAGTCGCTCTCATTCGATGCGACGACATCACATGGTTCGGCGTCTGGAGCCAGCCGACTGCGCCCCGCGGCTACGGTACACGACATAGTGCTGCACATTGCACCTACGTCAAGCAGCCGTCCGCTCACTTTTCGACTTTTAGTGCCGTGGTTTGCCAATCGCAGGCGTTGAACTGTCGGCGCCAGAGCCCTTCGTCTCAGGATTGTCGGTTTTTCTTTGTTTCCATGCGCAAAGCTACGACATAAGAGTCCGTACCGAGCAACGCCTTTTGTGTCCTCTCCTTTGCCCCTCCATATAGCCGCCCTCTCACCAGCTTCTCCGTCTTTGCCCCTGAACAACAGAGAAGCAAGACACGCACCTTCACCGCCCATCTCAATTTCCCAACGGCGGCCCCACGACGGGATGGGTCTTTGCTCTCCAAGACGTGGCTCCCTGGCGTTGTCATGGGCGTAACGGGGTCCATACAACCCGCCAAATTCTCGTTACTGCGCCCAGCCGTTGGGACAAGCCTCAGCCCTGAGCTTCCTCCCCTTCCCAGCGCAAGTGGTTACAGCTTTTGCAGGAGCTGCAGGTCGGCACTGTAGGGTCCGCCCGACCCCGGCCATGCTGCTGCGCTGCCAACCCGCTCGCCCGCCTGCCTTCCCGCCGTTAGTGTAGACCAGACGTGCACATCCGAACCACCTTTGGTCCCTTCTCGAACGTTTGTGGCACCGCAGCCCCAACGGGTTGTCCTGCAAACACCATGGCTCTCTGGCTCACCTACCCCTCCACCGCCTTGGACGACAGGGCGCACAGGGACGGGGAGCTGGCTGCCATGGGCGGACAACGGACAACAGCAGCCGCAGCAGCAGCCTCACATCACAATATAAACGCCAAGCCTGCCCCCTCCGACGCCGATCCCGACCCCGAAGACAACGGTTCTGCTCCTGCTCCTGCTCCTGCTCCTACGGCCATGGGGACTGGGAGCCTGCCTACTGTCCCTTCTACTCGTCGTCGTGTCGTCGTTCCTGATCCCGTTGCTTTAAAGTATGTCTGTGCCCTGACCACACGGGTCAGACCGGCTACTGACCTTCTCACCCCAGGTTCCTTGAGGTCGATCCCTCCGTGACAATCGCCCAGCGCAGACATGTCCTCCACGGCTACGAGCTCTACCTGGTTGAGCAGTGGGCCTGCTCTCGCCAGACCCCTACCGTCGTGATCGTGACTTACACCGGCGACCCGAAACATTCTGTGACTGTCGGCGTTCTAGAGGTACCAGCAGACGAGAAGGACTGGTCGGATAGGCTGAAGTTCTATTTCAGCTCGATCCAGCAATACCATGCGCGGCCCAAGGAGACAGACATGGGCGAAGTGATGGTGACCAACCTGAGCAGCTTCCCATCTGCCCTGACGGTTATTTCGGTACCCGAAGGCGACTTGCTCAAGTACCGAGAGGTGTTCATTGTCAATGAGAACCTGAAGCGCCTGGGTTGCGCCGGCCGGTCCGGGCTCACCCTCGCGGAGCCGTCTTCTGCCACGCAGGCTAAGTTCATGCAGATGTACAAGACTAGCGACAGGATACCTTTCTTCCAGGCCGTCTTGGAGCTCGTCAGGTTATGTCAGATTGCGCTCTTCCTCTTCGGCATGCTGCAAGAAGAATATACCGACGGCCTACTTTGTGATGTCACAGAACAGGCCATCAACGACTGGTGGACCGAGATCGGATCGGAATGCTTCAATGTCGAGCCGTCCGACGGCATTCTAGGTCCAATAACCGTCGCTGCCATCCTCGGCACGCTGATGGGCGCGAGGAACAGGCTCAGCTATTCTGGCGCTCCTGTATCCAAAGATGTCTTTGATATCGAGGCTACAAAGAAGGGTATCGGGTCCTTTCAGAAGTCGCTGAAGCTTGAGAGGACACGCCGTCTTGATCGGCAGACTCTCCTCAAGCTGCGCCAGGTGACAGCTAAAGCGGCTGCTGGCGAGGCCGGCTGGGGCGTCCAGAAAGCCGTCAAGTCCACGGTCGCCGAGTTTGGCAAACGCGGCGAAATTGTAATCGGTATGGTGAGCGGCAAGGACAAGGCCAACATCGCCGACATCGAGACTCTGGACTTCTCCAAGTTTGTCAGTTTGGCATATGGCGAGCGGCCAAAATGGCTGTGGTACGGCAAGCCGAGGAGGACGGCCCTCGATCGTGATCATAGTATCCCTTCTATGCCGCCCTTTGGCAAGGAAGAGCTGGCTCTCCTTCAGCAGAGCGGCAAGAAGACGCATTCTACGGAGGATGAGTTGGAAGCGAAAGCTAGGGAAGATACGTTTGTGGGAAGCATATCCGCACAAGCCGGTTCTGTGCAGGTTGAGACACCCGGCAGTGACAAGGATCCTTTACGAAAAACCGTATTCAAGAGCGTTGCGGGGAAGGTGAGCGATGCTCGGTCAGGGTTGGTGCGCATCCGAGATGCCGTGGGAGGGGGGCTTAGCAGGCATGTCAGCCGTCCATCGAAGGATGACATTTCTGACACCTTGCTGGGCGCGTTTTCGAACCACGGCATCGCCGCATTGGCTCACACGTCCGCGGCACTCTCTAGCCCAGTCGCCGTTGGCAAGGCCTTTCCCTGGAAACTTAAACCTGAGGATGTGCTCCCTCCCCTGAATGAAAAAGAAGCTGGTCGTTCGGCACCTCTAGTTACAGGGCCAACGGAGTCAGATATGGCCACGGCTGCGAAAGACGGCATTGCGCGTAGGCCATCCGTCTCTGAGCCTTCACTTACGGAAACGGCTAAAGAAGCACGTACTGCGTCGGCTCCGGGCTCTGTCACCGCTGAAAGCGACGGTCAAACGCCCGCTCAGACGACGACGACGACGACGACGACGACCAGCAGTGTTGACACCACGCTGCTAACCCTCAAGCGCCGACATACCTGTGACTGCCTTTCCTCGCTCTCGCGGCGCCCTGTCAGTGAAGCGCGATACCCTCGGCGCATGTCCTTCAGCGAGGCTGAGGAAGCGGTCCTTACTTGGGAAGAACTGATTACCTTGGCCGACGCGCCGACAGCTTCTATTTCACCAACCTTGCCCAACCCCCAAGCTGAACTCGCCCACCGTCTCTACACCCGCCTCTCAACTCTCCAATCCGACCTGGCCCCCTGGGTATCTACCCAAGTTACCTCCGTCACTGGCCTCGACCAAACCCTTATCACGCAACAGACCGAACTCCAAAACCTCTACGCCTCTCTCCGCGAGAACTACACCTACACCCGGCAACAGATCACCGACACTCTACTCGAAGAGCGTGCGCGCCTAGCCGACGCGGTTAAGGACGTGGAAGGCTTAGCAGCAAAGCTCGAGTACGAAATTGGTGTCCTAGCCTCGAGGGTCAACGAAGTCGAGGACGGGGTCGACCAGTTTGCGATGCAGGTAGAGGATGTGGAGGGACGGTGTGAGGAGCTGAAGACGGCGCTGGAGACGGAGAGCTGGTTGCATTGGTTTGTCAGGACGCTGACGGGGATTGGGACGGGGCCT